>Ga0302319_10001899_pt1 | contig 46177 bp, 43 predicted proteins | sample Bog_T0_2_FD_203319 | JGI IMG/M metagenome (GOLD analysis project Ga0302319, IMG submission 203319) | Peat permafrost microbial communities from Stordalen Mire near Abisko, Sweden - Bog_T0_2 | ecosystem: Environmental > Terrestrial > Soil > Wetlands > Peat | place: Sweden: Abisko, Stordalen Mire...
GTCTATGGCGGCAAGGGTACGCCCGAAGCCGTCAATGTGGATTTCCGCACCCTGGAGCGCCATGTCGAGGCCGGCTCCTTCCTCACCACCCTTTTCATGCTGGATGTGGCCGGCAAGAAGACCCGCGTCATTCCCCGCCAGTTGCAGCTCGATCCCGTCAGCGACCGTCCGGTGCATGTGGATTTCATGCGTCTGGCCGAAGGCGCTTCGGTCAAGCTGGAGATTCCGGTGCACTTCAAGGGCCAGGGCGAGTCGCCGGGCCTGAAGAAAGGCGGCGTGCTGAATATCGTGCGCCATGAGATGAATGTGATTTGCCCGGCCGACAATATTCCCAGCGCCATCGATGTCGATGTCTCGACGCTGGACATCAACGGCACTATCCATGTGGGCGACCTGACCCTGCCCAAGGGCGTCAAGCTGCTGATCAAGGGCCGTGACGTCACCATCTGCTCCATCGTGGCGCCCACCAGCGTCATCGAAGAGCAGAAGGCCGCTGCCGCTGCTGCCGCCGCGCCCGTGGTGGAAGCAGCCCCTGTGGAAGGCGCCGCGCCTGCCGCCGGTGCCGCACCTGCTGCCGGCGCCGCCGGTGCCGCGCCTGCCGCCGGTGCCGCCGGCGCCAAAGCCGCGCCGGGGGCCAAGCCCGCCGCCGCTCCGGCCAAGAAGTAATCCCGCGCGCGGAGGCGCAAGCCTTCGATGGCCGATACGGCGCTTCTGTTGGCGGGGTTGGGCAATCCGGGCGCGCAATATGCGCTCAACCGCCACAATGCCGGTTTCATCCTGGTGGACGCGATCCACGCCGAATATGGTTTCGGGCCGTGGCGCGTCAAATTCCGGGGGCTGGTGTCGGAAGGCAAATTGGGCGGACGCAAGACCTATCTGCTCAAACCCCAGACATTCATGAATGACAGCGGCAACAGTGTCGGGCCGGCGCTGGGGTTTTTCAAACTGCCGCTGAGTGCACTGGTGGTGGCGCATGACGAGATTGACCTGGCGGCGGGCAAGCTGAAAGTCAAAACCGGCGGCGGCGATGCCGGGCAGAATGGCTTGCGCTCGGTCACCGCAGCGCTGGGCCCGGATTACCGGCGGGTGCGGATCGGCATCGGCCATCCCGGCGAGAAGGCGCGGGTTACCGGCCATGTGTTGCAGAATTTTTCCAAAAGCGATCTGGAATGGTTCAAGCCGATGCTGGACGCGATGGTGGAAGCAGCCCCACTGCTGGCCAAGGATGACGATGCCGGTTTCATGAGCAAGGTGGCGCTGCTGCTGGCGCCGCCGAAAGCGGACAAAAAGAAGAAAGACGAATAATGGGATTTAAATGCGGTATCGTGGGCCTGCCCAATGTCGGCAAGTCCACCCTGTTCAACGCCCTCACCCAGACGGCGGCGGCGCAGGCGGCGAATTATCCCTTCTGCACCATTGAGCCCAATGTCGGCGATGTGGCGGTGCCGGACCCGCGGCTGGAGACGCTGTGCCAGATTGCCGGGTCGCAGGAGATAATCCCCACCCGGATTACATTCGTGGATATTGCCGGGCTGGTGCGCGGCGCCTCGAAAGGTGAAGGGCTGGGCAACCAGTTCCTTGCCACCATCCGGGAAGTGGATGCGGTGGCGCATGTGCTGCGCTGTTTTCAGGACGACGACATCACCCATGTCGAGGGGCGGATCGACCCCATCGGCGATGCCGAAGTGGTGGAAACCGAATTGATGCTGGCCGATCTGGAAAGCCTGGAAAAGCGCATCAAGCCGCTGGAGAAGAAAGCCAATTCGGGCGAGAAGGAAGCCAAGGAAGCCTTGGCGCTGATGATGAAGGCAGTGGTGCTGCTGCGCGAAGGCAGCCCGGCGCGGCAGGCGGAATTGAGCGCGGAAGAGCGCGGGCCTTACAGCCAGCTTGGCCTGATGACGGCCAAACCGGTGCTCTATGTCTGCAATGTGGAAGAAGCGTCGGCTGCCACGGGCAATGATTATTCCAAACAGGTTCAAGCCAAGGCCAAGGCAGAAGGGGCGCGGGCAGTGGTGATTTCCTGCAAGGTGGAAGAAGAGATCGCGCAACTGCCGGGCGAAGAGCGCAAGGATTTTCTCGACAGTCTGGGGCTGGACGAGCCGGGGCTGAACCGGCTGATCCGCACCGGCTATGATTTGTTGGGGTTGCTGACGTTTTTTACGGTCGGGCCGAAGGAAACGCGGGCCTGGACGGTGGTCAAAGGCTCACGCGCGCCGCAGGCGGCGGGCGCCATCCATACCGATTTCGAGCATGGTTTTATTCGCGCCGAAACCATCGCTTATGGCGATTATATTTCCGGCAAGGGCGAAGCGGGGGCGCGCGATGCGGGTAAGTTTAGACTTGAAGGCAAAGACTATGTCGTCGCTGACGGCGACGTGATGCATTTCAGGTTTAATACTTAGAAAGACAGAGTGTCATGGACACGGCGCAGATAAAGAAAGGCGATAGATACAGGGTCTCGGTCGCCTTTGCCGTCCATGTTCTGACAATGTGGAAGGCGCCATTCACAAGCGGATACGAAAGAACCCTTCCTGTGGGACTCGCGTTCATTATCGACAATGACCCTTATCCGAAATCGACAGGGGTAAGTGCGCTGCCCGATCCCTACGGAAAATGGGAACTGGAGCTTGTTAGTCAAACGGACCTAAGCGAGGAAAAGTACAACGGGTATTACTTCGTTGTCTCCTACGATCAACTACAGAATAATTGCGCGCACTGCTAACGCATGCTCGCTTCAATATTGCCGCCATCGACTGTCACCACGGCTGCGGTCGTCTTGGTGGCGGTGGCGAGATAGACGAAGGCGTCGGCCACGTCTTCCGCCGTGACTTCGCGCTTTAAAAGGTTGCCGCTCATATAATCACTTTCGCTGAGACCGCGAGCCTTGGAACGGGCGGCGACCATGTCGTCGGTGAGCAGGCCGGTGCGGATGCGGTCGGCGTTGACGGCGTTGGCGCGGATGCCGTCCTTGCCATGATCCAAAGCATATTGCTTGACCAGGAACAGGGTCGCGGCCTTGGGCAAGCCGTAAGGACCGAAATCCTTGCCGGGATTGACCGCCTGCTTGGAGGTGTTGAACAGCAGGCAGCCGAAGGTGCCTTGCGCCTGCATGATGCGGACGGCGTTTTGCGCCACGCTTTGATGCGCCCAGAAATTGAGTTCAAAAGATTTCCGCAGGGTTTCATCATCGACCTTGCCGATGGTGCCCTGCCAGGCGGCGCCGGCATTGGAGACGACGATATCGACGCCGCCGAACTTGGACACCACCTGATCGAAGGCCGCCTTGACGCTGGCGGGATCGGTGACGTCGCAGGCGATGGCGAGCGCCTTGCCGCCGATCTTTTTGGCCACGGCTTTGGCGGCGGTTTCGTCGCGGTCGAGAATGGCGATTTCGGCGCCTTCCTTGGCAAAAGCCTTGGCGGTGGCGGCGCCGATGCCGGAGCCGCCGCCGGTGATGACAGCGACCTGGCGAGCCAGGGATTTTTCGTTGGACTTGCCCAGCTTGGCCTGTTCCAGCGACCAGTACTCCACTTCGAACATGTCGAAGTCGGAGATGGAGCGGTATTCGCCGATGGCTTCGGCATCGGTGATCACCTGCACCGCGTTTTCGGCGATGTCGGCGGCGATGGCGGCGTCCTTGGCGGAGGCGCCGACGCCGAACATGCCGACGCCCGGCACCAGGATGACGCGCGGCAGGGGATCGAGCGCGGTCTTTTTCACTGGGCTTTTGGCGTTGTTGGCGGTGAAATAATGCTGATAGCGCGCAACATAGGCGGCCACGGCCTGATGAACGTCCTTGGACCATTCATCGAGCTTGCCGGCTTCCGGGGCGGGGACGATCACCGGCCAGTTCTTGGTGCGGATGGTGTGGTCGGGCGTCACCACGCCGACCTGGCTGTAGCGGGCGACTTCGGCGCCGTTGACATAATTCAGGATGGTGTCGTTGCTGCGGAAATCCAGGATCTGGCGCTTGGCGGTGCCGGCAATAGCGTTTTTCTCAATCGCCACGGCGCCGCGCAGGATGGGGGCGATTTCGGGCAGGCTGGCAAATTTGGCGGGCAGTTTCGCCGGAACAAGAGTCTTGCGCTGACGGGTGAGACGCTCTTCCGCCATGGTGACGAATTCGATCATGCGGCAGTACGCCTGCTCCGCCGTGTCGCCGACGGTGAAAATGCCGTGCTGGAGCAGCACCAGCCCTTCGACCTTGGGGTTCTTGTCGAAGACATCGGCCACCGACTTGGCCAGGGCGAAGCCGGGAATGGTGTAGGGGACATAGGCGACGCGGTCGCCATAGACTTCTTGCACCAGCGCCTTGTTGTCGGGCTGGTCGGTCAGGGCCAAGACGGCGGTGGAATGGACATGATCGACGAATTTGTGCGGCAGGAAGGCGTGGAGCAGAGTTTCGACGGAAGGATTGGGAGAGGAACTGTCGAGCAGATTGATGCGCTGGAAATTGACCATGTCCTCGTCGGAGAGTTTGTCGAGCTTGCGCAATTTGCGCAGCGGTTCGAGGCGGACGGCGGGCAGGCCCGCCGGTTCGATGGAGCCCATGTCCCAGCCGCTGCCCTTGATGCAGATGACTTCGACATCGTCGCCCAGCATGTCCTTGACCGTGGTTTTGACGGAGGTGTTGCCGCCGCCATGCAGCACCAGGCGCGGGTCGGAACCCAGCAACCGGGTGGTGTAGGTGCGGACCGCCAGATCTTCGTTGACGCCTTTGGGGGCGTAATCGGCGGCGAATTTCTGGGCTTCGGCGGCGTTCCAGCGTGACTGCATGGCTAACTCTATTTTGGAAAAAGGCTGCGTAAGCCTTCGGAAGTTGCGGCGCAAGGCCCACGTTCAGTGATCAGGCCGGTGACCAGCCGGGCGGGTGTGACATCGAAACCGGGATTGGCGGCGGGGGAACCGGGGGCGGCGATTTCGACCAGCGCCACCGTCCCGTTGGGCAGGCGGCCGGACATTTTCAACACTTCGTCCTGGGAGCGGGTCTCGATGGGAATGTCGCGGCCCGAGGCGAGCGTCCAGTCGATGGTGGAGCTGGGCAGCGCGACATAGAAAGGCACATTGTTGTCCTTGGCGGCCAGCGCCTTCAAATACGTGCCGATCTTGTTGGCGACATCGCCATTGGCGGTGACACGGTCAGTGCCGACGATGACCATGTCCACCTGCCCCGCCTGCATGTAATGGCCGCCGGCATTGTCGGCCAGGATGGTGTGGTCGACGCCATGGCCGCCCAATTCAAAGGCGGTCAGCGAGGCGCCCTGGTTGCGGGGACGGGTCTCATCGACCCAGACATGGAGGGGAATGCCGGCGTCATGCGCCAGATAGATGGGCGCCAGGGCGGTGCCGTAATCCACCGTCGCCAGCCAGCCGGCATTGCAATGGGTGAGAATGTTGAGCTTTTGCCCGGGTTTTTTGGCGGCGATGCCCTGGATGATTTTCAGGCCGTGTTCGCCGATGGCTTTGCTCATGGCCACGTCTTCATCGGCGATGGCGGCGGCCTCGGCCCAAGCCAGCGCGGCGCGCTGGTCGCGCGGGCGGTTCAAAAGCGCGTCCCGCATGCGGCCCAGGGCCCAGCGCAGATTAATGGCGGTGGGGCGGGTTTGCGCCAGCATGTCATGCACCCGCGCAAGATTTTCATCGGAGGGATCGCGGCGCATGTCCAGCGCCAGACCGTAAGCCGCGACGGCGCCGATCAAAGGGGCGCCGCGGGTCTGCATGCTGGTGATGGCATGGGCGGCGTCCGCCGCCGAGTGCAATGTCAGGGTGACAAATTCATGCGGCAATTTCGTCTGGTCGATGATGCCGAAAGCATCTTCGCCGATGGGCCAGACAGAACGGTAATGTTTGCCCCCAACCTTCATTTCCGGTGAACCTTCATTTCGGCTGTGTTGCCAGCATGGATTTGAATTGCGAAAATTTTTCGTACCAGGCCGCCAGATTGGGACGGGTGGTGCGCCAATCAAAATCACGCATGCGAAAATCGATAAAGCCAAGGGCGCAACCAGTGGCGATTTCGCCAATGGTGGGCGGATCGGCCAGCTTGCTGCGTTCCAGGGCGTTCAGCCCCGCCTCCACCGCCCGCATATGATGAGCGATCATGGTTTGGTTCGGCGTGGGCTGGCGGCCCTCGACGATGCTGGCTACCGCCGCGTCGGCAATGCCGTCGGCCAGCGCCTGACGGCCCAGGGCCTTCCAGCGTCCGCTGTTTTCCTTCCACAGGCTCATGCCGGGGAAGAATTTGCCGCCGCCGAAATTGTTGAGATATTCGCAGATCACCCGGCTGTCGATCAGCACCGAGCCGTCATCCAGTACCAGCGCCGGGATTTTTCCCAGGGGATTGATGCGGCGGAATTCCTCCTGGTCGGCGGGGCGCCGCTCCACGGTCAGCTTGAGGTCAAGCTCGCGGGCGATCACCATCGCCTTGCGGGTGAAGGGCGAGATCGGCGAGCCATAGAGCTTCATCAATGACCCGCAAAGGAAACAAGCGCGCTGACCGGCTTGCCCAAAGCGCGCAATTTGTCCGAGCCGCCCAGTTCCGGCAGGTCGATCACGAAAGAGCAGCCGATGACTTCGGCCCCGGCCCGTTCCAGCAGCTTGATGCCGGCCATGGCGGTGCCGCCAGTGGCAATCAGATCATCGATCAGCAGCACCTGGTCGCCATAGCGGATGGCGTCGGTGTGGATTTCCACCCGGTCGGTGCCATATTCCAGGGCATAGTCTTCACCGATCACGGTATGGGGCAGCTTGCCTTTCTTGCGCACCGGGACGAAGCCGACGCCCAACTGATGCGCCACGGCGCCGCCGAGAATAAAGCCGCGCGCTTCCAGCCCCGCCACCTTGTCGATCTTGAGGCCGCAATAAGGCTGCACCAACTGGTCCACGGCGGCGCGGAAGGCGCGGGGATGGCCGAGCAGGGTGGTGATGTCGCGGAACATGATGCCCGCTTTGGGATAATCGGGAATGGTGCGGATGACGCTTTTGAAATCCATGGGATCAGACCTTTTTTAGAACGCGGCCCGCCACGGCATCGAGCTTGGCGATGAGCGCGGGATCGCGCTTGTCGGGCGCGGTGATCAGCGCCATGTCGAGCACGGTTTCGACGCCGAGGGGACTGGGCTGGCGCTGTGGGCCCAGTTTTTCCGCCACCGCCATGATGAGGGTGCGGGCATTGGCGGCATTGCCCTGCATCACCTTTATCACGGCCTCGACCGTGACATGTTCATGATCGTCGTGCCAGCAATCGAAATCGGTCACCATGGCGACAATGGCGTAAGGCAGCTCGGCTTCCCGCGCCAGCTTGGCTTCCGGCATCGCGGTCATGCCGATCACATCGCAACCCCAGCCGCGATAGAGAAAGCTTTCGGCGCGGGTGGAGAATTGCGGGCCTTCCATGCAGATATAGGTGCCGGTTTCGCTGTGGCTGATCTTCTGCTCCCGTGCCGCCAGGGTCAGCGCGCCGGACAGGCGCGGGCAGACCGGATGGGCCATGGGGACATGGGCGACAAAGCCCGGACCGAAGAAGCTTTTCTCGCGGGCGAAGGTGCGGTCGATGAACTGGTCGGCCATGACAAAAGTGCCGGGCGGCAGTTCCTCTTTCAGAGAGCCGCAGGCCGAGACCGAGATCACATCGGTGACGCCGATGCGCTTCAAGGCGTCGATATTGGCGCGGTAATTGATGCTGGTGGGAGTCTGGACATGGCCGCGGCCATGGCGCGGCAGGAACACCATGTCGACACCGTGAAAGCTGCCGGTGAGAAGCTGGTCGGAGGGCCGGCCCCAAGGACTTTCGACCGTCTGCCATTTGGCGTTTTCCAGGCCGGGGATTTCATAAACCCCGGACCCGCCGATGACGCCCAGAACCGTTTTGGCCATCTTGAATGGTCGCTCCCGCTATCGCGGACGCTCAGCAAAAAGGGCGCTTCCGCAAGGAGCGCCCTTTTAGCATTTCAGGTCGTCCGGGCAATGCCCGCTTCTGTGACATGCCTTAGCGCGAGGGATTTTGGCCGTCCGAGCAGGAGCGTGGAGCGATGTGGGCAACTTCAGCCCATGAGCGATCACGCGACGAACTCGGCGGGCAAAAGACCCGCGCTAATGAGCGTCCTTCCAGACTTTGCGATAGGCGGCGAAGAGGATGCCCGACAGGACCAGCAGGAATATGATCACCGAAAAGCCCATCCGCTTGCGCTCCTCCATCTTGGGATCGGAAGCCCAGGCCAGAAAGGTGGCCACGTCATGGGCTTCCTGGGCGATGGTGGCTTTGGTGCCGTCGGAGAAGGTCACTGAATCGTCGGACAGCGGCGGCGGCATGGAGATGTTCCAGCCCTCGAAATAGGGGTTGTAGTATTTGTTCGGCGTCACGGTGAAGCCGGCGGGGGGCGTGCCGTGAAAACCGGTGAGGATGGAATAGACATAATGGGGGCCGCCTTCGCGCGCCTTCACCACCATGGAAAGGTCGGGCGGCAGGGCGCCGCTATTGTTGGCGCGGGCCGCCTGTTCATTGGGGAAAGGCGGCGGGAAATAATCGGCCAGGGTGGCGGCGCGGGTCAGGCGCACGCCCTTGTCGTCGAAAATCTCGCCCTGGTCGTTGGGATCGGCGGGGACCTTGTAGCCCGCCGCGATGGCCTTGGCCTGGGCCTCGGTGAAGCCGGGACCGCCGTCATCGGCCAGATTGCGGAAGGCGATATGGTCGAGACTGTGACAGGCCGAGCAGACTTCTTTGTAGACCTGGAAGCCGCGCTGCAGGGCGCCGCGGTCATAGGTGCCGAACGGGCCTTCGAACGAGAAGTCCACATCCTTGACCGGCAGCCTTGTGGTGTCGATCGCGGCCATGGCGGGCACCGCCAGGAGCAGGCCGATACCGAGAGGAAGAGCTATGCGCATCGTGTTTCTCATTCGGCAGCGGCTGCGGCGGAATCGCCGAGCACGGATTGGGCGATGGAGGCGGGAAGTTTCTTCGGGGTTTCGACCAGGCCGATGATGGGCATGATCAGCCAGAAGAAGGCGTAATAGAAAATCGTGCCAAGCCGCGCCACCCAGACCAGCGGAATGCCGAACCTGGCGGCATCAACGCTTTGCGCGCCGCAATAGCCCAGGATCACGCAGACCACCGCGAAGGCCCAGAAGAATTGCTTCATCAGCGGGCGGAAGCGGCAGGACCGCACCCGGCTGGTATCCAGCCATGGGATCAGGAACAGGGTAACGATGGCGCCGCCCATCACGATCACGCCGAACAGCTTGTTCGGGATGGAACGCAGCATGGCGTAGTAAGGCAGCAGATACCATTCCGGCACGATGTCGGTAGGCGTTACCAGCGGATTGGCCTGGATGTAATTGTCCGGGTTGCCGAAAAAGTTCGGGGCATAGAAGACAACAACCGCGAAGACGATCACGAACAGGCAAAGATAGAAGGCGTCCTTGACCGTGTAATAGGGATGGAAGGGCACTGTGTCCTGGGGTGATTTGACGTCGATGCCCAGCGGATTGTTGTTGCCCGGGACATGCAGCGCCCAGATATGCAGGCCCACCACGCCGGCGATGATGAAGGGCAGCAGATAATGCAGCGAGAAAAAGCGGTTCAGGGTGGCATCGCCCACCGCGAAATCGCCCCACAGCCAGGTGGCGATATGGGTGCCGACCAGCGGAATGGCGCTGAACAGGTTGGTGATGACGGTGGCGCCCCAGAAGGACATCTGGCCCCAGGGCAGGACATAACCGAAAAAGGCCGTGGCCATCATCAAGAGATAGATCAGCACGCCCAGGATCCAGATCAGCTCGCGCGGCGCCTTGTAGGAGCCGTAATAAAGGCCGCGAAACATATGAATATAGACGGCGAGAAAGAACATCGAGGCGCCGTTGGAATGGATAAAGCGCATCAGCCAGCCGTAATTGACGTCACGCATGATGCGCTCGACCGAGTCAAAGGCCATGCCGGCATTGGCGACATAATGCATCGCCAGCACCACGCCGGTGACGATCTGCACCACCAGGCAGAAAGTGAGAATGCCGCCAAAGGTGTACCAGATGTTCAGATTGCGCGGCGTCGGGAAGGTCTGCATCGTGTCATGCATCAGCCGCGGCAGCGGCAGGCGCTGATCGATCCACTTCTCGAAACCGGATTTGGGGTTATAGGTCGATTGACCGGACATGGCGTTGCTCCTCAACCGACTTTGATGCGCGTGTCAGACAGGAAGGCGTAAGGCGGCACCGCCAGATTCTGCGGTGCAGGTCCTTTGCGGATGCGGCCCGCCGTATCATATTGCGAGCCATGGCAGTGGCAGAGCCAGCCGCCATATTCACCTTCCGGCGCGGACGGAGTCGAAACCGTGGGGGTGCAGCCCAGATGGGTGCAGACGCCGATCAGAACCAGCACTTCGGGCTTGATGGCGCGGTCGGCGTCGGTGGCCGGCGCGCTGTCGGGCAGGTTGGCATTGCGCGCCAGGGGATCGGGCAGCGTGCTGACATCCACCGCCTTGGACATGGCGATTTCCGCCGGGGTCCGGCGGCGCACGAACAAAGGATGGCCGCGCCATTTGAAGACGATCTGCTGGCCCGCCTGGACAGCGGAGATGTCAATTTCGGTGGAAGCCAGCGCCAGGGCCGCGGCGGACGGGTTCATCTGGTCGATGAAGGGCCAGGCCGCCGCCGCGACACCCACGGCACCCATCGCGCCCGAGGCCACGTAGAGAAAGTCGCGCCTGGTGCCCGCGTCGTGAGTCGTGTCTGTCACGTCATCCACCTTTGAGAATTAGAAGTCCGAGAGAACCTGAAGACTATTGCCACATTCGCGCGCGGAACCGTATTGACGCAGTGACGCGCCGCCTCAGCCGAATCCCCGCACTCTTGCCTGTCCGCGCGGTAAAATAGAGAGTCGAATTTCGAGGGTCTTGCGGCACGATGACGCAGAAAATGCCTTTTCCTCCCGTAACTTGAGCGAAAGTGGAGCAAATCCCATGCGGCTGGCGCTGTATCAGCCCGACATTCCCCAGAACGCAGGCAGCCTGATGCGGCTATGTGCCTGCCTGGGGGTGGCGATGGATATCATTGAGCCCTGTGGATTTCTGCTCAGTGACCGCAATTTCCGCCGGGCGGGGCTGGATTACCGCGGGGAGCTGACCCGGCACGAGTCGTGGGAAGCGTTTTCATCCCATAGGAGCGGCAGGCTGGTGCTTTTGAGCACCAAGGCGGCCCAGCCCTATACCGGCTTCGCGTTTGCCCCAGGCGACACCATCCTGGTGGGCCGGGAAAGCGCCGGGGTTCCCGAGGCCGTGCATGGTGCGGCCGATGTCCGGCTGCTGATTCCCATGAAGGCGGGCATGCGCTCGATCAATGTCGCGCAGGCCGCCGCCATGGTGCTGGGCGAGGCCCTGCGCCAGACTGAACTTTTTCCCGCCCAGGAGGCGATTTGTTCCAACTGACCCTGTTCACTTCCGGCGGGCTCATAGCCCTCGCACAAGTGCTGATGATCGACATCATGCTGGCGGGCGACAATGCCGTGGTGATCGGCCTGGCGGCGGCAAAGGTGCCCGTGGCGCTGCGCCGCAAAGTCATTCTCTGGGGCCTGGTGGCGGCGGTGGCTTTGCGGGTGGGGCTGGCGCTGATGGCGGTGTCGCTGCTGCAGGTGATCGGGCTGACGCTGGCGGGCGGCATTCTGCTGCTTTGGGTGAGCTGGCGCTTCTGGCGCGACATTTCCGGGCCACACAGACCGGGGCATCACGCGGTGGACGCCAATACCTCGCTGCGGCGCGCGATCATGCAGATCGTGATCGCCGATATTTCCATGTCGCTGGACAATGTGCTGGCGGTATCGGGAGCGGCGATCGGGCATCTGGATGTGCTGGTGATCGGATTGTTGCTGTCGGTGGCGCTGATGGGCGTGGCGGCGGAGATGATCGCCAAGCTGCTGGAGCGGTGGCGCTGGGTCAGTTATCTCGGCCTGCTGATCGTGGTCTATGTCGCGCTGTCGATGATCTGGCATGGCAGCCATGATGTGATCAAGGCGCTTGCCTGACTTCCAATAAAAGCGCGGTCGCATCGTCTGACTTTTTAAAACGGGCGAATTTTTCGCCCATGGCGTCGGCATTTTCGATGGCGCGCAGTTCGGCGCCCAGGGCGGCAAGGCCTTTTTCCCGTGCCGCGGTGACAAGGCTCATTTCATCGTAAGCGCCGTAATCGGTGGCCAAAGCAAGAAAGCCGTCCGAGGCAATCAGCAGCAAGGCACCGGGCGCCGCATTCACGGTCTGGCGCGAGACATGGGCGGCGGCGCGCGGTTCGGGACTGAACAGCCAATTCTTGCCGCTGTTGATGCGGTTGCGGGAGGCGCGCGTGGTTTCCATCATGGCGGCGCGGTTGAGATCGGGTGCGGGGCCAAGATTTTTTTCCTTTGCCATGCGGCGGGCGCTATAGGCTTCCAATCCCCGCCGCTCAAAGGCATCGCCGATGATGGCACAGGCACCATATTGCTGAACCAGCACCGAGCAATCGCCAAACCACAGGCATTCGAGGCCAATTGAGTTTTCAGCCACCAGCATAAGTGATGCACAAGGCGTCTGCCATTTTTCGCGCACGGGATGGCGGCGCAGGGCCTCGAAGCTTTTGGCAGCATCGGCCAGGGTATGCGCCAACGCGTCTTTGGGTGCATCGCCATCCTTCAGATGCGCCATCAGGCGGCGGGCGCCGAACTGGGCGAGCCAGGCGGCATCGCTGGGGCCCGGCATCAAGGGATCGCCCAGCGGCGTGGCGCCGTCCAGCACCAGCGCGGCCGTGTCGCTGTTGGCGAAAGCATCTTCATTGGTTTTGGCGGGATCGCCGGGCAGTGACAGGGAATCGAGCAGGACAAGAGTCATTGGGGACCGGTGAGCGCTTTCAACTGCCCCGCCAGCGCGGCGTCATCGTCGGGGAAATCCTGTTCGATCCACCAGTCTTCGAGCTGGGCAAGGATTTTTCCCACCTCCGGGCCTTCGGGCACGCCGGCCTGCATCACGTCATGGCCGGTGAGCGCAAAGCGCGGCTTTTCATAGGCGTCGGCGACCGAGAGCAGCATGCGCCAGGGTATCGCGTTGGTGCCGGGCGAAGCCGCCGCCCAACCGAGCCGCACCCTGTCCTTGAAGGCGCCGACACCCAGGCGATAGAGCAGCTTGCGGACATCCTGCGCCGAAAGATGCGCCGGCATTTTTTCCGCCGCGGCCGCCAGCGCCTCCAGCCTGCCCTGGTCGGCGCCGGACAGCCGCAGCCGCCCGGCAACGGCGCGCGCCGCAGCATTGTCATCGGGCAGCAGCGCCGCCAGGCGCAACAACCCGTCGGCGCGAAAGGCATTTTCCGCGTCGGCCTGGATCAAGCGCTCCAGCCGCGGCAATTGCAGCGCGAAAGGCAGCAATTCCGGCAGGATGCCGGAGGCCGCCATGGTGCGCAGCACCGGCGCCGGATTGGGACATTCCAGCAGGCGCAGCAATTCCCTGGCGATACGTTCGCCGGAAAGCTGTGCCAGTCCGGCCTTGTTTTCGGCGCTGGCGCGCAGGCCTTCGGCATCCATCTCGCCCTTGCCGTACCAGGCATGAAAGCGAAACAGGCGCAGGATGCGCAGATAATCTTCGCGGATGCGGGCGCGCGGGTTGCCGACAAAGCGCACCCGCCCGGCAATCAGGTCTTCGAGGCCGCCGGTGTAATCAAAAATCTCGCCATCGGCGGCGGCGTAAAGCGCGTTGATGGTGAAATCGCGCCTCGCGGCGTCTTCGTCCCATTCGGTGGTGTAAGCCACGACGGCATGACGGCCATCGGTGGCGACATCGCGGCGCAGGCTGGTGACCTCGAACACCTTGCCATTCTTGATCGCGGTGACGGTGCCGTGATCGAAGCCGGTGGGAACTGCCCGGATGCCGGCGGCTTCGAGCCGCTTGACGGTTTCTTCCGGAGGCACCGGCACGGCAATGTCGATATCCGCCACGGGCGCGCCCAACAAGGCATTGCGAACCGCGCCGCCGACGAAACGCGCATGGCCCAGCGCCTGCATCACGCTGCGGGTTTCCGGCTCTTCCAGCCAGCCATGCTTGGCGGGGTCAATTCTCATGCGGTTTGCATACCATGTGCCGCGCGCAGTAAGCCTGCGAAATCAAACAGCAGGGCGGCGGTGATGCCCCAGATATAATGCCCACCCGGCTCGAAAACATGAAAGCGCCGGGTGCGGCCCGCCATGTCGCGGCTGCCGTCCCGAAGGTTGGCGGGGTCGAGGAAGAAGGCCAACGGAACCTCGAAAATCTCGGCCACCTCGCGGGCGTCGGGCCGCAGCGCAAAGCCCGGCGCCACCAGCCCCACCACCGGCAGGATGTCGAAACCGGTCCCGGTGCGGTAGCGCGGCAAAAAGCCGGCGATGCTCACAAAGGCGGGCGCGATGCCGGTTTCCTCCATGGTTTCGCGCAGAGCGGTTTCAACCGGCGAAAGATCGGACGCCTCGCTGCGGCCGCCGGGGAAGCTGATCTGGCCGCTATGCCGGGCCAGATGTTCGGTGCGCCGGGTGAACAGGATAGTGGGGCCGCCCTCGCCGGAGGGGCGCGCGATCACCGGCAGCAAAACCGAAGCGGCGATGGGCGCAGCCTGGCCGGGTTTTCGCATTTCGGGATAAAGCGCGAACTCGTCGCGGCCAATGCCATCAGGCGGCACCTGCGGCAGCACGGCACGCAAAGCGGCCAGCGGATTTTCGCCCAGAAGATTTTCGACAAGCGCTTTCATGGACCGAAGGCGAAGAAAATGCCGCCGCTCCACACCCCGAGCCGGCCGTCCTGCATCTGAGCCAGATCAGCAAGCTGATAATAGACCGGCCGCGCCGCCTTGGCGGTCAAGCCGCGCCGCACCTCGACATAAGGAAGCGGCACGCCGTCCACAATTTTAAAATGCAGCGGGTTTTCGGCCCCTGCCGTCACCACATCGCCGACATTGGTGGTGAAGCAAAGGCGCTGCCCGGGGCCGGCGCCCTGAACCTCCAGCAGCACCGCGATGAAGGGCGCGTCTTCCACGGCGATGGACAATTTCTCGGCCGGGGTGACCAGCACAAAGCCGGAAGCGTCCTTGCGCAAAAGCGTCGAAAAAAGCCGCACCAGTTGCTTGCGCCCGATGGGGGAGCCCTGGTGGAACCAGGTGCCATCCGGCGCGATCCGCATAAGGCTGTCGCCGCAATGCGGCTGCTGTCCGTCTTCGACCGGCGGCAGGCCCCGCATTTGTTCCAGAGGCTCTGTGGTCAGCATGATTGCCGTCCTTGTGCCGCATTTTCCATTATAGTTAAGTCACTTGCCCACACCTTGCGCGCGGTGCCCCACGGTGCAGAATGCGCAAAGGGTGCCGTATTACCCCGCGATCTATCAAGATGGCCCGTAAGGACAGTCATATGGACCCCCGCATGTCCCAAACCGCAGACCTTGCCGAAAAAGCGCCCGCGAGACTGGAAAAGGCGGCCGAAACCTTCACCCGGGTCAGGCGGCGCATTTCGGAAGTCATTTTCGGGCAGGACGATGTGGTCGAGCAGACCTTGGTGACCCTGATGGCGGGCGGCCATGGCCTTTTGATCGGCGTGCCCGGCCTGGCCAAGACCAAGCTGGTGGAGACGCTGGCGATTGTGCTGGGGCTTGAGACCAGCCGCATCCAGTTCACCCCCGATTTGATGCCGACCGACATTACCGGTTCCGAAGTGATGGAGGAGAGCGCCTCGGGGGCGCGCGGCTTTCGCTTTATTCGCGGTCCGGTCTTCACCCAGCTCTTGATGGCCGATGAAATCAACCGCGCCAGCCCGCGAACCCAGTCGGCGCTGCTGCAGGCGATGCAGGAAAAGCATGTGACGGTGGCGGGCGCCCGCCACGACCTGCCGCAATTGTTCCATGTGCTGGCGACACAGAACCCGCTGGAGCAGGAAGGCACTTATCCCCTGCCCGAAGCCCAGCTCGACCGTTTCCTGCTGCAGATTGACGTCGGCTATCCCGATCTGGAGTCCGAGCGGCGCATGCTCACCGCCACCACCATCGGCGAGGAGAAGCGCGCCAGCAAAGTCTGCGGCCCGGAAGATCTGAGCGAAGCCCAGGCGCTGGTGCGGCGGATGCCGGTGGGCGAAAGCGTGATGGACGCTATCCTGCGGCTGGTGCGGGCGGCGCGGCCCGATTCCGAGCATGACGAGGCCCGTGGCCAGATCGCCTGGGGCCCCGGCCCCCGCGCCGGACAGGCTTTCATGCTGGCGGTGCGGGCGCGCGCCCTGATGGACGGCAGGCTGGCGCCGTCCAGCGACGATATCGCCGCCCTGGCCGGTCCGGTGCTGCGCCATCGCATGGCGCTCAATTTCGCCGCCCGCGCCGAAGGCGCCACGACAGCAAGTGTCATCGAGAAGCTCTGTCGCAGTCTTTTATAATGGTCGCGTGGCCTTGCGGAAAACCGCGGACGTCATTGTGTCTTCGAGTCGCCGCCGCACTTTTACGGGCCAACGCTACTTGGGTGATTGAATGACCGGATTTTCACCGCTGCAGCATGAAGCGGACGGCCTGGGCGCCGGGTTGCCGCCGCTGATGGTGGCGGCCGACCGGCTGGCGGCTTCGGTCAGCCTGGGCGTGCATGGCCGCAGGCGCGCCGGCATCGGCGAGAATTTCTGGCAGTTCCGGCGTTACCAGAATGAAGACGCCGCCAGGATCGACTGGCGCCAGTCCGCCAAGTCGCAGCATTTGTTCGTGCGCGAGCGCGAATGGGAAGCGGCGCAGACGGTATGGTTCTGGCGCGATGGCGGCGCCGGGATGGATTTTTCCTCCGGCAGCGTCAGCAAGAAAGCGCGCGCCGAATTGCTGCTGCTGGGGCTGGCATCGCTGCTGGTGCGCGGCGGCGAGCGGGTGGGTTTTCTGGGCGGCGGGGAACGGCCCGCCGCCTCGCGTCTGGCGCTGATCCGCATCGCCCATAGCCTGCTGGACGGCAAGAAGCGGGCGGAGACGATGCCGCCCAATATCGCCATCACCCGCAGCGCCACCCTGGTCTGGCTGGGCGATTTTCTGGAAGAGGGCGCGATAGAGACCATGCGCGGGCTGGCGCGGGCCGGGATCAGCGGCCATCTGGTGCGGATCGTGGATCCGGCGGAAGAGGATTTTCCCTATCACGGCCGGGCGCGGTTCGAATCCGTGCGCGGCAGCAATAGCGCATTGTTCGGCCGGGCGGAAAGCGTGGGCGATGCCTATCGCGCCCGCTTTCGCGCCCATGGCGAGGCCTTGTCGGACGCGGCGATGCGGCTGGGCTGGACCTGTACAAGCCACCGCACCGATCATTCGCCGCTGCACGCCCTGATCGCGCTGCATGCCGCGATCGGCATGGTCTGACTTGCCTTCGCTGTTCTCACAATTGAGTTTCGGCGCGCCCTGGATCGCGGCAGGCCTGGCCGTGCTGCCGGTCTTGTGGTGGCTGCTGAAAGTCACCCCGCCGCAGCCGCGCCGCATCGCCTTTCCGCCGCTGCGGCTGCTGCTGGGCCTGCGCAATGAAGAACAGACGCCGGCGCACACGCCATGGTGGCTGCTGCTGCTGCGGCTGCTGGCCGCCGCCCTGCTGATCACCGCCCTGGCCGATCCGCTGTTGGGCCGCGCCCCGCAAGTTGCGGGCGATGGCCCGCTGGTGCTGGTGATCGACAATGGCTGGACCGCGGCCAGGGGATGGGAGGAGCGCCAGGGCGTGATCGCCGATCTGCTGCGCAGCGCGGGAACGCGGGCGGTGGCGATTGTGCCGACCGCGACAGACGCGCCGGTCACCTTGCTGGATGCGGGGGCCGCCGGACGGCAGGCGCGGGAGCTGGCGCCGATGCCCTGGCCGGGCGCCCGCATGGCGGCGGCGGCAGGCCTGGCGCGGGCGCGATTTGGCGTGCCGCCGCAAATCTTCTGGCTGAGCGACGGCATGGATGACGGCAGCGCGTTGAAATTCCAGGCTGCCCTGGCGCGGATCGGCAGTGTACGGATTTTCGCGCCGCAGATCGGCGCGTTGGGCTTGCTGCCGCCGGTGCGCGACGGCACCGGCTTTCAGTTGACCGCGATCCGGGCAGCGGGCAGCGGCGCCCAGGAGGCCATCGCCGCCGCCATCGGCCGCAATGGCGAAACATTGGGCGACGCGCCCGTTACCTTCAAACCCGGCGAGACTCGCGGTCATGGCCATGTCGCGCTGCCGCTGGAGATTCGCAACCAGACGGCGCGGCTGGAAATTCGTGGGCAAGACAGCGCCGGCGCGGTGCAATTGCTGGATTCGGGCGGGGTGGAGCGCCGGGCCGGCATCGTCTCGGCCGCGACCGCCGAGAATGAGCAGCCGCTTTTGTCCGACGTCTATTATCTGGAGCGGGCGCTGGCGCCCTTTGCCGAAGCGCAGGAAGGCACCATATCGGGGCTGATCGCGCGCCATGTCTCGGTGCTGCTGCTGGCGGATATTGGCAAGATCGGCGGCAGTGATGCCGATGCGGTGAACAAATTCGTCTCCAATGGCGGCGTGCTGGTGCGCTTCGCCGGGCCGCGCATGACCGGCGGCACGGATAGCCTGGTGCCGGTGCCGCTGAGGGTTGGCGGGCGTTATCTGGGCAGCGCCCTGGCCTGGGACAAGCCGCAAAAGCTGGCGCCCTTTGCTGCGGCAAGTCCGTTCAACGGTCTTGTCGCCCCCGATGAAGTGACGGTTTCGCAGCAGATCCTGGCCGAGCCCAGCGCCGAATTGTCGGAGCGCAGCTGGGCGCGGCTGTCCGACGGCACGCCGCTGGTGACGGCGCGGCAGCAGGGCCAGGGCTGGATTGTGCTGTTTCATATCACCGCAAGTCCGGCCTGGTCGTCGCTGCCGCTGTCGGGACTTTATGTGGACATGCTCAAGCGGATCCTGGCGCTGTCGTCCGGAACGCCGGCCGGCGCGCTGGCGCAGCTTTCCAGCCTGGCGCCGGAAAGCATGCTGGACGGTTTTGGCCGCACCATCCCGGCGCCCGCCGAATTGCTGCCCATCGCCGCCCGGGATTTCGCGCGCACCGAAGTCTCGGCCCGGCATCCGCCCGGGCTTTATGGCGCCAAGGGGGTCGAGAATGCGCTGAACACGCTGACCGCGCATGACGCGCTGCTGCCGCTGACGCTGTCGGGTCAGTTCCGTTACGGCGAAGTGCATAGCCTGGCGCTGGAGCCCTGGCTGCTGGCGCTGGCCGCGGCGCTGCTGTGTTGCGATGGTGCAATCGCCCTGTGGCTGCGCGGCTATCTGCCCAATCTGCGCCCCGCCGCAGCGGCGCTGGCGCTGCTGCTGATGATGCGGCCCGTCCATGCCGACGAGGCGGCGAACATGCAGGCGGCGCTGGATACGCGGCTGGCCTATGTCGTCACCGGCCTGGCCGATGTCGATGACATGAGCAAAGCCGGCCTCACCGGCCTGGGCTATGCGCTGCGCCAGCGCACCTCTTACGAACCGGAAGCGCCGCTGGGGGTCGATCTGGCGCGCGACGATCTTTCTTTCTTCCCGCTGCTTTATTGGCCGATGGACCCGCGCGAGAAAAATCTTTCGCCCGCCGTGTTGTCGAAGATCGCGGACTATATGCGCCTGGGCGGCACCATCCTCTTCGACACACGCGACCTCACCCTGGGGGCGGTGCGCGGCGACAACAATCCCGGCCAGCAGACCTTGCGCCGGCTGACCGCGGGGCTGGACCTGCCGCGGCTGGAGCCGGTGCCCGCCGATCATGTGCTGACAAAGTCCTTTTATATCCTGCGCGATTTTCCCGGCCGCTGGGACGGCGGCCAATTGTGGATCGAGGCGCTGCCGCCAGAAGCCAAGAGTGGCGAAAGCGGTCCGGCCCGCGGCGGCGATGGCGTTTCGCCGGTGCTGATCGGCGGCAATGACTGGGCCGCGGCCTGGGCAGTGGACGCGGAGGGGCGGCCGCTGACCGAGCCGGTGCCCGGCGGCGATGCCCAGCGCGAAATGGCGCTGCGCTTCGGCATCAATCTGGTGATGTATGCCCTGACCGGCAATTACAAGACCGATCAGGTGCACGCCCCGGCGCTGCTGGAGAGGCTGGGCCACAAATGACCAGTCCCAAGGCATGACAAGGCTCGCATTCGATCCGCATCTGCCGCTGGGGTTGATCACCGGCCTGGCGCTGATCGCCATCCTGATCACCGCGTATGGCTTTTATGCCGGCGCCCGGGGCGCCTGGGCGCGCGGCTGGGCCTTTGCCATCCTGTTGTTCGCGCTGGCGGGGCCCATTCTGGTGCACGAAAATCATGTGCCGTTGCCCGATGTGGTGGCGCTGGTGATGGACCGTTCGCAAAGCATGGGCATCGGGGATCGCCTGCCACAGGCGGAAAAAGCGCTGGCGCAGATCCGCAAGACCCTTGCCGGCCAGCCTGACCTGATCATACGCCAGGCGGAGATCACCACCACCACCAGCGGCGAGAATAATGGCACCGAGGCTTTCGCGGCGCTGAACACGGCGCTGGCCGATGTGCCGCCGGCGCGCATCGCCGGCGCCATCCTGATCACCGACGGCGAGGTCCATGACGCGCCGCCGCCGGAGCAGATGGCCCTGAAAGCGCCGCTGCATGTGCTGATCGCGGGGCAGCGCGGCGAACGCGACCGCAAGCTCGGCATCGTCAATGCCGCGCGGTTCGGCATTGTCGGCCAGCCGGCGCAGATGGTGGTGCGGGTGGATGATTTCGGCGGCTCGAACAATCAACCCGGCGACGCCGTCGCCGATGTGACGCTTTCGGTTGACGGCAAGAAGCTGGGTACGCGCTCTGTCCCCATCGGCGAGGACACCGCCATCGCTGTGCCGGTGACGCATGAAGGCGAGAATATCGTGGAACTGGCCGCCGCCCCGGGGCCGGCGGAGCTGACGCTGCAGAACAACCGCGCCGTGGTGACGGTTTCGGGGGTGCGCGACCGCTTGCGGGTGCTGCTGATTTCCGGTCAGCCCCATGCCGGCGAGCGGGTGTGGCGCAATCTGCTGAAGGCCGATCCGTCGGTGGATCTGGTGCACTTTACAATTCTGCGGCCGCCCGAGAAGCAGGACGGCACGCCGATTGACGAGCTGTCGCTGATCGCCTTTCCCACCCGCGAATTGTTCAGCGACAAGCTCAGCGGTTTCGATCTGGTGATCTTCGACCGCTATGGCGAGCAGGGCATCCTGCCGATGATTTATTTTGAAAACATAGCCCAATATGTCGAACAGGGCGGCGCGCTGCTGCTGTCGTCCGGGCCGGAATTCGCCGGCCCTGCCAGCACCTACCGCACGCCGCTGTCGAGTGTGCTGCCGGCCCAGCCCACCGGCGAGATCGTGACACAAGGCTTCAAGCCGCAAGTCACGGCGCTGGGCCAGGCCCATCCGGTGACCCGCGATCTGCCGCAGAGCAATGGCGACAATGTGCCGGCCAGTTGGGGCCGCTGGTTCCGGCTGATCGGCGCGGTGCCGGTGTCGGGACAGACGGTGATGAGCGGGCCCGGCGGCAAGCCGCTGCTGGTGCTGGACAATGTCAAGAAAGGCCGGGTGGCGGAAATCCTGTCCGACCAGACATGGCTGTGGGCGCGCGGTTTTGAAGGCGGCGGCCCGCAGGCGGAATTGCTGCGCCGGTTGGCGCATTGGCTGATGAAGGAGCCGGAGCTGGAAGCAGAAAGCCTGTCCGCCGCGGTGACCGATGGCGAAATCGTCGTTACCCGCCGCAGCATGGCGCCAAGCGTGGCGCCGGTGACGCTGACCATGCCGTCGGGCAAGACCATGACGCTGACATTGGAAAAAGCCGGGCCCGGCACCTGGCGCGCGGCGGCAAAAGTCAGCGAGCTGGGACTTTATCGCCTTGGCGACGGCACGCTTGCTACCGTCACCGCGGCCGGGCCACTGAACCCCAAGGAAGTGGCCGACATGCGCGCCACCGAGGAGATATTAAAGCCGGATGCGCAGGCGAATGGCGGCGGGGTGCATTGGCTGGCCGATGGCATCCCCGGGGTGCGCCGCGTGGTGCCGGGACAAAGCGCCAGCGGTTCGGACTGGATCGGGCTGCGCCGCAATGGCGCCTATCGCGTCACGTCGCTGACGCAGCAGCCTTTGCTGCCGGCCTGGGCGGCGCTGTTGTTGATCGTGGGATCGCTTTTGCTGGCTTGGAGGATGGAGGGGCGTTAGCCCGGTGCGCGCTACGCGCGCACGATCAGGTCCTGACGGACCTGATCGAGGGCTAACGCGCCGCGAGCCTACGGCGAGCGGCTGGGCGATGAGCGGCCCGCCGCGAAGCGGCGGGTGAGCAGGTCCTGATGGACCTGCGAAAGTGAAGGGCGCCGCGAGCTTGGGCGAGCGGCGGGAAGGCAGCAAGCACGCTAGTCGCTACTCGCAGACGGTTACCTCAGTGGCTGGTGTACCACATGCGGCTGTGGGGGCCTTTGCATCCTGGCCGATAGCCGGGGTAGCAAGGACCTGGGGCTCGTGACGCGTAGATCGCGCAGCCGATCGCAGAAGCTGCCAGCACAATTACGACCAACCATTGCAAGCGTGGGCTCATTTCAGCTCTCCGAAGTCAGGAGAGATTAGAACATGGGGTTTTCAGCGACCAGCGCGCCGTGAACTTCAACAAAACTGGATTCCCGCTTTCGCGGGAATGACAAGAAAGGTTTAGCCCAACCCCCGGCCGCTCGCCCAAGCTCGCGGCGTTTGGCACTCAAAACGATCGTCGCACTACGCTTACCCTAATGACGGATCGTTTTGTCCCGCCTAGGGGCGGGCCGTGCCGCACCCATCAGCACATACGGGCTCATCAATCCGCGCTCTCCGTATCTGCCCCGAAAGATTCAGCAGCCCGCCCGGTTTCAGCGACAGGCCGAGAATCCGGTTCTGGTCCACCGGTCCGGGAAATTTCACCCGGCCGGGCGGCAGGCGGGAAAATCCCACCTTGAGATAATAAGGCTCATCGCCCACCAACAGGATGGCGCCCCAAGGGCCGCGATGCGCGGCTTCGATTCCCGCCTGCATCAGGGCGATGCCGATGCCGCGGCCGCGCTGCGCCGATTCCACCGCCAGGGGGCCCAGCAGCAGAGCGTCCTGGCCGCCGACCCGGATGGGCCAGAACCGCACCGAGCCGCGCAGCACGCCATCTTCCACCGCGACAAAGGAAAGACCGGGGGCCGGCGCCACGCCTTCGCGCAGGCGATAGGCCGATTTGGCGAAACGGCCCGGACCGAAGGCGGCCTGGTTCAAGGCTTCCACGCCGGGGGCGTCGTCCGGGCTTTCGGACCGGACCTGCCAGCTTTGGACGGGGCGGGCGTCGTTCATGGGCTGGCCGTAGCGGGAGCGGCGGCGAAAAACAAGGCGTTTGCCCCAGGGGCCGAGGCTATCGGGAAAGTTTCCCGTGGCAATATGTAACCGAATACTAACCATCCCTCTGTAACCTGGGGTAGCAGATTTGAATTTTTGCGCGTGATTTCGCGCGACCGGGAATTTCCGTGGGCCGGGCAGCCGGCACAGTGTTTTGAGGGCGTATGTCTCGGTCGGCGTTGGGGCAACTGAAAATTCTGATCGTCGAGGACAATCAGCATATGCGCTCGCTGTTGCGCGCCCTGCTCAATTCCGCCGGCATCCGCGAAATCTCCGAAGCCACCAATGGCAGCGCCGCGTTGACCGTACTCCGCGAAAAGAAATGCGATCTGGTGCTCAGCGACCTGGCGATGGCACCGATGGACGGCCTGGAATTCAGCCGCACCGTGCGCACCGCCGGGAACAGCCCCAATCCCTTTGTGCCGATCATCATGATTACCGGCCACACCGAAAAGCACCAGGTCGAAGCGGCGCGCGACGCCGGCATCACCGAATTCCTGATCAAGCCGATCACCGCCCAGAGCCTGTTTTCCCGCATCGCCGAGGTCGTGGAGCGGCCGCGCGCTTTTGTGCGCTGTGAGAGTTATTTCGGCCCGGATCGCCGGCGCCGGAACGTTGAAAGCTATACCGGGCCCTGGCGGCGGCATGACGACTTCCAGGACATTCAGGTGCAATAGGAACAGCCATGTCGCAGAAGCCGAAAACCAGGGTTGAGCTCATTCCACCGGACGCTTACCCCCAGATGGTCAGCAAGGCCCAGGCCGCGAACATGGCGCGCACCCTGCGCAGCAACGTCACCACCGTCACCGCGACGCGCGTGATCGAGGAGAGCGGCGAAATGCTGCGCGATGGCGTGCGAGGCTATGTCGGCGAACTGGAAAAGGCCGGAATGGATTTTTCCCTCCTGTCGGAAAAAGCCCGTGACATTCGCGGCTTCGCCGAAACCGCCGGCATGTTCTCCACCGGCCGCATCGCCGACGGGCTGTGCCGCTATTTCGACGATGCCGCCCAGGCCGGCGTGCCGCCGGATACCGCCGTGGTCGCCCTGCATGTCAGCGCCATCAGCCGCAGCGCCCGCGATCCCGACGCCCTGAGCCAGATGAATGACATGGTGGCCAGGGAGCTTGCCATGCTGGCGGGCCGCAAACTGGCGGAGAGCCGCAAGGCGCTGAAAAAATCATAAAGCATTAACCCGGAGCAGTGCCGCGGAGTTCACGCGTCCTTAAGCCTCGACGTTAATAATGAATGGCGCGCGGGATTTGACGTGAGAAGCCCGCGCAGGAATTTTCGGGGCGTTTCATTCCATGCTTCAGATCGGCGGCATTGTCGTTCTCTTCGCCTGCGTTTTCGGCGGCTATCTGATGACGGGCGGTTCGCTGGCCGTGGTGTTCGAGGCCATGCCGCATGAGATGCTGACCATCTTCGGCGCCGCTGTCGCGGCCATGCTGATCGCCGGTTCGGTTTACAATCTCAAGAAAATCATGGGGTCGCTGGGCAAGGTGATTTCCGGCCCCGCCTGGAAACCCGGCGATTACCGCGACCTGCTCTGTTTGTTGTTCCTGCTCACCAAGACGATGAAATCCAAGGGCCTGATCGCGCTGGAAGCGCATATCGAAAAGCCCGAGGAATCCTCGATCTTCAAGCGCTATCCCCGCATCACCAAGGATCATTTCGCCCTGGGCTTTATCTGCGACACGCTCAGGATGATGACCATGAGCCTGGAAGACCCGCACCAGGTCGAAACCGCGATGGAAAAGCAGTTGGAAAAACATCACCACGAAGCCCTGGTCGGGGCCAATGCCCTGACCACCATGGCGGACGGCTTGCCGGCGCTGGGCATCGTCGCCGCGGTGCTGGGCGTGATCAAGACCATGGGCGCGATCAGCGAACCGCCGGAAGTGCTGGGCGGCATGATCGGCTCGGCGCTGGTGGGAACATTTCTGGGCGTGTTTCTGGCCTACGGCATTGTCGGGCCGATGGGAGCGCGGCTGAAAGCGGTGATCGACGAGGACGCGCTGTTCTATCATGTCATCCGCGACATATTGGTGGCGCATCTGCACGGCAATGCGGCGCAGGTTTCGGTCGAGATCGGCCGCGGCAGCGTGCCATCCGAATATCAGCCGACCTTCCAGGAACTGGAAGCGTCGCTGGGGTCTATTCCGCCGGATGGTGGGTGAGAAGCGTCACGCGTAGCGTGTGAGCAGGTCCGGTGGACCTGCGAAAGCTTCGAACGCCGCAGCGTCGCGCGCCCAAGCGCGACGCGAGGCCGGGACGGCAACAAGCTCATAATGCGAATCCCGCCCCGAGCTTGGGCGAGCGGCCGGGCGAAAACGCCGGCGGTTATCTTTTTTTAGTAACTGGATTCCCGCTTACGCGGGAATGACAATCGGAGTGTGGCGTAGCGCGCAAGCCTCATCCTTCGACAAGCTCAGGATGGCCCTACTCTTCAGCCGCCGCCTGTTTCGCCTCGGCCAGCGAAACGAAGAAGGTCGCCAGCGCTCCGGCGCCGACGCCCAGCAGCATGGCGTAAGTCAGGTCCAGGTCGGTGCCAAAGGTGACGATGGCGGTGACAAGCATCCCCGTCAGTTGCGCGACGCTTTTTGGCATTTCCGGAAACCCACCCATTTGTCCCAAAATAGGACAACATTGCCGGTGAGTAACGGAGACTTCGGGTTATAGGTTAATTCCTAAACCAGCGGAAAACCGCCTTCGATAAGCCTGGCGCGGATTTCGGCGCCATGTTCGGCGTCGCGCGCCTCGATCACCAGCGCCAGGGTGGCCGAGCGGGCGGAAATGCCCATCATCATGCGGTTGTGCGAGACTTCCAGGATATTGCCGCCGGCCGCGCCCACCAGCGCCGCCACCTGCGCCAGGGCGCCGGGGCGGTCGGCGATCGCCACTTCCAAAGTCATGATGCGGCCCTCGCGCGTCAACTCGCGCAGGATCACGTTGGACAGCAGCCGCATATCGATATTGCCGCCCGACATCACGATGCCGACATTGTGCCCCTGGAAGAGACCGGGATTGGCCAGCACCGCGGCGAAGCCGGCCGCGGCGGCGCCTTCGATCACCGACTTTTCGATTTCCAGGATCATCGCGAGGGCATGTTCGATTTGCGGTTCGCTGACCAGCAGGATGTCGGTGACCAGCGCCTGGACGATGGCGGTGGTGAGCGCGCCCGGTTGCTTGACCGCGATGCCTTCTGCGATGGTTTGACTAGGGGAAATGGTCTGCGAAATGGCGAGCGCCGGGGGCTTTTGCGGGACGCCATGCCGTGCCTGGGCCATCGCCGGATAGAGATCGGTCTGGACGCCGAAAATCCGGATGGCGGGCTTTATGCCTTTGGCGGCAATAGCGACGCCGGAGATGAGCCCGCCGCCGCCCACCGGCACCACCAGCGTATCGAGCTGCGGGGCGTCTTCCAGCATCTCCAGCGCGGCGGTACCCTGGCCGGCGATCACCTTGGCGTCATCATAAGGGTGAATGAAAGTCAGATTGCGCGCCGCCGCGATGGCGCGCGCCGCGTCATTGGCCTGTGACAAATCGTGACCCTGGAGAATGACCTCGGCACCAAAATCGCGCGTATGCTTGACCTTGGTGAACGGCGTGGACAGCGGCATCACGATGACGGCGGGTATGCCGAGCCGCCCGGCATGATAGGCCACCCCTTGGGCGTGATTGCCCGCGCTCATCGCCGCGACGCCGCGCCCCCGGGCGGCGTCATCCAACGACAGCAGAAAATTCAGCGCCCCGCGTTCCTTGAAGGAGGCGGTGAATTGTCGGTTCTCGAATTTGAGCCAGATTTCGCAGCCCGCGATGCCCGACAGAGTGCGCGAATGGCGGGTGGGGGTGTGGATCACCGCGCCCTGGATGGCGGCGGCGGCGGTCTGGATGTCTGAGAGGGTGACGGGAAGCGTGCTCATGGGTACTGCATAGCATTTCTCTTCAGCGCTGACGCGCGGGGCCGCCTATCATTTCAAATCGCCCACACGGTGGGCGATTTGAAATGATTGCACCGGACGGATTTGAACCGCTGACCAAGGGATGATGATCTTACAATTCCCCGGAAATTCTCTTTAATTATCAATGGTGTTTTACGAGCAGGGGATGAAGAGTTCATTGTTCTCTCCAAAATTATCGCTCCGCTGCAACGGCTTGTGATGCGCGGAAGCCGCCGAGTCACCGCTGAGACAAAATTACCATTCGCGCAAAAGTGGACATGGGCTGAATGACGGCTTCTGCCCCAAAGCAGGACATGCGACGGCACGCTCTGCCCAAACAAAAAACGGCGGCGCTATGGCCGCCGTCTCATGCCAAATTATTTGTGGAAGATCAGACCGCCAAGTCAGCGCCTGCCTGCTTGCGACGGCGATACCAGGCAAAGCCTGCGAAGGTGAATAGCCCTGCACCGAAAAGCGAGAGCGTGGAGGGTTCGGGGACGGGAGCCTCATTGAATGCGAAATTCGTAACCAGCAGATTATTGGCAAAGGGTAACGTTGTACTAAACGCCACCTCGTTGATGTTACTCCAGTCCAAGGTGTAAGTCGTGAAGGCGCTGCTAAGGATGTTGGTTGCCGTATAGCTATCTACCGTCACACCGTTAAGCAACCCCGTGATCGTGTCGTAATAAGGCGTAAAAGCTCTATATGAAGCCAAGTCTATGGAATTGAATGTGAAGGTGCCCGGCGATGCCAGTGTGACCGTAAGACTGGCGCCACCATTGGACCAATCGTAACCCAATGGAGCGGGTGGTGTACCTCCCCCTATGGGGACAGCCGTGCCGTTGACCCAGGAAGAGCTCCCATAGGAGTTCGACCAATTAAAACCGCATAGCTTGTTGTAATGACATTGGCGGAGTCCGCCGCAAAGCCGATCACGCTTGCATCAGCATCGGCTGTAAATGCGGTAGCCAGAGCCAAGGTGAGTGCGCCCAAGCAAAGCCGCGACGTCTGAGAGAGACCGGCAACCCGACTGGAAATCAAAGACAAGCTTGCTACACCGTGCATGATAGGCATCTCCCGTTGCGTTTGGGGCGGGAGCGCGGTCACGCATTACGGTGTGACGCCGGTACATCTCTCAGCCACCGACGCGCATGGCAAATGCCGGTGATGTATTTATAGGTGCAGATATCCGGCCAACATTTTAGACCAACGATGACAAGCGGTTGCAAATGTGGAACTTATTCCAGGCTCTGCGTTTGTAAGATAAGATTGCATTTTTGCCGCGAACCACTTGAGACGCCAAGAATGTTCCCACGATGAAACTGCGCCGGGGCCTGAGTATTCGCCTGACGCGCGGGCCTCACTGCGCTGGCGCGCGGCCCGCTTGGCTTCTGTTTAATTGGCTGCCGCGGGCGGCCACTACGCGCGACACGACGCTGTCGCTGGTCGCCTAGGCCGCCCTTGGCATTCATTTGCGTTTGCACGGCAAACGCAAATGAATGGTAGCACCGGACGGATTTGAACCGCCGACCAAGGGATTATGATTCCCCTGCTCTACCACTGAGCTACGGTGCCTTACTCTATGGGCTTTTGACCCCGGCGGGGATGTAGGGTTCGGGCGGCTTGCCTGTCAAGTTTGGCAGGGATTCCGCCTATTCCGCGGCGATTTCCACCGGTTCGGCGCGCGCGATCCAGCCGCCGCCCAGCACCCGCTGGTCCTTGTAAAAGACGCAGGCCTGGCCGGGCGCCACCGCGTCTTCGGTGGCCAGCAATTCCACCCGCGCGGCGAGGCCGGGCAGCGGCGTCACCCGGGCCGCCACCGGCGGGCGCATCGAACGGACTTTCACATCGCAGGAAATGGGAACGGCGCAATCGAAAGGCGCCAGCCAGTTCACGTCCTTGAGGGTGATCGCAGAGGCGGCGAGCGCGCTGCGCGGTCCCACCACCACCCGCGCCCGGACGGCGTCGAGGCTCAGGACAAACAGTTTTTCCTGATTGCCGGACAGGCCGAGGCCTTTGTTCTGGCCGATGGTGAAATGGATGATGCCGTCATGCCGGCCCAGCACCTGGCCGTTTCGGTCCACGATCTCGCCGGGGCGGGTCGCATCCGGGCGCAGCTTTTTCACAATATCGCTGTAGCGGCCTTCCGGCACAAAGCAGATATCCTGGCTGTCGGGCTTGGCGGCATTGACCAGGCCGAGCTCGGCGGCGATGGCGCGCACCGCCGGCTTTTCCATCCCGCCCAGCGGGAAGCGCAGATAATCGAGCTGGCTTTGTGTGGTGGCGAAAAGAAAATAGCTCTGGTCGCGCGCGGCATCGGCGGCGGCATGCAGCTCGGCGCCCTGTGGGCCTTCGACGCGGCGGACATAATGGCCGGTGGCCAGGGCGGCGGCGCCCAGATCGCGGGCCGTATCCATCAGGTCGGCAAATTTTACTTTTTCGTTGCAGCGGATACAGGGGATGGGGGTTTCGCCGCGGGCATAGGAATCCGCGAAGTCCTCAATCACGTTTTTGCGGAAGCGGCTTTCATAATCCAGGACGTAATGCGGAATGCCAAGGCTGTCGGCGACCCGCTTGGCGTCGTAGATATCCTGGCCGGCGCAGCATGCGCCTTTTTTCTTCGCCGCATCGCCGGGGTAAAGCTGAAGCGTGACGCCCACCACGTCACGGCCCTGGCGCTTCAAGAGCGCGGCGGTGACGGAGGAATCCACGCCGCCGGACATGGCGACAACGATGCGGCCAATCTTGGAGGGATAAGTTCCGGGCGCGTTCATGCGCGCTGCTATAGGCGGGCGATTTGCAAACTGCAAGAATAGGACGGCCGGCACGTGGGAAGACCGATTCGTCGCTCGAAATGGTCCACGGAACCGTTTCGTTTGCCGCGCAAACCGCGCCTCACCCGCCGGCGGTGGGCGCCGATAGATAATTGAGCAGACTCAACTTGTTAAGCGTCGAGGTGACCTGCAGCGCGGCCTGCAACGCGGTCTGATTCAGCGAAAGCTGGGTGGCGGCGGTGGCCATGTCGGTGTCCTGGATATTCGAGACAAAGCCAGAATAAAGTGTGGACATGGAGCTCTGCTGTGTCGTGGCGTTCTGCAACTGGTTATAGACATCGCCATTCTGGGCGGTGACGGTATTCAGGGCGGTGGAAACGGCGCCGATGGAGGTGATCTGGCCGCTGAGGAACGTGTTCTGCGCCTGGCTGAGATTGGTGCTGCCGGAAAAATTGCCGCTGCCGCCGGCGTCGAAGGTGGCGATGTCCTTAAGCGACTGCATCAGCCCGGTGGCGACATCCGAGGCGGTGACGCCATAGGTAACGGTCTGGCCGTCGGCGACCTGCACCGCTTTCTTGTTGTCGCCATTGTCGAAAGCGCCGGAAACGGACGGCAGCGCCACCAGGGCGGACAGGGACGATACCGTCACCGGCGCGGTGTCGGTCTTACCGCCGGCATAGATATAGTCGCCATTGGCGTCCTTGGAATTGAGGATCGCGGTGGCCTGGTCGAAAATGTTCGACACCTGGGTCATCAGGGTGGTGGGATCATTGTTGGCGACGGCGGTCGAAACCGCGGTTGAAAGTTGTGTGGCCAGGCTGGAAAGGCTGGTGAGTTGGGTGTCCTGCAGATCCGCCTGGGTGGTGGCCAGCGTGGTAGCAGTGGAATAGGAGTCGTTGCGCGCCTGCGCCGAGATGGTCGCCTGCAGCACCTGGGCCTGGCTGCCGAAACCGGCATAGGTGGTGGCAACCTTGCCGCTGGCGATCTGCGCATTGGTGGTGTCCAGCGCCGCGCCGGCCTGATTGATCTGGCTGAGAAAATAGGCGCTTTGCTGGGCTGTGGCGACGCGATCAACGCTCATGATTCAAATCCTCACTGGATCTGCAGCAGGGTGGTGTAAAGCTGGTCCACCACCGACAGGATGCGCGCCCCGGCGCTATAGGCCTGCTGATAGGTGGAGAGATTGGTCAGCTCTTCATCGAGATTGACGCCGGAATCCGAAGACTGGCGCGTCTGGGCTTCGGTCAGGCGGTCGTCCTGGGTAGTCTGGTTCTGGGTGATGTTGTTCGATTGCGTCGAGACGTTCTGGTAGAAGGCCGCCGCGTAATCCGAAAGCGAGGCAGTCTGGGCCGCGATGCCGCCCGCCGCCGAAAAATTCTGCGTCGCGCTGATCACATTCTGCAGCGCGATGGCGCCGGAATTGTCGCCGCCCAGGACCACGGTATCGCCCGCCACGGTGCTGGGCGTAATGCCGGGCGTGGCCAGGCCAATGCGCTGGGGCGTATTCGCCACGGCAGGAACCACGTTGAAGCTGGCGGCCTGGTTGGCGGCCTGGTTGGCGCCGATGCCGAACAGCTGGGTAAAGCTCATGCCCGTGGTGCCGCGCTGGGTAGTGTCGGCGGTGACATTGAGCTCATAGTTTGGATAGAGCGCGCTGGTGGTGGTGGCGATCGAACCATCGCTATTCAAGGTGAAGGTTGCCGCCCCGCCCATAGCGCTGTTCAGCGCCGTGACCACATTGGCGATGGACATGCCGGCCGTGGTGGTGACCGAGACCTGTTTGACGATGTCGCCGTCCGGACCCTTGAGCGACATGGCGATCTGGCCGCCGGCGGCAAGGCCGCTGGCGTCGCTGCCCGAAAGCCCGGTTGCCAGTGTCGATGGCGCGGCGGACTGGAACAAGTCATTGAGCCCGAAGAATTGCGAGAATGGCAGGCCGCCGCGGGCGGACGGCGTGGACGCATTTTCCTGCACCACCACGCCATTGCCGCCGCCGGCAGAAATGGAAAGCTGGCCGTTGGTGAAGCTGGCGCTGCCGTTTGAACCCAGCGCGCTGTTCAGGGCGGTGGTGAAACTGCCCAGCGTGGTGCCGATGCTGGCGGTGGGGCCGCCATCCACCGACAATGTGCCGGCGCCGAAATCGAGATCCACCCGGCTGACAAGATTGCCGCTGGCATCGGTGACGGCGATGGTGGTCTTGCCGGTGAAATTGAGCGCATCGCCGGCGAGCAGGCCGGTATCGCGGCCGGTCAGCGAGGATGGCGGCGGATAGGCGGCGTTGGCATTGGACTGGGCGTTGAAAGCCTGTTCGACATTCTGCGAGAAATTTCCCAGAGACTGGGCGAGGCCGCCCAGCGTCTGGTCGCGCATGTCGATCAGGCCCTTGAGGCTGCCGCTGCTCAAATGCGGATCCAGCGGGGTGGCCTGGCCGAGGGCCTGGCCGGAGATCGGGCTGATATCCTGAATCTGGATATTGCCATAGGTGCCATTCTGCGCGCCGCCGGAATAAGACAAGGTCGCATAGGTGTTGCTGACCAGATTGACACCGTCGGTGGTGGCGACGTTGACACTGCCGTCCGACTGCTGGGTCACCTTGATGCCCATGGTCTGGGACAGACTGTTCAGCGCCACATCGCGCTGGTCGAGCAGCGCTGAGGAGGTGTCGCCCGCGGCATTGGCAGTCTTGATCTGCTGGTTGAGGTCAAAGACCTGCTTGATCAGTGCGTTGGTGGGCGAGATGGCGCTGACGACCTGGCCGTCAATCTGGCTCTGCAACGAGGAAATCGAGCCGGAGACATTGGAGATGTCGGACGAGACGCTCTGCAGCGAATTGAGAATGGCGGTGTAGCTGGACGAGGAACTGGGCGCCTGGGAGGCGGTGGCGAAGGCGGCCGAAAGATTGGTAAGGCCGGTGGCCAGGGACTGGTTGTCACCCGGCGCGCCCAAAAGGCCGTTGAGCTGGGTGAAAAGCCCCGCCATGGTATCATATTGCGAAGCGCTGCCACTTGCCGACAGGGATTCCTGTTGCAGGAACTGGTCGGCGACGCGCTGTACGCTGGCAATGTCCACGCCCATCAACTGGCCGCCGGCCGAAAGGGTCTGCTCATTCACCACGCGGCGGGCATAGCCGGGCGTGTTGACGTTGGAGACGTTGTTGGAAACAACGCTCAACGCCGCGCTGCTGGTCTTGAGCGCGGAGAGGGCACTGGCAGTGATTCCGTTCAAGCTCACGGGGGCACGTCCGGATGCTTTGGTTCCGGGACGAATGTCGCAAGGGCCGTGCCATGCCCGAAAGCGCGTTTTAGCCCGGAAAACATGGGCTTTTACGCTATCCGGCACATTGCGCCGGCGGCAGACTTTGCCGGGTGCGGCAGTTCATGCCCGCCCCTTTCTGCTCTTCGTGAACGGGTATTGACGAAAAAATCCGGGGATTCCCGCCGCAAAATTTCTGGTCCGGCCCTTGCTACGAGAGGTTCGGTTCAATGCGGAATTTTGTCTTGGCATCTCTCTCGACCAATGCCGTTGTAGCTCCGAACAATGCGGGCATGCTGCCCGTCAAATCGAACGCGGCGGACAACAGGAATAGCGACGGCTCGCCATTCGGCGTGATGCTGGCGGCCACCGCCGCGCGCGACGGCAATCCGCAGGCCGCCAATCCGCTTACCGATGACAATAGTCATGTGGCGGAAAGGAAATCCGAATCCGCCGACACGGAGACATCCGCTGCATCGACCGCGCCCAAGGACAGGCGCGAAGCCGCAGCGACCCGGGCCGTTACGGCCAAGCCGGCGGATGGCAAATCTGCCGACAGCAAAAACACCAACACGGCCGATGCCAAGGGCAAGGATAGTGCCGCCAACGACAATGCCGCTACGGACCAGACTTCCCAGGCACAGCCGCCAGCCGCACCGCAGCCACAAGTGCCGCAGCCGCCAGCGCCACAGCCGGCGCTGCAACCCGACCCGGGCGCCCTGGCGATGGCGCAGGCCCAGGCCGGCGCGGCCCAGCCGAACCTTCCGGGCACAGTCACTGCCGCCGATGACGATGGCGACACCGGCGGTGGTGCCGGAGGCAATGTAGGAGCGGTCGGCGCCAATGGCGGAAAGGCTTCACAAGCCGGCGCGGGTGCGTCACCGTCCGCGAATGCCGGCATTCCGGATATCGCCGGGCAGGCCGCCGCCAACGGGGACCAGCCGCAGGTGGCTGGCGCGCCGCCCGCAGCCATCGGCAAAAATTTCGCGGCGCAGCTCAAGGCCGGCGACAGCAAATCGGAGCCCGTGACGGGCAATGACGCCAAACTCGCTAGCCAGAACCTTGCTACAGCGCCGCAACCGCAAATTCAGGTGCCGCAACCCCAGACCACTTCGCAGACGCCGCAACCTGCCGCGCCCGCCGCCAATGCGGCCGCTTTTCCCACCTTGAATTTCGGCACCCCGGTGCAGAACACCGATGCCACCAGCGCCATGCCTGGCACGGTGCAGATTTCCGCCCAATCCGCCGGCACCGCGGCCACGGTGAATACTTTGGCGGTGGCCATGGCCGCCAAAACACAAAGCGGCGCCAGGCAATTCGACATCCGCCTTGATCCGCCGGAACTGGGCCGGGTCGAAGTCCGACTTTCGATTGACGCCAGCGGCAAAACCGAGGCGCACATGACCGCCGACCAGCCCGAAACCCTGAATTTGCTGCAGAAAGATTCCAGCAGCCTGACCCAGGCACTGCGCGATGCCGGGCTTGATGTTTCGAACAGCGGCCTGAATTTTTCGCTGCGCGGCCAGAACGGACAGGGCGGCGGCGACGATAATTCCGGTCGCGGCACACCCACCAACCTCACCGCCAGCCGCGCGATAGACGCAGCGCAGGGCGCGACCTCAGCAATGTCCTTCACCGGCGGCGGCGAAGACGGCCGCCTTGATATTCACGTTTAAGGATCAAAAGCCATGACCACCACCACGCCTGCGACCACCACGCCCGTGACCGCCCCGGTCACCACGACAGCGTCGACGGGAACGACGGCGAATGGCACCCAGTCCTCGCCCGACGCCATGGCGCAGTTGTCGGGCAATTTCAGCACCTTCCTGACCCTGCTCACCACCCAGCTGAAAAACCAGGATCCCACCGCGCCGATGGATTCCAACCAGTTCACCCAGCAGCTGGTGGAGTTCAGCCAGGTCGAGCAGCAGATCGATACCAACACCAACCTGCAGACCCTGATCACCCAGGGTACCAGCCAGGCCGGCATCAATGCCTCCACCTATCTGGGCAAGAATGTTTCCGTCACCAATGGCAACGCGTCGCTGACGAATGGTCAGGCCAATTGGAGCTACACGCTGGGCACCGACGCCGCGGCCACCCAGCTCACCGTCACCAATGCCAGCGGCACTGTGGTCTATTCCGGCGCTGGCAACACCAGCGCGGGCAGCAACACATTCAGCTGGAACGGTCAGGACAATAACGGCAACCAGCTTTCCGACGGCACCTACAAGCTGGCGGTCAGCGCCACGGCGGCGGACGGCTCGGCCGTCACCAGCTCGGTGGCCAGCGCCGGCACCGTCAGCCAGATCGACATGACCAGCGGCACACCGCAACTCGTCATCGGAAACATGGACGTCGCACTGACCGACATCGCGGCGATCGCGAACTGAGTTTTTTAAGCCACGGCGCCCAGAACGCGGCGCTCCAATCACGGGGAAGGCGGGCGAAGCCCAAAACCCCTGAGGGAAGCAAGACAATGAGTCTCTATGGAGCATTAGCAATCGGCATTGCCGGCCTGAACGCCAACAGCCAGGCCTTGAGCGCGACGTCATCCAACATCGCCAACGTCAACACCGTCGGCTACAAGGACGCGACCGCGAGTTTCTCGACCTTCCTGAATGCGGATTCAGGCGGCGGCGACAACGCCACGGGCGGCGTCACCGCCACCCTGGGCCAGGATGTCACCACCCAGGGGTTGCCCACCACGACATCGTCGCCCACAGACCTGTCGATTTCGGGCAATGGCTTTTTCGTCGTGGCATCGAATTCCAGCGCCACCGCGACCCAGGAATATACAAGGGCGGGCAACTTCACCCCAGATGAGAACGGTAACCTGGTGAACGCCGCGGGCCTGTATTTGCAGGGTTACAAGCTGGATGCCGCCGGCAATGTGCCGACGAACACCTCTAACCTCAGCCTGATCAACGTCTCCAGCCTGTCGGGCACGGCGGCGCCTTCAACGAAAATGTCGTTGCAGGCCAATCTGCAGGCCAGTTCTACGGTGGATGGCTCCTATGTCGCGGGCGACATGGCGGCCGGCAATGTCACGCCGGATTTCACCCGCACCGTCAACATCTATGACAGCCAGGGCGGCCAGCAGCCAATCACGTTCTCGTTCGTCAAGACAGCGGCCAACACCTGGGCCTATGAAGCGGACTATGCCGGCACGGCTTCGAACGTGACGTCGACAGCGCTCAGCCAGGGCAGCGTCACCTTCAACTCCGACGGCACGCTCAAGAACGTCAACGGCGCTTCGCCGGCATCCGGCAATATCGCAATGACAATTCCCTGGTCGGCCAGTTCCGGCCTGGCGTCGCAGGCGCTCTCCGTCAATCTCGGCACCGTCACCGGCACCAGCGGATTGACGCAGTATGACACGCCATCGGAACTGAGCGGCTCGACCACCGACGGTTCGGCCTTTGGCAGCGTCACCGGCGTGACCATCGGCAAGGACGGCACGGTAACGGCGCAGTTCTCCAACGGGTTGTCGCAGGACGTCTATAAGGTGCCGATCGCCACCTTCACCAATCCGGACGGACTGGGCCAGCTTTCAGGCAACGCCTATGGCGCCACCAAATCATCGGGCGCGGCCAACATCAATCTGGCCAATTCCGGTTCGGCGGGCGCCATCCAGTCCAATTCGCTGGAAGGTTCGACTGTCGATCTGGCGACCGAATTCACCAATCTGATCACCACCCAGCGGGCCTATTCCGCATCGGCCCGCATTATCACCACCGCCGATCAGATGTTGCAGCAACTGGAACAATTGCCGACGAATTGATGCGTGAGAAAAGCCTTTAATACCGGGCTTTTTCGGTCAATTTGACGGATGCTTTTAGGAGTTCGTTTACCACGGTTCTTGGCCCTTTCTTAGGAGGGGCAGGCTTACCTTGGGCGTGTCGAAGTCGGGAGTCAGAAATGGAAGAGCGCAAAGGACGCGTGAGTTATGTCATCGGACCCGACGGGTCTCCGTTGACGCTCGCCGATCTGCCGCCGCCTTCGACGCGGCGTTGGGTGATCCGGCGCAAGGCCGAAGTTGTCGCCGCCGTACGTGGCGGTCTTCTCAGCCTGGACGATGCCTGCAAGCGCTATACGCTGACGGTCGAGGAATTCCTCGCCTGGCAGCATGCGATTGACCGTTTCGGATTGGCGGGCCTCCGCGCGACCAGGGTGCAGCAGTATCGCAATTGAGCGTGGTGCGGTCTTTTTTGGATCCCGGCGCGCAATGCCGGGGCCTGTTAACAAAAGACTAAGAAAAGACCGGCGATTCCGGGGTTTCGCCTTAAGTCAAACTTTACCCTAAACGCGGCAATGTTTGCCTAGCGGATACGCCAAGGGACTTCCCCCGGCGCGTTTTCGCCGGGAGGGATTGCCGTGCCGGAATTTTTCAAAGCGGTTGGAGCAGCGCGCTTCGGCGTGATGGCCGGCGTGGCCGCCATGCTCACCGCCTTTTTCCTCTATATCGCGGGCGCCATCACCGAACCGCCCAAAACCATTCTGTATGCCGGGCTGGAAGCACGCGACGCCGCCGCCGTCACCGCCAAACTGGATGCGATGAATGTCAAATACGACGCCAAGGGCGACGGCGGCACGATTCTGGTGCCCGCCGATCAGGTGACCAAGCTGCGCATGGCCCTGGCGCAGGAAAATCTGCCCGCTGCCGGCGTCGGCTATGAGATATTCGACAAATCGGACGCCTTCGGCACCACCGCCTTTGTCCAGAACATCAATCGCCTGCGCGCCCTGGAAGGCGAGCTGGCGCGCTCCATCCAGACCATAGACGGCATTGACAGCGCCCGGGTGCATCTTGTCATTCCCGAGCGTCAGGTCTTCAGCCGGGATGATCAAACCCCTTCCGCCTCGGTGGTTCTGAAGACCCGCAACGTGCTGGGCCATGAACAGGTTTCGGCGATCCAGCATCTGGTGGCCGCCGCTGTTGCCAGCCTCAGCGCCGACCGTGTCGCCATCGTCGACGATCACGGCAATCTTTTGGCCGGCGGTGATGACAAATCCGGCGCCGACGCCACCAGCGCCGACCAGGAACAGAGCACCACCGATTACGAAGACCGGCTGCGCAAGCGCATCGAATCCATTCTCGCCAGCGTGGTCGGCGCCGGCCATGTGCGGGTGCAGGTCGCCGCCGACATGAACTACAACCATGTCAGCACCACCTCGGAAAGCTATGATCCGGATTCCAAGGTGATCCGCTCGACCCAGACGGTGGAGCAGAATTCCGCCGACAATAATGGCAGCGGCGGCGGCGCGGCCGTCTCGGTCGCCAATGCCCTGCCGGGCGCGGCCCAGGCCGGCAGCAGCGACAGCAGCAAATCGGTCTCGGACCATACCGAGGAAACCACCAATTACGAGATTTCCAAGACGGTGAAGACCAGCACCCAGGACGGCGGCGACGTCAAGCGCCTGTCAGTGGCGGTTGTGGTGGACGGCACCGGCGATGCCGGCGCCTACAAACCGCGCAGCAGCGCCGAGATGGCCCAGATCACCAGCCTGGTGAAATCGGCAATGGGTTTCGACACCACCCGCGGCGACCAGGTGCAGGTCACCAACATGGCCTTCGCCCGAGTCGATGCCGGCGACGCCACCCCAGCGCCCAAGCCGCTGCTGGGACTGGACAGTTCCTATTGGTTCAAGATCATCGAGGCGGCGATCATGTGCGTGACCGCGCTGTTGATCGGGTTGTTCGTGGCCCGCCCGCTGATCGCGCGCATGTTCGCCCCCAACAGCAATTACAGCGGGCCGCTGCAGATTGCCGGTTCCGCTCCGGCCGCCGGCGCCCTGCCCGCGCCGGGCGGCGCCCAGCAATCCGGCGCACCGGCGCAGCTTGCCGCGCCGGCCCCCAGTTCGATCGACATCAGCCGCATCGAAGGCCAGGTGCGCGAATCCTCGATCAAGAAAATCGGCGAAGTGGTTGACGCGCATCCCGAGGAAGCGCTGGCGATCATCCGCACCTGGCTGCATCAACCGGTATAATCATGTCAAAAGTCGCAAAAGCCGCTGTCAAAGACGATGTCCGCGCCCTCTCCGGGGCGGAGCGCGCCGCCGTCATCATGCTGTCGCTGGGCGAGGATCACTCGGCCAAGATCTGGAGCATGATGGACGAAGAGGAGATCAAGGAAGTCTCCCAGGTGATGTCCAATCTCGGCTCGGTGAGTTCCGGCCTGATCGAAAAACTGCTGGTGGACTTTGTCGGCCAGATGTCGGGCACCGGCTCGCTGATGGGTTCCTATGAATCCACCGAGCGTTTGCTGGCCCGCATGATGCCCGAGGACAAGGTCGGCTCCATCATGGAAGAAATCCGCGGCCCGGCCGGCCGCACCATGTGGGACAAGCTGGCCAATGTGAACGAGACGGTGCTGGCCAACTACCTGAAGAACGAATATCCCCAGACCGTTTCCGTGGTGCTGTCGAAGATCAAGCCGGAACATGCCGCCCGTGTGCTGGGCGCGCTGCCGGAGGAATTCGCGCTGGAAGTGGTGCAGCGCATGCTGCGCATGGAAAGCGTGCAGAAGGATATTCTCGACAAGGTGGAAAACACCCTGCGCATCGAATTCATGTCCAACCTCGCCCGTACCGCCAAGCGCGACGCGCATGAGCAGATGGCGGAAATCTTCAACAATTTCGACCGCCAGACCGAAAGCCGTTTCATCACGGCCCTGGAAGAGCGTTCGCGCGACAGTGCCGAGCGCATCAAGGCGCTGATGTTCACTTTCGAGGATCTGTCCAAGCTGGACCCGGGCTCGATCCAGACCCTGCTGCGCAATGTCGAGAAGGACAAATTGGGCCTGGCGCTGAAGGGCGCCACCGACGGTCTGCGCGACGTGTTCTTCTCCAACATGTCCGAGCGCGCCGGCAAAATCCTGCGCGAGGACATGGAAGCCATGGGCCCGGTGCGCCTGAAGGATGTCGACGAAGCCCAGATGCGGATGGTCAACATCGCCAAGGACCTTGCCAACAAGGGCGAAATCATGATCGCCGGCGGCAGCGCCGAAGATGAGCTGGTGTATTGATGGCAAGCGCCAAGTCCGCCAAATTCACCTTTGACACCGAATTCCGCGATGGCGGCGAGGTGGCCTCGCCGGCCGCCCGCGCCCGGCAGAAAAAGGTCCTCACCACCGAGGAAATCGAAAACATGTGCGCCCGCGCCAAGCGGGAAGGAGCCGAGTCCGGCCAAGTCCAGGCCACGGAGAATGTCGAGCGCACCATCGCCGCATTGGTGATTGCCATCCGCGCCGCGCTGGACCAGAGCCGCATGGCAATCGAGGAAATCCGTGCCGAGGCCACGGAACTGGCCTTCGCCGCCGCCAAGAAAATTGCCCCCGCCGCGCTGGCGGCGTTGCCGGCCGGTGATGTCGAAGCCGCGCTGCGCGAAGCCATGCACATGGCCATCGGCGAGCCCCGCATCACCCTGCGCGCCTCGCCCGCCGTCATTGCCGCAATCGAATCCCGCATCCAGGCCATCGCCCAGGAAGAAGGCTATGAAGGCCGCGTGATGATCGCCGCCGATCCCGCCATCACCGGCGCCGATTGCCGGATCGAATGGCGCGGCGGCGGCAGCGAGCGCAGTGAGGCGGCAATCGAAGCCGCGCTCGATGCCCTGATTGAACGCCGCTTTTCCAATTCCCCGGATTCAGCCGCCTCTACTTCCTCATACGCGTTGAAAGGATAGCTTATGGCCACCGACAATGTGGACCTGCCCGATCTGAGCCACGAGACCGCCGCCGGCACCCCGGCCGCCCTGCTCAACAATGACAGTGCCGGGGAAGCCACGCCGAAACGTTCGGCGATCGATCTGGAAGCGGTATTTGACGTTCCGGTGACGGTTTCGGCCGTGCTGGGCAAATCCGCGATGGAAGTCAGCCAGCTGCTCAAGCTGGGCAAGGGCACCATCGTGGAACTGGACCGCAAGGTCGGCGAAGCCATCGACATCTATGTCAATGACCGCCTGGTGGCGCGCGGCGAAGTTGTGCTGGTCGAGGACCGGCTGGGCATCACCATGACGGAAATCATCAAGGCCGGATCCGGTTCATAAAAGCATAATAAGGAACATCCCATGCGTTTACTCATTGTCGGCGGACTGAACGGCCAAATCGGCGCGGCGACCAAAATCGCCATGGACCGGGGCGCGAAAGTCACCCATGCGGTATCGATTGAGCAGGCGCTCGACAGCCTGCGTGGCGGCGCCGGCGCCGACCTGGTGTTCTGCGACGTAACGCTGGACATCAGCGCCCTGGTCAAGGGTCTGGCCGCCGAGCGCATTTGCACCCCGGTGGTGGCCTGCGGCGTCGGCACCGACACCCGCCGGGCGGTGGATGCGATCCGCGCCGGCGCAAAGGAATATCTGCCCCTGCCCGCCGACGCCGAGTTGATCGCCGCCGTGCTGGCCGCCGTGGCCGACGAGTCCCATCAACTGGTGCATGAAGACGAAGCCATGTCGGCGGTGCTGTCGCTGGCCGACCAGATTGCCGGCAGCGAAGCATCGATCCTGATCACCGGCGAAAGCGGTACCGGTAAAGAAGTGCTGGCGCGCTATGTCCACCGCAAATCGATGCGCAACGACAAGCCCTTCATCTCGGTCAATTGCGCCGCGATTCCGGAAAACCTGCTGGAATCGGAGCTTTTCGGCCATGAGAAAGGTGCCTTCACCGGCGCCATCGCCCGGCGCATCGGCAAGTTCGAAGAGGCCCATGGCGGCACATTGCTGCTGGACGAAATCAGCGAGATGGATGCCCGCCTGCAGGCCAAGCTGCTGCGGGCCATCCAGGAACGCGAGATTGACCGGGTCGGCGGCACCAAACCGGTCAAGGTGGATATCCGCATCATTGCCACGTCCAACCGCGACCTTGCCGAGGCCGTCAAGCATGGGACCTTTCGCGAAGACCTTCTCTATCGCCTGAATGTCGTCAATCTGCGCATTCCGGCCTTGCGCGAACGGCCCAAGGATATTCGCGCCCTGGCACATCATTTCGCGCGCAAATATGCCGAAGCCAATGGCGTGCCCTATCGCCCGATTGCCGCCGTCACCGAGCGGCTGCTGCTGAGTCACGCCTGGCGCGGCAATGTCCGTGAACTGGAAAATACCATTCACCGTGCCGTGCTGCTGGCGCATGGGGCGGAAATTTCTCCCGAAGCCATCCGCCTGCCGGATGGCAGCCAGGTTGGCGCCAGCATGTTGCCTGCGACCACAGCGCAGGATTCCTCGGTGCAGAGCGCTGTGGCCAACGCCGCGGCGGTGACGCGCGGGTTGGTTGGCCGGACCGTTTCAGATGTCGAACGCGACCTGATCCTGGACACGCTCGACCATTGCCTGGGCAACCGCACCCATGCCGCCAACATATTGGGCATTTCCATCCGCACTCTGCGCAACAAGCTGCGCGAATATTCCGACTCGGGACTCTCAATTCCCCTGCACGGCGAACAGCGCCCTTACGAACAGAAACTCGCAGGCTGATAGTTCATGAGTGAGATCGGCGCCACCGCGCCCAGCCCGGCGTTCAGCTTCTCCGCCGCCAAGGCGATGGGCTATATCCGCAAGTCCGATCTGGGCCTTGCCATCGGCATCATGGCAATCCTGGTGGTGCTGATCGTGCCGCTGCCGACCTGGCTGCTGGATATCAGCCTGGCCTTTTCGCTGTCCTTCTCGATCCTGATCCTGATGACCGCCGTCTTCATCCAGAAGCCGCTGGAATTCAGCTCTTTTCCCACCATCCTGCTTTTGACCACCATGATGCGGCTGGCGCTCAACCTGGCGTCCACCAGGCTGATCCTGGGCCATGGCAATGAAGGCACCGCCGCGTCGGGCTATGTCATCCAGGCCTTCGGCAAGCTGATCATGCAGGGCAATTTCGTCATCGGCCTGATCGTCTTTGCCATTCTGATCATCGTCAACTTCATCGTCATCACCAAGGGTTCGGGCCGCATCGCCGAAGTGGCGGCCCGCTTCAGTTTGGATGCCATGCCGGGCAAGCAGATGGCGGTGGACGCCGACCTCTCGGCCGGCCTGATTGACGAAAAAGAGGCCAAGCAGCGCCGCAAGAATCTGGAAGCCGAAAGCAATTTCTTCGGCGCGATGGACGGCGCCTCCAAATTCGTGCGCGGCGATGCCATCGCCGGCCTCTTGATCGTGGCGATCAATGTTATTGGCGGCATTATCATCGCCGTGGCCCAGAAGGGCATGAGCTTTTCCGACGCCACCCAGACCTTTACCCTGCTGACGGTGGGTGACGGGTTGGTGTCGCAGATGCCGGCCCTGATCGTTTCCACCGCCGCCGGCCTGATGGTTTCCAAGGCCGGCGTCGAAGGCGCCACCGACAAGGCGCTGATGAAGCAATTGTCCTTCTATCCCCAGGCGCTGGGCATGGCTGCCGCGGTGATGGGCGTCGTCGCCATTCTGCCCGGCATGCCGACCATGGTGTTCGCGGGCCTTTCCGGCGGCACCGGCGCGCTCGCCTATTTCGCCTTCAAGCGCAAGGATGCCCGCACCGCCCAGGAACAGGCGCTGGAAGCCACCAAATCCGATCCCGCCTCCAAGGAAGAGCCCATTTCCACCGCCTTGGCGCTGGACCTTTTGCGGGTCGAGCTGGGCTATGGCCTGCTGCCGCTGATCAATGACGTGCAGGGCCACCGCATCACCGACCAGATCAAGGCGCTGCGCCGCCAACTGGCCCAGGAGATGGGCTTTGTCATGCCGGCGGTGCGCATTCTGGACAATATGCAATTGGGCGCCAACGAATACCGCATCCGGGTCAAGGAAGTGGATGCCGGCAAGGGTGAGTTGTTCCCCGGCTCGTTCCTGATCATGGATCCCAAGGGCCTGCCCATCGATCTGCCCGGCACCCACACCACCGAGCCCGCCTTCGGCCTGCCCGCCACCTGGGTCGGTTCGGCGCTGCGCGAGGAAGCCTCGTTCCGCGGCTTTACCGTGGTGGACCCCGGCACGGTGCTGACCACGCATCTGACCGAAGTGCTCAAGAGCCATATGTCGGAACTGCTGTCCTACGCCGAGACCAAGAAGCTGCTCGACGATCTGCCGCAGGAACACAAGAAACTGGTGGAAGAGCTGATCCCCTCGCAGATATCCGTCACCGGCGTGCAGCGCGTGCTGCAGACCCTTCTGGGCGAACGGGTTTCCATTCGCGACCTGCCCGCCATCCTGGAAGGCATCGCCGAAGCGGTCGGCCACACCAAAAACGCGCTTTACATCACCGAGCATGTGCGCGCCCGCCTGGCCCGCCAGCTTTGCCATGCCAATCTGGCGCCGGGCGGCTATCTGCCGCTGCTGGCGCTGTCGCCGGCCTGGGAACAAGCCTTCGCGGAAAGCATTGTCGGCACCGGCGAGGAACGCCAGCTTGCGATGGCGCCGTCGCAGCTTCAGCAATTCATTCAGACGGTGCGCGAGCGTTTTGACGAAGCCGGCGGCAAGAATGAAGTCCCGGTGCTGCTGACCAGCCCGCAGGTGCGCCCCTTTGTGCGCTCGATCATCGAGCGCTTCCGGCCCCAGAGCGTGGTGATGAGCCAGAATGAAATTCACGCCTCGGTGCGGCTGCGCACGCTTGGCCAGATTTAGTGGAGGGACAGATCTAGATCATGGGCGCTGTTGTTCCCCTGAAACAAGGTGCCACGCTGCTGAACTTTCCCCGGGCGGCGGCGGGCCTGCGCGGCTTTCTCACTGCAGCCCTGAAGCGCCATCGCCTGCCCGAGCATCTGATCGAGACCCTGATCCAGGATGCCGAGGCCTGCCCCGGCTGTTCGCCGCAAGAAGCATTGGCGGCAGCGCTGGCGGGGCGGATGCGGTCCCAGAGCATTGATTTCGAAAAAGCGCGCGGCATTCTTCTGCTGGGCCCGGCCGGCGCGGGCAAGAGCACCGTCGCCGCCAAGATCGCCCATATCGCGCTGTTATCGGGACGCCGGGTCGAACTGGCCAATGCCGCAGATGGGCTGGCGCTTTTTCGCACGGCGAGTTTTCAGGGCGATGGGTTGATGGTGATGGAGGCGGCCGGATTCAATCCTGTCAACCGCCGGGCGCTGAGCGCCTTTGCCGCCTTGGGCGAAGGCAATATTCCGGAAAGCATGGCGGGCGTCGAAAGCATCGGCGTGGTCTCTGCCGCCAGCGATGCCGAAGACATCGCCGAAATCGTCAGCGCCCTGCGGTTGCCGCGCGTCATCGTCACCGGACTGGACTGCACCTTGCGCCTGGGCGCCACGGTGGCGGCGATTACCGGCGGCGCCCGTCTGGCCCATGTCACCTATGGCCCGCGCCCCGATGATGCGCTGGAAACATTGGCGCCCGAGACTTTGGCGAAACTGCTGCTGGATTAGGCACGCAGGATTTGGCCCAGCTTTTCTTTTGAGCAAAGCGAATTAGAAAAGCTGGCCCTTGCCCGAGCGCTTGGCGCGAAGGGCGTAGCCGATGACAAAAGCCTAGCGCCGGCCTTTGCCGCCGCCGCCGCCCATACTGCGGTTGTCAATCGCGAACGGCCCGCCGCCCAATCCGATCATGATCAGCAAACCGCCGGAGATCGCCACGTCGCGGGTGAAAATCTCGAATTCGACTGCGCGCGTCAGCGAATTGGTGAAATGCCAGAAATCATGCATGGCAAAGGCGGTGGCGATGGTGAGGCCGAACAGGATCACCGCGCCATAGCGGGTGTGATAGCCGAAAAGCAGCGAGACCACGCCCATCACGATCATCACCAGCGCCACCACCAGCAGCAGCGGCGGCAATGGCAGATGCTTGGCATTCAACTGAACCAGGATGCTGGACCAATGATTGAGAATGTCCATCGCGGCGATGCCGTAAAACCAGGACAGGGCCCAGCGGCCCAGCAGCGGCGAAATCGTTTCTGAAAAAGACATGGGCGCCCCCGACTCACTCGCGCTTTATCGTAGCT
>Ga0302319_10001900_pt1 | contig 46160 bp, 37 predicted proteins | sample Bog_T0_2_FD_203319 | JGI IMG/M metagenome (GOLD analysis project Ga0302319, IMG submission 203319) | Peat permafrost microbial communities from Stordalen Mire near Abisko, Sweden - Bog_T0_2 | ecosystem: Environmental > Terrestrial > Soil > Wetlands > Peat | place: Sweden: Abisko, Stordalen Mire...
CCCTCTCCCTGAACTCCTTGCCAAAGCCTATGATCCAACTCGAAATCCCTATGATTGCAACCAGTTGCCTCTCTTATAGTTAAGATTGGACGCTACTGAAAGGATATACATCTCAAAACTTTTACCATGGTATGCCTTCATGGCTCGCGCACCGGAAGATCTCCGCGTGGATGAGCAACTACCCGGAGCCTCGCCGTGACCACATCGCCCTTGGAAGTTCCGGTGACGTCACCACCAGCCACTTGAAGAGTCAGGTCCGGGCAGGTCTCTCAAAATATAAAGATTTTTAATCTCTCTCTTAGGGTAAATTCCCCGTTGCTTGCGGCGTTAATATAATAATCTGAAATTGTTCCCCAATACCCCGCTGCTTGCGGCGGGGTTCTTTATTAATCAGCCCCAACGCATTCTCCACATATTAATCGAAAATTCTAAATAATCATGAAAATGCGAGAAAGGCAGGTAGTTAAGAATTTGCCAAAATGGGGATAGGTTCGCCTTCTTACAGTGGCGCTGACGCTTCCTGAATCGGTCCCTGGCCGTTCAGCCACTGTCAGCGTAAATGGAACCCCGACGCCAAGCACCTTCTCCATAACGGATAAAAAGATTCTTCTCTCGTTAAACGCGGAGACTGTTCTGTCTGCAGGTCAAAAGCTGGAAATTCAAGTAAGCTAAACGAAATTATCTCGCCGGAGGCAAACGATCTCCTGCGCTAGGAAAAAGATGCCAAGACTTGCTCCATTTCTCTTCGCCGTCGCCTTGCTGGCGGGATTGATGACACTAAACGCCGCCGATCTTCAACCTCGTCAGCGCATGGTACTGAACGATGGCTGGAAGTTCATCCTCGGCGATCCCACGGATGCACAAAACCCAAAGTTCGACGACCAAGCTTGGCGCACAGTCACGTTGCCGCACGACTGGAGCATCGAGGGCAACTTTGATCCCAAGGCGCCGATGGGAGGAGCGGGTGGATTTCTTCCGGCCGGAATTGGTTGGTATCGCAGGCCCATCACAGCGTCAGTCGATTGGAAGGACAAGCGGGTATCCATCGAGTTCGAGGGTGTTTATATGAATGCGGACGTGTGGCTTAACGGTCGGCACCTAGCCAGTCATCCTTACGGGTATACCAGCTTTTTCGTTGATTTGACCCCTGCGCTGAAGACTGGCGAGACGAATATTCTTGCCGTACGGGTGGACAATTCGAAGCAGAAGAACAGCCGTTGGTACAGCGGTTCAGGGATCTACCGTCATGTGTGGCTGAACGTGACCAGTCCCACACATGTTTCTCCCTGGGGAGTTTTTGTGGCCGTGACGAAGGCAACTTTGGACTCGGCGACCGTGACGAGCCAGACGCAGATCGTTAACGAAGGTGACGTCCCCAGCGCATTGAAGATACACACGGCGCTTCTTTCTCCGCAGGGTTCGGAAATTGGCTCCATGGACTCGGACTGCACGTTGGCTCCAGGAGCCACCCAGACTATCCGCCAACAGACGGACTTGCCCAATCCCGCGCTCTGGTCTCCGGAAACTCCGCAACTTTCGCGGGCAGTGACGCATTTGCTGGAGAACGGGAAAGAAATCGATCAAGTCACGACTGTCTTCGGGATTCGGTTCCTGGCTTGGAACGCCGACCAGGGATTGCTGCTCAATGGAACGCCGATCAAATTGAACGGTGGATGCATTCACGGCGACAATGGTGTGCTTGGCGCCGAGGCTTTTGATCGCGCTGAGGAGCGCAAGGTCGAATTGCTCAAGACGGCTGGATTCAACGAAATACGAACCGCCCATGCGCCTCCGTCCCCGGCTCTCCTCGACTGCTGCGACCGCCTCGGCATGCTAGTAATGGAGGATGCCTTCGATTGCTGGGATGTTGGAAAGAACCCGCAGGATTATCATGTGTACTTCAAGGACTGGTGGCAACGCGACATGGACTCCATGGTCATGCGGGACCGCAATCATCCCTCGATAGTTTTCTGGAACATCGGCAATGAAATTCCGGACGTCAATTCACCCGTGGGCAACGACTATAATCGCGAGCTGGTCGAGAGAATCCACGCCCTGGATAAAACCCGTCCGGTCACGAATGCAATTCTGGGTTGGCCGGATGCCAAACAAATGCCGTTGGCCGAACTCAACTGGAATGCATTGGATATCGTCGGCTCAAATTATGCCTTGAACAACCACATCAGCCAGCGCGTCAAGTTTCCCAATCGGGTCCTGGTGAGCACGGAATCGAAACCTGGCGATCCCGCCAATGGCTGGTCCGCCGTTACCAAAAATGCCTTCGTGGTCGGGGACAACGTCTGGTCAGCCCAGGATTATCTGGGAGAATCTGGCATCGGTCGTTGGTTCTACGCCGGTGATTCCACCGAGCCGGTTGACGCGTCCAGAAATGCGAACGACAAGACGGTTCATCCGATCGGACATGGCAACGACCGGCTCTTCCCGTGGCATGGCGCTCTCTGTGGCGATCTCGATATTCTTGGCAACCGCAAGCCCATGTCGCACTGGCGCGACATCGTGTGGGACAAGGGAGAAAAACTCTACATGGCGGTGGCCCAGCCGGAGAACGAGGACAGGAAAATGGTGGTCGTAGGATGGGGCTGGCATCCGACGTGGGAAAGCTGGACGTGGCCGGGGTGGGAGGGAAAGAGAATTGCGGTGGAAATTTACTCCCGTTACGACCGAGTGCGGCTTTACCTAAACGATCAGGTTATTGGAGAAAATAACACCACCCAGAAACAAGGATTCAGAGCCATCTTTTATCTGCCTTACCAACTAGGAACGCTGAAAGCGGCCGGGCTTCAGAACGGTCAGGAGATGGAAACCTTCACCCTCGCCACAGCAGGCGATCCGGCCACGATTCGCCTGACGCCGGACCGGACGGTCATTCAAGCCGATGGCCAGGACCTTTCCTTTGTGAAGGTCGAAGTGCTCGACAAGAACGGGCAGCTTCAACCGAACGCGGATGCGGAGATCATGTTCGATCTGAGCGGCCCCGGACTTATTGCGGGGTTGGGGAGCGCCGACATGAAGAGCACCGAGCCCTACCAGGGCACACAATGCCGCGTATTCCACGGGGAAGCCCAGATCGTGATTCGCTCGACGAACGAACCTGGAACTCTTAGCCTGAAAGCCCACGCCGACGGACTCGCCGACGGAAGGGCAACGATTCAGGCCGATTCCCCCCGATAAGACTGCAAGGCGATTTCGATCACGCGTTTGATAGGAAAAGCGTGAGCCTCAAATGACGGCAAATATCTCGACAAATCCGCGTGTTTTCAAAATCATAATGATTGAACTGCTAAAACCCTGATGAACCAGTTACTTCTTACCTTGGCTCTATCGTTCTGCTGGCTCGGAATCATGCGCGCGCAGGTGACCCCGAACACCCTGGCTTCATCCGCCCCCGCGCCCAATATCGCGTCCCTGGGCGGAAAAGAGGATGTCTGGCTCGGATTCGAGCGGCACACTTTTCAAGTGGACGGTTGCGAATGCTGGCTCGTGGAACCGAAGACGCCGCTGCCCGGCAATCATTGGGTCTGGTGGATGATGTTCCCCACGGCCTTTCCCGAGCGCACAGGCGCGCCCGCACTCCTCGCCAAAGGCTATTATTATGCCTACATGAGCGTCGGCGACACCTTCGGCTCGCCCTCGGCTCTCGCCCATCTCGATGCTTTTTACAAGTTCATGACCGGCGCGGGACTTCGCTCCAAGGTCGCCCTCGTCGGGCTCAGCCGCGGCGGACTCTACGCCTATAATTGGGCCGCGCGGAACCCCGAAAAGGTCAGCGTCATTTACGGCGACGCGCCGGCATGCAACTTCGCAAGCTGGCCCTATGCGCATGGGGATCCCAAGGGCGCCTCGGAATGGAAAAAACTACTCGCCGTCTACGGTTTCACAACGAACGCTCAGGCCCTCGAGTGCCCCACCCAGCCCATCAAGGAGATGGAGCCTCTTGCCGCGGCCCACATCCCCATAATCAGCGTTGTCGGTGACGCCGATACGACCGTTCCCTACGCGGAAAATACCTCTATCATCGAGCAGGAGTATAAGAAGCTCGGCGGCGAAATCAGCGTGATTCACAAACCGGGCTGTAATCACCATCCCCATGGACTTCCCGATCCCACGCCCGTGGTCGACTTCATCGTACAACATGATCAATAGGAATTAATTGAGCCGAGGGGGGAGTTCGTCTGGACCTGAACGAAAAGACCCCAGACGATGAAAGGCAAGCGATACACGACCGAGAAAAAATCCGCAGCTTATTGTGGATAGCGGAGGGGAGGAGAAGCGTCGGGATCAACGTAAGGCGGGAGCCAATAGCCGGTTTGGCGCTTGAATATCCGCTCCTGTCCGGTGGGCCACCAGTTGCGCCAGCCGGTGGGATCGGAGTTGGCCACGGTGCTCTTTTCACCCTCCCCGTTTCCGTTCACCGCCGAGACCGCATATTCGTAAACCGTACCGGGGTCTACAAGAGCGTTGTCGACCCGGCCCGGTAATTCGACTGGCGGCATCGCGCCTTGCGCGCCTTTATCGGCATACCTGCGGGCGAGCCCGGCATAAATCCTGGTCCATGCCGTATCACCGACGTGACGTCTGTAAAGTCGATATTCGGAAGCGCCCAGGATCTCTCCCCAGGTGAGGTCAATCCGGTCCTTCTGAAGCACAAGATCCAGGCCGTCTGGTGGAACAGGAGGTTGATCCGTGATGTAGACAGGATACTCCGGGCTCGGCGCACTTTCCTTTTGAGCATTGGCGGCGATCACCCGCATATGGATCTTCTGGCCATTGGTCAGTCCCGTCAGCGCCATCGGGCTGCCCGCGCCTTGGCCGCCGGGCTGCCAGGTCACGCCGCCGTCCATACTCGTTTCGAAGCGGTAGTGGTCGGCTCCCGCGACGGGCGTAAAGATCACCGACGTTCCCGCACTCCGGTCTTCCGTCCGTACGATCACGGGACTGACTGGCACAGGCAGGCTGTCGGTCAGCTCCCACGCATGGCGGCCCGCGGGAACTTCCACCGTCAGCGCCTGGCCTTGTGTGCTGGTTTCCTGCTTGGCGCCGTCTACATAGAACGTGGTCCCGCTGGTTTGCGGGCCGGTGATGGTTAGTTTCGATGCCTTCGGCGCAAGGAAGAAGCCTGCCAGGGATCCGGTGGCTTTGAAGACGGCGCTCACGCCGAGATCGCTACCCGGTTCGGTTTGCAGCGTCACCCCCTGAGCGCCGATTTTTGTTCCCTCAAAGAGAGCCAGCTCGGTCGAGCCATCCGTTCGGTTGCGAACCACGCCGGCGGTGCCGGAGAAGGTCGCATCGCTTTCCTGGTAGGAGATCGGCTCGACATCGCGAAAGACGATATCGTGAGAGGTTGGGGTCTTCACCCAATAGACCCCGTCGACCATTTTCGCGCCCTTCGGCAACTTCCAGGTATATTGCTGGACGTCCGCCACCGTGAGATAGGGTATCGGCTTTGATGCCATATTCTCCATCTCGACGCCGTTCTTTTTATGACTGACCAGAACGATGCTGGATCCCCCGGCATCGCGTACGAAGCCCTTGGAAATGTGGGTGGTTACTTCAGACCAGTGATCGCCCCGGGCGTTTATCGGCTTGAGGAAGACGAGCTTCGGGTACGGCAGATCCTTCATAGTGAACCACGAGAAGCGGTTGTCGCCTTGCGCATCATCACAGAGAATAAAGTAATCAGTCCCGACCAGCATGATGCTGCGACTCTTGTAAGCCGGATAGGAATAGGGTTTGAGGTTCTTCCGCGCTGTAATTTCCCCGAATTGCGAGGAGCCCAGATCGTAGAGCGGATGATCCAGGACGTTTCCACCGATGCTGCGCAACTCGCCGCTTTTCACCGCGCCAAACGTGGTGAAGCCGGATGCATCGTCGATTGTGTGGTCGCCCGTATTTTCGCGCTCGTGCCCGGCCCAGGGCTGGCCACCGGCAAAGAAATAGAGTACCCCCGAGGAGCCTTCCCCGTTGTTGCCCCAGCGATAGTCCGGTCCCGCGTCAATCTGGTCGAGATGGATCGAGAGCTCCTCGGGTGTGTCAACCGCCGCCCGCAGGATGATTCCGTGGCCCGTGTACTTCGCGCTTTGGAGATGCGGATTGGTGCCGGTATTCTTTGGTATCCGCTTAAGCGCCACGGCCTGCCAATACGAATCGCCTTCTGCTTTTTCATCCGAAGTGCGCTGGGCGGTCGCCCAGAAGAGATGCTCGGCGACCATGGGGTCGTAGCGCGTTAACGTTTCGGCCAGAAGCGGCACTTGATTAGGAACCGGAATACCCGTTCCACTGCCGTGAGCCCCATGCGCTGGAAATTGGCGTTCGAATCCGTTTTGGCTCGTCAGGTCAATCCCCGAATGCCAGGGATTTGGCGGCGGCTGCGCTTCGGCGGCGCTATAGCCCAGCAGGCTTTGCCGCCAATACGGATTGGGGTTGTAGATTGGTGCGGAAAGCTCTCCCACCAGCCAATGCGCCCGCAGGGCCATCCAGGAGTTGGCCATTCGATTCCTGCCATCTGCCAGGACTAAAGAGGTTTGAGCCATCTCAATGGGACTGAAGTAGGCCCAGTTGTATTCCGAGAGGCTTTCACACCAGCGCCCGCCCAGCGAGTCGTAGATGGGAACGTCGGGCCGCGTGTAAAAACAGCCCATGAGTTGAAGCCGCTTCTCGAACTGGTCGGCCCATTCATTGAAAAGAGGATGTTTGGGAAAAAGTACTCCCAGTTCGGCCGGAACGGAGAAGCCGTCTGCGGAAATGTTGGGCGTGCCGGACAGGCAGGAGCGGCTCGGGGCGAGATCGTCGCCGCTGTTAACGTAGGCGGAGAGAAGAAGCACCGCATCGACCCGGCGACGCTCCCCAGGAGTGAACTGCGGCCCATATTGCAGGTAGTTCTGCACGAAGGGTCGAATGTTCCGATGGCCGATGGCGTCGATACCGACGTTGAGGCCGAGAGGATACGTCATAAGTGATGAATGGAAAATAGCGTCACTCAAAGTTGAGGCTGAGTTGACCTTCGACCGCGGATCGGAGACCCCATCTGCAAGCGGTCCCGATGGCGCCGTCTCCCCCTCGGCCCGGGTCAAAACCCAATCCTTCACCTTGTCGAGGCTAAGTCCGCCATACCAAGAGCGCACCCAGAGCGCATAACGCATGCGAAAGGTGGAAAAATCGACGCTCCCATTTTCGATGAAAGCGCCCTTGGTCTTGCCGGCAGCCTCGGCATATGATTCCCGGAAAGCCGCGAGGGTCGCCTGAGTCTGATCGGTGGAATCGAGCGTCATGCCGGTCTCCCGTGTTCCCTCGACCAGCGGATAAGTCCAGATTAATCGCCCGTCGGTATGCCGAAAGCGAACCTGAAGAAGCGTGGTGGGCTGCCAGATCATATATTGGTGATCGTTCCATTTCTTGGCATCGGGAACGAAGACGCCGAGTTCGCGGCCGCCCGGGCCTTCTTCCCAGAAGCTCATGGCCGGGACGGCGTCGCGGACGGCGTTGCCTTGGAATGCGGCAAGTCGAAAGAGCATTTCCTTCGCAGGATCTTCCACCCGGTCAGGGGGGCACCAGTGGGGTTCCTCGATGATTCCGTCTGTCGGGATCGGTTTGTCGATGTCGAAGCCTCCCGGAGGACATGGCCAATCAGTGGCGGGTTGACGCTTCGTCGGAGAGAAACTCGCCCAGTTGAGTTCCATCATCGCTCCGTCGGCAGGGTTCAAACCCGACATCGTTTCGGTGAGGTCGACGAAAGGATAGCCGGCCACGATGCGAACCGTGGCCACATAGGCTCCGCCGTTCTTAAAACGATAAGTGAGAACGTAGGTTCGAAAGAGGGGGCCGCTTTCGACGCATTTTGTGTCAAGGCTCGTCACCGGTTCAGTGGGACTCACAATCTGGCCTCCCCCGCACCAACCGGAGCCCGCATTCAGTCCTAATATGGGCGATGGAAATCCACCGGCGGATGCCTGCGAATTGCTTGTGGGAAGGCGAACCTTCAGCGTCCCGGCGTCCACCTCGATCACGCCATCTTGCGTCGTCTCCGGCATCGCCGCAGCCTGCTTTTCCGGTGCCGCGGCACTGAGAACGAAGGTCCGGTCCGCGCCGGACGGTAAGTCGCTGAAGAAAGAGACTTGTGCAAAAAGAAGCGTCCCGTCGTCCGCTGTTTTGACCCCGGAGAGCTGGAACGGCTCCGGCTGGCTCGAACTTTCGTTCTGAAGGGAAAGCTGGTCAGCCCTGACCTTCGCCTGCGAAAAATCGACAGGATAGGTTACGAGGGTGCGAGGCCAGGAATAAATCGGACTCGCGATCTCATCCTTGATCTCAAAACGCACGCTTCCCTGCGCTGGAAAAGTCCGCACGTAAAGCGAGTCGTAAGCCGCCGCCGTCCGGTTGAACGCGACTAGAGCCAGAACAAAACATAGGATTAATCGCATGGACAACAAACGGAGAAATGAACCTTGTAATACTATAATCGTCTCTGCGATTTTGACCCTAACAAAGTGGGCTTACTCATCAACGGACACGATATGACAATAACGCACCAAAAGCATACCTTTTGCCCGTCATCTGCAAAAGCCGTCAGGAGCAGCCTCATGGGCTCGGATACCAGTGGTCACCCGTCGGATGAAGGCCCATGGAGGTCTGGTCGATGGGCTGAAAATCGATGGGTAGGGGGGCCGATCCTTGCGGGAAGGCATAGTTGCCAGAGCTGGCCGCTGTGAACTTTGGATCGCCCATCACTGGACTGGTATCTTGGGTGGGCGGCTCCGTCTGCATGGAGGCTCCTGTCGGGTTGAAGTAGAGATTTTTGGAGATTTGCGGCCGGCCTCCCTCAATATAGGCGAATAGCTTCGGCTTGGTGCTGGTCGAGTAGATAATATTTTGGTTGAACGTGTCGTTGAGCATGGTGTTCGTCGGGCCGGTATCTGCGGGTGCCGATTGGAAGAGCGCCGCCGTTGCCTTTCCTGGGCCAAGGTCGAGGATGTTGTTGCGGACCTCCAGGTTATCTCCCCCGTGAAACTGTACGGCATCGGAGCCGACATGGCGAACGATATTACCGATAACCCTGACGCCACTGGTCGAATCATCGAGATAAATGCCTACGCTGTGTCGATGAATGGAACCAGTTCCATCGACGAAGTTGTAGCCGATAACGGACTGCGTATCGATATGACTGCGTCCGAGCATATAAATCGAACCACTGTCGCTGGACCGCAGATCGGCGTTGAGCACCCGGTTGTACTCGACAATGTTACCGATGTTGATGGTGATTTTGTCCCAGTTCGAAATACCGATTCCCATGCCCGCGGTGTTCTCAATCAGGTTGTGAGTGATTTTATTTCCATTCACGCCATGCAAAAAAAAGCCGCCGCCCTTAGTGTTAGGCGCATCGACGCCGTTGATCAGATTACTATCCAGCACGTTGTTGTTGCTCCCGTCCTTAACCTCCACAGCGCTGGTGGCCGAATTGTCCATTTGGTTACCGGAAACCGTGTTACCGCTCGCTCCGTCGGCCAGCAAAATAGCCTCGCCTGTATTTGCGAAGTGATTGCCGACGATTTTGTTGTTGCTCGCGTGCTGCAGCGTCACGGCTGCGGCACCCAAACCCGTATTGATAAAGCTCAGCCTGGAAATGGTGACACCAGTGGCGTCCTTGAGCATCACTAAATTGGAAAGTCCCTCGGCCATGCCTTCCACAACTGCTTCCTGGCCCGGATAGGCCGCGAAGGTCACGCCCGAATCCGTCGCGGTAAGCGTTAGAACAGAGGGCAGCGAATAAGTTCCCGCTTTGACGTAGGTGGTGCGAACGGCACCGCTCTCCATCGCTCTCTTGGCTCGCTCGAAAGTGGCGAAGGGATGTTCGCTACTTCCGTCCGCTGTATCATCACCGTCGGGGGAGATGTAGTAAGCCGCTTGAAACCCGGCTTTTACCGCCGGACTCGGATCGGATTTGGTTTCCTGCGCCGGAACGCGGAGAAAGAAAAGAAGGGCCGAACTTGCGTTGACAAAAAGAAGGATGAGAAAGAATCGTTTCATAGGGCAATCGAATAAGGAGGGGGGGCCCAGGGCGTGGCTCAAATCACAGGATTAAGCGCATCAACAACGATAGGATCGGCACGCCCCCCCCCGAGCCGGTCTCGCACCGCTCTCCCTGAAGAAGAGAAGTCGTTTTCTCCGCAGAAGCCAGCACGCCAGACAGGCCACGAGTTGCCGCTGGGTAAAATCCTTGCGGCTGGTCACCACGCCGTAATCGCTCATGTGCTCGCGTCCCAATTCAATCGCCATCCGCGCCACACCGAGCAACCGATTGCTCTTCTTACTCATTCCTCTTTAAACCCACCTTTTAGGAAAAGGTTTCAATCTCTTTGGGTCTAATTCCCCGCCGCTTGCGGCGGGGTTCTTTATTCGAAAGACAGCTGGCTTTTTAAGCTGAATAGCGTTGCATTCTCAAAGGTCAAAACGCGCGGGCGAATTACCACGATGCTTCTTGAAGACCCTCGAAAAACGGTAATGATCGAAAAAACCAAGTACGCGCCAAGTGGACCAATCGCATTCACAATGAGTGGATCGGAAATCTTCTCCAAAATTGAGGCTATCTGAAAAGAGAGCAGCTTGAAAAGACACGGCGATTGATGAACGCCGCAACGCGGGATTGCTTGGTATCTGCCCCGACAAAGTTTTAGTCATCAACAAGGCGCTTTTTGTCATCATTAGCCACTGCGGACGTCGAAGACATTGTGACATAGTAAAATCAATCAACCGCCCGCGCTTGGCGAATGACTATAAACGCCCTCCGATTATTCCGCGCCCCTGAATCAAGATTTATCTCCCTTAATTTATGATAACTACGACTTACGGTAACTTTTCCGAGACCGGACATGAGTTTATCCTGACCAAACCCTGCCTGGATCGTCCTTGGATGAATGTCCTCTCCAATGGCTTGTGGTGCGATGTGTGCAGCCATATCGGGGGTGGGTACTCGTTTTTGGGGAATCCCACGGTGGGACGCGTCACGCGCTGGCATGTCGACGGAGTGCCGCGCGACACCGTGGGTAAATTCGTTTATCTCTGCGACGAGGAAACCGGCGAGTGGTGGAATGCCAACGGCTACCCTCCCACCACGCCGCTGGACTCCTGGCGTTGCCACATCGGCCTGGGTTACAATCGCATCGTTTCGCAGCATAAAGGCATTGAGGCCGAAATCACCTATTTCACGCCGATGCCCGATGCGGCGCACGCCGGATCAAGCGAAGTCGGCGACCCGTGCCTGATTTGGACCGTCAAGCTCACCAATCGCAGCGGACGTCCCCGCCGCATCCGCGCGACAAGTTACGTGGAGCTCGCGCCCGGCAACTGGTTCGAAGACACCTCCTGGCGCGAATTTTACACGCTCATGCAGCGGCAGACCTACGCCGCCGATACGCTCTATAACCGCACCACGCTTTGGGTAAAGTACCTCGGCGGCTGGCAGGCGCAAAACTCCGATGCGAACAACATCGAGTTCGATTACGCCATCTTCCTGCACAGCTCCGCTCCGGTGGTTGGATACGAAGGCGAGCGTTACAAATTCGTCGGCGCCTATCGTGATCTGGCCAATCCCCAAGCCTTGGATCATGCGAATCTAGGCCAGCATATTCAGGATGGACGTGATTCGTGCCAGGCCCTGCAAAGCCGCTTCGAGATTGCGGACGGCGCAAGCGCGCAATATGTGCTCGTCCTCGGCGGCGTGCCGAAGGATCAGGAAAGCGCCGCTCCCCTTTACGAGAAGTACAACAGCCCGGCAAAGGCCCAGGCCGCGTTTGAAAACCTGCAGGCTTACTGGTCGCAGGTCGTCTCCACGCCGCGGATTGAGACGCCCGACAAGGACCTCGATTTGATGGTGAACATATGGTTCAAATACCAAGGGGCGATCCTCTCGTGGTGGAATCGCAATACCGGCTATTGCTATAGCGGTATCTATAACTTCGGCGTTCGCGATGCGTGTCAGGATGCCGTCAGCCGGTTGTCGCAGGACCCGCTCTGGGTGCGCGAGCACATCGTTAAGCGGATCATGATCTGGCAGTTTGACGGCGGCGATTACGCCCACGGCGGTAATTTCCTCAACATGTGCGGTACGCGCACGTTCCACTCCGACGACCCGCTCAATCCGCTGTTCATCCTCGGCCAGTATGTGCGCGAAACCGGTGACTGGAGCATTCTCGATGAGAAAGCGCCATGGGTCGATCCGGAGAGCGGCGTTTCAGGCAGGTCGCAAAAGCCCCCCGCAAGCATTTACGAGCACGCCATCGCGGGCATCGAATTTTTCTGGCGCAATTTCTCAGATCGCGGACTGCCGTTGATCCTGAAGGCCGATTGGAACGATGCCATGGATCAGATGGGCAATCAGCGCAAAGGCGAATCGGTGATGAATGCGGGCTGGGCCCTCATATGCCTGAAGCTTTTCTTCCCCTGCATGGAGCAGGCGGGCGATCACGAACGCCTCGCCCTCTATCGCAAAAAAGCCACCCAACTCAGAGACACCATGAACACCCTTTGCTGGGATGAAGACTGGTATTGGCGCGCCACTCACGACTCAGGCTGGGTGCTTGGAAAAAAGGACCAGATCAAAACCGCAGGCGGCATTTTCGCCAACCCCAATTCCTTCGCCATCATTGCGGGCATTGCAAACGAAGAGCGTACCGCGCGAATTTTCAAGGCGTTCGAGCAATACCTCGATACCCCCTTCGGCAGTCTCTGTTTCTATCCTCCGTTTGCGCAGCCGGACAAACGCGCTGGCATTATGAGCCGTTTCGCCGCCGGCACCAAAGAGAACGGCTCGATTCAGGGCCACAACAGCCGCTGGCGCATTTGGGCGGAAACCGTGGGCGGTCGAGGCGACAAGGCGTATGAGATCCTCAAGCAAATGCTGCCGACCACGCGGCATGAAGCTGATCCGGAACTTTACAGCATCGAGCCATATGTCGCATGCCAATTCCTCTACGCGCCGGGAACGGACAACCCCGGTGAAGGGTCACACTCATGGGCAACCGGCACGGCGTGCTGGACGCTGCTCAACGTGTGGGAACACGTCCTGGGTGTGCGACCGGAAGTGAAAGGCCTCCGCATCGATCCCTGCATCCCGGCGTTACGGATACGATCACCTCGGCCGCATCATTGGGACCGATTTCGGGCCTGACGACCTACACGCTGACCGTCGCCATCGGAAATCCGGAAGCAAGAGATTCGAGCATGTACGGCGCGCCCGGCAACGTTTCATTCAGTTTGCTGGCCAACGGCGTCGCGTTTGCCAGCGATACGGTGACCAACGGCACGGTCCCCAACGGTACATTCGAAGATTTCACTCTCACCTACACCACTCCGAAATCAGGCTCCATCGTTGGAGAAAATCTGGAGATTCAACTGGCGACACTGCCGGAGGAAGGCTCCGCGTACCAACCCGGCTTCGACAACGTCATGCTCAGCGCCACCACGACCACGCCCGTGCCCGAGCCGAAAACGTGGGTGCTGTTGGGGATCGGCGCACTGGCGCTTTACTGGCTGATGCGGCGGAACCGCAGCGCATAGGACATCCAAAACTAACCGCAAAAGATTCCTTCCTTCTCCCTCATATGAAAATTCCTATTCGTTTAACTCTACTTCTCACCGTACTGGGCTTCGGCCTTGCCGATGCCCAGGCCATCAAATCGTTCCCGCTCGATGACCAGACCGTTTATCACCTGAAAGTTGGCACCGATAAAGTGACGACGCTTGTTTTTCCGCAGCCGATCACGGCGCTGGAAGGCAGCGGCATCTCCGCCGATCCAAAGACCAAGGCGGAAATGTTGCTCAGCTATCACGCGGGCGACCGCTTCCTTTCGGTTCGCAGTTTGTTCACCCCCGCCACCGCTGTCCTGAACGTCATTATCAACCGAAAGGTCTATGTCATCGAACTGGCCACCGACAAGGAGCCGTTCCAGTCGGTGACGTTCTATCCCGCCGACGAGCCGCCCGCCCAATCGGCGGGTCAGCCCAATGTTGGACCATCCCGGTTGCTCGGCTTGCTCGACAAGGCGAAGGCGTACCCGTTGCTCGCTGAGCAATACCCCGAGATGGTTTCCCAAATCGACAAGGCCGAGCATTCACCAAAACGCTCTACGAAGGATTCCACGTCATTCTTACGAAGGTCTTTCGGTTCGATGCCGAGGATGCCCTGATTTTTCAGGTCGAGTTCGTGAACGAAACCGACCAGCCGATTTATTACGTCCCACAATCGCTCGCGGTGCGTGTCGGTCCCGGCGTCTATTGGAGCGCGTTGTCCGACGCCTCGGGAATCATAACCGCAGGCGAGAAAGACCCGAAGACCGGGGAAATCACGCCCGGCCATAGCAACGGCTATTTCGTGATTTGTGGCACGCCCCATGGGGGACGGAACCATCTTTCCGTCCAGAACAACTTCAACGTTCTCGTTTTTCGCCAGGAGAACTCATGATCGATTCACGCAAAAACCGTCCCTCGGCCAGGGGATGTCGGTCTGATAACCCGGCGCGAAGAGCGGGCCCGGCGGACCTGGCAGGTCTGGCAGGAAAAGTCGCCCGCCGTCCCGCCCCTCGCGCTCGGGTGGCCGAATTGCCCAGAAAAGGCCGGGTTGCTGCGCCGCCCCAGCAACCCGCCTTCCTCGGCGGGCATGCAAAAACAATTTTCACTGTTATAGTTCAAGCGTGCTCAGGAATAGCGCGCTAAGACCAAGTACTTGGGAACGCCTCCTGTTCCTCGCAAAATTCTATTTCGCGCCATTCGCAGAACTGCGCGCCGCGGCGAGTTCCACCTTCGCTTTGGCGAGATCGGCCTGAAATGCCGGGCTGGCCATGAGTTTCCCAAATAGATCGTGGGCGAGAGTCTGGCCCGCCGCAACGTCGCTGGGGAAATGGACGCCGCCGATGACGCGGTCGTCGCCGATCTGCTTGCCGCGCGCGAGGATTGCGTCTTTGAGATCGGGTGCCAACTCGGCCAGTACCATGGCATCGAGATTCCCGACCGTGGAATGGCCGCTGGGATAAGCGGCATTTTTCGGCAGATCGATGGGAGGGTGAACGCGTTTGTCCTGCAGGAACGGGCGCGGGCGATCCCAATATTTCTTGGCCGATACGATGACCGGATGGACGGTATCGTCAACCCTCTGGAAAAGGAGGGCGGTCGCGGGCAGATTCTTTTCCGTGAAGCAAGCTCCGAGCACGTTCTCGAAGAGCCAGACGTTCAGGTGCACCTCCTCCTGTATCCGGGCCACTTCCTCTGGCGTGCGGGTCTTTTGCTTTTCCAGAATGATCTCGATTTCCTTGAGGATCGTGGGCGATCCGTCCGCCGGAGGATCGGGCAGCAGGGCTTTCAGGTCGACCGTTGCCGGGTCGAAGTAAAGCGAAGTCGCCGGGGCGCTTGGCGGCAGCGTGGCGGACGGGCCGTTGGTGTCCTTGGCCGGGACGGTCAGGGTCAGCGCGAAAAGCAAGGCGAGGAGCGAATAAGGAAGCTTTTTCATGGGCGAATCAGGGTATGGGGATGATGACGGGAAGATCAATCCACAAGATGTCGTGTCACGCAAAAGTAACCGCCCCGGAAGTGTCATTTTGCGCGCTTAATCCGACACTTCCGTATCGATTTTAACTCAGCATTGCACCCCTTCAAGCCGCTTGCCCCGGGGGTGAACAGGGGTTCCTCGTCTAAGCCGAAGCGAAATCCGCCTGGCCATCGCATGTTGGCCCGGTACTAGCACTTGGAGGGAAGCATCTAATAGAGAATCTTGTGAACATCCATATCCCGATCACGTCGATGCGTCCGGCGGCATGCCGCCCGACCGCTTATTGCTCCAAAGAGAGCTCGCCGCGATGGGTTTTACGGGCCTACGCCCTCGATCTCAATGTTCCAAAAAAGATTTCTTCTTATGGAAAGGGGGTGAAAAGCAAAAATGAACACAATAAATTTAAGCGCCAAAAAAGCGCTGCGCCGGTTGAAGAGCAGGAAGGGCCAAACTCTCGTGGAGTACGCCTTGATTCTCGCCTTCATTTCCGTGGTCGCCACCTCCGTCATGTATGCTTTAGGGGGTCAGGTTAAAGGTGTATACACGACTATCACCAGCCAACTGCAATATGCTGGAAGCAGCGCCGGCAGTTAGCTACGGGTTAGTCCGGAGGGTCAGCTCTCGGTTTCTTCCTTCACCGCGTGACGTTGCAGGTCTTCCAGCGAAACGAATTCAAGCGCGGAGATGTGAGTGGCCGAAAGCACGACGGCCGGGGCCATCCCGGCGTCGAGCGCCTCTTTCCACCGCGTCACACATAGGCACCAGCGGTCGCCCGGTTCGAGGCCACTAAATTGATATTGCGGAACCGGTGTGCTCAGATCGTTTCCCATCGAGCGGCTGAAGGCGAGAAACTCGGCGGTGGCCTCGATGCAGACGGTGTGGAGGCCGTAATCGCCGGGACCAGTGCGGCAATAACCGTCGCGGTAAAAGCCGGTCATGGGTGAGAAGCAACAGGGGAGCAGTTTGCCTCCCAGGACATTGGTGCGGACGGGTTCAGCCATGAAATAAATCTAGCCGCAGTTGTAGCGGCGGTCTATGAGTGTCGCACGATAAAATCGGATAACCCTCTTTAAGCAATCCGTCATCCTTGTATGTCGACATACAAGGATGACTCCATATTAATTAGCGACGGTCATACAGTTGCTACAACTGAAATCAGCGTCCACTTTCGGCCTGAGTCAGCGTGGCGATAAATTCCTCCACGCTGGGCGCGGAAATCAGCTGCTCGCGCGTGGAGGCATCCTTGAGCAGGCGGGCGAGGCCGCCGACGACGCTGAGATAATCGGTCACCATCCGCTTGGGCGTGCCAATGACGAAAATCAATTTGACCGTCTGGTTGCAGTTTTCGAACCAGACGCCCTTCGTGCTGCGCCCGATCGCCAGGACCATTCCCTTGAGCGAATCGGTGCGGGCGTGTGGGAAGGCGATTTCGTTGCCCAGGCAGGTCGACTCGATCTTTTCCCGGGCGAGGAGTTCCGCGTAAAAACTGGCGAAGTTCGTGACGTTGGGATTGGACTGCAAAAGCTGGGCAACCTCGTTGATGGCGTCACATCGCTTATCTTGAGTCAACTCGATCTTGATTTGTTCCGGCTTAAGCAGACTGCTGATTTGCATAAAAGACTTCCGCCCACAGTTCGCTTCGCAGGGCCAAAAAGCAAGTCAAAACCCGTCGGGGCCGGTGCGCGCGAGAGGCGGCAAGCATCGGGAATTCACCCACGGGATTTAAACAAATTCGAGCTCCACGGGAGCGGGAATGAGTCCCGCGTGATGCGCGCGGTCGAGAAACTCGCGGACGCCTTTCTTGCCGCGTTCGCCGTAATCGAGCGTGAGTTCGTTGACATACATGCCGATGAATTTATCGGCCAGCGCGCTGTCGAGGCCGCGCCCGAGCGGCAGGGCGTGCTCGACACCGGCGGCGCGATGTTCGAGGCCGTACTTGATGCTGGCGTATAGAATGTCGGAAAGCTCGGCGATCACTTTTCCGCCGAGAGATTTCTTCACCGCGTTGCCGCCGAGCGGAAGCGGCAGGCCGTTGGTTTCCGCGAACCACCACTGGCCGAGATCGGCGCTGAGAAGAAGCCCCTCGCCCGCGTAGGTCAGTTGTCCCTCGTGGATGATGAGTCCCGCATCGGCCTCGCCGCGCGCGATGGCGTCAAAAATCTGGTCGAACGGCACGAAGACGTAGTTGAGTTTCTCCTTCGGCGCGCCGAGAAAAAGTTGCAGGGCGAGAAACGCGCTGGTCATCAGGCCGGGCACGGCGATTTTTTTTGTCCGCAGTTCGTCGCGGGTCCACGTCCGCTTGCCGACGATCATCGGGCCGTAATTGTCGCCCATGCTCGCGCCGCTGCGGAGCAGGGCGTAATCCTTCAACACGTAGGCGTAGGCGTGAATCGAGATCGCGGTGATGTCGAGTTCCGCGCGGGTGGCGCGCTCGTTGAGCGTTTGGATGTCCTGCAGGATGTGCTCAAATTCGTAGCCGGGCGTCGGAAGCAGGTGCTTCGCGAGCGCGTAAAACATGAAGGCGTCGTCGGGATCGGGCGAATGGCTGAGGGTGAGTTTCATGAATTTTGTTCTTCGCGCAGTTTCTTGACAAACTCGGCCAGCGCCACGGTGCTTGTGTGCGAATCATCGGGCGCGAGGGTTTGCCGCACTTTTCTCAGGTAGGCGGAACAGTCCTGCACATGCTGCTGGAGCCGCGTGGCGTCGGCGGGAGGGCCAGCCAGCTCGGCGAGGTCGGCTGCCTCAAGCGCGATGCTGTTGAGCTGGTTGCGGATTTCGTGCGTCAATGCGATGACGAATTGCTCGAACTCCTCGCGCGGGACGGGAGTTGGGATCGGGGAACCGGGAGCATTCATTCGATCATCAGCTTAGGCCCGCATAGCATCATTTCCCAATAGATTTTAGCCACAAAAGAGCACAAAGAACGCAAAAAAGAACTGAAGAAAACTCTGCCTTTTGCCTCAATATCTTTGTGTTCTCTGCGTTCTTTTGTGGCAAATGAATCTGTAATCACAAGCTTGCGGCAATCAGGATGTTATCTGTTTAAGATAAATAGTCGTATCTTTGAGGTCGAACTCCGCTTTACATCCTTTACCAGGACCCGAAATAACTTTGGTGGCTATTCTGCTGAGGATTTCTTCTTTGCGTCCACTTGCCCACGGAAGTGCTTCATTCCAATCTTCGCGGTGGGTGCTCCATATCATAACAACAACGTCGTTACCGCCAAACTCCCAATCAAAGGCCAAAAGCGCCGCACCCTCTTTGTAAAAAATCTTCCCACAACGTCCCATGTTTTTAATGGTGATGCACCAAGGAGAAGACTCTTCCATGCAGGACGTTCCTTATCAAAATTTGAGAGGTACAGCTACACTTCGAGCAGCACCGCCGCCGGATTCTCCACGACTTCCTTCACAGTGACGAGGAAGGTGACGGCTTCCTTGCCATCGACGAGGCGATGATCGTACGTGAGGGCCAGGTACATCATGGGCCGAATCTCGACGCGGCCCGCGATGGCCACCGGGCGCTCTTGGATGGTGTGCATGCCGAGGATGCCGCACTGCGGCGGATTGAGGATCGGGGTCGACATGAGCGAGCCGAAGATGCCACCGTTGGTGATGGTGAAGACGCCGCCCTCCATATCCGGCAGCGTGATCTTGCCGTCGCGCGCTTTTTTCGCGTAAGCCGCGATGGCTTTTTCCACACCTGCAAAGGAAAGCTGGTCCGCGTCGCGCAAGACGGGCACGAAGAGTCCCTTGTCGGTCGAAATGGCGACGCCGATGTCGTAGAAATGATTCTGGACGACTTCCTCGCCGTCGATGCGCGAGTTGATCGTGGGTATGACGTGCAGCGCGTGGACCACCGCCTTCACGAAGAACGACATGAAGCCGAGCTTGACCTCGTGCTTCTTGACGAAGCGGTCCTGGAACTTCGTCCGCAGCGCCATGATGTTGGAGAGATCGACTTCGTTGAAGGTGGTGAGGTGCGCCGTTTCCTGCTGCGCGGCAAGAAGGCGCGCGGCGATTTTCTGGCGCAGCGGCGACATCTTCCTGCGCGAGGTGCGGTCGCCGGCGGGACGGGATGGGACGGATGGGGCCGATGGGACTGATTTTTCAGATTCAGCCAAAACATCACCTTTGAGAATGCGGCCGTCCTTGCCGGTGCCCTGAATCGACGCGGGATCAATCCCTTTTTCTTCGGCTTGGTAACGAACGGCGGGGGAAAGATCATCCGCATTTTTTCCACGCGCGGCTGTAGAGGCAACGGGCGCGGAGGCTTCTGCTCGCGAGGGTTTCTCCTTCGCCCCATTGTCTGATTCCTTTTTTCCCGCAGGAGCGGCGGCTTCGACTGGAGCCGGAGCTTTCTCGTCGATGCTGGCCACGACCTGGCCGATCTGCACGGTATCGCCCGCTTTGACGAGATGTTTGAGCTGACCGGCACTTTCGGCCACGATTTCAGACGTCACCTTGTCAGTTTCGATTTCAAAGATGGGATCGCCCGCATGGACATACGCGCCGTCCGGCTTGTTCCAGACGCCGAGAATGCCGGAGGTGATCGATTCGCCGACAGAGGGGACTTTGACTTCGAGGGGCATAGAAAAAAACTTTGAAGTTAGAACGAAGAACTTAGAGCTTAGACTGCAGAAGCTGAAAGTGAAACAAGCGAATTAAAATCATAGCTCTTCGTTCTACGTTCTTAGTTCTGCGCTAAAGCGAAAACGCCTGGTTGATGAGTTCGCGCTGTTCGAGTTCATGAATCGCGTGGGAGCCGGTGGCCGTGCTGGCTGAGGCGTCGCGCCCGGCGTAGGGAATGTCGCGGCCAAGCAATTTGCGCAGGCGCGGCTCGATGTAGGGCCATGCGCCCATGTTCGCCGATTCCTCCTGGCACCAGATGATTTTTTTCGCCTGCGCAAAGGCCGCCACAGACGTCTGCAGTTTCTTTTCGTGCAGGGGATAAAGCTGCTCGACGCGGATGATCGCCGTGTCCTGAACGTTTTCCGCTTTACGATGATCGACAAGATCGAAATAGATTTTGCCGGTGCAGAGAATGACCCGTTTGGCCTCTTTCGGCGCGGCGGGATCAGGCAGTATTTCCTCGAAGCGGCCAGTCGCAAAGTCACCGATGGGCGAGGTACAACGCGGATCGCGCAACATGCCCTTGGGCGTCATGAGCACGAGCGGCTTCTTGATTTTGCGCAGCGCCTGTCGGCGCAGGATGTGGAAGTAGCTGGCCGGAGTCGAAGGATAGGCGACCTGGATATTGTCCTCGGCGCAGGCTTGCAGGTAGCGCTCAAGGCGCGCGCTGGAATGTTCCGGGCCCTGGCCGTGGTAGCCGTGGGGCAGGAGCAGGACGATGCTCGATATCTGGCCCCATTTCGTTTCCGAGCAGACGATGTACTGGTCGATGACGATCTGCGCGCCGTTGGCGAAGTCGCCGAACTGCGCCTCCCAAAGTACCAGCATGTCGGGAAAGTCGAGGCCGTAGCCATAATCGAATCCGAGCACGGCGTATTCGGAGAGCGGGCTGTTGTAAACACAGAAAGTGGCCTGGCCCGGCTTGATGTTGTTGAGCGGCTTGTAGCGTTCGCGCGTCTTCACGTCGTAGAGGACGGAATGGCGCTGCGTGAACGTGCCGCGACGACTGTCCTGGCCCGAGAGGCGGACCGGATAACCGCTTTCGAGAAGACTTCCGAACGCGAGCGCCTCGGCGGTGCTCCAGTCGAGACCGGCTTTGCCCTCAACCATTTCGCGACGGCTCTGAAGCCAGCGTTTGATCTTCGGATTAAGCTCAATTTTTTCCGGCTCGCGGGTGATCGCTTCGCTGATTTCGCGCAGCTTCTCCATCAGCACCGCCGTCTCGACCGGGTCGAGCAATTCGGGGCACGTCAGCGATTTGCGGATCGCCGGGACAATGGTCTTGGTGGAGACCTTTGATTTTTGCAACGCGTTGTTGAGCTTTTCCTCGAACATGGCCCGGAACGCGCGCACTTCATCGGGCGTGATGTCGCCGCACTTGACGAGGTGGCCGAAGAAAATGTCGCTGATCGGAGGATGGTCCTCGATGGCCGAATACATCAGCGGCTGGGTGAAACGCGGCTCGTCGCCTTCGTTGTGTCCGTGGCGCCGGTAACAATACATGTCGACCACGACATCGCGCTGGAACTGCTGGCGGAACTCGAAGGCGAGCTGGATGGTCGTGACGGCGGCGATCGGGTCGTCGCCGTTGACATGGAATATGGGCGAGCCGAGCATCTTCGCGACCGAGCTGCAATACTGGCTCGACGCGCCATCAACCGGCGAGGTGGTGAAGCCGATCTGGTTGTTGATGATGATATGGATCGTGCCGCCGGTGCGGTAGCCCTCAAGCTGCGAAAGATTCAGCGTCTCGGCCACCACGCCCTGGCCGGCAAACGAGGCGTCGCCGTGGACGAGCACCGGAAGGACCTTGCGCCGCTCGACCGTGTCATTCAACCGGCGCTGCCAGGCGCGGGCCTTCCCCTCGACGACCGGGCAAACCGCCTCGAGATGGCTCGGATTGGGCGCGAGACTCAGGCCGATCTTCTTTCCCGTGCTGGTTGTGACAATCGAATCATAGCCAAGATGGTATTTCACGTCGCCATCGCCCAGCTCGGAATTGGGAACATAATTCTCCGCGAACTCGTTGAAAACGAACTCGTAATCCTTACCGAGGATATTGGCCAGGACATTGAGGCGTCCGCGATGCGCCATGCCCATGACGATCTGCTCCACTCCGTGCCGGGGACATTCCTCGACGATCTTGTCGAGGATCGGGATGACCGTTTCGCCGCCCTCGAGTGAAAAACGCTTTTGCCCGACGTAACGGGTGTGGAGGAATTTCTCGAAAAGCTCGCCTTCCAGCAGATGGATCAGCACCTGCTTCTTCTCGGCGTTGGGAAGTGTGTCGTTGCGAAGGCGGCCTTCCTCAATCCGGTCGCGCAGCCAGCGGCGCATCGTGTAATTCTCGATGTGCATGTACTCGATGCCGACGCTGCCGCAGTAGGTTTCGCGCAGCAGGCCGATGATCGTGCGCAGCGGCATCAGCGAAAGCCGGCCCGCCCAGTAAATTTCAAACTCGCTGTCGAGATCCGAATCGCTGAGCTTCATGTAATCGAGATTTAACTCGGGGGCTTTCCGCTGGATGAGATTGAGCGGATCGAGTTTGGCCTCATGATGACCAACCCGGCGATAGGCGCTGACGAGGGCATCGACACGGGATTGGCGGAGGCGATCCGTGACCGACTCGACCGCAGGTGCCGCACTCTTGGCCGTTTCGGAAACGCGCCGAGGCGGTTGCTGGCAGCCAAGCTCGAACCCGGCAAAGAACGCATTCCACTGGGCGTCGACGCTGGCAGGATCGAGCTTCCATTGATCATATAGCGCTTCCAATTGCGCGCCGTTTTCGGCGGAAGCAACATCAGTCCGGGAAACACCGTTGTTGTTATCCAAGGTCAGGTTGACCCTGTTGGGCATGACGGTCATAGGCAACCTATACACTAAGGGACTAATGGGATCATGGCAACCGAAGGAACGGCAACTCAGTATCTTATAAGATTTCCGAAACCTGTCACCTCACCCCGAAGCTTTATCTAATGCGGCGCAACGACCCAGTAAAACCGCAATGCCTCAATACGATTGGTCAAGTCTTTCAGCGGATAGACACCCCAGGTCGGACTGCGCGCCGGGTCCTGCACCAAATAATTCCAGCCTTCCTTGCCCACCACGACGACAAAATGGGTGGTGCCGTTTCTCAGGGTCAGCCGGATGATGACCGGGTTGCCTGCCAGCAGATTGTTGTCGATGAGATCATACGAGGGCAGGTCTTCATAGGCCTTTTGGACCTGGCCACCCGGCGCGACTTCGGCCGCTTTTTCCCAGTAAACCTTGCCGGTATCGGTGTAGCCGCCGTGGGTGGTCAGGTATTGGTTCAGGCGGTCCGGGTCGGTATCAACACCGTAGGCCGCCAGCACCATGGCCGCGGAAGTGACCGCGCAACCCGACTGACCCATCGTCTCGAACGTCAGCCCGAGCAGCTCGAACGTCCAGCGGGGATCATTCTGCGTGAAGACCGGAATGGGAATGACGACCCGGTGGAGAAAATAATGCCCGCCGCTGGAAGAGGTGACATGCTTCCATGCGAAGAACGCGGGCACCCCGAAATAAATCGCGGCGGCGGCCAGAAAACCCGCACCCCAGAGCAGAAGCCGACGGATCGCAGTATGCGCAGCCCGATAAGTTTCACTCCGGCTATAGACCAGATTCAGCTTGGCCAGAGGTACGACGCGGGCAGGAGGCATGCAGTTACCTTACCGCGCCGCCGCTCGGGAAACAAGAGGGCTGCGTAATCACTCCTTAGATGAGAGGTTCGGCGCGTTTGATCAACTGGATCGGAAAGCCCCATGGATCGCGAAGCATGGCGATCTCATCGCCCGCATGCGTGATGGTGATATCCGTTGCAATCGTGGCGCCCGCTTTCAAGAGCCGGTCCCGGGTCTCGATGACATCCAAACCCGCAAAGGCCAGATGGAGAATGAAAGGACTCATCGCCGGATAGTCGGGAATGGAGGCCTCCGAATTGTTGTAGATCTCGATGACAACGCGACCAGAGCTGTCGGCAAGAAAATGGGCAAGCGAGGGTCCTTTGCCCCTGCGGGCAACCTTGAAACCCATATGCTGGGTGTACCATTCCGCAACCGCGATTGGATTCTGGACCTGCCAGGCGATGTGTTCGATTTGCATAAAATTAGTTAAGGGCGCTTCGATGGGACGAAGCGACCCAAATAGCTCAAAAGGAAAACATCCAGGAAAAAAAATACTGGAATACTAATGCAAAGGGTGGCCCATCCAAAGTGATTCGCCAAATAAACAACTGATATTCCCGTGAACGCTCCAACTAGAAGAGCTTGCCAAGGCACTACGGCCGATGCCTTCTCACAGCTAGGGCATCGATAGACCACATCTCTGTTGATAGTGGCAAGACGCAAAAAACTTATTCGCTTTCCGCAATGAGGACAGGTGCTCATGAGTTCTTAACTTACGCGCTCAGCATCCGCCCATCGACGGCCAGCGCCGCTTCCATCACGGCTTCGGACATCGTCGGGTGCGCATGGATCGTGCGCGCGAGGTCCTCGGCGCTTCCGCGATATTCCATCAAGAGCACCGTCTCCGCGATCAGCTCCGAAGCGTTGGCGGCGACGATATGCGCACCAAGAACGCGGTCCGTCTTCGCATCGGCGATGATTTTCGCGAAGCCATCCGTCGTGTCCGCCGCGATAGCTCGGCCATTGGCGGTAAACACGAATTTACCCACACGCACGTCGATTTTTTTCGCGTTCGCTTCCTCCTCGGTGATGCCGACGCCGGCGGCTTCCGGCGCGGTGTAGATGACGCCCGGAATGACATCATAATTCACATGGCCCGGCTTGCCTGCGAGCCGTTCCGCAACCGCAACGCCTTCCTCATGCGCCTTGTGCGCGAGCATCGGGCCGTCGATGACGTCGCCGATGGAATAAATGCTCGGCACGCTGGTCTGCCAGTGGTCGTTGACCGCGATGCGGCCCCGCTCGGTGAGCTTCACGCCCGCCTTGTCGAGATCGAGGCCGGTCGTGAACGGTTTGCGTCCCACGGCGACGAGTACGATCTCAGCCGAGTAGGAAACCTTCGCGTCGCCCTTCACGCCCTGCAATTCGACGCCCGTGTCGGTGACCCTGGCTGATTCGATTTTGGTGCTCAGCTCAAATTTCATGCCGAGTTTTTCCAGGTTGCGCTGGAGAATCTTCGACGTTTCCGCGTCGAAGCCGATGGCGGCGATGCGCGGCAGAAATTCAATGACGGTGACCTCCGCGCCAAGCCGCGCCCAGACCGAGCCAAGCTCCAGGCCGATCGCACCCGCGCCGATGACAAGCATCGTTTTCGGCACTTTGTCGAGCGCAATGCCCTGGTCGCTGCTGATGACCCGCTTGCCGTCGAATTGGAGAAACGGCAGTTCCACTGCTACGCTGCCGGTGGCTAGGAGAATGTTTTGCGTCTTGAGCGTCTTTTTCGCGCCATCGTCACCCGTGACCTCAACCGTGTTGCCGTCGACGAGCTTGCCGAGTCCCTTCACGACCTCGATTTTGTTCTTCTTCATCAGGTACGCGACGCCCGATGTGAGCTTGCCCACGACTTCGCTCTTGCGCTTCATCATCGTGGCGAGATCGACTTCTATTTTGCCGGCGATGATGCCGTGCGCGGCGAACCGTTCCCTGGCGAAATGGAGATATTCAGTCGAGGAAAGAAGCGCCTTGCTCGGAATGCACCCTACATTAAGGCATGTGCCGCCGAGCGTTTTGTCCTTCTCCACAATGGCGGTCTTGAGGCCGAGTTGCGCCGCGCGAATGGCCGCGATGTAGCCGCCGGGACCGCTGCCAATGACAACAAGCTGATAATCAAAGTCGGGCATGGGAAAAAGCTAGCGCAGGAAAAGCGCGAGTACCACTCCGTTGTCGCAGCTAAACCCTACTCGATCAAGCCAAGCACGTTGAAATTCGTCACGACGAGAACGAGCACAACGGTTACAACCGCAAAAACAACCGTGATCGCTCCCAGTACCGCGGCGACCGTTATGTAGTAGGGTACCAGGAAGGGCTTCAACCGCTCGATAGGGCAGAAAGGACGCGTCGGCGCGGAAGCCTGAGCAGCGGTGGCAGAAGGAGTGGACATGACGGCCTAATCTAATCGCGATTGCACCGTGAGCAAGTGCACAAATCGCTATTTTTATGCCCCAGATGGCGGCTTGCGCTGGCAGTGTGGGAAAACTCCGGTTATCCTGTTAATATATGTCGTCCCCCAACCGCCTCGCCCGCGAAAAATCGCCTTACCTTCTTCAACATGCCGACAATCCGGTCGACTGGTTTCCCTGGAGCGACGAGGCCTTCGCCAAGGCGCGCGCGGAGGACAAGCCGATCTTCCTCTCGGTCGGTTATTCGACCTGCCACTGGTGCCATGTAATGGCGCACGAATCGTTCGAGTCGGCCGCCATCGCGGCGTTTCTCAACGAGCATTTTGTCAGCATCAAGGTCGACCGCGAAGAGCGTCCCGATGTGGACCAGGTCTACATGACCTTCATCCAGGCCACCGCCGGGCATGGCGGCTGGCCGATGAGCGTGTGGCTCACGCCGGAACTGCGCCCGTTCACCGGCGGCACCTATTTCCCGCCCACCGATGTGCCAGGCCGCCCCGGATTCATCACGGTGCTGCGCCGCATCACCGAATTGTGGAAGTCCGACCGCAAGCAGATCGAGGAGAAAGCGCATTCGCTTCTTTCCGCGCTGCGCGAAGCCGAAACGGAAGCCGTCGCGTCCGACGCCGATGAATGGAACGCGGCCCAAACGGCGCATCTCGGACTTTCCCAATACGGTCGGATGTTCGACACGGCGCAAGGCGGATTCGGCGGTGCGCCAAAATTTCCGCGCCCCGTCAATCTCGAGTTCCTTCTCCATCTGGCCGCGAGACAGGGACCTTCCCCGCAGGACGCCGACACCGCGCGGGGCATGGCCCTTTATACGCTGCGCAAGATGGCGGCGGGCGGGATGCACGATCACCTCGGCGGCGGCTTTCATCGCTACTCGGTCGATGCCGAGTGGCATGTGCCCCATTTCGAAAAAATGCTCTACGACCAGGCCCAGCTTGCGCAGGTCTATCTCACCGCGCATCAGATTTCGGAGGACGCCATTTTCGCCGACATGGCGCGCAATATTTTGCAATATGTGGGGCACGACCTGACCAGCCTCGATGGCGGATTTTTCTCCGCCGAGGACGCCGACAGCCTGCCGAAAAAAGATGCATCCAAAAAAAGCGAAGGCGCTTTCTATGTCTGGACTCGCGACGAAATCCGCGAAGTGCTGGGCGACGACCGCGTCGAGGAATTTTGCGTCACCTACGGCGTCGTGCCGGAGGGCAACGTCTCCGCCGAGGCCGATCCGCACGGCGAGCTGGAAGGCGCGAACGTGCTCATCCAGCGCCTTACGCTGACCGAGGCGACAGCCCATTTTCAGCGTCCGCCGGAAAACATGGAGCAGCGCCTCAACGACGCCCGTTCCGCGTTGCTGGCCCGGCGCGGCCTGCGCCCGCGTCCGCATCTCGACGACAAAATTCTCACCGCATGGAACGGGCTGATGATCGGCGCTTTCGCGCGCGCCGCGCGCGTCCTGGGCGACGAGTCCTATTTGCAAACCGCCCGGCGCGCGGCTGCTTTTCTGAGAAAAAATCTCTTCGATCCGCTCACCGGCGTACTGCTCCGCAGTTACCGCGAGGGGCCGTCCAACATCCGGGGTTTCGCCGCCGATTACGCCTTTCTCATCAGCGGCCTGCTCGATCTTTACGAGACTGATTTCGATCTCGAATGGCTCCGCTGGGCGCGTCAGCTCCAGGATGCGCTCGACCTCCATTTCTGGGACCAGACGCGCGGCGGCTATTTTTCCTCCTCGGACCACGACCCGGCAATTCTCCTGAGGCTGAAGGAGGATTACGACGGCGCGGAGCCGGCTCCCAATTCAATCGCCGTGATGAACCTGTGGCGCATGGGCCAGCTGTTCCACAACGACGTCTTTCTCGACCATGCCCGCCACGCCGTCCGGGCGCTGGCCGCGCGCCTCGAAGCGCAGCCCTTCTCCATGCCGCTGCTGCTGGTCGGGGCCTCGCTGCTCGAAACGCCGCCGATTCATCTCATCCTGCACAGCCCCAGCGCCACCCATCCCGGTCTCGCGCCGCTGCTCGCCGAGGCGCGCCGGCGTTATCTCCCGCATATGGTTGTGATCCAGATCGCCGACACCGACAGCCGCGACTATTTCGCGCCGCGCCATGCCGTGATCGAAAATCTTCCGGCCCAGCCCGCCGAACCCACCGCCTATCTTTGCGAAAACTACGCGTGCCGCCCGCCCGTAACCAAGCCCGAGGATTTGCGCGAGATTATTTCTTCTCTGGAGGGTCAGACTCCGTCCTGACCCATTTCAGGCAGCCCTCCCTCCCCCTCCGTGACCTCTGCAGTCCTCCGTGCGAAACCTTCCCCTGCGCAAGCAGTTGGCAATCTTTCAAACGCCCTGTTCTTTTTTCCGCGAATCCTCTAGTCTTCCCGTTCCCAAATGATCGACTACAAGAACACGCTTCTCCTTCCCAAAACCGATTTCCCGATGCGCGCCGAGCTGCCCAAGCGCGAACCGGCCTTTCTCGCCAAATGGCGCGAGGAGAAAATCTACGACCAGATTCTCGCGGCGCGAAAAGACGCGGCGAAAAACCGCGACACGACTTTCATCCTCCACGACGGACCGCCCTTCGCCAATGGCGACGCCCACATGGGCCACGCGCTTAACATGGTGCTCAAGGACATCGTCCTGAAATACCAGAACATGAGCGGCCACTACGCGCCGTTCGTGCCCGGCTGGGACTGCCACGGCCTGCCGATCGAACACAAGGTGATGAAGGAACTCGGCGCGGCGGAGACCGACCCGATCAAGATTCGCGAAAAGTGCGAGGCGACCGCGCGCCATTTCGTCGGCGTGCAGAGCGAGCAATTCCAGCGGCTCGGTGTCTTCGGCGATTGGGACAATCCGTACCTCACGCTCGACCCCGCCTACGAAGCCGAAACGCTCCGCGTCTTCGCCACGCTAGTCGGCAAGAACCTCGTCTATCAGGGCCTGCGCCCCGTGCTGTGGAGCACCGGCTGCCAGACCGCGCTCGCCGAAGCGGAGATCGAATATAAGGAGAAAGTTGACCCGGCGATTTATGTGAAGTTTCCGATCAAATCTTTGCCGCACGAAGAATGGCACAAAAAAGGGCTCAGCGATTCGAACTTTGATTTATTAAAAAAATCTTCGTTACTAATTTGGACGACAACGCCGTGGACGCTGCCCGCGAATCTGGCGGTGGCCGTCTCCTCTCATCTCGAATATGCAGTCTATGATTTAGGCGGAGACCATGTGATCATGGCGACGAGTCTCGCCGCCTCGGTTGGTAGCCGTCGCACTCCGTGCGACGGTCCGGCGCAAGGGCCTGCGCCGGCTACCTCCGAGATCAAACTTCTCTTTGGTCCCTTCAACGGCTCCGATCTCGTCGGCCTTACCTACACGCACCCTTTCCTCAACGACGGACGCACGCGACAAATTTTTGCCGCGGATTTCGTCACTGCCGACGCGGGCACGGGCCTCGTCCACATCGCGCCCGGCCACGGCCACGACGATTACCAACTCGGCCAGCAGCAAGGCCTCCCCGTTTTCGCGCCGGTCGACGATCGCGGCTGCCTCACTGCCGAGGCAGGCGTGCCGGAACTCACCGGCGTCTACGTCTTCAAGGCGAACCCGCTCATCATCCAAATGCTCGAAGAGAGAAAAATGCTCTTCGCCCAGGAGGAATATCGCCACGACTACCCGCATTGTTGGCGCTCGAAAACGCCCATCGTTTTTCGCGCGGTGAAACAGTGGTTCATCAAGGTCGGCGAGTTTCGTCAGGAAGCGCTCGATGCCATCGAAACGGTCAACTGGATTCCGGCCACGGGCAAAAACCGCATCAAAGGCGCAGTCGAAACGCGGCCCGACTGGTGCATCTCGCGCCAGCGCACCTGGGGCATTCCGATTCCTGTTTTCTATGGCGAGGGCGGCCAGCCGCTCCTCAGCGAAAAAGTCGTCCGCGCATTCGCCGACCTCGTCGAAAAAGAAGGTGCGGGCATCTGGTTCTCGCGCACGGCGGATGAACTCGCGCCCGCGCTCGGCCTGCCGCTCGGACTGAAAAAGGGCGTCGATACGCTCGACGTCTGGCTCGACTCCGGCACGAGCTGGGCCGCCGTCGTGGCGAAACGCCCCGAATACCACGGCCATAAAACCGCCGACCTCTATCTCGAAGGCAGCGACCAGCATCGCGGCTGGTTCCAGTCGTCGCTCCTCACCTCCGTCGCCGCCACGGGCAAAGCACCGTATAGCGCCGTCCTCACCAACGGCTTCGTCGTCGACATCGAGGGCAAGAAACTTTCCAAATCGGGCACCGGCTACCAAAAACCGGTCGACCTCATGACCCTCGTCAACCAGCACGGCGCGGACGTCCTGCGCCTCTGGGTCGCCAGCCAGGACTACCAGGACGACATTCCCTTCTCACACGACATCTTCGCTCGCGTCGCGGATACCTATCGCTCCATTCGGAATACACTGCGCATTCTGCTCGGTAATCTCTCCGATTTTGATCATAAGCACATGAATGTGGCTATGGAGCATTGGACGGTTTTAGATCGAAGCGTCTATGCAGCTTATCTCGGCCTCGTCTCGGAATGCACCGAGAGTTACAAATCCTACCAGTTTTCTCAGGTTTATCAGGCGATCAATCGCTTTTGTGCGGTGGAACTCTCATCCTTCTACATCGACATCTTGAAAGACCGCATGTATTGCGATGCCAAGGACGGAAAAGCCCGCCGTGCTGCACAGACAGTGATGAACACGATTTTCACCGGCCTCGTCACCATGCTTGCCCCGCTTGTTCCTTTCACTGCAGAGGAAGCCTGGAGCTTTTCAGGTCGCAACGGCTCAGTACATAACGAGCTTATACCAACAGAAAGCCAGCGTCACCTTACTGACGAACTTAAGCGCAAGCTAACGCTACGCTCAAAAGTGAACGCAAAATTGGAGGAAGCGCGCCGCGACAAGAAAATTGGGAAGAGCCTTGAGGCCCATGTTGAAATCAACATCAGCAAAGAAGACGCAGTCCAATTTTCAGGCGTCGACCTCAAAGAACTTTTTATCGTCTCCAAAGTCGTCATCAAGCCGACCGAAGGCGATGAAACCATCACCGTCACGCGCGCGGAAGATCACGGCATGAAAAAATGCGTCCGCTGCTGGAAATACTACGACCACATCGGCACGGTAGACAAAGAACATCATCCCGAATTGTGCGAGCGCTGCACCAAGGTCGTGGTTGATCTCAAGTTTTAAACTTTCTCACTTTGAGCTTGTCGAAGCAGTTCTTCGTGCCTTTTCTCAGAGGGGCGGAACTGATCCTTCGACAGGATGACAGAACCCTCAAAGAGAGTCTTTTGCGGAGGCCCCAAGAGCCGTCATTATTTCCCGTTCCGACTCGATCCCTTTCGCCAATCAGCCGGATGCGTTAAGCACGCGAACCTGTTTCAGCCCGCGGTATCGTCCATTATAATCAAGGCCGTAGCCGACGACGAATTCGTCTGCGATCTTGAAGCCGGTCCAGTCCGCGCGGACGGCGACTTCGTGGCGGCGGCGCTTTTCGAGAAGGACGCAAATTTTCACGTCGGCGGCGCCAAGTTTCTTCAGGCGCGCGGCGAGGGCCGAGAGCGTGCGGCCCGTGTCGAGGATGTCGTCCACAACAAGAACATGCCGGCCCGCCATCGATTTCCCCAAGGCATCAATACCGCGCAGCTTGCCGGTGCTTTGAGTGCCAGCGTAGCTGGCAAGCCGGACACAGGAGATTTCCGTGTCGAGGTCGACGGCGCGAAGAAGATCGCCTAGAAAAAAAAGCGCGCCGTTCATCACGCCGAGAAAGATGGGGCGCTGCCCCCGATAGTGATGGGTAATGCTCCTGCCGAGTTGCCGGACGCGGGCGCGGATTTGCGCCTGGGTCAGAAGAACGCGGCCGGGGGTCATGGACAAAAAGTGTAGCGGCGGGCACGAGGCTCGACAAGGTGCGAGCAGCCGCTACATTTGTTGGAATCCTATGTCCAACCGCCTGGCCAAGCGTCGCATCGTCCAAAAGCCCATTTATAAACGGATCATTCTTAAATTAAGCGGCGAGGTATTGAAGGGCGAGAAGGAGGTCATCGACGCGCGGGTCGCCGATAAAATCGCCCTCGAAGTCGCCGAGATCCACGCGATGGGCGTGCAGGTCGCAGTGGTCATCGGCGGCGGCAACATCTGGCGCGGCATCACGTCGGCCAATCGCGGCATGGACCGCAGCACCGCCGACTACATGGGAATGCTCGCGACGATCATCAACGGGATGGCATTGCAGGAAGCGCTGGAAAAAGCCGGCGTGAACACGCGCGTGCAGACAGCCATCGAGGTGAAAAATGTGGCCGAGCCGTTCATCCGGCGGCGCGCGGTGCGGCATCTCGAAAAGGGGCGCGTGGTGATTTTTGTGGCGGGCACGGGCAATCCCTTTTTCTCGACCGACACGGCGGCAGCGTTGCGAGCGAGCGAACTTGGCGCGGAGATTTTGTTGAAAGCCACGAAGGTCGACGGCGTTTACGACAGCGATCCGCGCAAGAATCCGAAGGCGAAGCGCTTCGAGCGCGTGAGTTACGCGGAGGCGCTGGAGGGCCGTTTGCAGGTGATGGATTCAACCGCGTTCGCGCTTTGCATGGACAACGCCGTGCCGATCGTCGTGTTTGACATGTTCAAGCCGGGCAACCTGCGGTCGGTGGTGCTCGGCGGAAAAATTGGAACGCTTGTATCGGCGTAAGCCGGTTGGAGGGTCGGCCTCCGGATAAAAATGCGCATCCTTCTGATCAAGCCGAAACACATCGGCGACACGCTGATTCTCACGCCCACCATCACGGCGATCAAGCAGGTTCACCCCGAGGCGGAAATCTGGGTGATGATCCGCCGCGGCTGCGAGGGAATCCTGGCGGGTTGTCCCGACATCGCGCAAATCCTGACACTCGCCGGCGTGGACAAAAGCGAGCGCAGCCGTGGCGATTTCTGGCGTCAGGTCAAGGTGCTGCTGCGGTTGTGGAGCGTGAAGTTCGACTACGTGTTCGAGCTCGGCGACGGCCATCGGGCGCGTCTTTTTGCGATGTTGAGCCAGACGAAGCGGCGCTATTCGGTGAAAACCACCAGCCCGTTGAAACCGATCGGGCAACGGCGCTTCACGGCGGTCTCGACATTCGACTGGACCACACGGCATCGCGTGGAAAAAGATTATTATTCCGTCAGTGAATTTCTTCCTTTGCCATCACACATTCCACCTCTGCGTTTCGAGCAGCGGTTTGCGCAAACCTGGGAAAAAGGTCGGACGCTGACTGATTTTTGTGTGATGCACGTTGGGTCGCGACAGGGATTCAATCGCTGGCATCGTGAAGGCTGGAGGGAAGTAGGCCGAGCGATGCTAGATCGGTTTGCAAATGTGGTGATTTCGTGCGGACCCACCGCGAATGAGATGGCGGAGGCTGCCTGGCTGCGACAGGAATTGGGGCCACGCGTGATCGACACGGAAGGCAAAACCACCTGGCCCGAAATGGCGTGGCTGCTCGGCCGGGCCAAACTTTATGTCGGGCTGGACACGGCGGCAATGCATCTGGCTGTGGCGTGCCGGTGTCCCGTGGTCACGCTGTTCGGTCCCACCATCGAAGACCACTGGCATCCGTGGCAGGCGACCTACCGGATTGTGACAACCCCCGGCTACCTCCTGGCCGAAAATCCCGTGGAACGTTATGTTCGTATAAAGAAGCGCAAGACGAATGAAATCGAGGCGCGCGATGTTGTGGCGGCGTGCGAGGAGTTGTTGAGCAAGGCGCACGTCAGTAGCCCCAATGGAGCAGAGCAACCTCCGAATCATATCCCTGATTAAGGATCAGGCCGCCAAACCCGACTGGGAGCGATCCCTCAAAAAATCCAGTGTCCGCGCGATGGCATCGTGAAGCGAAATCGTCACGTCGAGTTTCAATTCCGTGCGCGCGCGCGCGATGTTGGGCAGATAGATATTTTGCGGGCCTTGCGGCTGCACGGATTGGATGACAACTTCCGGCGTAGGCAGTACCGCTTCGGCAATGCGGCGGGCGAGTTGCGCGGTGCTGACCACTTCATCCGACCCGACGTTGTAGGCGCGAGCACGCTGACCGCGCAGAAGAATCCGCAGCAGCCAGACGACAAGATCGGCGGGATGGAGATAGGAGCGCAGGGCAGTGCCATCGCCGCGAACGAGAATCGGGCCGCCGCGCATTGCATCGCGCAGAAAATTTCCCGCGGCGAAATGCGCATCGAGAGGAAGATAGGGGCCGAGAAAAGCAAACGCACGGGCCGTGACAAAATCAACGCCCGATTCTCTGCAAAGCCGTTCGGCCTCCCGCTTGGCTTCGCCGTAAGGTGTCAGCGGCTGCGCCAAATCACAATCATCTTCCTTCGCGCCAGAAGGCTGGCTTGCAAAAGCGCCATAAACCGCGCCGGAACTGATGTTAAGAAATCGCTGAGCACTGCTTTCCCTTGCGAAGTCGAGCATATGCCGAGTCCCTTCGACAATAGCATGCGAGCGTTTTTGCTCATCGGCATTGCTGGTAAATGCCGTGGTGTCCGCTGCCGCGTGGATCAGATAATCAAATCTCCGATGTTCCGTGGGAAAAGAAACAACATCCCCTCCTAGGAATCGAATATCGCCGCGGTTCGCTTCTTCAGGAAATTCCCGTTGGAATCGTGAGGGATTGCGGGAGAGAACACTGAGCTTTATACCCAAGCTTAGCTCGTCATTGGCAGAGAGCAGCCCTGCCAGCAGCCACTTTCCGAAAAAGCCGGTGCCCCCGGTGATGAAGAGACTTTTGCCCCGCAACTCCTCCAGTTCCGTCGTTGCGGCGCGGAGAACGTGGGCCAAATCGGGGGCCGGAAGAGCAAAGAGGCTTTTTTGGAGTTTGCGCGGCACGAGATAGATTCTAATACTCCCCCTGTGATTGCGCCAGAACCGGGAGAGGAAATCAACAAGCAAGCAAGCCGTCTCATCTTATTGCGGAACACCCTTCTTGTTTCCGCGCTGATTTTTACCGTGCTGGAATGGTGGCGTCCTTATTTTTTTCTCACCGACGACAATCTCGACGGCGGGTTTCCCCTCTTCACGGAAATCGGCAGGCGCCTTCTCAGCGGCCAGTCGCCGTTCATTTCCGATCACCTTTTCGGGGATGGCTACAATCTGCTTCGCGACCCGGATTCTTTCGTCTGGCATCCGCTCTACTTGCTCGTATCGCTGCTGGCCGGGACGCCCTTTCACAACGCGATCATCGATGTGGATGCCTTCGCGCTTTTGATGCTCGCCACGGCGGGCTTCGTCACGCTCGCTCATTATCTGCGCCGCGAAATGGCCCTGGAAATAAGCGACGGCTGGATCATGTTTTACGCCCTCAGCTTCACCTACACCATGATCGCGCTCACAACGGGCGCGAGCTGGCTTAATTTCCTCGGCAACCAGAGCGCCCTGCCGTGGCTCGTGCTCGGAATTTTGCAAAAAACGGGACGTCGCGGCGTGGGCATCGTGGCGTTGTTTTCCCTGCATCAAATCCTCGGCGGACATCTTTCGCCCACCGTATCGAGCAGTATTTTCCTGTCGCTTTTCGCACTGGGCATGAGCATCAGCCAACGGTCATGGCTTCCGCTGACGAACTGGCTGATTGGTTATGCCGTGGCGCTTTTGGTGATTCTCCCTCTGCTGGTTCCCATGATCGAGGGCTTTTCCGCCAGCTTCCGCTCGCAGGGCGTTACGCTCGATGACATGCAGGCCAACAACATTCCCGCCAAGGATTTCCCAACCTCCCTCTTTTTGGGCATGGCTCTTTGGATGATCAAACCGCACGCCCATCTCCAGGTCACTTACACACTCGCCTTGGGCGGCAGCGCCGCCGTCTGGTGCCTGCTACCGGCTGGGGCCAGCCGCGCGAAATGGCGCGGGATCGAAGTGGTGACGCTCCTGATGATGATTTTCGGCGCGATCCTGATCTGCCGACCAGTTTGGGTCACCGAGATCATGATGCGACTCCCTCTCTTCAAATCGATGCGCTGGCCGTTTCGCGAATTCGTCCAGTTCCAGTTCTTCCTGCATCTCTTCCTGCTCGTCCGACCGCCCGGACTGACCCGGCAGTTGCGGCAATTCTCCGCTCTTTTCGGAACCTGCGTCCTTGTTATTCCCATGGCGCTTTATGGCACCGCGCCAACCTTCAACCCGATGGCGTGGGACCGCGAACTTATCCTGACCGACGGATTCAACCAGTATTGGGAGCAAGTGCGGCCCCTCCTAAAACCGACCGACCGCATCGCGGTGCTCATCCCCATGGACCTTTACATCAACCATAATTACGAGGAACCCTACAGCCTTTTGGGCACCTATAATTATGCCGTCCTGGCCGGCGTCGTGAATGCCTGGGGTTATTCGCCAACGGTCCCGCGCGATCAGGTCTATACGAAAACCTATGCCGTCTATCCTTTTGGCGCCTATCTCCCCGACCAAAAACAGTCCCTGATGGTGGAGCGTCCTGACCTCAAATTCATCGCGCTGGAAAGCCTGCACCCGCTCAAAATCACCCTCAGCTCCCGCGACGGCCCGACGATTGACCTGACGCCCTTTGTTCCCAAGCGAATAGCCGCGCCAGTGCTGCAGTCGCATGATGAGTGATTTTAAGTACCGGAGGGACGTCCCTGCGCTGCCAGTTACGTTTGGAGCTGGGAATAAGTGTTTGCGCTTTGGGATAAGTAAGAGAGCATTTCTTGATGCTGGAAGCGATCTTACTGATAACAGTGCTAGCCGCTTGGGGCGCATGCGCGACTTATTTTGCTCCCTCCAAATTAAGGGCCGGAGCCGTGTTTATCCTTTCGTATGCATTTATGGTGATAGGCATTTCACTCTATTACCTGTCGACCCTCTGTATCCGGGTGGATACCATGGTAACGTGGATAGAATCCATGCACGGTAATGCGGAGATCGGTCCCATTTCAGCAAAAGGTCAAGAGATGATCGTGATAATTCGACTTACCGGACACAACCCCTATGCGTGGGTGGAACGCTGGATTGATCCTTATCTTCTTTTGTTTGTGGGAGCCTTATTGGCCATTTTTGGCCTGGGAGCTTGCCTGGGCTGCGGATTAAGAAAAGTTACAACCGGATTCGGGCCCAAAACGCCCCCTTCCGACGCATCCATTGCGAAGGGAGATTCTTTTTGCTAGGAGTGTGTCGGCCACATCTCAAGGATCACACTTTGGAACTTCCCTCCGCCTGCATCGCCCCCTCCACGCTTCCCGCTCCACCGTCGGGGGGAAAGCTCATCAGCGTCGTCAGCGGCTGCTACAACGAGGAGGAAAACGTCCGGGAATGTTACGAGCAGGTCAAAAAAGTCTTCCAGGAAATAGGCCGCTACCGTTACGAGCACATCTTCATCGACAACGCCTCCAAGGACGGCACCGTCGCCATCCTGCGGCAGATCGCCGCACAGGACAAAAACGTCAAGGTCATCATCAACGCGCGCAACTTCGGCCACATCCGCTCGCCGCACCACGCGATGCTCACCGCGCGCGGAGACGCGGTCATCAGCATCGTCTCCGATCTGCAGGACCCGCCCCAACTGATCAAGGAATTCATCAAAAAGTGGGAGGAAGGCTTCCTCGTCGTCATCGCCGTCAAACAGGAAAGCGAGGAGTCGCCGATCTTCTTCGCCATCCGCAAACTCTATTATGAAATCGTCAGCCGCCTGGCCGAAATCGAGCTGAACAAAAACACAACCGGCTTCGGCCTCTACGACCGCCGCTTCATCGACATTATCTCGGAAATCGACGATCCCTATCCCTATTTCCGCGGGCTGGTTTCCGAAATCGGTTTTCCGGTCGCGAAAATCCCCTATCGCCAGCCGGTGCGGAAACGCGGTGTCACCAGCAACAACTTTTACCGCCTCTACGACATGGCGATGCTCGGCATTACCAATCACTCGAAGGTGCCCCTCCGACTGGCCACCATGCTCGGCTTCGCCGTCTCGTTCCTGAGCCTGCTCGTCGCCCTCGGCTACCTGATTTTCAAGCTCCTTTACTGGAACAGTTTCAGCCTCGGCCTGGCACCGCTCGAAATCGGACTCTTCTTTTTCGGCTCGGTGCAGCTTTTCTTCATCGGCATTCTCGGCGAGTATATCGGGGCCATCCACACCCAGGTCCAGAAACGCCCGCTCGTCGTCGAACTCGAGCGGATCAATTTCGAGCCGGAAACCGTGAAAGGCTTTTCCCCATCATGAAAGTTGTCATTCTTTGCGGCGGATTGGGCACGCGCTTGCGCGAGGAGACCGAATTTCGCCCCAAGCCGATGGTGCCGATCGGCAACCGTCCCATTCTCTGGCATATCATGAAATTCTACGCCCACTTCGGCTTCAAGGAATTCGTTCTCTGCCTCGGCTACAAGTCCGAAATGATCAAGGAATATTTCTACCATTATCAGTGGCATTGCAGCGACGTCACCCTGCAGCTCGGCCCCTCCCCCCAGATCACCTTTCACAATCAGCACGCCGAGGTCGACTGGCAGGTCACGCTCCTCGACACCGGCCTCACCACGCAAACCGGCGGACGTGTCCGCCGCGCGCTTGCCCACATCCCCGACGACGAATTTCTTCTCACCTACGGCGATGGCCTTTGCAATGTCCCCGTGCCGGACTTGATCAAGTTCCATCGCGCTCATGGAGGACTCGCCACGCTCACCGCCGTGCGCCCCAGCGGACGCTTCGGCGAATTGAGCCTCAACGGGGAAACGGTCACCAGCTTCCGCGAAAAACCCGACAGCGAGGTCGGCTACGTCAACGGCGGGTTTTTCGTGGTGAATAAAAAAATCGGTGAATACCTCACCGATGACAGCACCATCTTCGAGTTCGATGCTCTGCCCCGGGTCGCCGAAGCCGGAAAGCTCCACGCGTTCCGCCACGACGGTTTCTGGCAATGCATGGACAACCAGCGCGAAATGGAAATTCTCAACAAGCTTTGGAACGACGGCCACGCGCCGTGGAAAATTTGGTAGTCGCTGGAGGGTCGCCGCCAAACGTGTCTGTCAACCTGACTCTAACTTTCAGCGCCCGTCACAATACGCGCCAATCTGTTTCTGTGTAAAATCGATCATCGATGACGTATCGGATTTTTGCGCGCGCAAAAACGATTCGCGATACCACGCAACGGTCTGGTGAATCGTCTCCGCGAAATCCCAGCACGGATGCCAGTCGAGAATTTCCCCCGCCTTGTCGATGGCAAGACTCAGCAGCGGGGCTTCTTTGAGATGCTTTTCTTGGGGTATTTGCTCCCATGAACCGGGCCAGTAGCGCAGCACCTCCTCAACAACATCGCGCACGCTGCGATTCGCATCCGGCTCAGGTCCGAAATTAAACGCCTGCGCGAAACGCCCGATTTCCGCCGCTGATTTTTTCTGCCGCACCTCCTCCAGCCGTGCGCCGAGCAGAAGATAACCGCTCAGCGGTTCCAGCACATGCTGCCAGGGCCGCGTAAAATTGGGATTCCGCACCGGAACCGGTTTGCCTGCGGAAAGCGCGCGAATGCAATCGGGCACGAGCCGGTCCTCCGCCCAATCGCCGCCGCCCACGACATTACCCGCGCGCGCCGACGCAAGCGCGACATCCGTGCCATGCGCAAAAAACGAATCGCGATAGGCCGCCACGACGATCTCCGCAGCCGCCTTGCTCGCGCTGTAGGGATCGTGCCCGCCGAGCGGATCGCTCTCCTTGAAGCTGCGGGTCTTGCTGCCGTGCGCAGCACTGCCGTACGCAGTACCGTTCTCGTAGCATTTGTCGGTCGTGACGACGACAATCGTGCAGGGTAGGTTCGACGCGCGCACCGCTTCGAGCAGATGCGCCGTGCCGAGCGCGTTGGTGGCAAAGGTCGGCACCGGCTCGCGGTATGAGGCGCGCACGAGCGCCTGCGCGGCGAGGTGAAAAATAAAGTCGGGACGCAGCTCGCGAATAGTATCCGTCAGCTCGGAAGCGTGGCGGATGTCCTGAATGGCGTGCTTCATCCGGCGCTCCAATTCAAGCGCAAAGAAAAGCGACGGCTTCAGCGCCGGAAGCGCCAGACCGTGAACCTCCGCGCCAAGGCCAAGCAGCCATTCACAGAGCCATGCGCCCTTGAAACCGGTGTGGCCGGTCACCAAAACACGCTTGCCGGAATAGACGTTAAAAGCAGGGATCATTGTTGGTCGAGAAGCGGCTTTTGCATCGCAAGACCGCTCATCCGCCTATATATAGGTATTTTGCCCGCCACGACGATCATGAATTCATCCGACGCATCCGCCCCACAACTTCGCGAAGAAATTATGCGCCTCGTCTCGCGCTACCACGAGATCGCGCATGCGCCGAAGGCATTCGTTCCTGGCGAAACCAAGATCCCTTACGCCGGCCGCGTTTATGACGACGATGAATTGCGCCTCGGCGTCGAAAGCATCCTCCAATTCTGGCTGACCGCGGGTCCCTTCGCCAACGAGTTCGAGAAGCAGATGCGCGACTATTTCCAAAGCAACGCCGCCTACCTCGTCAACTCCGGCTCCTCGGCGAACCTGCTTATGATCGCCACGCTCCTCAGCCCGCAAATCAAGGACGGCCTGCGGCGCGGCGACGAAGTGATCACGCCCGCGGTCACCTTCCCCACCACTCTCACACCCATCGTGCAGAACGGGCTTGTGCCGGTCTTCGTCGATTGCCAGCCGGGTGTCTACGATATCGACGCCACTCAGATCGAAGCCGCTATTGGCCCCAAGACGCGCGCCATTTTCGTCCCGCACACTGTCGGCATCCCGTGCGATCTCGACGCCCTCGTCGCCATCGCAGAGAAGCACAACCTCTGGCTGCTCGAAGACGGCTGCGACGCGCTCGGCTCGACCTGGAACGGCAAGCTCGTTGGCACGTTCGGCGCAATGTCGTCCATCTCGTTTTATCCCGCGCATCACATGACCCTCGGTGAAGGCGGCATGGTCGTCGTCAATCAGGGTGGCGTGCGCAAGACGTGCCTCTCTGTGCGCGATTGGGGTCGCGATTGCTGGTGCGAGCCGGGCGTCAGCAACACCTGCGGCAAGCGCTTCGACTGGCAGCTCGGCTCGCTCCCGCGCGGCTACGACCACAAGTATATCTATTCCAATCTCGGCTATAATCTCAAGGTCAGCGACATGCAGGCCGCGATTGGCTGCGCGCAATTCAAGAAACTGCCCGCCTTCATCGCCGCGCGCCGCAAAAACGCCGCGTTCTATTTCGAGCGCCTCAAGCCGTGGGAGGAACACATCCTAATGCCCGTCGTTCATCCGAAGGCGAACCCGTCGTGGTTCGGCTTTCCGATCACGCTCAAGCCGCACATCAACCGGCGCAACTTTATCCTCTGGCTTGAAGAAGCCAAAATCGAAACGCGGCTCGTCTTCGGCGGCAACATCCTCAAGCAGCCCGGCTTCGAAAACATCCCGCGCCGCGTCCACGCCGAATTGACCGGTACCGACACCATCATGAACCAGACGCTCTTCATCGGCGTCTATCCCGGCCTGACGGGCGAAATGCTCGAGTTTGTCGCCGGCCGGATCGAACAATTTTTCAAAACAAAAATCTGATCGTTGAGATCACGCCCGAGGAATCAATTCTTCTTCAACGTCAGCGGCGATTTCAAGCTCGCGCTCTTCGATGCGTTCAAGCTCTTGTCGAAGCCGTTCGTCTTTACGCCACATCACGTAACCGACGACATTAAGCAAAATGTAAACGCTTTGCTGCGCCAGCTGGCTTAAAAACCAGCCCCCCCAGCCCCGTCCGCCACCACGGATAGGTCCGCCTCTTGCCAAGCCCTCCGTCCAGCATCCTCACCCCACACTGACCCGCTCGATGGCCTTGATCTTCTCTCCCAAAAAGCGCTCCGCCAGCCGCGAGAATTGAGCAGGCACGTCCGTCGAGCAGATCGTGGTTTGACCGGTTTTCTTCCCGGCGGGGCGGCTCAATCCCGCCGCCTCCAATTTCCGGGCCAGCGCGGCGGCGGCGTTTTGCGCCGAATCGACCAGGACAACCTCCGGCCCGAGAACGCGCTGGGCCAGCCGCTTCAACAGCGGGTAATGGGTGCACGCCAGCACCACCGTATCGACGCGGGCCGCTTTCATTGGCGCGAGATATTCCTCCAGGATCAACTGCGTCGCCGGGTGCGAAAGCCAATCCTCCTCCACCAGTGAAACGAGCAGCGGCGCGGCGACCGCCGTGATGACGACACCGGGCCGGGACTTCTTCAGCAGGTCCTGGTACGCCTCGCTTCGGATCGTGCCCTGCGTGCCGATGATGCCGACGCGTCCGTTGCGCGTGGCCGCAAGCGCCGCCTCGACCCCCGGCGCGATCACGCCGATGACCGGGATGTCCGCCTCCTTTTGCAAAATGGAAAGCGCATGGGCCGAGGCCGTGTTGCAAGCCACAACGACCGCCTTCACGCCCTTGCCGCGCAGGTAGGCCATGATCTCCCGCGAATAACGGATGATCGTGTCGGGCGATTTGTTGCCGTACGGGACGCGCGCCGTGTCACCGAGATAAAGGATGTCCTCTGCAGGTAGCAACTCGCGCATCGCCTGGACAACGGTCAGCCCGCCCACACCGGAATCAAAAGCGCCGATCGGTTGATCGAGAGTAGGGGCGCTCATGGGTTTTGCGAGGAGGGCGAGGCTTGCGAAGAGGATGCGTTAGTGGCCGCAGCAGGCGGTGTTGTCGAGACCGTGGAATAGATATTCACCGTCGGGGGCTCATCCGGTTCCGCTGGCGCTTTTTCGGCTCCGGGTGAAGGCGCGGGCGCGGCAGGTTCGGCTAAATTGAGCGAGTTGCCCGAAGTTGAGGCCGCAGGTTTGCCGTTCGCGGCGGAATTCGCCGACGGGGCGGGCGCAGCTGCGGGAGCCTGCTCGGGCGTGGCGGCTATTTTCTTGGTTTTATCCTGCTTTAATTTATGCCCCGTCGATGTCGCGCTCGATGCGGTTGGCGCGATGGGAGCAACCGTGGTCGTCGGAGCATTGAATGACGAATGGCCTGCTTTGATATTACCGTTTGACTGATCGTGGGCCAGGCCGGTTGGTGCCGGCGGAACCGGAGGCAGCGCGACGGCGATGGCTTTCGGCGCGGGCGCGGGGCTTTCTGGAATCGAGTCAGGCTCGGAAAAATGCCGGTCGCCCATGTCGTTGGCAAACCGTACCACGCCGCGCGCAATCGCCTGCGCCAAGCTCTGGCGATAATCGGACCGATTGACCCGCGCTGCCTCCATGTGGTTGGAGACAAAACCGCCCTCGACGAGAATGGCGGGCAGGACGTTTTGTTTGATGACGACAAACCGGGCTCGCTTGACGCCCCGGTCGGCGGTCGCGTCGCCGGGATTGAGCTTGATGATCTCGGAGTGGACCATCGAGGCGAGCAGGATGTTCTGGGTGTCGTAATCGTTGCCGGGAAGCTTCTGAATGTCGCCGCGCGTGAGATAGGCCGATGACGTCGACGCGGCGCCGCGGGGCGCGAGGCAGTAGGTCTCCAGCCCGCGCGCTTCTTCCATCGCGGAATTGAAGTGGATGCTGACGAAACAGTAATCGGGATAAAGCGAGGCAATGTGCGCGCGCTCGTAGAGGTCGACGAAAACGTCGGTGCGGCGGGTGAACACGGTTTTGAGTCCCGCCGCGCGAAGAATGGCGTCAAGGCGATAGGCGGTGTCGAGCGTGTAGGTTTTCTCATTGCCGAGCCTGCTGGTTGCACCGTTGTCGGAGCCGCCGTGGCCGGCATCGATGACCACGCCGCGAATGGTATGGCGGTTGGCGAGCTCGGTGGGACGCAGGATGGGCTCGAAAAGCTTGATGACGTCCATGCGCGAGACGAGCCAGTCGTGGTCGCCGCTCTCAATGGGATAGCTCATGACGTAGTGGACGCCGTCGACGTATATGTCGATGCCTCCGAGCTTGAAGCTGATCGTGTGCGACTCGTTGCGACTCGCGAACCGCTCGTTGCCGGAGGGTATTTGATAGGAAAAGCCGTAGAACGTGCAAAAGGAACGGAGCGTGACGTACTCGCGCCCATTGGATGTGGCTGTCTCCCAGTCAAATGCCCGCAGCGGCAGGACAAAAGCGAGACAGCAAAAGGCCAACGCAAAACACGCCTTTATCATCCTAGTATGAAGCCAAACTCAGAGGCATGCGGCAAGGAAATAGCGGGGTTGGGACGGAAGCCGCGATGTGTGAGGCGGTCCCATTCTGGAGAGACGACCTCCCGGTCGTCTGAGGACGCGCCTGAACGCGTCCCTCCAACTCGTTCACGAGACGGGTCCGCCAACGAGGTCGTCGCGGGAAAAGACCAGGTCGATATTGTTTCCCTTCTCCGATGAAAGGCGCCTTTCAAAGCCGAATTTTTTCAAGAACGCGGCGACTTGCTCCGGGTCCGAAAAGGGCTTGTGAATTTCGATCAAAATGTAATTGATCCTGTCCAATACTTCGACGGTGCCCTCGAGAACATCCATTTCCGAGCCTTCGACGTCGATTTTTAAGATGTCGATTTTTTTGATCATCTTCTCTCTGAGGATGCTGTTGAGGCTTCTCACCGTCACCGCCTGCTGACGGATGATTTTGCGTTTTGCCGCTTTCGCCTGAATGGTGGAGGCCGAGATGGGCGAGCGATTCTCGTATAAGAGCGTTGTTCCATCCTGCTTTCCGAGCGCGTAGTGATGGCAAAAAATCCTTGCCTGGAGATTATTTTCGGCGATGACGTTCTCGAATTCCCTGACGAGAGATTGCTGCGGCTCAAATGCGTAAACGGTGGCGGAGGGATATTCATCCAATATCCTCATCGAGAAGAAGCCGCAATTTGCTCCGACGTCGAAGACAACAGGCGCCGGGAAGCATGTTTTCGCCTTGAGTTTCGTGAGGTGAAACTCGTCTTTGACGAATATTTCCTGGTAAAGCCGAAGCTGGCTCCTGTCCTTCGCATAGAGAGTGAATCCCGAGACGGAGGAAAGTTTTAGGGGGAAAAGCTGAATGAAAAAATCTCGTATATGCCGGCCCGCGCGCCGAAAGGCGTCGCTTCCTGATTTCAGATAGGTTTTCAAAATGCGAAATTCTTTATTTAAGCTATCGAAGACGGCGCTCTCTTTGCGATAAAAAAGGAACCCCGAAGAAGTTTCCTTCCTCGGGGTTCGTAATACTGGCAACGACCTACTCTCGCACAACCTAGAGATGTACTACCATCGGCGAACGCGCGTTTCACTTCCGTGTTCGGTATGGGAACGGGTGGGGCCACGCTTCTAAGGTCACCAGACTGCTGAAGGAAGGATGAAGGTAGAAGGATGAAGCAAGAAGTTCGGAAACTTCCACCTTCTACCTTCTCACTTCTACCTTTCGGCAGAATGTCTGGCGTCGATTTTGTTTCAAAGAGCACTTTCGTGTTCTCTGAAAATTATAGGTAAAGGGCCGTTGTTTTAAAAACATGCGGCTCGAAAAATAAATACTCTCATTATGCGAGGCAAACGATCTTGTTGTTCCCAGCCCAGTGTCTGGTCCCTCTCGAAAGAGGAAACAAACTTGGGCCGGGCAAGATCAAGCCAATCAGGTAATTAGTAACGCTTAGCTCTCGTATTACTACGTATACACTTGCGTCCTATCAACCAGGTGGTCTACCTGGACCTTAATGGGGAGATATCATCTTGGGATAGGCTTGGCGCTTAGATGCTTTCAGCGCTTATCCTTTCCGAACATAGCTACCCGGCGCTGCCATTGACATGACAACCGGAACACCAGAGGTTCGTCATTCCCGGTCCTCTCGTACTAAGGAATGAACCCCTCAAATCTCCTGCGCCCACAGCGGATAAGGACCGAACTGTCTCACGACGTTCTGAACCCAGCTCGCGTACCGCTTTAACCGGCGAACA
>Ga0302319_10001903_pt1 | contig 46136 bp, 33 predicted proteins | sample Bog_T0_2_FD_203319 | JGI IMG/M metagenome (GOLD analysis project Ga0302319, IMG submission 203319) | Peat permafrost microbial communities from Stordalen Mire near Abisko, Sweden - Bog_T0_2 | ecosystem: Environmental > Terrestrial > Soil > Wetlands > Peat | place: Sweden: Abisko, Stordalen Mire...
CTGGAGCACGGGCGGCGGATCGAGCCAGCGCTATTCGACGCCTAGCGGCGGCAGAACGTATGGATCGTCTGCCCAGCGCTATTCGGCCCCGAGCGGCGGGTCGTATGGCGGCGGCCACGCGAGCAGCGGCGGCAGCAGTAGCGGCCACGCGGCGAGCAGCAGCAGCGCCGGCCACGTGAGCAGCGGTGGTGGTGGCGGCGGCGGGCATAGCAGCGGCGGCGGCCACTCCGGTCACCGCTGAGCAGTCACACGTTTTCAACGGCCATTTCTTCTTCCCTCAGGCCCGTTCTCCTTGCAAGGAGGCGGGCCATTTTTTTTGAAGCATGGCCGAGGAGGATCCTGCCGATCTTGAGAGGAGCAATGATTCGCCTGCGATGATCGGATTCGTGCGCGCCGAACTGAGGCCAGGACCCTGGTGAGCTAGACCTGCATTTCTCACAAGTGTTCGGGCACCTCGACGTGGCGCAGGCACTCATGCCTGCCGCGCCGGCACTCTTGCCGACGCTCTGCCTTCGACACTGTGTCGTGCCCGCCAACAGGTGTCGAGACGAGTCTCGACACGGCAGACACGAGTGTCTGCGCCACGCCGGCTGGTGGAGTGTGAGAAATGCGGGCTAACCCCAGTGCATTCAGTGGATTGCGTGGCAGGAATCCAACTTCGGCGAAGTTCAATTCCCACAGCGTGAGTGGCCCAAACAGACCGAATTATTCTCGAAATGATCTCAACTTCGGACTTCGGGTTGAAATGATGCGCTGGGACGATGCCTGGGGCCGACTGCAAGACGATACCTTATTGCGGTGCGCCCCCGAACTCGTCACTGAAGATCAGCTTTCCGCCAGCATCCCACACCCGTACGTAATCCACCTGGATTGTCTGCGGAAAAGCGGCGGGGTCCGGCACGCCTCCTGCCCCGTCTTCGAATTCCATGCTGATGATCGGGAACATGGGACGATTCGGGATCTCCGTAGTGAATTTGGTGGTCGCTACGCCGTCGATCGAAAAGACGAGCGCGGATGCCGACCAGTCGAGACGGTAGACGTGCCAGTTCTGGCTCACGTCCGTGGTCTTGGCGTTCCCATCGTGCCATTTCGCGGAATCGTCATAGAAGTTCTGGTAGATCGTCGTCAGACCGCCGGAGGCGGGCTTCACTTCAGCGATATCGATCTCATTATTAGGATTCGGCCAGGTGTGATTGCACCAGTAGGCGTGCTGGTACATGATCGGCTGGCAGCCGGACCCCATCATCCACAGCGGACCGGCATGCACGCCGAAGCCGGCCGACTTGACCCGCGCCTCGATCGAGCCGTACAGGAAATTGAACGACTTCGCGTAGATCGAACCTCCCGTCCACTCTCTCTTCGCTGGCCCGTAGTCGATGCCGCCCTTACAGACGACGGTCTGATGCCTCGCCGTAAGCGTCAGCACGCCCCCCGCAACGGAGACCGCGGACGCCAGGTTGCAGATCTGGTCTGCGTTGGGCTTGTCGATCCAGCCGCCGTCCACCGCCGTCCACTTCGTCGTGTCGAGGCCGGACTGTGCGTGGACCAGGCAGGAAAACGATAAGAGTGCCAGAAGGCATTTTGTTGCCATAGTTGCCGCCAGTTTGGTTATATCACTTGCGTGACGGGTCTACTGCAAGACGACGCCCTTGTCGGCCAGCAGGGTGCCGAGGCGCTGCTGCAGGTTGAGCACGTTGCGGCGGTACTGCACGAACTGGTCGACCAGATTGGAGCGCGCGGTGGTCAGGTCGGTCTGCGAGGAGAGCAGGAAAAAGACCGTGATCGTCCCCAGGTCATAGCGTTGCTGATCGGCATCGACGCGCTTGACGGCATAGTCGACGGCGATCTGAGCGAGCTTCACGCTGGCGCGGCTGCTTTCGAGCTGCGTGACGGCGGTGAGAACGTCCTGGCGGATCTGCTGCTCGGTGGTGCGCTGGGTGAGTAGGTTGATGCGCTTGCCGGCAACGGAGTCGGCGAGGTTGGCGGCGCCGGCGCGGTCGCGCAGCGGCAGGTTCAGGGAGAGACCGAATTGCCAGGTGGGATAGCCGAAGCCGAACATTTGGCCAAAAGCATCGGTGATGCCGCCGGGCACAGGCGAGGCGCCGGCGGTGGTTGGATAATAGTCTCCGCCGATGCCGGAAGTAGTGTAGCTGGCACTGAGATTCAACTGCGGCTTGAGGCTTTCGACGGCGCTGCGGATCTGCAGGTCGTTGACCTCGCCGGCGACGCGGATGTTGACCAGATCGGGGCGCGACCGCAGGGCCAGATCGACCAGCTTGTCGCGTTCGATGGGCGTCTCGTCGATCTGCGGCGTCACGGATTCGGTGAGCACGATCGGCAGGTTGCGCAAATCGGGAACGAGATCCATGCCGATCTGGCGCCGCAGAATGTCCTCGGCCTGGCGGACCTGAAATTCGACCTGGGCCAGGTTCAATTTAGCCGTAGCGTACTGCTGTTCGGGCTGGAAGATCTCGAGCGGGGAAGTGGCGCCGAGTTCGACTTCGCGGCGTGAGCGTTTCAGCGCCTGGTCGGCCAGGTCGAGCGATTGCTGCTGGACCTTCACGTGTTCGCGCGCGCTGACCAGATCCCAGTAGGCGTTCTCGGCGGAGGAGAGCATGCCGATGAGCTGGCTACGGAAGGCGAAGTCGGCGGCACGGCGCTGCGCCTTGGCGATGGTGATGGGCAGGCGCGTGACGGCGATGCCGCGGCCGCGCAGCAGCGGCTGGGTGAAGCCCAGCGTCAAGCCGCTGGAGAAGGCGGGGTTGTAAAAGTAAAAGCCGCTGTTGGTGGAACTCTTGGCGGTCGATAGAGAAGCGTTGACTTGCGTGCCGGTGGGGAGCGTTTCGGAGTAGTTGAGATTGAACGGCTGCACCAAAGTGGAGAGCACGCTGGCGCCCTGCAAATCGCTTGTCGTCGGAGATTTGGAACGAGTAGCCGAGAAACCACTGGAGAGGTAGGGGTCGAAGATCGCAAAGGCGCGCTGGATGGCGTCTTTCGGATATTCGAGCTGCAGGCGCTGGATTTCAATGTCGGTGTTGTTGGCCATCACCAGGTCGAGGTAGTTCTTCAACGACAGGTTCAACTGGCCTTCCACGACAAAGTCGCGCAGGCGAGTGGGATCGCGCAAAGTGACGTGCACGCTGTCATAGAAAAAGGTCTTGCGGAACCAGGCCGTCGTGCCCAGCCAGGGGGCCTTGGCATCGGCCTGCGGCCCCACGGCCGCGCTCTGCGACTGTGCCAGGGCCACGCTGACGCCAAAAATGAGGAGTGCCAGAGATCGAGTCGGATGCATGAAACGGACCCTTGTAATCAACTTCCGCACGGAGACGAAACGGCCCATTGACGCCGCGCCGTGCCACGGCTTACTCATAGCGCAGCGCCTCAATCGGATCGATCTGCGCGGCCTTAAAGGCCGGATAGATTCCGAAAAGCACGCCTACGGCCGCGGAAACTCCGAAGGCGACGACGACCGAGCCGATGGTGATGATGGTTTTCCATTCGGCGGCCAGGGCGATGCACCAGGAAAGAAAGAAGCCGAAGGCGATGCCCAGCAATCCGCCGGAGAGTGAGATGAGCACCGATTCGGTGAGGAACTGGCGCACGATGTCCGATTTGCGCGCGCCCATCGCGCGGCGAATGCCGATCTCGCGCGTGCGCTCCATGACGGTGGCCAGCACGATGTTCATAATGCCGATGCCGCCCACCAGGAGCGAGATGGCGGCGATGGCGACCATCACGTAAGTGAAGATGGTCTGCGTGCGCTGCTGTTGCGCCAGCAGCGCGGCCGGAATGGTGACCGTGAAATCGTCGGCGTTGCGGTGCGTGGAGTTGAGCACGGCGGTGACGATTTTGGCAGTGGTCACGCTGTCCTGGCCGGCCTTCAGACGCAGGTCGACGCCGTCGAGATCGTCCTTCATGTCGCTGTTGGTATCCCAGAAACGGTACTTGAAGGTATTCAACGGGACGAAAATCGTGCTGTTGAGATCGGTGGTGCGGCCGCCCTGCGCGGCGCCCTCGCTGAGTTGCTCGCCGAGCACACCCACCACCTCCAGCCAGCAGTCGTTGACCTTGACGAACTTGCCGAGGGCGCTGGTGTAGCCCAGCAGGTTGACCTTGGCCAGGGCTCCGAGCACGCATACCGGCGCGCTGGCGTCATCGTCGGCCGGGCTGATAAATCGTCCCTCGTCCACTCTCAGGTTGTGGATGATCTCGAAGGAAGAGCGCACGCCGAACAGCTCCGGAATGGGGCCGGTGGGCTTGGGCAGCACGCGCGCCGGGTGCAGCGAGCGGCGCGGCGAGAGGACTTCGAGTCCATCGATGTTCGATTCGAGCACGCGCACGTCGCGTTCAGTCAGACCCGGGCTGACCTTGCGCCGCTGCTGGCGTTCCTCGGGGCTGTTCATGGGGACGGATTCCACGAGGATGTTGCGCACGCCGAGGCGTTCGATGAATTGCAGCGACTGCTCGCGCGCGCCGGCGCCGATGGCCAGCATGCCGATGACGGAGCCGACGCCGAACACGATGCCCAGCGCGGTGAGGAAGGTGCGGGTTTTCTGTGCGCGCAGGTTGCCGAAGGCCTCGGCCAGGTCGCTGAAGAGGCCGCGCGTGACGCGGCCGGACGAGGAAGGGTCGAGAGGATGAACTGGGCTGCTCACTTGGCCACTGCCTTGGCGGCGTTCGCGGCGCCGCCTTTCTTCGATCCGGCTTCCTGCTGGTCGGGGCTGGCGAGGGAGACCTCGTCGCCCTCCTTGAGGCCGGTCACGACGACTTTGCTTTCGCTGCGGCGCACCAGTTGCACATCCTTCTGAGTGAAACTCTTGCCGCTGCGCAGGTGGACAAAAGTGCGGCCGTCGCTTTCAAACAGCGCCTGCGCCGGTAGCCACAGGGCGTTCCTGAGGGTTTCGGTGGTGATAAGGATGCGCGCGCTCATGCCGGGGCGGAGTTCCGGAACGGGGTTGTCCAGCGACAGCTTGCATTCGAAGTGGCGTTCCCAGAAATTGCCCGTGGTGCCGCCCAGGTCCTTGACGTGGGCCTGGAAAGTGCGGTTGGGCAGGGCGACGACGTGGACCTCGGCCGGCTGGGCGATGGAGAGGTGGCCGCGGTCCGTTTCGGCGACCTCCGCGCTGACCTCCCAATGATTCATATCGGGGATCTGGGCGACGGCCATGCCCGGGCGCGTCTGGTCGCCGACCTGGTACAGCGGCAGCGTCATGCCGCTGTAGATCATGTTCTGATTCATGTTCTTTTCCACGTTCACGTAGCCGCTGGCGGTCGCCTTGACGCTCATCATGTCGATATTGCGGTGCGCCATTTCGACCTGAATCTTGGCCTTTTCCCGGGCGGCCTGCTGGATGTTGATGCTGGCCTTGGCGGCGGCTTTACGTTCGGGATAATCGTGTTCCAGCTTGGCCAGACGTTCGCGCGCGCCCTGCACCGCCAGCTCATTCTGGCGGGCAGCGATGGCCGCCAGCAGGGGATTGCGGCGGGCCTCCAGTTCGGCATCCGACAGCGTGCCGCGGGCGGTGATCAGCTCGTTTGTGAGCTCCTCTTCCTTGGCCGCGGCTTCGGCTTCGGCCTGAACCACCTGCTGCTCGGCCTCCTCCATGTCGGCTTCGGCTTCGCGTAACTTGTAGGTCTCCTCGGTGGTGTCGAAACGCGCGACCACGTCGCCTTCATGCACCAGATCGCCCGACTTGCCGAGCTCCGTGATGGTCAGCGAATTGTTGCCTGTCATCGGCGCGACCACCATCTTCGAATTGCCGCCCTGCAAACTGCCGTTGGCGTACACGGTAAAGGTGACGTCGCCGCGCCGCACCCGCGTGGTCGGCGTGAAGGCCGCGGAAGCCGGTGAAAGGAACTGTTTGAACCGGGGTGCCAGGAAAGCCAGCGCGATGAGGACGGCCGCAACGCAAGCCAGCGCGAGAGCTTGACGAAGCCGCTTCATCGGGCCTTCACCTCGAAGCCCTGGCCCTCGCTCTTCTTGTTCTGCCCGGAGGCCAGAGCGTCCACCAGGGCCACTTGCGTGCCAGCCTCGATCCCACGGATAGCCACCTCGTCGGGGTTGCGGGCCAGAACCTCGACGCGCACGCGCCGCAGTCCATCCTTGCCGGGGACCAGGACAATGGGCCGGCCGTCACGCGCGAAAACCGCTTTGGCCGGGACGCTGATCGCATCGGGGATGCGGTCCACGACCACGTCCATCCGTCCGTTCATGCCCGGACGAAGGCGCGCGTCGGGCGCGCCGAGCGAGGCCAGCACGCGAAACGTTCGCGAGGGGGGCCACTCAAAGGTCGCCTCGGCCAGCGGGGAGATGGACTCGAGCTGACCCATGAACGTCTTCTCGGGGAACGGGTCGAGCAGCACCCGAGCCGGCTGCGCCACGAGCATCCGGCCACGGTCGATCTCTTCGGCTTTGCCCTTCAGGCGCAGGCTCGTCAGGTCGGGAATCTCGGCAATCCCGCTGCCGGGCCAGACGTTGTCGCCAACCTTGAAAGGCTTGGCATTCATCCAGCCCTGCGAATGATTCATCAGCAGGTTGACGATGCCCGCGGCCGGCGTCGACAGCGCCATCTTGGCCAGACGGCTGCGGGTCAGCTCAGCCTCGTCGCGGGCCTTGTTGCGCTGGCTCTCCAAGGAGGCGATGTTCGATCGGCTGGAGGCAAGGTTCAGTTCCACCGTCGCCTGCTGCACCCGTACTTTCTCTTCCGCCAGGCCCAGATCGATCCGGTTCTCCTCGCCCTGAATGGCGCTGAGAATCTCCTTTTTCGAGGCTTCCAGGCGGGCCTTTTCCGCAGCCTGCTTCATCGCGGCGAGCTCGAGTTTGTCCTGCTCGGCCTTGATGTGCCCCTCGGCGATGGCCTGATCGAGTGACGCCTGGGCCTGCTTCAGAGCGGCCTCCTGCTCCTTCAACTGGCGCTCGGCGGCACTGGCATCGAAGCGCACGATCGGGTCGCCGGCCTTGACGGGCGCACCCTGTTGCGCCAGCCAGACGATCTGCAGGTTGGGGACGTTTAACGGCGCGTTGATCTGCACGGAACGGTCGGCGACAAGCTCGCCGCGGCAGGTGATGATCACCAGAAACTCGCCTTTGCGCGCCGTGGCCGTTGGAACGGCCGCGGCCGGCGTGGCCGCGCCCGGTCGCAAAAAGACAAACGCCAGCACGCCCGCCAGCACCAGCACAAAGCCGCCGGCCAGCCACCCGCCCCGGCGGCGCCGCACTTTGGGGTAGGGAACTGCGCCGCCGCTCATGGTTTCTGCCGGGCTTTCTCAACTCCGGCCGGCGCCCGTTCCGCCACGGCCGCGGCGGTCTCGATTTCCAGGGCGGCGGAGAGATCGGGCAACAGCCGGGGGTCCTGCTGGCGGATACGGAACATCGCGGTGAAGGCGCGGACGGGCGTGTCGAACCCGCTGGTCGCCACGGGACTTGCCGATTCCAGATCGGCGTCGAACACCGCGCCCGGATAGGCGTCGAGGAAAAGCCGCGTGTGCGCCGCTTTGCCCAGCCAGGCCACATCGGACTCGTTGACCGTCGCCTCCACCACCATGCGTGACGGATTGAAGATTTTGATCAGGGGCATGCCCGGATACAAGTCGTCGCCCTCGCGCGCGGGACCCATCGACCCGCTGCGCCAGGTGTTCTCCAGAGCCACCATGCCATCCTGGGGCGCGCGGATCTGCAGTTTCTCCAGGTTCGAGCGCGTTCGTTCCAGCGTGAGGCGCTGGCGTTCCACCTTCAGTTCCTGGATCCGCACCATGGCCGTCTCGGCGCGTTTGTGAAAATCGTCCGATTTCTTGAGGCTGGCCAGACTGAGCTTGGCGTTCTCGGCGCGAGCCTGATTTTTCAGACGGTCGATTTCGCTCAGAATCGGGCCTTTTCTCAGTTGCAGCTGAGCTTTTTCGAGATCCGCTTCAGCGGAGCGGATCAGGGCCTCGCGGGTGGCGCCGTCACTGGAGACCTGCGCTTTCTTCTGATCGAATTGATGCGACAGGTCGTCCAGCTTGGCCTTGGCGTCGCGTTCCGTATCCACAATTGCCGTGGGGTCGAATTGGGCCAGCACGTCGTCCTTGGAGACCTTGCTGCCGTTGGTTATGATCCTCGTCACGGTCAGACGAATCCCGGTGCCGGCGAGTTGGGGCACCCGGATCGACTGCGACTCCAGCGCACGAATCAGTCCCGTCGCGCGGATAGTGTGCGCTTTCTGGCCCTGCGCTGCTGGAGCCTCCGTCGCCGTCGAGAGACTAGCGGCGCTGGCCGGCGCACCTTGCGAGGCGAGGCCTGGTGTGGACCGCGAACAGCCCGCGAACGGGACTACGACCGTCAGGACCGCCAGCGCAGTCAGAAAAGTCCACGTCCTGGGCACTTTGAACGGATCAGATGCGCGAGCAATAAAACCAGTAGTGAGGATGACCAAACGCATTCATCGGCGTCCCAAGCCGCGAATCCCTATCGTAACGAGTAGACGCCGGAGACGGGGGTTTTGTTGGTGGAAATTTCAACTATTTACGATGCGGCGGTCCGATTTGGCCTCAGCCGAGGCCGGCGCAGAACAGGCGGCGCCGATACCGCGATTGCCAGCGTAGCGCTGCCGGGCCAGCGTAGCACTGCCGGGAAAGACCAGTAGGTCGGTGCCTGGCCTGGTCTGTAGTTCTGCACCGGAGAACTGCCATCGCGCCATAGAACGCGTGCACCGGAGCGGGGCAGTCGGGTTGGCGACGGCCGGTGGGCTTATGGGAGTGGACGACAAGCGGTCGGAGAGACCGGGGCTGGCGACGGCTCTCCCAGGTTTGATAGTTTACATAATATTGATTATCAGAACTAAAATACGGAAAGGTCAAGCCCGGCCGATTCCCCGGGCTCTCCCAATACGACTACTCCCTCCGCAGGTCAGTACGGCGAGTTGTTGACGTAGCACGCATCCTTCAGGCTGTTGCATTGGCACTGCATGAAAAGCCCGCCTTGGCTGCAATCGTTGTCCTGTGTGGAGCAGTTCTTGGTGTGGTCACAACCCCACACCAGAGGCCCGATTTGATCGCCGGTCGCGGTCTGGGCCGAAGCCAGCATCATGTAACAGGAACCCGCCAGAAGCGCGGCCCCCAATACCAACTTGAATTTTTTCATCGCGATTCTCCTCATCTTACAAATTGATCCGGGAGCGTGGGCGCTCCGGAGCCCGGGCACACGGGTTTCCCTATAAGGAGGCGATGGTCAGAAAGGACTCTAGGCGTTCCATCCCGCTCCTGTCGAGAAGCCCGGATACCTGGAATAGCAGTTGTCCTTTGCGGTCGATAATCTCAGTGATCGGCGTCCGATCTAACCGATACATCAGGATATTTTCGGGACTGACCGAGTTCACCACATCCGCACAGGGAATCTGCAATTGGACGCAGTAACGGGTGCTGACCGGGTCTGGCGTCACGTTGATGTAGTAGACGTGAATTCCGTTGGCCGCCGCCGCTGCCGCCAGGACCTTCCAATTGGGCCAGTTTTCCTTACAGAACGGGCACGCCGCGTAGAACCCCAGCAGCAAGGCCGGCGTACGGGAACCCGCGAAATCATAGGCCACCGCGGCCCCCAATGCGTTAGTTCCCTTCAGCGGCGGAAACGGTCTGTGCAGCGCCTGCGCCTCGCGCTGTGCGTCGCGCAGCCTGTTGTACAGCCGATGATTCGTAATTGCTTGAAAAACCACGGTCAGGACGAGGGTGGCGAAAAGTGCGATCGGGTACAGGTGTTTCACGGGAGCCTTTCAAATCTCGGACACAGCTTTATAGAGAGTCGTGCTGCCAGCCAAAATTCTCTCCCACCTGGGCTCGCACTTGCGCAGCAACCTGAGCCACGTCGTGCACCTGGACCACATGGCAGCCGGCCGCGTGGGCACTTTGCATACCCGCGGCCGAGTCCTCGAACACGATCGTATCGCAGGCGGCGACCCCAAGCCGCTCCATAGCAAGGAGATAGGGCTCCGGGTCGGGCTTATGGTGGCGCACGTCGTTGCCGTATACAACCGCCCCCAGCACCTGCAACAGTTGTTCTTTCTGCAGGATAGACTCAATCTCTGCTCGATTGCTGGAAGTCACCACGCCTAATCGAAATTGGGTCAAGGACTTGAGAAGCTCTACCAGATCTGGTGGAATCAGTGAGCGGCCATCCACCAGATCATGAAACAGCTTTCTTTTCTGTGGGTAATGCGCTCTTAGTTCATCCGGCGTGACAGGTTTATCTGCTAATGCGCACAATTTGTGCAACATCGCGGAATCGGTGACGCCTATGCAAGTGTCTCTAAAGGTCACCCAATCCAGGTCAATTCCGAACGGTTGTACAATCTCGCGCCAGGCTCGCCAGTGGAGCGGCTCGGTGTCTGCCAGCACCCCGTCGAAATCGAACAGCAGCGCCCTGACAGGTGTGTCCGGCGGAGCCATCTAGGGGTTGAACCTCAGACTGCGAATCAGGGCCTGGAAGGCGTCCTCGAGGTGCGTGAATTGCGCCGCCGGCGCCACACAGATCAGCACCACCATGGTCCCACCGCGGTCCACCGTCACCACCATGTCGATCTCACGGCGCCCGCCCGCATACGGCGAGTCTGAACTCAACCGGGTTGCCAGGCCAGGCGATTCGCCGGCCGTGACTTCCGCCGGCTCGGACTCGGTCTTTGCATTCCGGCCCGATTGCGCCAGGCTCTGCACGTAGGCTTTCGTGTCGCCCGGCAAATCAACGCGGCCGTCGTGCGTGGGCACCGCATCCACGAGCACCCCGAATCCCAGCGCACTGCCCACCGTCCCGTTTTCCCCGGTCACCCGCAGCGACCCGTCGGGGTTGGCCTCGACCTGCCACTCCTCGGGATAGGAGAAGGCGACTGCCCCGCCCCGCAAACTGCCCTTGTATTCGCGCACATTCCCGCTCAGGCTGATAACCGGCGCAGTCACCTGTCCCGTGCCCGGGGCCGTCCCCGCCGGCTCCTGGTCTGGAGCGCGCTTGGGGGCGCTGAGCTGCGCTACGACCTGTTGAATGTGAGCCAGGTCGCCCTCTTCCGCGTTGTACGGCCCGCGCGGCATGTAGGGCAGTTGCTCCTCCAGTGCCTGAATGCGGTTGCCTGGGCTGGGGTGGTCGGAGAGAAATCGCGACACCAGCCAGTTCGGGTTGCCGCGCTCGGACTCCAGCTTCTCGAAAAACCGCGCCAATTCCAGCGGGTTGTAGCCCGCTTTCGCCATCGTGTACGCGCCCAGCAGGTCGGCCTCGCTTTCCATGCTGCGGGAAAACCCGATCAGTACCGAATTCGCGCCCAGCCCGATGCCCATCTGCGCCAGTAGCGCCGACAATCCGCTGCGCCCGACCAGGCCGCCCAGCACCATCGCCGGCGCCTGCAGCGCCACCGCCCGGCTGGCCTGGTGCGTGCCGTGCCGCAGCACCACGTGCGACAGCTCGTGCGCCAGCACGCCCGCCAGTTGCGCTTCATTCTCCGCCGCCTTGAGCAGCCCCGTATGCACGTACGTCGGCCCTCCCGGCAGCGCGAACGCGTTGATGCTGTCGTCCTGGACCACTTTGAAATAGTATGGGTAATCCTCCAGCCCGCCCTGCCGCACCAGCCGCATGCCGACTCGCGTGACGTAGTCGTTCAGCTCCTTGTTCGGCACGACGTACATCTGCCGTTCCACCTGCTGCGCATATTCGCGTCCCAGCTGGATGTCCTGCTGCTTCTTGAACAGGTTCCAACCCGGCTTCGGCATCTTCTTCTGCGCCGCGGCGAACGCGGCCAGGGCGCATATCACGAGCAGCGCCACCCACCGCTTCCACATTTTTTTTGATGTCTTCGCCACACCTCACCACGTTCCGGCGCTTCGGCCTGCTGTCATAATGACAACATGACGCCCACAGAAAAAATATGGCACAACGGCGCCTTCATCGCCTGGGATGACGCGCGCATTCACGTGCTCTCCCACGTCGTCAGCTATGCCAGCGCCGTCTTTGAAGGCGTGCGGTGCTACGAAACCGTCACCGGACCAGCCGTTTTTCGCCTGAAGGAACATACGCGCCGCCTGCTCGATTCGGCCAAAATCTACCGCATCGAGGTGCCCTACACGCTCGAGCAACTGATCGCGGCGCAGGTGGAACTGGTTCGCGTCAACCATCTGCGTTCCTGCTACATCCGGCCCATCGTCCTGCGCGGCTACGGCAATATCGGAGTGCTGCCCTTCGGCAATCCCACCGAGGTCTACCTGGCCTGCTGGAAGTGGGGCAAGTACCTTGGCGAAGAGGCCCTGGCCCAGGGCGTCGACGTCGCCGTCTCTTCCTGGACGCGCATCGCGCCCAATACGTTGCCCGCGCTCGCCAAGGCCGCCGGCAACTACATGAACTCCCAATTGGTCCGCATGCAGGCGCACCTCGACGGCTACGCCGAAGGCATCGCCCTCGACGAATCCGGCAAGATCAGCGAAGGCTCCGGCGAGAACATCTTCGTCGTGCGCGACGGTAAGATCCACACCCCGCCGATGGCCTCCAGCGTCCTGCCCGGCATCACCCGCGACTCAGTCCTGACGCTCGCCCGCGAGCTCGACATCCCGGTCATTGAGACCCAGATTCCGCGCGAGATGCTCTACATCGCCGACGAAGTCTTCTTCACCGGCACCGCCGCCGAAGTCACGCCCATCCGCAGCGTCGACAAGATTTCCATCGGTTCCGGCCGCCGCGGTCCCATCACCGAGCGGCTGCAAAAGGCGTTCTTCGACGTGGTCACCGGCCACGCGCCGGATAAGCATGGCTGGCTGACCCCCGTGCCCGCCGCCGAACCGGTTCCGGCGTAGCGTCCTGTCTCGCAGATTCTTTGACAATCACCGGCCATTCACCGTGGCGCAGGCACGTGGCGCAGGTACGTGGCGCTAGTACGTAGCGCGGGCATGTGGCGCAGGCATGTGGCGCAGGCACGAGGCGCAGGTACGTGGCGCAGGTACGAGGCGCAGGTACGTGGCGCTAGTACGTGGCGCTAGTACGTGGCGCAGGCACGAGGCGCAGGTACGTGGCGCTAGTACGTGGCGCAGGCACTCATGCCTGCCGCGCCGACACTCGTGTCGACGCCTGGCCGGCGTTGTCAATTCTTGACTGAGACACTGCACTAGTGTCCTGTTTCTCGCGTTGCTACCGAGCCGTGGTTGTTACCGAGCCGCGACCGTGTGTTTCAGAGCCGCGACCGTGTGTTTCAGAGCCGCGACCGTGTGTTTCAGAGCCGCGACCGTCAGGGAGCGGTCCTTCGCGTTGTAACAGAGTCGCGACCGGCGTTTCAGAGCCGCGACCGTCAGGGAGCGGTCCTTGCGTTGTTACCGAGCCGCGCTTTCTTCGAATAATTCAATGGACTTCTAATCCAGGCCACTACCCAGCCGCCGGTAATACGCGAGTTTCCAGCTCGATCTGCCCGTGCCCCCACACCGTTTGCCGCCCAATGCCCGTGTAGCATGCCGCCCGCAGCAGCGGCACGAACTCGCCCAACTCTCCTGCGTAGCGCACGGTGCCCCGAAAGCCCGACAGCGGGTGCGTTTGGCCCGTCCGCGCGCTCTTCCGGCTGCCCTGCACGTTCTCCAGGCGTCCCGCCACGGCCCGCACCGCGCGCGCCCGTTCACCCAGGCCGCGGAAGTCCAACGCCGGTTCAACGCCGCCGTAGGCCGCCTGCAGCGCGCTGACCCGGTCCCGCGCCCGCGCCACCAGCACTGCGAATGGCGGTAGCCCCACCCCGTCCCAGCCTTTCAATTCCGTTGGCGAGAGAAACGCGACTGCCAGCTCCGCGCACGGCTCGCCGGCCCTCAGGTCGAATGTCCTGACAACGGCCTCCCACCCCTCCAAAGCCAGCACAACTCGCCCCGCGCCCAGCCCCGTCCGCGCCATTTCTCGTAATGCTTTTTCGAAGACCTGCGCCAAGCCCGGCGCAAACAGGTTCGTGCAGATGTCAAAGCTCTCCCCCGCCTCGAACGTCCGCCCATCCAGGTGCCGCACCCGCAGCACGAACGGTCGCGGTGCGTCTCGCAATCCGCTCGGCCCGCTCGTCCGCCGCGGCCGAAAATGCTCCTCCGGCAGCACAAACCCCAGCGCGCCCCGGATCGGCACCGCCGCGTTGACCGGGAACGCCAGCCGCGCCTCCGGCCTCACGCGTGCCCGCACGGCCATTACCTCGAAGCTCCACCCCTGGCCCATCGCCCCCTCATTCTGCCGCACCGCGCCGCCCCGCGGCTACCGCGCTCCCGTCCCGGCTTGACACCCGGGCCTATTCTGTAGGTGGGAGGCCCTCCGTCGCTCGCGTGCCGCGCTCGTGGAAAAAGACGAATACACCGCGAACAATATCCGAAAGATAGCCAATGCAAGCTGCTCATTCTATTACGCAAACTCGACAATTGGCTTTGTTCCTCCACTTTTGTTGTTTCACGCCGGCGAGCCTGTCGAACTTTCGCCGGTCACCCGGTATGGGCAGGCGTTGATGCATGCCGCCGCGGGGCACCCACTCCATGGCTTTCAGCCAATCTCCGTCGCGCCTCCGTTCGCCGCCTCGCCCACCCCCAATTCGCCGCCTCTCCGGCTTCGCTATGATGCTACCTGCAGGCCATGACGACTCTGACCCACCTTGAATGCAGTCTCTGCGCGCGCCAGTATCCCGCCGGCCAGCTCCTGAACCTCTGCTCTTGTGGCGGACCCCTCCTGGCGCGCTACGACCTTGCCGCCGCGCGCCAAAGCTGGAGCCGCGAGTGGATCCTCTCCGGGCCCTCCTCCATGTGGCGCTACGCCCCCGTCCTGCCGGTCGACAAGCCCGCCTCGATGATCACTCTCGGCGAGGGCTGGACCCCGCTCATCCACTCCCAGGGCTTCGCCCGCGCCTGCGGCGCCGACGATCTCTGGATCAAGGACGACGGCATCAACTCGACCGGCTCCTTCAAAGCCCGCGGTCTGTCCTGCTGCGTTTCGATGTGCCATGAGTTGGGCGTTACCAAGATCGCTCTCGGCTCGGCCGGCAACGCCGCCAGCGCCGCCGCTGCTTATGCCGCCGCCGCCGGTATCGAGGCCCATATCTTCATGCCGCGCGACGTGCCGCAGGCCAACTACATCGAATGCAAGAGTTACGGCGCCCACGTGACCCTCGTCGATGGGCTCATCTCCGACTGCGGCCGCATCGTCGCCGAGCGCAAGGACGCCGCCGGCTGGTTCGACGTCAACACCCTCAAGGAGCCCTATCGCGTCGAGGGTAAGAAAACGATGGGCTACGAAATCGCCGAGCAGTTCCGCTGGACCCTGCCCGACGCCATTCTCTATCCCACCGGCGGCGGCGTCGGCCTGATCGGCATGTGGAAGGCTTTCAGCGAGCTCGAACAACTCGGCTGGATCGGCCCGCAGCGACCCAAAATGATCGTCGTCCAGGCCGCCGGTTGCGCGCCCATCGTCCGCGCCTTCGAACAGGGCGCCGAGCGCGCCGAGTTCTGGCACAACGCCGCCACCATCTCCAGCGGTTTGCGTGTGCCCAAGCCGCTCGGCGATTTCCTGATCCTGCGCGCCGTGCGCGCCAGCGCCGGCACCTGCATCGCCATCCCCGACCGCGAGGCGCTCGAGGCCGGCGTCGAGGCGGCGCGCCTGGATGGCGTCTTCCCCGCCCCCGAGGGCGCGGCCTGCTTCGCCGCGGTCCGCCGCCTGCTGCGCTCCGGTTTCCTGAAACCCACCGAACGCATCGTCATCTACAACACTGGCACCGGTTTGAAGTACCTCGAGGCTTACTCGACCCTCTACCCGCGCGTTTTCGAATCGGAGGCCGACAAGCTCGGCGGTCTGATCACCCCGCGCTGACGCGCTCCTCCGCGCCACCGCCAGGCCACCATTCCGCCGGCCCTGCCCGGGCCCGCCAACATCTGACAACCATCTGCCACCGCTGCGCATCCAATCACCCAGTAGCGCTTCGGCCGCCTACGGCCTTGCCGAATTGGCGCCCCGCGTTTAAGATTGATCTTTTCAGGGCCGGAGCCGCACCGTCTTATTTGGACAGCAGAAGTGCTGTCCGATCGCAGTATGGGTTTAGCGCAGATCACCCCACAGCGGTGGGAAGATTTCGATCCGATGGACATCCAGCGCGAGGCCGCGATGTTCTACGGTCTCTTTCTGCGCGGCCACAACGCGGACCAGTTGCGGCGCGACATCGAGATTCCCCGCGACGTCTTCGACCGCTGGCTGAAACATCCGCTCTATGACGGCGATTTCCGCGAAAGTGTCAAGCGAATCTACTACTTTCGCAAGAAGGTCCTGGCCGTCTTCGACGAATTGATCGATCGCGAACGCATCCGCGTCCGGATGCAATAGCTCTCCCGCCTCCACCAGCCCCCCTGAGCCGCGATGATGAAATTGTTAGCCAATATCCGTTCTTTCTGATATGCTATCCGGCTGAAGAAGGGGTGCATTCCGGTTGCGTTGAACCGGGCTCGCTGCTACGCCTGCGCTCCCAAAACTGCCGTGTGGCGCGAATGTTCCCAGGGAAGTTGGCGAAAATTAGGCGAAATTTAACCAAACCAAAGTACTGACGTAGTACTTACATTACTTCTCTTGCTCAAGTACCAATTCTTCTCTACAATCTATTCAATGGATTAAACCGGCCGACGAGCCGGTCCGATTAACATTTATTTGCTTTAAGCGGCGGTACGGTGAATACGAAAAGCGTTAAAACGGGAGACAGATCGGCCTCATGGACGCGATGGGAGAAAAGACCAGGATCAGGGTGGTCATTGCGGATGATCACCCGATTGTGAGGGACGGGCTCCGCAGATTGCTTACGGCAGAGGAGGATATTGACGTAGTTGGTGAGGCCGCCGACGGGCAGGTACTGCTGCAGAACATGCAGACCTGGCGCCCCGATGTGATCCTGCTCGACTTGCGCATGCCCAACACCGATGGGTTGACGGCGCTGCAAACGCTCCAAAGTACCAATAATCCCGCCAAGGTCATCATCCTCACGGCCTCGGACGACAAGAACGAGTTTGTCCAGGCCATGAAGCTGGGCTGCGCCGGCATTGTGCTCAAGCAGACCTCGGCCGATCTCATCGTCAAGAGCATCCGCAAGGTCCATTCGGGCGAAATCTGGCTCGACTCCTCTACCACGGCCGCCGTGATGCGTCAGTTCGCCACCGCCGAAGTCGCGAACGCGGTCGGCAAGACCCGCGAACGCGCTCCATTGAGCGCCCGCGAACGCGAGATCGTGGCTCTCGTGGCCCAGGGCTACAAGAACAAAGAGATGGCCGAGAAGATGTTCATCTCCGAGCAGACGGTCAAGAACCATCTGCACAACATCTTCGACAAACTGGGCGTCTCCGACCGTCTGGAACTGGCCCTCTACGCCATCCACAAGGGACTGCATCTGGCTCCTCCCGAAGAGGAGAAGTAGTCCTTCCGTCCGGCGCATCGCCGCACCCGCCGTTGCGGCGCCGTGCCGCCTATGCGGCCGTGCCTGCAATTTCATATCTGTAGAAGGATTCATCGAATCCTGACGATTCGCCTTGCATTCAGCCTCGCCCGCAGCCTAGGATCAATGCAGGAGAACTTTGAGATGCGATTGTCTCTTAAGTGGCTGATCCCGCTCTTTATTTTGAGCGTGGCTGCCCCTCCGATGCTTTTCGCTCAAGACACGCTTCCTCGCTTTACCTCGGTCGATCCGGCCTCCGGCAAAGTCGGCGCGCTGATCACCGTCACTGGCGAGAACATTGGGAAAAACGTGATCGCCAAGGTGTATTTCACCGACGGGCAGAACGACATCGAAGTGCAGGCCTCGGATCAAACCGATACGACTTTGAAGGTGAAGATCCCGGCCACGGCCAAGGTGGGCGTCCGCTACAAGCTGATGATTCTGACTCGCGGCAAGGAGCCCAAGCTCATCGAACAGCCAGTGCGCGTCGAAATCGAGGAGTAGGCCCCGCGCTCGACTGCTAAGATCGGAAGGAACACGGCCGCGGCGCCGTGGCCACCGGTCATGACAGCTCCCGAGCACGCCTACCAATACGACCTGATCGTCATCGGCTCCGGCCCGGCCGGCATGCGCGCGGCCATTCAAGCCGCCAAGGCCGGCCGCCGTGTGGCGCTGGCTGAGAAGAAGACCGTGGTCGGCGGCGTCTCCGTCAACACCGGCACGATCCCCTCGAAGACATTCCGCGAGGCCGTCCTCGAACTCTCCGGCTACCGCGACCGCGAGTTCCACGGCTTGTCGTGGACGGTCCGCCAGAAGCTCTCCGCGGCCGACCTGCTGGACCGCGTCGGCACCGTCGTGCGCCACGAAATCGACGTGACGCATTATCAACTGTTGCGCAACAACGTCGAAATGTTGGCCGCCACCGCGTCTTTTCAGGATGCGCACACCCTCCAACTGGAGCACGCCGAGGGCACCACGCGCGCCGTCACTGCCGACAAGATCCTGATCTCCACCGGCACGGAAGCCACGCGCGATCCGCACATCCCCTTCGACGGCAGCACGATTCTCACGAGCGACGACATTCTGCATCTCGATTCACTGCCGCGCACGCTCGCGGTGGTCGGCGCGGGCGTGGTTGGCTGCGAGTACGCCTCTATGTTCGCGGTCCTCGGCGTGCGCGTCACGCTCGTCGACCGCCGCGCCCGCCTGCTGCCGTTCGTCGACAGCGAAATCGCCGAAACGCTGGCCTATCATCTGCGCGAGAACCGCGTCACGCTGCGTCTGAACGAGGCCGTCTCGACCATCGAGAAGTATGAGGACTCCGGCGGCGCCCGCGTCCGTCTGATCCTCGACAGCAGCAAACACGTCGTCGCCGACAAGGCGCTGTACTCGATCGGGCGCACCGGCACCACCGCCCGGCTCAACCTCGCCGCCGCCGGTCTCGCCGCCGACGAGCGCGGCCGCCTCATCGTCAATGAGCATTATCAGACCGCCACGCCCAACATCTACGCCGCCGGCGACGTGATCGGCTTCCCCAGTCTCTCTTCGACCTCCATGGAACAGGGACGCCTCGCCGCCTGCCACATGTTCGGCCTGCCAGCCAACAGCTTCCCCCAGTTGCTGCCCTACGGCATCTACACCATTCCAGAAATCTCCATGGTGGGCCGCAATGAGGAGGAGTTGACCCGCGACGGCGTGCAGTACGAGGTTGGCAAAGCGCGCTACCGCGAAATCGCCCGCGGCCAGATCATCGGCGACACCACCGGCCTGCTGAAGCTGCTGTTCCACGGCCAGACGCGGCAGTTGCTGGGCGTCCACATCATCGGCCACGGCGCCAGTGAACTGGTCCACATCGGCCAGGCCGTGCTGGCCTTCGGCGGCAAGATCGATTACTTCGTCGATACGGTCTTCAATTACCCCACGCTCGCCGAGTGCTATAAATCGGCCGCCTTCGACGGCCTCAACCGCATGGGCTGGCCCGGCCCGTCGGCGCCCGGCGCCCCCGATTCTCCGACAGACGCCTGAGCCGCCGCGACGATCGTCAAGTCAGAAATTCAGTGGGCAGCGCCCGCTCCTGACCCTCTGCCATGGCCTGAAGGATCCCGGTTCCTTCCGCTACCGTTGCGGCGAGTCCGCCGCTTTCGTACCCTCTCTGCTCTGGGTGCAAACGTAGTACAGATACGTCCCCATGCTGGCCTGCCAGATTGCGAACGAACAAGGGGAAACCCAGGGCACATTACCGTTGCCAACCGAGAAACCGAATGGCAGTCCAGCGACCGCCCCGATGAAACCGGCAGCGATTAGACGGATCGGAGCGAGCAACCTTGTGCAGCAGATCGAATCGGCGAGAGCAACTCCAAGACCACCGGCCAAACCAGCTAGACACGTTGCGAAATAGGCCCTGCCGAAATAAAGTCCGCCACTTCCATAAACTTGTACTGCGATGTGATATGCAGCTACCCAAGCCGCGCAGTTCAGCGGCACTGCCGCAACCGCCCTCCAACTACGAAGGAAAAGCGCGGCTGACAGCAAAGCGAAGGGGAGAGGCGTAAGAATATCCAACCCCAGCCCCTTGAAAAACCGATCTCCCCAATCTGCCGAATAAAAAGACACTGCTCCGCAAATCGCGTACAGCACCGCCACGCCCAGCAGTTTCCCTACGCGTGCATCGAATCGCAACGCTCCTCCTCTCAGGGCACGATGTGAAACCGGAACGACGAGCTTGTCTTTCTGGCCACAGGCGATTCTACTCCCAATCGCCGCTCTCCTTCGCCCGGTCGGGCTGCCCCGCGGTATACCCCGTCCTGCGCGCGGGGCTACAGTGGAGAATAGAGTCGCAGATGGAGCGGAAGGAGCGCGCATGTGGATCGTGTCCTGACTATGCTTCTGGCGGGAGGCGCCGGCGAGCGCCTGATCCCGCTTAGCCGTAGGCAGGCCAAACCGGCTGTCCGTTTCGGCGGCAACTACCGCCTGATCGATTTCACGCTTTCCAATTGCGTCAACTCCGGTCTGCGGCAGATCTTCTGCCTGACCCAATACAAAGCCCTAGAACTCTCGCGCCACATCCGCGAGGGCTGGAATCTCTTCTCAGGCGAATTGGGCGAGTTCATCGAAGTTCTGCCGCCGATGCAGCGCATGCACACCGGCTGGTACCTCGGCACGGCCGACGCCGTCTATCAGAACATCGCCAGCATCTTCGACCAGAACCCCACCCAGGTGTTGATCGTCGCCGGCGACCATATTTACAAAATGAACTACTACGAGATGCTGTACGCGCATCGCGCCGCCGGAGCCGCCGTCACGGTCGCCACCCTCCAGGCCGACCCCGCCGAAACCGCTCGCTTCGGCGTCGCCGACATCGATCCCGCCTCGCATCTGATCCGCGGGTTTCAGGAAAAGCCCGACCCGGCGAGCGCCGTGCGCTCGACCTTCGCCCCCGCCATGGTCAGCGTCTCCATGGGCGTCTACGTCTTCGAAACCAACGTCCTGCTCGGCCTGCTCAGCGACGACGCCGCCAATCCCGACTCCAGCCACGACTTCGGCAAGGACATTCTGCCTTCCCTGCCCGGCCTGTGGCCAGTGCTGGCCTTCGATTTCCACGACCTCAACGCCAAACGCGCGCGCTATTGGCGCGACGTCGGCACTCTCGACGCCTATTACGAAGCCAACATGGACCTGATCAGCGTCGAGCCCGAGTTCAACCTCTACTCAACCGACTGGCCCGTGCGCACGCGCATGCCCCAGGCGCCGCCGGCCAAATTCGTCTTCGCCCAGGAAGGCCGGCGCATGGGCGTGGCGATCGATTCCCTGGTCTCGCCCGGCGTCATCGTCAGCGGCGGCCGCGTCCAGCGCAGCGTCCTCTCGCCGGGCGTCCGGGTCAACAGTTATTGCGAAATCGAAGACTCGATTTTATTGGATAAAGTCCAGATCGGCCGCTATTCGCGGCTCCGCAAATGCATTGTCGACGAAGGCACGGTCCTGCCCGAAAAAACGGTTGCCGGCGAGGACCCCGCTGCTGACCTGGCGCGCGGCTGGCACGTCACCGAAGGCGGCGTCACGGTCATTTTTTGAAACGCGCGCGGGCCCTGCTGCCCCCACTCGGCAGCGCGGAGAGACATAATGGGCACAGCCCTCGAAGGTACGCCATCATATGCAACTCAGTCACGACGAAGCCAAACTGCTCAGCGGGTTCATCCTCTCTGAATACGAGCGCGAGCGCCCCACCACGGTCCGCGTTCTGGAAGCCGTTCCAGCCGGCCAGGAAAACTACTCGCCCGATCCAAGGTCCATGGGCGCACTCAAGCTCGCCTGGCACATCGCCGCCACCGAGTGGTTTCTTTTTGAAGGCGCGATCCAGGGCGCGCTCTGCAAGCCCGGACTGCAGATGCCCGATTCCATCCACGGTATTCCCGATGTCGTCGCCTGGTACAACGCCCACCTGCCCGCGCAGATCGACAAGGCCAAATCCCTCTCCGGCGAGGCCCTCTCGCGCCTGGTCGACTTCCACGGCAAAGCGAAGATCCCCGCCTACGCCATCCTCCAGCAAATGCTGAAGCACTCCATCCATCATCGCGGCCAGCTCTCGGCCTATCTGCGCCCCATGGGCGGCAAAGTGCCGTCGATCTACGGCCCCAGCGGCGACTCGGAATAGCCCCGCCCGCCGTCCCTGACGGGCGCACCCGCGTCTCGTCATGCGATATTCAAAAAATGACATTTTTCACGCGCCTGCTGGGCCTGGCGCTCTTCGTCTCGCTCCTATCCGCCGACACGGTCACGCTGTCCAACGGCGACCGCATCAGCGGCAAGATTGTGAAAACCGACGGCGCCGCCGTGGTCATCAAGACCACCTACGCCGGCGAGGTGAAAATCGACCTCTCCGCCGTCACCGCCCTGACCACCGATGAGCCCCTCAATGTCGTGCTCAAGAGCGGCCAGACCAGTCGCGGCAAGCTCGCCCTCAACGACGGCCAACTCCGCGTCGACAACGGCGCACCGGCCAAATTCGCCGACGTCGCCGCCATTCGCGACGACGCTGCGCAGAAGGCCTGGCAGCGCGAGGACGAGCGCTTGCATCATCCCAAGCTGCTCGACTTCTGGGCCGGCGCCCTGACCTTTGGCTTGGCCGAGGCCTCGGGCAACTCCAGCTCAACCACCTTCAACACCAGCGCCGCAGCCTCGCGCGTCGCCGGCAAGAACAAGCTGTCGCTGTATTTCAACGAAGTCTACGCCACCCAGAGCACCACTCAGCCGTATGGCGAAACGGCCAACCGCATCGGAGCCGGTGCCAGCGTCAACCGCGACATCGCGCCTAAGCTGTACGTCTTCGGCACCACCGACTTCGACTACGACAAGTTCCTCGGCCTTGACCTGCGCAGCGTCTTCGGCGGCGGCTTCGGCTACCACGCCTGGAAGAGCAGCCGCGGCTATCTCGACGTCGGCGGCGGCAGCGACTATAACCATGAAAAGTACTCCACCGGCCTGACCCACAACTCAGCCGAAGTGTTGGTCACCGAGGAGCTGTCGCTTAAGCTGCTGAAGAAGCTGAACCTGCACGAACGCACCGCGCTGTACCCCAATCTCAGCGATACCGGCCAATATCGCTTCGACTTCGACACCACGGCCTCGCTGCCGGTCTACAAGTTCCTGGAGTGGAATTTCGGCGTCAGCGACCGCTACCAGTCCAATCCCCTGGCACTGCATAAAGCCAACGACGTCCTGTTCACCACCGGCGTCCGTTTGAGCTTCGACCAGACGAAAAAATAGCCCGGTTGCAGCACCGTTTACTGACCGCGGCCTTGGCGCCGTGTCCTCCAAGTCAGGGTGCCGTACCCAGACTGAACTCTAGTGAACCGGCCGCTGCCGGCGCGTGCACGAATCCCTCAATAACACAAAAGGAGGAGGGTCTGACATCCCCTCCTCCTATTGACCGGGCCGGGGGTTTACATCGCCCGGTATTCCGATTCCGCTGCGGGCCGCCGATCACCCGAGATCGCCATCCCTCCAGGTGACGCGCCGGCCGTTCGTGCAACTCTGCCACGTCATGCCGATGCCTGGCCAGACTATATCAACGCCGCAGCACAAAAGCGCCGGCATAACGCAGTCTTCGGAAATAGACGCGCAATCCCACCGCGAAAAGTGTCATGCCGCAGTCGGAATTATGAAAAAGCTCGTCCTCGCGCGCAGCCGAACAACGCGAACCAGGGAACCAGGGACAGTATCCTCAAATCCCGTTCTCCCTCGCCGACTGAGCCACCTCCGACCCCTCTGCTCAGCGGCCTACCGCAGGGCGCGAACACACGCGATTTCAAGCCGCAAATGGGGCTTAGGCGGGGGGCAAACCAGTAACACCTTACTGGTTTTCGCCTGCACTTTACTGATTCTAAAGACCCACCGCAGTAAGCCCTTACGGTTTCCCTGTTTGGGGCAGGCGCCGCCCGTCCGCGCCTCTACAGCCCCTTCAGATGGAACGTATAGTGGCCCGAGCCGGCGTCGACAACGACATCGTCGTCGTTCTCGCTCACCGCCGTGACGCCTTCGACCGCACCGGCGGACTTCTTGTCCTGCCAGAGCGGCTTGCCGCCTTCGCTGACGCTGACGTCGTGCAGCCCGAGTTTCGGCACGAAAATTCGCGCCGTGGAACCGAACGGCACCATCACTTCCAGCCGCAGCCCGTCGTCGGTACGGCGCCACGACGACAGCACTTTGCCGCGCAGCGTTTCGAAATTGCCGGCGGCCCACTTCAGTTCGCGCGTGACGCCGGGGCGGATGACCACTTTCTCGTAGCCTTCCCCGCCCTCGACCAACTGGATGCCCGCGAGATCGGTCATGAACCAGCCGCCGATGGAGCCGAACATGGCGTGGTTGTGCGAGTTCATGGAGGGGCCTTCGCGCTTCTGCCACAGCTCCCACAGCGTGGTGGCGCCGTTCTGGATCATGTAGCCCCAACTCGGGAAATCGGTCTTGGTGGCGATGTCGTAGGCCAGGTCGAGGTTGCCGTTGCGGCTGAGCAGCGGCAGCAGGTGCTTGGTCGCCAGAATGCCGGTGGTCAGATGCGAATTGTTGTGATACACGATCTGGTTCCACAGGTAGCTCTGGGCGCGCCCGCGGTTCTTGTCGTCGGCCAAACCATAGGCCAGCGGCAGCACCTGCGAGCCCTGCGAGCCGTTGCCGAAGTAGCCCTCCGCCGCGTTGAAGAAGCGCTTGTTGAAGCCGTCTTTGATCTCAGTGCAGCGCTGCCGCAGCGCCTGTTCGTCGGCACTCTTACCCAACACGTGCGCGGCCTTCGCGGCGACGTCGGCAGCGGCGTAACTGTAGACGGTCGAGGTGAGCGGCCCGGGCGTGAAATCGACCGGCACCCAATCGCCGTATTTCACAAAGTCGGTGGTGCCGCCGGTGCTCTTGCTCCACAGGAAATCGGACCACTTGCGGATGCCGTCGAAGTGCTGCTCCAGCAGACGCCGGTCGCCGTACTGCTGATAGGCGTACCACAGGATCAGCGGATAGGCCGCGCCCCAGCTTGGATCGGCTGCGCCGTGCGCAAAACGCGCCCGCGGCGTCGTGTCCGGCACGCCGCCGTCGGCGTCCTGCTCATCGCGGATCGAGCGCAGCCAGTTGGTGTAGAACGCGGCCATGTCAAAGTTGTACATGGCGGCTTCGGAGTACAGATGCGCGTCGGCCATCCAGCCCATGCGCTCGTCGCGCTGGTTGCAATCGGTGGGCACGGATTCCAGGTTCGACGTAATGCCCCACTGCACGAGGTGCTGGATCTGATTCAACAACTCCTTCGAGGACGAGAAGCCGCCGATCGGCTTCACGTCGCTGTGCACCACGCGGCCCTGGACCGAGTCCATCGCCGGAGTGCCGGGATAACCCGTGACCTCGACGTAGCGGAAGCCGTGGTAAGTGAAGTGCGGCTCGAAGACTTCTTCGCCCTCGCCCTTCAAAGTGTAGGTGTCGGTGGCGCGCGCGCCGCGCAGGTTCTCGACGTTCAGCGTTCCGTCCTCATACAGCAACTCGGCGTGGCGCACTTTGACCACGGTGCCGCGCGGCCCGCTGGCGCGCAGCCGCACCCAGCCCGAGAAGTTCTGGCCCAGGTCGTAGACGAACATGCCCGGCTTGGGGCTGGTCATGCGCTTGGGCGTCATCTCCATTAGCGCGCGGATGGGCGGCATGGCCTGCGCGCTGAGCGCCTGGGTCGGCGCGGGCTTCACCGCGGCCGCTTTCCAGCCCTCGCCCGTGAAGCCGGCCTGGTCCCAGCCCGGTTGCTCCAGGCGGGCATCGTAGCTTTCGCCGTTATAAATGCTGTCGGATGTGATCGGGCTGCGGCCGGCCTGCCAGGAGGCGTCGCTCACGATTTCGATCTTCTTGCCGCCTTCGAGTTCGATGTTCAACTGCACCAGCGCCACTCGGTCGAAGAACCAGCCTTCGCCGAGCAACAGAGCGACGGCGTTGCCGCCCGAATTGACGGCGCGCGTGACGTCGTAGGCATTGTAGAGAATGCGCTTCGCAAACGGCGTGTAGGAGGGATCGAGCACATGGTTGCCGACCTTGTGGCCGTTGATCCGGAGCTCGTAGTAGCCCGCCGCGGCGACGTAGATTTTTGCGCTCACGACCTTGCCGGCGACGCTGAATTCCTTGCGCAGCGCGTTGCCGCCGGCGATCCACTGGCCTTTCCAGTCGCTCTTGTTGAGCAGCCCGATACCGAAGCGCGCCACCGCGCTCCAGCCGCTCTCGTGGCCCGCGTTGTCCCACGTGCGGACCTTCCAGTAGTAGGTCTTGCCGCTCTCCAAAGGCTTACCGGCGTAGGGCACGTTCACGAACTGCGAGGTGGCGACTTTGCCGCTGTCCCAGGTGTCGCCCGCGACGGCGGCGGGATCCCTGGATACGAGGATCGAGTAGGCGCTCTGCACTGCGCCGCGCGTGGCGGAGACGGGCTGCCACGAAAGCCGCGGCGGGATGGCGTCGACGGCCTCCGGGTTGGTCAGGTATTCGCAACGCAGGTTTTGCGGCACGTTGGGAGTGGCCGCCGGCTGGGCCGAGGCGAGCAAGGCGGCGGCGAGCGCGAGGGGCAGGCAATAGGATTTCGGCATGGGAATCTTTCTCCAGATAAACAGGGTCAGGCGAATTCTATCACTTTGCCCAGTGAGTCCCGATGCCGTTTGCGTTGTCGTCCGCAACGTGGAGTTACTGTGAATTCGCCGTGAATTATCATCTAAATCACCGTCTTTACCGTCATTTAGCCGGGACCATTCTGTTTTTTGTCAGTAATTGCAAGCCGATATCTCCATATTGTTAAAGTCTTGTGTGGTAATAGCGCGTTAAAGTTCGATGCATTTACGGTGAATTCACGGTGATTGCACGGCGCGCCCAGCGGCATGCGGGCTAAACGCTTGTTTGTCAGAATGTTGAGGAACATTTTAGCGGCGCTCAGTTGCGGTGGGCGGCGCGGACGACAAGAATAGAGAGTAGTGTCCCACTACCGCGACGAGTGGAATCCGGAAGCGGTCCACTTCCCGGCCCGCCTGCACGTGCTGGCGTTGTATGGTGCGCTGGCGACAGCGCTGGTGCTCACGCTAGCGCTCACTTTCCTGTTCCAGCAACCGAAGCGGATGCCGGAGGATCTGGGGCTGGCGTTGGCCTGCGGCACCGCCCTGGCCTGGCTATGGCCGCGACGGATCACGACGGACGAGAAGGGAATCCGGCGCAACGGGCTGTTGCGAATCGGGCCACGGTTCATTGCCTGGAAAGACGTTCGGTCGGTGAAAGAAACCGCGGAGATTCCGCTGTTGCCGCGGCGGTTGTTCGGCATTCTGCAGAACCACATCATCACGGTGCGGGGGGCCAAAGGCGTGCCGCCGATCCGTTTCACCAACCGGCACTCGGGCAGAGAAACGTTTCTTCATGAGTTGAATCGCTGGGGCGCCCCGAGGCCGTAGAAGGCACAAGGCCTCTCGAATGAGGATCTTGCCTGGCCCATGCTCTCTATGAAAAAGTGGATCCTGGCGATATGAAAGACCACATTCGGGCGGTTGTCGCTTTCTTGTTGACATAGCAAGTTGCTTTTGTAAACTTATTCCAATGGCATGGTCTTGCCTGTCCGCGGCGGCTATGGCGACGCCCTCGATCAAGACAAGAAAGGTCAATTCCAAGGCTTGTAAGAGCCGGGAAGAGCGATGGAGCGCGTCAAAGCGAAGTGCCGAATCCCGAAATCGTTGAGAGCCGTCGTCCACGGGGAAGATCAGCCTGGAGGAGTTTTGCACCCTAGGCGAGGGAGAGCGATTAACGAAATGCTCTTCAGGGCAAAAGCCGGGTGCCACGTCGGAAGCGAGTCCATGTCGCCGATTCGCTATTGCGGTCCTGCCCGCCGCCAGACGACATGCCCGTTGGGAGGTTAGAGTGAGACTCCGTGATTCATCATTGAAGAATGTATTTTCTGGGATGATCCGATCCCTGCTGGTCCTCGTTGCGATGCTGGCCATCTGTGCCACAATCGCCTTTTCCCAGGTGGCCACCACCAGCACGCTGGATGGCGTGGTGACCGATCCGCAGAAGGCCGCGGTGGCGGGCGCCGAGGTGACGGTGACCAACGTCAACAACGCGCAGACGTTCAAGGCGACGACCGACGTACGCGGCTACTGGCTGCTGCCGTCGATGTCGGAGGGCGTTTACAAAGTGTCGGTTTCGATGAAGGGCTTTCGCACGTTGGCGATCGAAAACGTGAAGATCGACACCGGCGTGGCGACCACGGCCAACGGCCAGCTCGAACTGGGCTCGGTCGCCGAGGTCGTGGAGGTGCAGGGCGGCGCGGAGCTGGTCCAGACCACCGACGCCACAGTCAACAGCACTCTCGAAGGGCGCTTCGTGGTCGATTTGCCGCAAGTCACCCGCGGCGGCCTGGACCTGCTGGTTTCCGAGCCCGGCGTCCAAACGTCCGGCGCGAACCGGAATTCCAGCGTCAACGGCCTGCCCAACAGCGCGATCAACGTCACCATCGACGGCTTGAACACGCAGGACCAGCTCCTCAAGAGCAGCAACGGGTTTTATACCTACATCCCGATCACCCAGGACTCGATTGAGGAAGTCACGCTGACCACCTCCGCCGCTGGCGCCGATGCCACCGGAGAAGGCGCCGCCCAGATCAAGTTCACCGTCAAGAGCGGCACCAACCAGTTTCACGGCGGCGTCTTCGAGCAGGTCCGCAACACGGCCCTCGATGCCAACAACTACTTCAACAACATCAACGGCCTGCCCCGCGACACGGTCAAGTTGAACCAGTTCGGGGGCCACATCGGCGGCCCGATCTGGAAGAACAAGTTATTCTTCTTCACCAATATAGAGCAACGCATCCAGCCCGAATCCGCGGCCGAAAGCCGTACCGTCCTGACGCCCGACGCGATCAACGGCAACTACACCTACATGGATCCCGTGGCCAACCAACTCGTTACCGTCAACGTGCTGACACTGGCGCGGGCCAATGGCTACCAGGGAGCCGCCGATCCGATCATGGCCAAGACCTTCGGCCAGATCAATTCGCTGGTCTCGGGCAAAGGTGGCCTGATATCCAACGTCTCCTCCAGCGACGACTATATTCGGGACACGTTCAACTACCAGGCCAATGGCGAGGACAAGCGGCTCTTTACGACCAGCAAAATCGATTACAACCTCAACTCCCGGAATCAGCTCTCGATCACTTATTCCTACAACAAGTACAACTCGGTGCCCGACATCCTGAACGGTGACGTGGCACTCTATCCCGGAACGGGCACCGTGCTCGGCACCCCCGCCATTGGCGGTCAGCTCAGCAACCGCTTCGCGGGCGTCATCGCCTTACGCTCCACCATCACCCCGAGCCTGACCAACGAATTCCGCGCCGGCTTGAACGGCGGCACAGCGGTCTTCGACCCGCAAGCCGACAACCCCGGATCCTATGCCGAGTGGCGCGGCTACAATGTGGGGTTCACCGCCGGCAGCGGCTACGCGGTGCCGTCTGGTATATCCGCGTATGCGGGAGGGTCGCGGCGCAATTCGCCAGCCAAGTTCTTCAACGAAAACATGTCCTGGCTGAAGCGCTCGCATGTGCTCAGCTTTGGCGGCAACTGGACGCAGATCAACCTTTGGGACCAGAGCGTCGGCAACGAATCCATTCCGGGGATGACTCTTGGCATCGACGGCGCCCAAAACGATCCGATCCATAACGGTGGTTCGACCGATATCTTCACCAACGCCAATTTCCCGAATGCCCCGCAGGCCGTCCTCGACGACGCCGCGGCTCTGTATGCCGACCTCACCGGCCGCGTGTCCTCGATCAGCAAGTCGGTGGCGCTGTCCTCCGCGGGCACTTATGGCGCCAATCCCCCCGTAGACCACGTCCAGCAGCGCGAGTACGGACTGTTCGTTCAGGACTCCTGGAAGCTGCGCCCCAATTTCACCCTCAACCTCGGCCTGCGTTACGAGTGGGAGAGCCCGCTGCAAGACCTGACCAACACCTACTCGTCGGTCTCGCTGGCCTCCCTTTGGGGCATCTCCGGCATCGGCAACGAGTTTCAGCCCGGTACGCTCACCGGCGTCGAGCCGCAGTTCACCAAATACGTCACGCCTTACAACAGCATGCACCGCTGGAACCCCTCCGCCGGCTTCGCCTGGCAACTACCGGGTGGGAAAGGGGGGCCGTTGGGCTGGCTGTTCGGCGACCACACCGGCGCCACGGTCCTGCGCGGCGGCTACGCCATCAGCACCATCCGCGAGGCCACCGACATCATGCTGGCGATGCTCGCCGGCAACCCCGGCCGCAGCGTGGACGATTCGGTCGATCCCGACAACTATCCGCAGTACTTCGGCGCTCCGGGTTCAGTCACCATCAGCAGCCCGACGCTGCCCACGCGTCCCTTCCCCGCGAGTCCGAGTTATCCGTTTTCGCCCCAGCCCACCGACTCGCTCAACGGCTTCGAGCCGAATATAAAACTGGGCTACGTGCAGAGCTGGAATTTCGGCTTGCAGCGCGAACTGGGCAAGAACATGGTGATGGAAGTGCGTTACACCGGCAACCACGGCACCGACCTGTGGCGCCAGATCGCGCTGAACGAAGCCAACATCTATGAGAACGGATTTCTCAAGAGTTGGAATAACGCCTACAGCAACCTGCTGATTGCGCAGAAGGTGAATCCGAGCAGCAGCAACTTCAGCGACCAGGGCCTGCCCGGCCAGGTGCCCGTCGGGATCTTCCAGACCATCTATGGCCGGACCAGCTCCTCCACGGCGGCCTTTTACATGGCCCAGAACGTGCCCGGGCGCTACGCCTACATCTTCTCGTACGCCCAGCCCTACCTGACCAATTCTTTGAACGCCGGCAACCCGTCCAATTTCTTCATCGTCAACCCCGCGGTTTCGAGCGGCAACTCCTGGATCGTCGGCAACTGGGGTGGCTCCGAATACGACGCCTTGCAGATCGAGCTGCGGCGGCGCATGGCCCACGGCCTGATGATCGAGGGCAGCTACGTCTGGTCGAAGTCGCTGATCACCGGCCCGTCGGCCGACTCGAGCCTCTACGCTTCGGGGTACGGCATGGCGGCAACCACGCTCCGCAATCTGGGTCTGGACAAACAGCCGACGTCGTTCGACATCCCGCAGGCGTTCAAACTGAACGTGATCTATGAACTGCCGTTCGGTCCCGGCCGCCACTTCCTGGCCACTGCGAATCCGGTGGTGCGCAAGATCGTCGAAGGCTGGCAGGTCGCGGGCGTCGACCGCAACCAATCCGGAACGCCCGACGAGCTGATCTCAGGACGCTATGGGATGAATCAGAACGACCCCGGCATCGTGCTGCACAACATCACCGCCTCGCAACTGCAGAGCATGATGTCGATCACCAAGACCACCGGCTCCAACGGCACCGGGCTGGTGTCCTACCTCCCGCAGTCGCTGGTCCAGAATAGCGAGGCCGCGTTCGGGATTAACGGCTACACCACGGCCAATCTCAATACCAGCCAACCCTACATCGGCCCACAGCTCACTCCGGGCCAGTTCGGCTATGAGGTCTATTTGTGGGGCCCATGGCAGAACCACTTCGACCTGAACCTCACCAAGAGCACGACGATCAAGGAGAAGATCAAGGTCGAATTCACGGCCCAGTTCCTCAACGTGCTCAATATCACCAACTTTCAACTGCCCAGTTCGAACATCAACCTCAGCTCCGCCAGCCTCGGCTACACGACGTCGCAATACCAGGACCTGTCCAACTCTCAGGACCCCGGAGCGCGCATGATCGAGTTCCGGCTGCGAGTCAACTTCTGAGCTTCTTCTGAGCTTCGACTGAAACCAGCCGCCGGCCGGGATCGCAAGTCCCGGCCGGCGTTTTCGTGTCTGGCCGGAGAACCGGCAGCCTGTGGTGCTAATCCCGCGAGCCGCGATGTCTACCATGAGCTGCTAAGATCGCTTAGACCGCCCGCCGGCCGTCCTTACCGCAGCTCGGGGGCGTCCTGGAAGTGCCCCGATAGCGAGCTTCCGCTCGAGCCTGCGCTAGAGTTCTTCTTCACCCACTGGCCCTTTCCGTTGCCGTCGAATGTCACTTCCATCCGCGTATGGTCCTTGGCTTCGTTCTTGTAGAGCCAGGTCTCGCCGCCGCTGCTGCCGGTCTTGATCTCGTCCGGCGGCCCGTACTTGATGTAGGCCTGGCCCTTGTCGGACGCGGCGCCGCCTTGTTTGGCCCACTTGTCGTTGGCGTACTTGACCCGGCGTTCCCGCTCACCCGGGGAAAGAGCGCTGCCGGTGCGGCTCACCAGCTTGCCGTTGGCGTCGAAGTGGAAGTCCATCACGGTCCGGTCGGCGCCGCGGCTTTCGTAGCGCCAGTCCTCGCCCTTGCCGGGGTGGACCTCCAGTTGATCCGGCTTCCCGTACTGCATTGCGGTGCGCCCGCGATCGGTCTCCTCGCCGCCGCAATGCTTCATGACGAACTTGCGGCGCTCGTCCATCTCGGCCTGCGAGGCCGGTTCCATCCGTTCGGCTTGCAGACGTTTCGTTTCGGCTTCCCGGAAAGCATGCTCCGCTTCCGCGTGCTCGCGGTCGACCAGCGCGGCTTCAGCTGCGGTCTTGACGGCCTCGCGCTGAGCCAGTTCGCTTTCCCGATCGGCCAGCGCCATCTCGCGTTGGGCGTGCCCGGCTTCGGCCGCGGCCTGCTCGGCCTGGGCTTTCGCGAGCGCCTGTAGATGGCCCTGCAACTCCCTCAGCTTGTTCTCCATATCGGCCTTTTGCGCGGATGTGGCATTTGCGCCCAACGCCTTCAATTGGGTTTCGAGCTGTTTCAGCGCTTCGTTGCCGCCCTTGAGATCGGCCGCGCTTTTGCGGAGGGCCCCCTCCATAGCGTGGCTCTGGTTTTCAAGATCATGGCGCTGATTCTCGATCTCGTGGCGCTGTTTCTCGATCTGATGGCGCTGTTCCTCGAGGACGTGACGCTGAATCTCGATTTCATGACGTTTCTTTTCAAGCGATTGACGCTGGTCTTCGAACATCCCCCGCTGATCCGCGCTGGCGCCCGGCAGTGGTGGCGGCGCCGGAGGAGGCGGTGCCTGGCCGTTGTGTAAGCCCGGCCCGGCATCGGCGGGCGGAGCTGGCGGCTCGGGAGACTCCGCGGGCGCAGGTGGCGCGGGCGCCTTGTCAGGGCTGGGGGCAGCCGCTGGCGGGGGTGCTGGCGGCTCCGGCGGAGGCGGCGGATTCTGCGCCAGCAGCGCCACGGAGACGCCGATCAATAGCGCCAGGGCCACCACGGGAGCGGCAGAAATGCGGCTCGTTTCGGGGGTGTTCAGAAGGCGCTGGATGCGATCTCTCAGACGGCCGCCAGTGGCGGCCAGGGCCGGTTCCATACGGAGTTCCTCCAGTCGTAGAAGTGCTTTGGAATACAGGACTTCGTCGCGGCAGACGGCGACGGCGACGTCGTCGCAACACAGTTCGCGCTCGTGCCGCATTCGGGCGCTGACCCACCACACGCAGGGGTGGTAGAACAATGCGCATTCGGCAAATGTTTGCAATAAGTTGACAAAGAAATCATGACGCATTACATGAGCTAATTCGTGCGCCAGCAGGGCCTCGATTTCAGCCTCGCTCAATCGGCCGATGGCGGCCGCCGGCAGCACGATCACCGGCTTCAGCCAGCCGAAAACCAGCGCCGATGCAACTCGCGACGAGGAGTGAAAACGCGCGCGCTTCACGCCCAGCGAGACGGCCAGACGCTCGGCCGCGCGAGAGATGTCGGCCGGTAGCGGAGCCAACTGCCGGGTGACCAACCGGCGCGCCCGCAGCCAGGCTGCCACGGCCTTGATCAGAAGCAGGCACGCCCCTGCCAGCCATAGAGTCAGCAACCAGGTCGCATGGCTTTCGAGCCAGCTTGTCTGAACCGTAGCAAGCGATGGCAGATCTGCCGTATCCAACACCGGATCACGCGTTCCGCTGAGCTTTGTGATGTGCGGCGTGAGCCACAGGAACGTCGCGACCGGAGCCAGCGCCATTAGCGCCAGCGCCCCGGCACAGGCCTTATAGCGTGACGACGCTTTGCTCAATAACTGCAATGTAATCCATACGATGACGGCAATAGCTAAACCTTGCCACAGAAAATGAACGAGCGCCCAGGCGAGTTGGACGTTCATGCCGCACCTCCTTCGGAGCGCGCCGCGATCAGGCGACGGATTTCGTCGAGTTCCTCGGCCGACGCCGGCCGCTCCTCCAGCGCCTGCAGAACCATTTGCGTCGAACTGCCGCCGAAGAGCCGGTCCACGAGCTCGCGGACCATCTGCCGCTGGGCCGTATCCCGCTCAATCACAGGGATATAGACGTGCGCGCGGCCATCGCCCTCGATGCGCCGCAGGAGGCCTTTTTCGGCCATGATCTGCATCAGTTTGAGAATCGTGGTGTAGCCGGATGGGCGCAGCTCTTCGGCGCGCTGTTCGGCCAACCGGGATTGGACCTGTTTCACGGTACCAGGTCCCAGGTCCCACAGAACGTTGAGGATCCCGGTCTCGGCAGGCGTTGGTTTGGGCAGCTTTCCGTTCACGCCCCGAATTTACTACGAATCTATTCGTAGTGTCAACGAAAATCTTCGTAGTTCAATCCAGCAAGGCGGCGGCGGGGCGGTCGGCGAACAGGTCCACGCTGCGGGCTTCGTGAAATAACAGTTGCGCGGGATACAAGAGTGGATCGTAAGGCGGGTGCACGGCCTGTTGCAGTGGCCGGGCCTTGTCCGGACCACAAGCCAGCACGATCAAGGTCTTTGCATTCAATAAAATACGAGGCAACATCGTGATCCGCGCCTGGTGCAATTTGGCGACTTCCACGGCCGCGACGAGCCCTTTGCGGTCGTTGATCAACGGCTCGCCGGGGAACAGGCTGGCGGTGTGACAATCCGGTCCGATACCGCATTGCACCACGGTAAAGCGCGGGTTTTCACCTGTAAACTCCTGGAAAAACAGCGTGATGTCCGCGCTGTAAAGTGCGGCGGCGACGGCGGGACCGCGTTCGGCGAGGATGCGGTGAACGCTCGCCGCGGGCACAGCGGCGGGCGTCAACAGGTGGGTCTCGCACAGGGTGAAGTTGCTTGCGGGATCGCCCGGCGGCACGGGTCGTTCATCGACGAAAAAGACGTGGATGCGGGTCCAGTCCAGCGGCTCAATCTCAAGGGCATCGAACATCAGGCGCGGGGTCGAGCCGCCGCTGACGGCGAGCGTCGCGACCGGGCTCGCCGCGAGCTCCTGGCGCAAGGCCGCGGCGATGAACGCGGCGCAGGAGTCGGCCGCGCCCTGGGCATCGTCGGAGATGTGCCGAGTGACACTCATACGGCGCGCGCGCCAGCCAAAGCCGACTCGAAGATATGGTCGCGGGCGGCGATGCCGAGCTCTTCGGCCAGCAGGGCCGATTCGTCGAGACTGGGGAAGACCAGCCCGCTGGCGAGACCGTTCGTGAATACCGCGACGGACGAACCGCCGGCGGGGCGTTCGAGGCGGATATCGAGGCCCGGCCCGTTGAGGTGCAATACGCGGATGCGGCCGACACGGGCGGGCGGCAGGACGGGATCGCAGGAGGAGAGTTCGAGCGCCAATCCTGGGAACGAGGCGCGCAGCCAGGCGTCGAGGTAGCAGGCCGGCATGGACATCTTCTCTCCGGCCCATTCGAGGCGGCCGGTTGTCGGCGCGGGCAAGGCTCCGAGCATTCCGGCGAGCGCCTTGCGCCAGCGCGTGATGCGGCCCCAGGCGAGGTCGGCGAGGCGCCACGGCCCGTGGGCGAGGGATTGGACGGCGGCCAGGGCCGGCGCGGCGTCGAGAGCTTCCGAGGTATCGACGAGAACGCGCGTGGCCAGCGGGAGGACCGGGCGCAGGGAGTCGATCAAAGCGAGCGCGGTGTGCCGCACCCACAGGACCACGGGCAGGTCGGGAACGGTGAGGCCGAGCAACAGCGGGACGACTTCGGCCAGGCGCGGCGAGCCGGCGGAGATCTCAATCCACTCGCCGCAGATCTGCTGGCGGCGCCCGAAGGGCATCCAGCACTGGACCGAGGTGCGAGCCTCGATCTGGTCGCGTTTGGGGCAGGCGCGCAGGACGATGGTGCGCGAGGGGTGCAGCCGCATGAGCGAGGAGAGGATCACGCCGAGCTCCTGCGGGTCGTCGCTTTCGGCGGCGGCGACGATCAGCGTCATGGCGCAGGCGCGGAGCAGTTCGCTGCCCTGCTCATGGCCGAAAGAGCGCCAGGTTTCGCTGAGCTCGTGCAACAGGGCGGGGGCTTCTACGGGCATGGCAGGCTCCGGGGAGTGGAGGAGGTGCGGGTAAGAACCGCTCCATCAAGGTCGCGGCTCGGAAACAGGTCGCGGCTCGGAAAAGCGGGAGTTCTCACGGGACCCTCCAGACGTGGCCGCGGCGGGCCAGCATGGCGTCGGACGCGGCCGGTCCCCAGGTGCCCGCGGCGTAGTTGGGAAACTCGAACGGCGCGTTGGCCCAGAGGTCGAGTATGGGCTGCACGACGGCCCAACTCGCTTCGACCATGTCCTGGCGGGTGTAGAGGGTCGGCTCGCCCTGGAGAGCGTCAAGCAGCAACGTCTCGTAGGCCGAGGGCGAGCGTTCGCCGAAGCTGGTGCCGTAGTTGAAATCCATGGTGACCGGGCGCAGCGTCATGCCGGAGCCCGGACGTTTCGAGAAAAACCGTAGCGAGATGCCCTCTTCGGGCTGGATGCGCAGCACCAGCAGGTTAGGCCAGCGGCCGGGCTCGCCGTCCTCGAACAGGCTCAGCGGCGCGGTCTGGAACTGGATGGCGATGTCGGTGACGCGCTTGGGCAGGCGCTTGCCGGAGCGAATGTAAAACGGCACGCCGGCCCAGCGCCAGTTCTCGACGAACAGCGTTACGGCGGCGTACGTGTCGGTGCGGGCGTCGGGGGAGACGCCCTGTTCCTGGCGGAAACCGGGGACGTGGCTGCCGCCGACTTCGGCCGGGCCGTACTGGCCGGCGACGGCGTGTGCGGCGACCTCATCGGGCTTGAGAATGCGGATGGAGCGCAGGAGCTTGGCGCGCTCGTCGCGCACGGCGGTGGATTCGAACATCGCCGGCGGCTCCATGGCGATGGTGGCCATGACCTGCAGCAGGTGGTTCTGGATCATGTCGCGCAGCGCGCCGGCTTCCTGGTAGTAGGCGCCGCGTCCTTCGACGCCGATGGTTTCGGCGGTGGTGATCTGGACATGGTCGACGTAGCGGCGGTTCCAGAGAGGCTCGAAAATGCCGTTGCCGAAGCGGAAGGCAAGGATGTTCTGGACGGTTTCCTTACCGAGGTAATGATCGATGCGGTAGATGTCGGACTCGGCGAAAACGGCCTGCAGGCGCGAGTTCAACTCGCGGGCGCTGGAAGTGTCGTGGCCGAATGGTTTTTCGACGATGATGCGACGCCAGGCGCCGGATTCGGCGGCGTGTTGCAGGCCGGCCGAGCCGATGCCTTCGGCGACGCGCGCGTAGTAGCTGGGCTGCGTTGAAAGATAAAAGAGCACATTGCCGGCGGTGCGGCGATCGGCGGCGACGGCGTCCAGCCGGGTGCGCAAGGCAGTGTAGAGGGCGGCGTCTTCGAGATCGCCGGCGAGGTAGAACAAGCCGCGCTCGAACTCCTCCCATAGGGCGGCGTCGAAAGGCGAGTCTTCGAGATACTTCTCCACGCCCGAGCGCATGCGGGCGCGGAATTCGGCGTCCGAGAGCGGCGTTCGCGATATGCCGACGACGGCGAAGCCCGGCGCGAGGCGGCGCTCGAAGGCCAGCCGGTAGAGCGCGGGCATGAGTTTGCGCCGCGTGAGATCGCCATTGGCTCCGAAGATCACCACCGCGGCGGGCGGAGCGGAGCGGTCGAAGCGCAGCGGGTCATCCAGAACCGGCGGCACAGCCATGGGACAAAGTTAGCACACGACCGGCACAGCGATAGCACGGGGACACGCCTGCGCCAGAAGGCTCGGTGGTCGTGGTCGGGGTAAGCCGGCCTCGGTGTCCCCTGCGCGAAAAGCGTTGCCGGCGTTCGGGCGTATGATGGTTGCAGCGCTGTCTCGCGTCTCAAACAAGAGAGCCCGCCGATGTTCTTTGCACTCACCGAACTCGAACACCATCCGATCCTCTTCGATCTGTCCTACGCGCCCGGCGAGATCGATTTCGGCGAAGGCCTGCGCCAGCAAGGGCCGCTGCGGACGTCGGGGCAGGCCGAACTGCTGCACAATACGCTGGGTGAAATCCGCATCCGAGGCACGGTCCAGGTGGAGTTTGAGTGCGACTGCGACCGCTGCCTCGAACCCGCTTCGCAGCACATCGACACGGCCTACGATCTGTTCTTCCGCCCGCTGCCGAAGCTGGACAATCACGCCGAGGTCCGGCTGGAGGATGGTGAGATCGACCTTTCGTTTTACGAAGGCGACGGCGTGGCGCTGAGAGACGGGCTGCGCGATTTCATCATCGTCAATGAGCCCATGCAGCACCTGTGCCAGCCGGAGTGCAAGGGCCTGTGCCCGCACTGCGGTGCCAATCGCAACACGGTCGAATGCAATTGCGCCGAGCAGCACGCCAACTTGAAACTGGCGGCGCTGCGCAAGCTGTAACCTGCGTTTCGGGATTCCCGCACGGCAAGCGCTCCCACCGATCGCGGATCAGTCCCGGATGTTGAAGTTCCGCTCAATTCATCGTTTTCACGCCGCACATTCGGGCAAAGCGCGCGGCTCCGCACGAACCATTACGGCTAAACTGATAAGAGTCGACTCGAAATAATCATGGCAAAAAAAGCGCCTTCCACGACCCGCGGCTACCGCGAAGACCTGTCCGAAATGCCGGACTGGATGAAAAAAAGAAGTGCCCCAAGCGCGACAAGTTCCTGGCGGGCGCGCGCATCCAGCCGCGCAACATTAAGGGCAAGGAAAAGCTCGCCGACCTGATCGACGCGACGTTTCTGGCTTACAACGGGGCTCGTTTGCGCGAGGGCTGCCAGCTTTTCACAATGAAGATGCTGGAGCCCGACGTGACCATCGGGATGAGCCTGTCGGGGGCGTTGACGCCGGCCGGACTGGGCTGCTCGGCGATCGTGCCGCTGATCAAGGCGGGCTTCGTGGATTGGATCGTCGCCACCGGCGCGAACCTGTATCACGACCTGCACTTCGCACTGAACTACCCGGTGCGCGCGGGCAGCTTCAAGATGGACGACACGGAGCTGCGAGACAACGACATCGTGCGCGTCTACGACGTGCTGCTGGGCTACAGCGACTGCCTGATGGCGACCGACGAGATTCTGCGCGACATCCTGGTGCAGCCCGAATTCCAGAAGGAGATGGGCACGGCCGAACTGCACTACCTGCTGGGCCGCTATGCTGCCGAGTGGGAGCGGAAGGCCGGAGTGAAGGACGTCTCCGTGCTGGCGGCGGCCTACCGGGCGGGCGTGCCGTGCTACACCTCGTCGCCAGGCGATTCGACGATCGGCATGAACGTGGCGGGCGTCGAACTGCGGGGCAACAAGCTGCGCATCAACGCCTCGATCGACGTGAACGAGACGACGGCATACGTGCTGGCGGCGAAACGCTCCGGCGGGCGCAGCGGCGTGGTGCTGTGGGGCGGCGGGAGCCCGAAAAATTTCATGCTGCAAACGGAACCGCAGATTCAGGAGGTGCTGCGCATCAAGGAATACGGCCAGGACTTCTTCCTGCAGGTGACCGATGCGCGCCCGGACACCGGCGGCCTGAGCGGCGCCACGCCGAGCGAGGCCGTGAGCTGGGGCAAGGTGGATCCCAACCGGCTGCCCGACGCGGTGGTGTGCTACACCGACACGACCATCGCCATGCCGCTGCTGACGCACTACGCGCTGAGCCGCCACGCACCGCGCCAGCACCGGCGGCTGTACGATCAGCGCGAGGCGATGATGCGGGCGCTGACCAAGGAATACTTCGCGCATAACAAGGTGAAGATGCTCGACGGGACGACGCCGCGATTCGACTAATCGCGCGCGTGAGCCGAGCCGCGATCCGCGCATTCAACCTTGACGAAGCCATGACGAAGAAGCAACTGCTGGCCATCGCGAAAGAGCACGGGACGCCGGTGGTGGTGATCGACCACGACGTGATCCGCCGCAATTACACCAGTTTTCGCAGGCGTCTGCCGAAAGTGCAGGCGTACTACGCGGTGAAGGCCAACCCGGCGCCGGAGATCGTCCGGACGCTGCACCAGGCCGGGGCCAGCTTCGATGTTGCCTCGCTGCCAGAGTTCCTCGAGGTCTACGAAAATATCCGGCACCTGCCGCCCAAAGAGCGGCAGGATTACGTGTGGGACAAGATTATTTACGCTAATCCGATCAAGCCGCAGGAGACGCTGGAAGCGCTGGACAAGTACAAACCTCTGATCGTCTATGACAACTTCGACGAGCTGCGGAAAATCGAGCGCCACGCGCCGCACGCCGGCCTGGTGCTGCGGCTGCGGGTGCCCAACACCGGCTCGATGGTGGAGCTGTCGTCGAAGTTCGGCTGCGAGCCGGCCGAGGCCGTGGAGCTGATTCTGGCGGCGTTCCGCGGTGGGCTGGTGGTGGAGGGACTGAGCTTTCACGTGGGCAGCCAGTGCACGAATTTCGAGAACTTCGTGCAGGCGCTGAACATCGCGGCGGCAATCATGGCGGAGGCGCGCTCGCGCGGCCACGAGATCAAAATCCTGGACATCGGTGGCGGTTTTCCGGTGCCGTATTACGACGCGCAGATGCAGCCCTTCAGCCTGCTGGCGCGGTATATCAACGCGGAGATCGAACGGCTGTTCGCGAAGGACATCGAGATCCTGGCCGAGCCGGGGCGCTTTCTGGTGGCCACGGCGGCGACCGTGGTGGCGCGCGTGATTGGCCGGGCCTACCGCGACGGCAAGCCGTGCTACTACATCGACGACAGCGTGTACCACACGTTCTCGGGCATCGTCTTCGACCATTGCCAGTACCGCATCAAGGCGTTCAGGCGCGGCGCGACCGAGATTTGCACGGTGTTCGGACAGACCTGCGACGGCATGGACACGATCGCGCAATCCGAGGAGCTGCCGAAACTGGAGATCGGCGATCTGGTGTATGCGGAAGACATCGGCGCGTATAGCAACGCCTCGTCGACGTGGTTCAATGGCTTCGCGCCGGCCCAAGTCGTGCACGTGAATCAATAGACGGGGCGCGGTTCGGTGAGCCGAGTGGACTACTCCAAAGCTGCTTGCTTTGGAGACGCCGATGAAGCGAATGCCCGTTGCTGGCCGCTCGTCGGAGGCCGTGATACCATTCCTGATTCGCATTGCGCCATGCTCTCGCGGCTTCGCATTCTGCTGACGGGCGCGGTCCAGGGGACCGGATTCCGGCCGTTCGTTTATCGTCTCGCGCAGGAACTGCGGCTCACGGGCTTCGTCCGCAACACGACGGGCGGCGTGCAGATCGAAGTGGAGGGCGAGTCCGCGCAGCTCGCGGCGTTTCGCGAACGCGTGAGCGCGGAACGGCCGCCGGCGGCGGTGATATTCAGCCGCGAGGAGTCGTGGCTGGAGCCGGTGGGCGCAACGGCGTTTGAGATTCTCGAAAGCGACGGCGGTGGTGAGTTCGAAGCCGCGGTGCTGCCCGACCTGGCCACTTGTCCTGACTGCCTGGTGGAGATCCGCAATCCGGCGGAGCGGCGTTGCGGTTACGCGTTCACCAACTGCACGCGTTGCGGGCCGCGCTTCACCATTGTTCTGGATCTGCCCTACGATCGGCCGCGCACGGTGATGGAGCGCTTCCCGCTGTGCCCGGATTGTCGGCGGGAATACTCGGACCCCGCCGACCGGCGCTTTCATGCGCAACCGATCGCCTGCCCGGCCTGCGGGCCGCGGCTGTCGATCCCGATCGCCGCAGCCGCCGCCGCGCTGCGCAGCGGGGCGATCGTGGCGTTGAAGGGGATCGGCGGATATCAACTTCTATGCGACGCGCGCGACCAGCAGACGGTACTGCGGCTGAGGGAGCGCAAGGCGCGCGAGTGGAAGCCGCTGGCAGTGATGATGCCGTCGTTCGAGGCGCTGCTCGGCTACGCTCACGTGAGTGCCGAAGAAAGGCGGGTGCTGGAATCGACGGCCGCGCCGATTGTGCTGTTGCGCGCGCGCGCCGGGTCGGGACTGGCCGAGGCGGTCACCAACGGCAGCCCGTGGCTGGGCGCGATGCTCCCGTATTCGCCGCTGCACCATCTGCTACTCACGCAATTCGATGGGCCGCTGATCGCCACCAGCGGCAACTTGAGCGACGAGCCGATCGCCACTTCGGTGGAAGAAGCGCACGAACGGCTAGCCGGCGTGGCCGATCTGTTCGTCGACCACGACCGGCCGATCGCGCGGCCGTGCGACGACTCCGTTGCGCGTGTGGTGCTGGGGCGCGAGTCGCTGCTGCGCCGCGCTCGTGGCTACGCGCCGATGCCCGTGCCGCTGGGCCGGAGAATGCGCGGGACCCCGCGGATTCTGGCCGTGGGCGGACATTTGAAAAGCAGCATTGCGCTGCTGTTCGGATCGCAGGTGGTGGTGAGCCAGCACATCGGAGACCTGGACACGCCGCAAGCGCGGGCGTGTTTTGAGCGCGTCGCCGCCGACCTGTGCCGGCTGTACCGTTTCTCTCCCGACGCGCTGGCGTGCGACCTGCATCCGGATTATTGGTCTACGCGCTGGGCGCAGGCGCAAGGCCTGCCGGTCGTCGCAGTGCAGCATCATCGGGCACACGCTGCCTCGTGCGCCGCCGAGAACGATATCGACGGCCCATTCCTCGGCGTCGGCTGGGACGGCACCGGCTACGGCGACGACGGCACAATCTGGGGCGGGGAGATGTTCCTGTTTGAAGACGGGCTCGCCGCGGGCGCGTCCGGGCCGGCCCCGCGCGCCGCCCGAGTGGCCTCGCTGCGGCCATTCCTGCTGCCCGGCGGGGAGGCGGCCGTCAAGGACACCTGGCGCTGCGCCGCCAGCCTGATGATCGAATCCGGGTTGCAGGTGAGCGGCCGGCTGGCCAGCGTGGAGCCGCTGATCGCGCGGCGGCTGAACTGCGTCGAGACCTCCAGCATGGGGCGCCTGTTCGACGCGGTGGCGGCGATGACCGGCGTTTGCGACCGAAATCGCTACGAGGGCGAAGCGGGCCTGCGGCTGGAAGCGGAGGCGATGAAACATGGGCCGGCCGAACCATACCCGCTGCCCTGCTCCGGCCTGCACGCCGACTGGCGGCCGATGGTGCGCGCCATCGACGGCGACATGAAGCGCGGCGTCGCGGCGGCCGAGATCAGCGCGCGGTTCCACGAAACCCTGGCGGTGTGGGTGGTCAAAGTGGCGCTGGCGTCGCGGGTCGGCCGCGTCGCGCTGAGCGGCGGTTGTTTTCAGAACGCCTGGCTGACCGAGCGTTGCGCCGAACGGCTGCAGGCCGCCGGCCTCAGTGTCTTCGTGCATCAGAGAGTGCCCGCCAACGATGGCGGCATCGCGCTGGGGCAGGCGGTTCTGGCTGCGGCGCAGCTCGCGGATGCATGAGCGCGAGTGGCTCGCGCTCTGCCGCCAGCCTGGCCCTGGCCGTCGGCTCAGTTCTTCGGCGCAGCCTCGGTTTGCGGCGTGGGCTGAGCCGGAGTCTGTTCGGCCGGGGGCCGGTCGGAGGGCCGCTGGTACTCGAAGATGTTCCTCTTCCGGGCCGGCGGCAAGAGTTCCTGGTGCACGGGCAGTTGCGATGCGTCCCAGCCTCCGCCGAGCGCCTGGATGAGCTGCACGCTGGCCACCATCTGGCGGGTCTGGATCGAATCGAAAGTCCGGCGGTCGCCGAGTTCGATGGCCTGTGCGGTAATCACCTGGAGATAGGCGACGATGCCACCCTTATATTGATTCAGCGACAATTCCGTGGCCAGCGCCGAGGAATTCACGGCCTGCTGCTGTTGCTTCTCTTCGCGCTCCAGAATGCGCAGCGCGGCCAGGTTGTCTTCCACCTGCTCGAACGCGGTCAGGACGGTCTGGCGATAGTTGGCGACGGTGGCATCGTAGTCGGCGATCATCTCTTCCTTGAACGCCTGGCGGCCGCCTTTTTCAAACAACGTCTGCGCGAGCGACGGTCCCAGCGACCAGAAGCGGCTCGGCCAACTGATCCAATTGAGCAGGCTGTCGCCCTGCAGTCCGGCCGAGGCGCTGAAGCCGATGGTGGGATAAAACGCGGCCTGCGCCACGCCGATCTGCGCGTTGGCGGCAGCGGCACGGCGTTCGGCGCCGGCGATGTCGGGGCGCCGCTCCAGCAGCGCGCCGGGCAGCACGGCCGGAATAGCCGGCGGCGGAATATCGAGCGGATTGGGAGGAATGGTGAGATCGGCCGGCGCCTTGCCCAGCAGCACTGCGATGGCATGTTCATATTGGGACCGCAGGACGTCGGTGTCGGTGGCGTCCGCCCGCGTCGTGTCGATCTGGTTCTGCGCCTGGGTCACGTCGAGCTTCGAGACCACGCCCTGGTGGTACTTGTTGGTGGTCAGTTCCAACGCTTTCTCATAGGCCACGACGGTGGTATCCAGCAGGCGCTTCTGTGTGTCCTGGCCGCGCAGTTGGAAGTAATCGGCGGCCAGCAGCGCCTGGGCGCTTAAGCGGGCGGCGGCCAAATCGGCGGCGCTGGCCTGCGCGCTGGCGACATTGCCTTCCAACTGGCTGTGGATCCGGCCCCACACATCGGCCTCGTAGGTCAACTGAAACGGCAGGTTCAGATCGGCCGTCGCCGGGAGGTGCGGGGCGCCCGCGATGGTGCCGGATGAGCGCCCGCCGGTGAGGGAGGCGCCGCCGGTCACGGTCGGATAGAGCCCGGCGCGCGTGACGCCAATCGCGGCTCTCGCGGCGAGATACTGGGCCTCGAACTGTTTGAGATTCTGGTTGGAGACTGCGACCTGCTCCTCGAGCGAATTCAACAGCGGATCGTGGAATATCGTCCACCACTTGCCGCGGTCGGCCGTGTCGTTCGGCTGCGCCTCTTTCCATGCACTCGCATCGCCGAAGTTCGACGGCGGCGCTTCCTTGTACGCGGTCGGCGCCGGCGGCGGTTCCGGCCGCTTGTACTTCGGGCCAACCATGCACGCGGCACTGGTCAATCCCAACACGGCCAGTACCACCCAGGCCGGCGCGCGTCCAGGGGCAGCGGCGAGGATTTGTTTCAAACGTCGGAGCATGAAATGTTCTCCCAAAAACTTCGCAAGGGCGCTCAGTCCGCGCGCCGCGCCTTCCAGCGCCGTTGGTGTGGCCGCCATGGCGGCCCCGATTTGCGGTTCACGCGGGATCATGCCGGCGCCACCTCGGGTGTGGCCGCCCGGCCGCCGTGCCGCAGCCGGCCCAGACGCAGGCGCAGCCGGTCCATGTAGAGGTACACCACCGGGGTCGTATAGAGCGTCAGCATCTGGCTGAAGATCAAGCCGCCGACAATCGTAATGCCCAGCGGCCGCCGCAACTCCGCACCGTTTCCGAAACCGAGAGCCATCGGCAGACCGCCGAACATGGCGGCCATGGTGGTCATCATGATCGGCCGGAACCGCAGCAGGCAAGCCTGGTAGATCGACTGTTCGGGGGTCTTGCCCTCCTTCCGCTCCGCGGCCAGCGCGAAATCGATCATCATGATCGCGTTTTTCTTCACGATACCGATCAGCAGGATAATCCCGATCAGCGCAATCACGCTCAGATCGGTGTTAGTGAACTTGAGCGCGAGCAACGCTCCGACGCCGGCCGAGGGCAGCGTCGAGAGAATCGTGATGGGGTGAATCAGGCTCTCGTATAAGATGCCGAGCACGATGTAGACCGCCAGGACCGCGGCGAGAATCAGGATCGGCTCATTCGCCAGCGAGGCCTGGTAGGCCTGCGCGGAGCCCGCGAAACTGCCGTGAATGCTCGCCGGCAGCCCCATTAGGCGCTGTGCATCCTGAATTTCATCCACCGCCGTGCCGAGCGGAAAACCGGGCCGGAGATTGAACGAAATGGTCACCGACGGGAACTGCCCGGAATGGTTGACCGAGAGCGGCGTGGTATCCGGCAGATAGCGCGTCATGGTGGCCAGCGGGGCCTGGGTGCCCTTGTTCGTCGACAGGTAAATCTGCTTCAACCCGTCGGGGTTCTGCCAGAACTGAGGCGTCACCGCCAACACGACGTGATACTGATTGATCTGCGTGTACATGGTCGAGACCTGGCTCTGCCCGAAGGCGTCGTACAGCGTATTGTCGATCTGCTGGGCGCTCACGCCCAATCTCGAGGCGG
>Ga0302319_10001904_pt1 | contig 46125 bp, 39 predicted proteins | sample Bog_T0_2_FD_203319 | JGI IMG/M metagenome (GOLD analysis project Ga0302319, IMG submission 203319) | Peat permafrost microbial communities from Stordalen Mire near Abisko, Sweden - Bog_T0_2 | ecosystem: Environmental > Terrestrial > Soil > Wetlands > Peat | place: Sweden: Abisko, Stordalen Mire...
TTGAAGCTTGCCCTTCACCTGCTGGACAGCTCCCTTCACCTGGAGCGGCGTATTGCCAGTCAATCTACCCGCCTTTTGCTTGGCGCTTCCTACTATGTCGTCAATCGTACCATTCACTCGATTACTATTCATTGCTCATCTCCGTGGGTTCGATTTTGAAATGCTCAAATCAGGCGCTGCATAACTGTCCTTGCGCTCAAGCGAAAGGGGAAGCCGCATCATGACAGCGAAGTTATAGACGATGATCTCGCTACCTGTTCCGTGGCGGCGTGCGAGAGCGCGCACGGTCACTCGCGGGCTCCGCCGGTCTGCGCGTGGCCCAGCAGAATATAAGCAAGATCAATGCCATTTGCAAAATCGTCATTGTGGCTTCTCCCGTGTACTTCTGGATAAAGTCAGCATCTCTTTGAGCATTGGCATCACACAGTCGGAGTGCGGGTACAACGCGGCCGACGGACGCGGTAACCGCCTCCGCGTCTGGGAGGGGGGGAGCCAGGCGGAATGATCGGTCCCCGTGAACTCCACAACCTGCTGAATCCGATACGGGAAAACTCCAACTTTGGCCAGGAAGAACCACGGATGTTCCGTCAACTCGATGCGCTCAACCTCCACTGCGTTGCAGTTCTCGTTTATGCGGCGCAGAGCATGCACCAGCGCGTTGCCGATCGCTTCCTGCGATGTATCGCCTACGCCGTAACTCTGGGGTCCATTCCCAATCTGGATAAAGTTCCACCCGCAATTCAGAATCTCCTTCTCCAGGCGGCTGACATTTACCGCTTGCGAAAAGCCCCAGCCTTCCCGGAATTCCTGGGTCGCGACGCTGAAACCTTCGGGCAGTTCAATCCGCGCCCGAAGCAACAGGTTCAATTCAGCAATTGTATGCATAGGCCGAGCCTTTCTTGCCGCGTTTAGTCGCCAACATCGGATGCGCGCTGCGCCGAAACTTCTGCGCCGGCTCTTCGATAGAGGGTTTCGAGCGGCATTTGCTCGACAGGTTCGACAATCGTGTACTGAATCGAACTGCCGCAATGAATGCAATTTGTCTTTTGCTCGCGCTCGCGAGGGTCATAGACAGGCTGGGGAAAGGTTCGCAGGCATTCGGGACAGGCCACCGTAGCGCCTGTCTCGCTGGAAGCGCCGCTTCCATTTCGCTGCATCGAATGAGGCGTTGCCACACGGTCCTGAAGCGGTACTCGACGCCTCATGAGCGGCAGGGTTTCGATGATCCGCAAAAGAGCGCCAATGCTGCTGCCTTTTTGGTAAAACGCGTCGGCGGCCACGCCGGAAGGCACTTCGCTTCCAGAGAACGCGCCGCTCATGGCAATCACCTGGATGGAGGGAAACCGGCGGCGGACCACCCGCAGAAGCTCGAATCCGCACATCCCCGGCATGTTGAGATCGGAGATGAGGATGTCGGGGACTTCTTCTCGCAACTCACGGAGCGCGGAGAATCCGTCCTGCGCGGTTCGCACAGAATACCCGATCTCCGTTAGCTCTAACGATAACGAAGTTCGAATCAGCTTCCTATCGTCTACGATCAGTAGTTTGTCATTTGCGCGAAGCATCGTCCACCTCACCAAAGCGATGAAGATCGGTACCAGGCTGAGTGTCCCATGCATGGAATCGTAAAAACTGTGCAATTTTGTACAGGGCATGCAGGCCAAGTCTTCGGCTGGCTTGGTGTTTCCCCCTGAGCGGAATAGCTCAGACACTGCCGCGCGACGCCAGTAGTGTGAGAACTACCTTGTGCGCCTCAGTGCGCGGATTTCAGTTGACGCTGCGCATAGGTAGAAAAGGGTGGAACACATGAAGAAACTTGTGACGTTAGTGGCATTGGTCGGTTTGGGCGTGGCAAGCACAGCTTGGGCGGAGACTCGCGAAGATGTGCGCAACCGGCTCGAAAACGCAACGCTGGTGTTGCACCAGATAATGTCTGCGCCGGATAAAGGCATTCCGGAAGAAGTCTTGGAGCACGCAAAGTGCATTGCCGTCGTTCCCCACATGATCAAGGGCGGTTTTGTGTTCGGCGCGGAGAATGGCAAAGGCGTGGTCACCTGTCGCACCGCGGACGGATGGAGCGCCCCGGCGTTCTTTGCCATCACCGGCGGAAGCTGGGGATTGCAGATCGGCGTCGAAGGCGTGGATCTGGTCATGATCTTCCAGGGCGACAGAGGCATGCAGCGCCTGGAAGACGCCAAGTTCCAGCTCGGAGCTGACGCCTCGGCGGCAGCCGGACCGGTAGGGCGTCACGCCACTGCCGATACCGACTGGAAGTTGAATATGGAAATCCTTACCTACTCGCGCGCCAAAGGCGCATTTGCCGGACTCACTTTGACTGGCGCCGACGTTCGCCGCGATGACGATTCCATGGATGCTTTCTACGGGCATGACGTCTCCACGCACCGCGTTCTCCGCGGCGAAGTGGCGACGCCCAGAGCCGCAGACGCGTTCATCGATGCCGTCAGGCAGGCAAAGGCACAGGCCATTGCTTCGAATCAATAGCCGCTGATCAATGCGTTGCGTGCGCCTGAGCCGGGCTTTCGTCTCAGGCGCGCGCAATCGAGAGAGGTGTTGTAAATATGCTTTGGACAATCTTCGTCATCCTTCTGGTTTTGTGGCTACTGGGCTTCAGCTTGCACATCGCCGGCGGGCTCATTCACATCTTGCTGGTGGTCGCGTTGGTCATCTTGGTCATCAACCTGGTCTCCGGGCGCCGCAGCGCTTTGTAGTCCGATGCAAGCTTCGGCACTCTTTGCCTGCGTCGGCGTCCGCAAAGTTCTCAAGTATCAAGCTTCGGTCATTCCCGGGGAAGTGATCGTTTTTGCACAGCCTTCTACCTGCCCCGCGCAGCAAACTGGGTTCGGAAGCAGTGCGACGGCCTGAGAGCAGCAGCATTGGCTCGCGGTGCACTCGAACCAGTCACAGAGCCAACCCTGTACCTGCACGTCGGCCGCCCTTCTTCCCGGAAAGGTGGCCGATGAACGCCCTCCTGATCTACCCCGAGTTCCCCGAAACCTTCTGGAGCTTTAAGCACGCCCTCAAGTTCCTCGGCAAGCGGGCGGCACAGCCTCCGCTCGGCCTGATGACGGTTGCCGCGCTGTTGCCGCGCGCCTGGAAGAAGCGCCTGGTTGACACCAACGTGGAGCCCCTGCGCGACCGCGACCTGGCCTGGGCGGACGTGGTCTTGTTGAGCGGGATGCACATTCAGAGCGAGTCTCTGCTCGCCATCGTGGAGCGTTGCCAGGCGCGCGGGCTGCGCACTGTGGTGGGCGGCCCCATTGCCAGCAGCGTGCCGGCGGTTGAGCTGAAGGCAGACCACGTGGTCATCGGCGAGGCGGAGAGCTTGATTGCCAAACTGGCTGGGGAACTGGAAGCAGGGACGGCCAGGCCCATCTATCAAGCCGGCGAACGGCCGGAGATGGTTACCAGTCCCCTGCCCGACCTGAGCCTGATCAAGATGAAGCGCTATTCCACCATGACCGTGCAATACTCGCGCGGCTGCCCCTTCAACTGTGAGTTCTGCGACATCATCGAGATCTACGGACGCCGTCCGCGCACCAAGGCTGTGGCCCAGGTGCTGGCGGAAATGGAACAGTTGCGCATGGCAGGCTGGCGCGATTCGGTGTTCATCGTGGACGACAACTTCATCGGCAACAAGACGCGAGCCAAGGAATTGCTGCGTGCGCTCGTCGCGTGGCGCTCGCAGACCAGGGCGAGTTTTGACTTTATTACCGAAGCCTCATTGAATCTCGCCGACGACGCGGAGTTGATGCAGCTGATGAAAGACGCCGGCTTCAAATCTGTTTTTCTGGGCATTGAGACTCCGGACGAGTTGGGCCTGATTGCCAGCAACAAGCTGCAGAACACGCGGCGCAGTTTGCTCGAAAGCGTAGCCAGTATCCAAAGTTACGGGATCGAGGTAATGGGCGGATTCATCCTGGGCTTCGACACCGATGAGGACGACATCTTCGACCGCATGGTCGACTTCATCGAAAAGAGTGGCATTCCCATCGCCATGGTGGGCCTGTTGCAGGCGATGCCAGGGACGCAGCTCTTCAGGCGGCTGCGGCGCGAGGGCCGGATTGTGGACGCGGGCGGCGGCAACAACACTTTTTGCGACCGGCTCAACTTTTTGCCCCGCATGGACGCAACGAAACTGGTAGAGGGCTATCGCGAGGTGATGAAGAGGATTTACAACTGCGAGGCCTACTACGAACGCGTCAAGCTCTACCTGAACCGCGCCCACCCCAAGCCTGCCAAGCGGGCACCGGGAGAGCGGGCGAAGAGCCAGCCACCGCAATCCGAGCCATGGATCACACGGTCCAACCTCCGCGCCCTCGCCAACTCGATCGTGCGGCAAGGCGTATTTGGGCGGCATCAATGGAGCTATTGGAAGTTCCTTGCCCAAGCTGCGACGCGGTATCGCCGCTGCTTCGGCGCCGCCATGACCCTGGCGGTGATGGGTTATCACTTCCAGGTAATGACGCGGAAGTTGTCGAAGGCGATCGATTCTGCGGCGCAGTCTGCCAAATCCGGCGAAATTCTGCTCCATGAAACAGGCAAGCCCATCCTCTAGCTCTTACCCATTTTGCATGCGCTGTGGGCAACGCGCTCCATTACACTCATTTCTGCACGACGCGTCTGAATTACGACAGGTTCTTCACTTCAAGACCTCCAGGGAGGTATCGTGCTCGGTATCAAGAGCATTTCAATCTCGAAATCCAGCGCCAAGATGCGGATTGCAGGATGCGCGGCTCGTGTTGTTGCGCTAATAGTTGTCTGCGCAATCTGTGTGTCCATTCCGCTGCTGGCGCAGGAGTTGCCTGACACGCCCCGCGCCGAAATTCTGGCCTCCGTTCCCATCGTCCATGCTCTCGCTTCGGCAGCGCCGGCTGGCCCGCGTACTCCGGGCGAAGAGGAGACCAAGGGCACCGCGACCGTTTCGGGAACTGTGCTCGACTCCAACGGAACTGTGGTGGCGGGCGCGTACGTAGCCATCGAGAGCGCAAGTGGAAAAGTGATTTTCACCATGACTTCGGGACTCAATGGTGAGTTCAACTTTACCGGGCTGCCTCCTGGGGTCTTTAAGGTGACGGTGTCTGTCCCCAGGGACGGGTGGGGAACCTATACCTCGCCTGAGTTTCAATTGCATCCCCGCGACTTCCAACTGGTTACCGGCGTTGTTGTACCAATCACCTCATCGGTTTCGGTGCGAGTCTCCGCCGATCCCGTCGAACTTGCCCAGGAACAGGTTCAAATCGCCCTTCGGCAGCGCGTGTTCGGCGTGTTTCCAAACTTCTTCACTTCCTACGACCCCAATGCCCCGCCCTTGCAATCCAAACAGAAATTCCATCTGGCGCTACGCACGGTGGTGGACCCCGTGGAGTTTGCGAATGTAGCCGGGATCGCCGGTATTGAACATTTCAACGGCAACTTCCACAGTTTCGGCGGGGGCGTGGAAGGCTACGCCAGGCGCTACGGATCAGCGTATGCGGGCATCTTCACTTCCAGGATTCTCGCCAACGCCGTGTTTCCCTCCATCTTCCACCAGGACCCGCGCTACTTCTATCTGGGCGCCGGTAGCAGCGTGCGCACGAGGACGTTTCACGCTATCTCGGGGCCCTTCATTGCACGCGGCGACAATGGGCTTGCTGAACTCAATTACTCGCGCATCCTGGCAAGCTTCACATCGGCTGCCATGTCGAACCTTTACTACAACGCTGAAGACCGTGGTATCAAACTCACCATGATCAATGCCGTTGTCCACCTTGGCGACTACGCGGCCTCAAACCTCATACGCGAGTTCGTGCTCGAACGGATCACCACAAAGAAAGTGCCAAAGCTGGCCAGCAAACCTTGAGCTGGAATCCCGCCCACCCATGTTGTCTAAAGTTCGCTGTCAGTCGTATCTCTCAAACACAATCTGCTTTAGTTCACATCGCCGTCGGCAATCAGCTCACCATCATCGTCGTACAGTTGAATGCGATTTCTCCATGGGGCCTGGAAATGCCTCCACAAACAACAAGCGGCTGAGCTGGTATGCTCCGCCGCCTATTATCCAAACTGCCATTCGTTCCAGCAGCTACAGATTAGTGCCGTCCGCCGCCGTCATGTCCGCCGCCGCCGCCACCACCCTGATGTCCACCGCCACCACCTTGATGTCCACCACCGCCGCCGCTTGATGCAGCATGCGAAACTGGTGCGCGCGATGCTGTTGAGCGCGGAGCGTTGCTGCGCCCTGCCGGCTGGCCGGCGCTGGGACGCGCCCCGTTGGATCGAGGAGCGACATTATTGCTGCGTACTTGTCCGCCGCCGCCGCCGCCGCGTGCAAAACTGCTGCGATTGGCCGCCACGCCGCCGCCGCCGCGATAGCTCCCGCCACCACCATCGGAGAACCGGTGGCCGCCCCAGCCGTGGCCGTAGCCCCAACCGGCCCACGGGCCCATGCCCAGAAAGATGCCGTTGTAGAAGTAGCCCGGCCCGTAAAACCCGTAGGGCGCGCAGGAGTATGGCGCATAGTCATAGTAGCCATAGGAACAACTGGGCTGAATGCCGACCTCAACTAATAGCTGTGACTGAACTGCCGGCGTCAACGCCAGACCGGCAAGCAGTGCCGTCGTACCGAAGAAAATCTTGATTCCGCGCATGGAAGACCCCCTTAAGGTGTCTGCTGAGAGGGTGGGATGCTTTGGCGCCGTCAGGTTCAACCCGGCAACAGCAGCCTACATAAGGGGTCGTGTCGGTGCAGGAATTCCGATCGCTCGACCGGCTCCATCGTTAGATCTACCCTTACAAGTTCGAATCTAGTCCCTGGCATCGTGCTCGTCTGAGCAATAGGAACCGCGCGTTGAGAATCGCCTGTCGTTGGGTCTCGTTCACGGTCGTCCCGCACGCCCGCTGTGGTCAATGTGTGTCAAATTGCTCAGTTTTTTCGGGCCCAGCGTAGAAAACTGCGAATGTAAGGGTCAATTCGCTCCGCTATCCCGCGGAAAACAGGAGCAGACCATGACCCCGAGTGAAGAGTCGCATCCAGCGGAGTTCCACAGCAAGGCAGCCTGCGCACATAAGGCCGCCATCCATTGAGGAATAGGCCGCTTGGTCATCGGCGAATCGTTGAGCGAGAGACGCTCGGCGCAACTGAACCAGAGTCACAATCCGGGATGCCCGGAGTGAAAGGGGACGCGAGATGCTGATCATTCTCATTATTGTTCTGGTGCTGCTTTTCGGCGGTGGCGGAGGATATTACGGCTACAGCAGGTGGGGCAGAGGCGGAGGCGCCGGCATAGGGCTCGGCACCGTGCTTTTGATCTTGCTCGTGTGCTACCTGTTGGGGCTGTTCAATTAGAGCGCTCTGCGGAGAGTTCTGCTCGCCACAGCAAGATTTGCGGCCAAGCGGAAACCGCCGGTCAGGCTGCGGGATATAAGTCATGCAACTGCTGCGCGGAGGCAAACGATGCATATCGCAATGAGCAGTGCCTTGGCGCTGATGCTTTGGCAGGAATTCAAGTTCTTACATGGCGATTTTAGTGACGGTAGCTCAATTTGGTTGCTGATCGGGTTCTTAATGGCAATCCTGGTAATTTCCGCTGTCGCCGCGGAGGCGGCGCTGATTTTGCGTACTCCAAATTGGCTTCATTCCCGCGCTGATTGGCCCGCGGACGATTCCGAATCGACGTCCACGATGTCGCAAATGCATGAGAACCTGGATGGTTCGGATACTCCCTCGTAGCGCAAATCTGCAAGAAATCAAAATCAATAAGAACTGCGCAAGGATCATTCCCGCGCAGCGTGATTCGTCGCCAATGTTCTTAGGGCGTGTTTCTTAAATGGCTTCGTGAAGGGGCACGACTTCAAAGCCTGCCCTGAGCGAAGTCGAAGGGTGCCGAAAATGGCCGAAAAATAGGGTGGGTTTTAACCCCTGAGGGATTCGCGCTAGCCAGTCAGACCATTTATGAAACACGCTCTATGAAATTGCCTTTGGGGAGCTACCTTCCATCGAGCCTCCAACTGCATTGCGCGTTTCCGGCGTAGATCGCCGCTCGACCTCGGATTTCAGGCTGGCAGTTTTGACTTGACTCGCAAGGCCTAGCCGTTCGAGCACACGAATGCCAAAGTAATTGACATCGATCTCATACCAGGCCAACCCGTGTCGGGCCGATACGGGATATGCGTGATGGTTGTTGTGCCATCCTTCCCCGCCGGTCACGAGCGCAACCCAGAAATTGTTCCGCGAATCGTCACTCGTTGTGAAACGCCGTGTTCCCCACAGATGTGTCACGGAATTGACCATCCAGGTAACGTGAAATCCGACGGTTGCCGGCAGTACCGCGCCCCACAATAGCCAGGACCATCCTCCAAACGCGAAAAACGCAATGCCAACGACAGTCAATGGAATCCAGTGATACTTGCTGAGCCAGACATAGTATCTGTCCCGCGCCAGATCCGGTGTATAAAGCCTGAGCGCCTCCGACTTGTTGCGAAGAGCTCCGTTCAAGATCCATCCCATATGGGACCACCACTTCCCGTCGCGCGGCGAATGCGGATCTCCCTCTTTATCGGTATGTTTGTGGTGCATGCGATGAACGCCCACCCAGTAGATGGGTCCGCCCTGGAGAGCAAGCGTCGCGCATGTGGCAATGCAATACTCCAACCATTTTGGAGTAGCGTATCCGCGGTGAGTCAGCAGACGGTGGTAGCCCATCGCTATCCCGACATTCTGCGCCAGAACCCACACCACCACAAACGGAATAAGCGCCGGCCATCGAAAACAAAATAACGCGGCCAGCGCGCCGAGATGAAAGGCAGCAAGGGTAATCGCAAAGATCCAGTTGATCTTGCTTCTCGCCGCGGGAGCGTGAAGCGATCCCTCGCTGTCCAGGGCAAGAGCAGACTCATGCGCGGTTTGCGGGCTAAAAAGAGGCTGCATTTGATGAGAGCTCACGCGAATAGATTGCCCGTGCAGCACAATGAAAACTGTTCAATTTTGCTCAAGAACGGATGAGGAGGCGGCCGCTCCGGGCGCCTCGAACGTGCGCATCTGTTGATCGGGATCTAAACAGGCAATCATCGCCTCGACAACACGCTTGGTCTCATTGGGGCCTTGAACCGGAATGGAAATCACGCCCGCCTGCTCCGCCGGGTAGTCGTTTCCGCCCGGAAACAGCGCGTCCCCGACGTAAATCATCTCCTTCAAGGAGATCCTGAGAATATCGCGCAATTTTCTGATTCCGTAAGCCTTGTCAATCCCCGGCTTGGTGATGTCGATCGATGTCGCGCCGCCGATTCGTACTGAGAAATCGGGAATCAGTGCATCGAGGATTGCTTTAATCTTCGTTCGCTTGGCGAAGTCGACATCCCATCGCACTTTCTCTTCGAGCGGTGCCTGCTGGCCGAGTGCGGAATACGTGATCTGGCTTCCCCGATCCTCGATTCTTTCACCCCAGGTTTTTCCCACGGCGAAGCCGGCTGTTTCGATCGCTCGGTGCAACGCGCTGACAATCGTCTCTCTTTCATCCGCCGTGAGGTCGTCGGAATAGAGCTTCGTCCACTTCTCTTTGTTTTGAAAGAACTGCGTGCCGCAGGTGGGAAGAATAGATAGTCTCGCTAGGCGCTCGTCAGTTGGGAACTGAGATAACACCTGCTTTTCAAATTGTTGCCAGGCCCCTCCGGAGATGATTGCCACCTTGACCACGCTCAGCAGGTCGTGCAGAAGGATCGTCATTTCGGCATCGAGTGCCGATTTGCTCGCGGCCAGCGTTCCGTCCAAATCAAAGACAATCAGGCTCTTCATTTTCCATTCGTTTGCATACGCTCGCCGTCTCGATCAGCGCGATAAATCTGCGTTCCGCAATGCTGTTGATCCGCCTCAGGCAGCGAGTTGTCGATCATCGGCCTTTCCCTTACGGAATCTAATGGCCAAATGGAGCCCCTGCCAGGCCGCCGATCAAAACAAAAACAGCCAGCGCCGCCGCCATCAAGACTGCGCCGATCCAGAAGCGCCAGTCGCGATGCATGCGCTTCCAGTAAGGGCCGGGCTCGGGTTCCCCGTTGTCGCCGCTGTTGCCTTCTTGGTTGTGCTTGCTTCCGGTCATCTCTTCTCCCTTGCGCGTGCAGCTCCACGCGGCGCGCACTCTGAGCCGGGAGGCGCTCATCGGCAAAGCGGTCTCAGCCCCAGGTTGAATCTCCCGGCAAGCCCGTCATTTTGAAACAATCGCGTGATCTTCGTCGTAGCGCTGCACCGTCTTCGAGGATTTCTCGGCGGCTTCCTCGGCCAGGCGTTCAATCCTCTTCTCAGCTACCTCTGAAACGATCTCATCCGCCAATTTCGTTGCTTCTTCATTCTCAAATTGTTCAGGCATGATAAATATCTCCTGTCATCACCATCTCTGCTCTCCCCGCAAACTTCTGGTCAGTTTTGCTCCCTCGTTCGAATCGGCGCAAAGCCAAAGCGAGAATAGCCGGGAACAGCCCATCGCGCGCATTGCCATTGCCTGCGCGCTATGGCACCGCAGTTTCGCCCGTGGCCTCGAACGTTGCATCGGTCGGAACCAGGGTGGTCGTCACGATCTTTCCGTCCTGAGAACCCGTGTACACGGTAATCCGGGAGGCATCGATTCCTTTGCCGCTAACCAGATAGGCCTTTGTGTTCACCGCGCGCTCGGCGGCAAGTTTCGGGCCGCGCTTTTCCCCGCTGGCCGCGTTCCCAACCAGCACCAGAGTGGCGCCCGAATCGCGCTGCAGGGTCAGTGCAACCTCATCCAGGCAAGCCTTCGCTTCGTTGTCTACGCGAGTGGGCCGCCGCGCGTCTCTCTCAAATGAAACCGGACATAGCGCGCTGGTCATCGCCTTGGGCGCGGCCATGGGAGCAGCAACCGTCACCGCGGTTGTGCCCGAAGCGGTCTGTCCCTTGTCGTCGGACACATTGCACGTCACGGTGATCGATCCTGTCGGCGCGCCCGAAGTCGTGAGCGTAGCTGTCGAACCGGATCCGTTGACGGAGCCGGAAGTCGAACTAAAGCTGTACGTCAACGGACGATCTTGCGGACTGACGCCAGTTGCCGTAATCGTAGAAGAGTTTCCAGAAATCACGGCGGAAGGGTTTGCCGCGCAACTGACCGTCGGCGGCTCAAACGCTTTCACCACATACGACGCGGTGCAATCCGCATTCTCTTGAGCATTCGCGCCCTCAGAGACATGGCCTTTCAGGGTATACGTGCCAGGAGCAACGTGCTTCGTGTCGATCGTCCCTGATTCCGAGGTTCCGGCCACTGTACCGCCATCCGCGGACCATGTGTAGACGGCCGTTTTTGCTGGATTCAGATTAAGCGCCGTACCCGTCACCGCAATTGGATCCCCGGCGTACACATTTGCCGGGTTCACTGAGCAGGAATAGGTCACAGGCGAAAACTTGGGCGCCCGAGGACTTCCGCCGAACCGGAAGACGATTCCGGCGGAAAGGCGCATGTCATTCTGTGTTCCGGTGTCTCCGGTCGTGTAACTCTCGAATCTGGTCATCAGGTATTCGGCTTGAATCACGCGGATTGCGAAATACCGGTGGACCCTGACGTCCAGCCCGCCTCCAGCGGTCATTGCAAACGAATCCTGAGCAGGAAGTAACGTGCAATTGACGGTACATCCGGTGATTGTTACCTGGTTCGCGTGCACGCCTCCAAACAGTACCTGGGCAAAGGGAGTGATCCTGTCAAATTTCCTGAACGAAAAACGCGGGCCGATGAGATACGTCAAAACCGCCACGTTTGCATTGTTCACGTTGACCGTAGACGTATATGCGCCTGTGAATCGCATCTGCGAGTTGGTGTAGGCGCCAAAGTCGGCAACCAGTCCCAGATAACGATTCAAATTGAATGCGGCCGACGCGCTGCCGCCATTGAGCCACACCAGCCGGTTTCCCGCGGCCAGCTCTGGCACAGCTTGCAGATAGGAGTAACCCAGGAACAGCTCATACCGGGGAGCGCCAATGTCCGGCCCTCCTGAATACGGAACGGCTGCTCCCATCGCAGCGGAAGGCATCGGAGCGGATGGCATCCCGTCCGGCGGCTCGGCGACGGGTGCGGCGCTGGAGGGGACTGCCGAATCGCCCGTAACGCCGGCTGTCGCCTTTGCCGCACTTTCCGCACACAGGTTGAACGCAGACATTAGGAAAACAGCAAATGCTGCTGTGGCAATAACCCTTGCTCTCAAACTCATTGTTGCCTCCTGCACTGCGCGTCGCGATCATCAGGAATTTCTGCGCGCGTTTGCGCGCCGCGAATGGAACATGTGAAAACTCCGCATTGCGCGAAACCTGCTGAGACCGCCCCAGGAGGCGGTCTCAGCAGCGCTTTACGGGACGTTGATGACGGTGTTCACCAGCGTGGTTGACGCATTCAAAGCAATCACTCTGCCGTTGATCGTCGTTACCGCGGCCACTCCGGGACTTGATACGGTGATTCCCGGTTGAGAGATGATGGTTCCCACCATCGTCCCGCCTCCCCCGTAATTAATCACCGCGCCGGGCAGGCCCCCGACTGCCCAGAAGACGTTGCCGGCCTTGGCGCCGTTGATCAGGATCACACTTTCGGGTGCTGTCGGAGTGCCTACGGTGAGAGATGATCCGATCTGGAAAACCCAGGTCGCATTGGGATTGCCCTGAGCGTCGAGAGTAAGCGGTCCCGTCGTGATGCCAACCGCGCTGGCGTTTTTGTAGACGCCTGGGTAGATGGTTAAATTGCCCAACTCCGCCGCCAGTCCGCCGGTTGAGGCAAGACCCTGAAGTGTGGTGTACGCGGTCTGAGCTTCCAGCGCGGCTTGGGTTGCGATGGAAAACGTAGTCGTGGTTCCTTCATTGGGGCATGCACCGGAAGGCGGTGGCGGAGCGGTATCAATCACCCCATTCACCAGCCCCAGGTTGCTTGGCGTTACCGTATACGAGCATGGATAGACGCCGGCAACGGCCGCAACACTCTCATCGTAGAATCCGGTCATCGTGGTAGAGGCGCCCGTGGTCCCGATATCTCCATTGATCACGGTGTGGGTCCCCTGGTTGGTCATCCCGGCGCCGCCGCCAAAGCCGCCAAACTGCGCGATGGTCGACCCCAGGACAATTGGCGGTGTAATCAGTGTCGTTCCCGTACTAAAGTCCCAGGGATTCGGAGCACCCGTGTTCCCCAGCGGATTGCCTTTCAGATCGGTTGCCCCATTCGTAATCGTTGCGATATAGGAACTGTTGGCGAGCAACGGCGCCGTTGGCGTGAAGGTGGCGATGAAGTTGACCGCGTCATAAGACACCGTTCCCATAACCGCACCGCCCGGTCCTGAAAGTTGGAAGGTTCCCGTGGTGATGGTCAGTGGATTCATCGCTTCGGTGAACGTCGCACTGATGGCCTGATTGAGAGGCACATTGGTGGCCCCGTTGGCGGGGGCCGTCGAAACGATCTCCGGCGAAACCAGAGCTGGATTCGTGCCCGTGGTAAAGGTCCAGACGTAGTTGTTGGCCAGTGCAGTGCCCACCAGGTTCTGAGCACCGGTGGTGATGGTGGCCGTAAACGTGGTGCTGGCCGCGAGGTTTGTTGAAGGTGTAAACGTCACCGTGTTGCTGATGGCTGAGTAGGCAACCAGACCGGACACCGGAGTGGCGCCTGGTCCTGTCAGCGTAAAGGTTGTCGAATTAATCGTGGCAGGATTCATCGCCGTGCTGAAGGTCGCGCTGACGATCTGATTGAGAGGCACTCCTGTGGCCAGGTTGGCGGGATTGGTCGAAATCACCGTCGGCGGCACGGCATTGGGGAGAGCGCCTGTGGTAAAGGTCCAAACGTAGTTGCTGGCCAGCGCGGTCCCCGACAGATCCGTGGCTCCCGTGGTGATCGTGGCCGTGTATTGGGTGGTGGGCGCAAGGCTGGCGTTTGGAGTGAAAGTCGCCACCGAGCCGGCGGCCACATAGGTCACCACTCCTGTCACGCTCGTCCCGCTTGTCGTCGCTTTCAGCGTAAAGGTTGTTGCATTAATGGTGGCCGGGGACATTGCCGAGCTGAAGGTCGCACTCAGAATCTGGTTAGTGGGCACGGCCGTGGCCCCGTTGACCGGCACCGTGGCAATGACCGTGGGAGGCGTGGGAGCCGGCAGTGTTCTAAAGGTCCAAACGTAGTTGGCCGCCAGCGGAGTGCCCGCCAGATTCGTAGCTCCGGTGCCGATCGTGGCCGTATAAACCGTGTTGTAGGCCAGGTTGGCTGCCGGCGTAAATGTGGCGACCGCGCCCGAGCAGCCAATGGTTCCGGGCACGGGAGTCGCGCCGGGGCCCGTGACCGTGAACGCGTTCGCCGGAAACGCCGCACAATTCATCGCCTCATTGAATGTGGCGCTCAGCACCTGGCTGATCGGCACGCCCGTGGCTGTATTCACGGGAACCGTCGCAATCACCACGGGCGGTGGTGTGATGGTTGTAAATTTCCAAACGTAGTTGGCCGCCAGCGGAGTCCCCGCCACAGAGGTAGCCCCGGTGGTGATGGTGGCCGTGTAGTTGGTGCTGTAGGCAAGTGGAGCGCTGGGCGTAAACGTTGCAACCACGCCAGAGTAGGAGACGGTTCCAGTTACGGCAGCTCCCCCGGTCACGGTCAGCGTAAAGGTTGTCGCGCTGATCGTAGCTGGGTTCATCGCCTCGCTGAAAGTCGCGCTCAACACCTGGCCAATGGGCACATTCGCGGCTCCATTCGCAGGAATCGTCGACACGACTGTGGGAGGCGGAGTAATTGTCGTAAAGGACCACACGTAAGGGCCCATCAGCGCAGCGCCGCCCGGGGCCGCAGCCCCCGGCGTGATCGTGGCCGTATAGGTAGTTCCGTAGGCAAGAACGGCTGTTGGCGTGAACGTCGCAGTTAAGCCGCTATACGTCACAGCTCCAGCGACAGAAGTCCCGCCCGGCCCCGTCACTGTAAAGGTTCCGGTGGTAATCGAGGCTGGGTTCATCGCCGTGTTGAAGGTCGCGGTAACAGTCGTGTTGATCACGACATTGGTAGCGCCCTGAGCGGGGGTTACTGACACCACGCCTGGGATGGTTACTGTCTCTTGACCGCATCCCGTCATGAAAAAGACCAGGAGAGCCGCCAGTAAACATGCAATACCAGATTTGTAATTCCGCATTTGTTCCCCCTCATTCATCCGTGCCGCACAGTGTCCAGGGCTCATCGGCCTTCAGTTCAGACACATAACGTCGGCGCTTCACGACTCGCCTAAGGTAACAACGGCAAGCGGACACGGCTGTTCAAGATTGCTCATTATTCGAGAAGTTCTTAGGAAGGTCGCCTTCGATTCTGAGCAAAATTGAACAGTTAATTGAATGGAGGAATCAATCTGTAATGCCCGTCGCCATTGTGCAGACCTCTGCGGCAGACTCGGCATTTCTTCGCATTGTGCAGTTTTGACCAGCCATCCCACCCCGGAGTGCTTCACCGTTCGTAGGTGGGCTAGACTGCTTCGCCATGCGGCTCCAGTTGCCCAGGTCATTTCAATAGGAGGAGAACGCTATGTCCCACCTTACGATTATCCTTTTGATCGTGGGCGCCTTCGCCCTCATTTTCGGCACGGTCAAAGCCGCCAAAGCGTATTTAGAGAATCGCATTGAAGAGACGGCGCTTTTCCGCCGCTATTACTTGCCCGAGCACGACCGCGACTTTCTCCGGGAAAGCTCATGGTGCGACAGCGAGAATCCGAATGTTCGCCGATTTCGCATTGACGCCTTCACCGGGTCCGACCTGGACGTCACCGAGCAGTATTCAAATGCCAGCGAAAAATCCTGGCGGAATTCCGACCGGGATTGATCCGGGCGCCACGCGCACTGCGGCCGCCTAAAGCATTTCCCCAGGTTTCTCCCACATCCCTCTCCATTCCACGGTGAGCAATTGTGGCCAGCATTCACGCGTAGGTCCGCCCATGATGGATTCTGCGTTGGTTCCTTCTTCTTCTGCGAAGCCTCGCTAATGCAAGCTGGGCTGTCGCGTGAATCCCGCACAGGAGAACATCATGTTTCATCAATTCACGAGTTCGCAGATCGTCATTGCAATCACTGTTCTCGTCATTGCTGCGATTATCCTTGCCGAATATTTTCAACGCCGCAAAGTCAAGACTGCTGCCCTCCGCAAGCGCTTCGGAACAGAGTACGACCGCGCTGTCCTTGAGCACGGCTCCTTGGAAACCGCCGAGGAAAAACTTGCCGATCGCGAAACCCGCGTGCACGCACTCCAGACGCGCGGGCTCGGCGCCGGCGAGCGGGAACGTTTCATCGCACAGTGGCAAGCCGTGCAAGCCCGCTTCCTCGACCACCCCGAGGCCGCGGTCACTGAAGCTGACGACCTGATCGCTGCCCTCCTCGAAGCCAAAGGCTATCCCAGGGAGAGTTTTGATCAGCGCGCCGCGGATGTCTCCGTCCTTCACCCTCGCGTGATGGAAAACTACCGCGCAGCGCACGCCATCGCCGTGCAGCCCTACCGAGCCGAAGAAATCACTGAAAAGCTCCGCACCGCAATGATCCAATTCCGCGGCATATTCGATGAACTCCTCCAGCCTGACCTCCCTCAACAGCAAAGGTCAGCTGCTTAACGCGAATTTCTTGGGCGCGAAGGGCATCTGGACAAGCCGGATGTCCTGGAGGATCGAAAGAAAAACAGCTCACAAGCAGCTTTTGATGCGGTACGCATTGCATCCTCCAGGCTTGTTATCGCGGCAATCCCGCATGGGGGAACACAATGCCCAATCACCTCACGATTGACCAGTTCATCTGTACCGTACTTATCATCTTCTTCGTCATTGCAGTTGCCATTGTAGGGCTCGCGCTGCAACGCGGAATCCGCGCCCGGGCGTTCCGCCAGCGCTTTGGATCGGAATACGACCGCGCTGTTCTGCAGCATGGTTCCTCGAGCAAAGCCGAGGCGAAACTCACCGATCGCGAAACCCGCGTGCACGCACTCAAGATTCGCGAACTCGGCGACACCGAGCGCGCGCGATTCGCCGCCAGGTGGCAAACGGTACAATCCCGCTTCGCCGATCATCCCAAGACCGCGGTCACTGATGCTGACGACCTGATCGCTTCGCTCCTCGAGGCCCGCGGCTATCCCAGGGACATCTTTGAAGAACGCGCCGCGAATGTCTCTGTCACTTACCCGCGCTTGATGGAAGACTACCGCGCGGCACATGCCATCTCGGTGCGGTCCTTCCGAGCCGAAGCAAGCTATGAAGAACTCCGCGCTGCGATGGTCCAATACCGCGCCATCTTCCTCGAATTCACGCGCGCATAGAAGCCGCAACAGAAAATGTCAGCCGCAGAATGCGGAGTTTTGAGCGCGAAGAAGATCTGATGCCCCGGAGGATCGCAAAATGAGACAACTCGCAACCATCATTCCATGCGCCCGCCGGTTAGGATGTTTCAGCTTGCTGCTCGCCGGCGTATTCGCAATTGGAGCCACTCAGGCATTCTCCAGCAGTCCAGGTTCAGAGAAAATTCAGGCCACATTCGCGAAAGACGGCAACGTGGCCCGCGTAACTCTGATCGTTTACAACTACTCAACTTCCGCCGATCTGCAGGTTCTTTCGCTGGCATTCCAGCAGGGCCAGGACCGGGAATTGGCCGCCGCGCTCTCCAAAACCAAAGCGGCCGGTCATTGCTCGATTGCCGGCAATCTCAGCTTCGATGTCGCCTTCATTCAGATGGTCGTAACGCCCACCGGGCGAGAGATCGTTTTTATCGCCAACCGTCCGCTTCAATCCGATGAAGTCAATTCGAGCTCCGATTCCGAGTCCTTCGACCTCATGGTTGGCCAATTCGACATCGATGACAACGACAATACCAAAAGCACAGGATTCCTATACCCGGCAAGCAGGCTCGAGATCAATGAGCAGGGAGAGCTTCACTATGATTTGGCCGGCAGCCCTTGGTCGCTGGTCAACGTTCTCGATTCCAATCGGGCTCCGGTGCTGGCCGGCCGCGAGGTTCCCCTTGCAACTGGCCCACCTCCCCAATCTTCGCTCCCCTGATCTTCTCTACGCGCGGCTCCAGGATAAAAGCTGCCGAATCAGATCGATTGCTTCACAAAGCCTTCCGCGGAATCACCGCCGCCAATGCATCGTCCCAAAGTGAGCAAAACGGAACAGCATCGTTGCACAGTTTTTTGAGATGCTTCGATTTGTCTCGTCTGGGAAGGTTTTGCGCACCAATGAATTCTAGGTAAGTGGTGCAGGGTTGCTCGTGCCGAGGTGAATTCGATGGGAAAAATCCCGGACAAGACCATCCTTCTCATCGCGAATGATCCCGAGCAAGCTCGCATCATCCACGCCATGTTTGACGGCCAGGGCGCACACTCCTTCAAGTTGGCCCACGTCGAATGTCTGGCAGACGCCGAGACATATCTTGCGCGCTATCCCATCGATATTGTCTTGCTTGACCTGGGTTTGGCCGATGCCGATGGAATTGAGGCGATCGAGCGGACGCGTGCCGCCGCGCCCCACGTCTCCATTGTGCTGTTGTGCCGCCCGGGGGACGAGCCTATGGCAATCCAAGCCATTCGCGCGGGCGCACAAGACTATCTCATCAAGGGCCAGTTCGAGCCGCACACACTCATGCAAGCCTTGGGCAATGCCGTTGGGCGTGCAACAAACTATGACGTCCTGATCAAGGAAAGGGACCGCGCCGAGGCCACACTCAATTGCATCGCAGATGCCGTGATTAGTACCGACATGTCAGGAAATATCACCTTCTTCAATCCCGTCGCGAGCAGCATGGTGGGCTGGCCCCTGAAGGACGCGGCCGGCCGGCACCTGACCGACGTCTTCAGGATCGTGGACATCACCACGCGCCAGCCGATCCTGAATCCGATGGCGAAGACGGCGTCTGAAAACCTTCCGGGCAAACTGCCGTTGAATTGTGTGCTCATCCACCGTGACGGTCATGAAGTCTTCATCGAAGACTCCGTTGCCCCCATCCACGATCGTGAAGGGACCGTCACCGGGGCGGTAATTGTTTTTCGCGACGTAAGCATAGCGCGGGCACAGTCGGAGCAGATGGCCCATCTGGCCAAACATGATTCCCTCACTGGCTTGCCTAATCGATTGCTTTTTTGCGACCGTGTAAGCCAGGCGCTCTCTCTGGCGCGAAGACACAAGGGGCAGGCCGCCATACTGTTCGTGGATTTGGATGGCTTCAAACCCATCAACGATTCCCTGGGACATGCGGTCGGCGACAAACTTCTTCAATCTGTGGCAAAACGTTTGCTGACATGCGTACGCGATCCTGACACGGTGAGCCGGCATGGTGGCGATGAGTTCGCTGTGCTGCTGCAGGATGTGCATCGGCCTCAGGATGCCACTGCCGCAGCGGAAAGGATGCTCGGCGCGCTGAGCGAAGTTCATTCCATCGACGGTCACCAGCTTCACGTCACCGCAAGTATCGGTGTCAGCATCTACCCCGCCGACGGTATCGATGCGGAGTCGCTCATCGCGCATGCGGACATCGCAATGTATCGGGCCAAGAAGAACCGCTGCCAGAGCTGTGAGTTCTACAGCTCGGAGTTCAACCTCTGCACATTCGCGTCCCAATTCACCAGGGAGGAACTGCAGCGCGCCCTGGAGCAGAACGAATTGACTTTGTACTACCAGCCCAAAGTCAATCTGAAGACGGGTGTCTTTACGGGGGCTGAAGCGCTGACGCGCTGGAACCATCCTAGGCACGGAACGATCCCTCCGGGCCAGTTCATTCCCATCGCAGAGGAAACCGGCCTCATTCTGCCTATCGGCGACTGGGTCTTCTTGGAAGCATGCTCGCAAGCTCGAATTTGGGCAGGTGCGGGTGTGCATGCAAAAACCATGTCCGTCAATGTCTCAGGTGTACAGTTTCAGAGCGAGGGCTTTGTCGATAGTCTGTCCGAAGCGCTCGACAAGACTGGCCTGAATCCGTCATTCCTGGAGCTGGACGTAAACGAAAGCGTTCTGATGCGCCATCCCGAGCGCACTGAGACTGTCCTCAGGGCCGTCCGGAATAAAGGCGTGCGTGTGTCCGTCGATCATTTCGGCACCGGCAACTCCAGCCTGAGCACGATGCGGAAATTATCCGTCGATGCCCTCAAGATCGATCTGTCGTTCCTCCGCCAGATCACCACTGCCCCCGGTGGAGCGGCCGCCCTCGAAGCATTGCTGGAGATGGGCCGGGGCCTTCACCTCCGCGTTAACGCTCAAGGAGTTGAAACCGCTGAGGATTTGGAGTTTTTATGGGCTCACGAGTGTGACGAAGCCCAGGGGAACTTTCTTGGCCGGCCCGTCCCGCCTGATCAGTTGGCCAGACTGTTCCAGGTCAACTGAGTGCGGGCGATCGAAGAGTTACATGGAAATCGAAATCGTAGCCAGCGAAACTAGGTTCTCCTGCGCCGAGCGGCATGAAGCTTTCCTCAACATGAGCCCGACCGTCCCACCAAACTGTATAACATTGACCATCTTTCACCTGTCGTCTCCCTTCAAAATCCTATTCGCGGAGGAAAACCAATGTTTCACTTAATCTGGTACGTGTTTATCGGGTTATTGTCCGGGTTTATCGCCAAATCAGTAATGCACGAGCACATGACGATGCCCTGGACAATCGTGCTCGGCATCATCGGATCGCTCCTGGGCGGCGGCATTTCCCATATAATTTTTCGCGCGAAGAATGAGCGATACCATCCCGCCGGCCTCATTTTTTCAACTCTGGGCGCGATCCTGATTCTCTTCATTTGCTTCAAGCTCAAGATTCATCTCCCCTAGAACCTGGCTTGTCCCTTGGCCCGTCGAATGTCTGGCGAGCGCTTACCATTTGACATGGGGTCAATTGGTTCGGAGCGCGCATGCCGTTTTTCCAGGCAATAAGTGGACCTGCGCTTCAAACCGCCAATCCTGCTCCCAAACCGCGTCACGAGCTGACCCTGGTCGATGACAAGGAAAGAGCAGACGCGCCACGGCAATCGCGTCGCGCTCGGCCGTCGCCGGGCGGGCGTTTCAGCGTTGCCTCGATGGAGCGCGCAAAGGCCCGCGGCTGACCGTGGGCCTTTATCCCTGCAAACAAGACCTCCGGACTACATACTTTTTGGCTTGGTCTCTTCCTTCGGTTTGGCGCGTTCCTGTGGCGCAGCATTTCCCTGCGGCGCGGCATGGGTCTGCGGCGCCGGCGGTGCAGCGCGTTGCTGTGTAGGAGCCGGTTGCTGTGGCGCGGCACGTTCCTGCGGCGGAGCTGAGCGTTGCTGCGGCGTAGCGCGTTCTTGGGGTGCCGCGCGTTCCTGTGGTGCGGCAGGTTGCTGTGGCGCAGTGCGCGCTGGCGGAGCGCTACGTTCTTGGGGCGTGACTCGTCCCTGTGGTGCGGCAGGTTCTAGCGGTGCAGGCGATTCCGGCAATGCCGCGTGTTGCTGTGGCACTGTACGTTCCTGCGGCGTCGCATGTTGCGCAGGCGCGGCCTGCGATTGAGGCTCAGCTCTCGGCGCGGTATTTGCCGCTGGCCTGGCCTCCGGCGTCGGCACAGTCGCCGCGGCGTGTGTTCCCTCGCCCAGGGGCCTCGCGGCAACCACGTTTTGCGGGTGTCCGCCGTTAGCCTTGGCAAATGAGGATTTGTCAGCCCTTGCATTCTGCTGCTGTTGCGTCTGGAAGCTGGTCGGAGCCGTGTGCGGTGCGCGCTCGGCATCCTGTTCCGCCGCAGTGGCCGTGTGCTGAATCCCGCCCGGACCGCCGTTATACGAAACGTGGTTGTTGTTCACAATGGTGTTGCTCGCCACAATCGTCCGGTCGATATAGGTGGTGTGAATCACGGCCTCATTCACATGCATGACTGCGGTGTTGTAGGCAAAGTCGTGGCCGCGCCATTCTCCGCCTGAAAATCCGATGCCGCCATACCCGAAGCCGTAGTTCACGCCGCCGTAATAGCCCACCTCGCTGCCCCAGTAGCCCTCGTGGAGCCTGTAGCTGCCGTCATACCAATCCCAGTAGTAAGGCGTCCACATGGCGCCCTCGTAAGGCGCCGGAACCCACGCGCCGGGAACCCAGTAGTAGTCCTCATCGGCATAGTCCCAGTAGCCGGGAATCCACATCAAGTTCGGCTCGGGGCAAATCGGCTGTTCGTAAACCGGCAGTGCGAGCGGAGCGAAACTCACACTGATGACGATTTGTGCGCGCGCCAATGCGGGAATCGCAGAGATCAAAAGCGCCAGCAGAAGCCAGCGCGCAGAGCGGAATAATCGCATAAGAAGAACCTCGTCATTCTTTCGTGCCCGCCCCGCCAGGAGAGTCGATTCAACCTGCGCAGAGCCGGACCTTCGGCACAACGTGCTCAAGGCTAACCCGCGTTTCCCTCGCAGGTCTGGTCAATTGAGCACACGAGGTTTTCTTTGATGCGGTCTTCTCAAATCACGCCGCCGGAGCCGGGCAACAGCATCCAGCATCGTGAAAATGCTGCGCGTTGCATTCACCGGCACGCCGGGCGCAGCTTTTCAAAAGTCGTGGTGATGTTCCGCGAACGTCGCATTCGCGTCCGGCGAAACGTCGACAGCACTTCCGCTGCCGGGGGGCGGTGGGTTCGCGGCGTCGGTTTTGGCGCGCACTTTAGCCACGGTCAGCCAGTTGTCCTTGTGGGGATGATCGGCCATCCATGGCGGCAGGGACATATGAAGAAGGCGGCTCATCGCTTCGGCGTATCCCTCGTAAAGAACACGCATTTCACGGAGCCTCCCAATGGAATCTCCATCGCGACAGACTTTGACGCCACTCGCGGCGAGTAATTCGTAGAGTTTTTCACAGCGATCCTCCGCCAGCCGGTTAGGCCCATCGTTAACCGGTCGAAGCGAGAGAATCTGCGACAAATCAACCATGGCATGTCGTGCCATCGCAAAAGTCAGTTGCGCCTGGCGCGCTTCGTAGCCCTGGATTCCCGCAATCATGATGGCCGACATATCCAGAATGGCGGTGAGCGCTGCCAGCCAGCTCTGGTTGCTGTGTTGCGAGCGGAAATAGCAAAGCTGCGGATAAGAGATATGGCTCTCGAGCAACTCCGCCGACCAGCGCTCCCACTCCATCAGCAGCGTCGAGAGCGCCCGCTCCGCGCCCGGGTAGGAATGACGCCGCAACAGCTCCGCTGCGGTGGGTGGAGATCCGGCGCGCGCATCAAGCAACGAGATGCTCACCTCGCGCCGCGAGAAGGCGCCGTAAAGAACGGGGAAATACCCCATCACCACCGCCAGAAATCCCAGTCCTGTGCCGGCCTCCAGAATCACCAGCGCGCGCGCCCAGGAATCTTGCGGCGTTACGTCGCCGAGGCCCAGCGTGAAAATGGTCGTTCCGCTCACATAGAGATCCGATTGAAATCCTGATCGGTGCGCGGCATCCACGAAAGGACTGCCGAGCGCAAAAAAGATCAAACCAAAGCCGACAACCATCGCGCCCGCCCACACCATCAGGAGCAGGATGAGCGAGAGCGGCCCGTAAAAACTGAACGCCGTTTCCCGATGGCGCGGGTTGCGTAGCCGCCGCGCAAAAAATGCCCAGGGCCTCCACGTGGCGATGTAGAAAAGGCGGGTAAGCCGCAAATGCCCGGTCGCGCGCCTCGGCAGAATGATGGTCTGGAAGGCATCGAGCAACACGATAAACAGGCAAAGCACGCCGGCGACGAATGCCAGAATCCGCATATTCTCTCCTCAGACGCGTGCCATCCCCCCGCGCTCCGACCATTGAACGTATTTTAATCAGCTTTGCAATGGGCTGGCGATCTTTGCGGCACATTGGCAAGCGCGCGATTACTTGAGGAGCGTGGCCTGCGATAGAATGCAGACCGTGCTGCCAAGCCAAAAGCAACGCTGATGAAAATGACACTGTCATTTCGCACCAGACTGTGCAGGCGCTTCTGCGCCCGTCTGTTCGTCGCGTTTTCTATCGCGTCGGGTTCTTCTCAGGCATTTGCTCAGGCGCCCCCACCCGGGCAGGACGCCGGACCGATACAACTGGTAGAACAAGCGCCTGTGGCGATCACCAAGATCGCGCCCGGTCTGTTCCTGGTGGACTTTGGCCGTGTAGCGTTTGGAAATCTCTCGCTGGGGCCTGTGAATTTACCTACATCGGGGGCAGTTACCGTCCGCTTTGGCGAGGCATTGAAAGACGGCCGTGTCGATACGCATCCACCCGGCTCCGTGCGCTATTCCGAGGTGAAGGTTGTGCTGGGCAAGGCAGCGCCCGTAGTTGTCGCTCCTCCCGTGAATACGCGTAATACCACGGCTCCCGCAGTGCTAACGCCAGCGCCCTGGGGAGTGTTGACGCCCTTCCGCTGGGTAGAAGTTGAAGGCTGGCCGGCTGAATTGCGCGTGGATCAGATTCGACGGCGTGCCGCATTCGACAGTACATGGATCGACGATGCTGCGACCTTCCAATCGTCAGACCCGATGTTGGATAAAATCTGGGATCTCTGCCACTACTCGATCAAGGCGACAACCTTTGCCGGAATCTTCGTGGACGGGGATCGCGAGCGCCTGGCTTATGAGGCGGATGCTTATCTGGCCCAGTTGGGCTACTACGCCGGCGACGCCGATCCGCGCATAGCGCGGGCCACATTCGATCGTCTGATGAAGTTTCCCACGTGGCCCTCGGAGTGGGCTCCGCACATGGTCTTCATGGCCTACGCCGACTGGAGGCAAACCGGCGACACGGCTTGGCTCGCAGCGCACTATGAGGAACTGAAGTCCAAGCTGCTGGATGAGCGCATCGGGCCGGACGGATTGGTAACGACATCGCCGGACCTGATTCAACACGGAGACAATGTTGACTGGCCACCGCAAGAGCGCGACGGCTACATGTTTACCAGCGTCAACACGGTCGTCAACGCCTTCCATCTGCGCGCATTGGAACAGATGAGCCAGCTGGCCGAGGCCCTGGGTAAGAAGCAGGAGGCCGCCAAGTTTTCAGAACAAGAGAGAGCGGCGCAGGTGATTTTCCAGGAGAAGCTCTTTGATCCGGCGCGTGGGCTCTACCGTGACGGAGTAGGAACCGATCATGCCTCTCTGCACGCAAATCTGTTCCCTTTAGCCTTTGGGCTCGTACCTGCCGACCGGCGTTCGCAAATCGCGCTGTGGCTCACAAGCCGCGGCATGGCGGCCTCGGTCTACGCGGCACAATATCTGCTTGAGGGCCTGTTCGAGAACGGCGACGACGCGGCCGCACTGGCCCTGATGACCGCGCCTGGGGATCGAAGCTGGAGGCACATGGTCGAGAGCGGCGCCACCATCACCTGGGAAGCCTGGGATCAAAAGTACAAGCCGAATCAGGACTGGAACCATGCCTGGGGAGCAGCTCCGGCGAATCTTCTGCCGCGCTTCGTGCTGGGCGCGCAGCCGCTGACTCCGGGATGGAGCCGAGCGCTGATCCAACCCCATCCGGGTTCTCTCACCTGGGTCAAAGGCAGGATGCCAACGCCGCGTGGCGAGCTTGAGGTGAGCTGGAAGCGAGAGCAGAACTTCACTCTGACACTCACTCTGCCGCCTGGCATGACCGCCAAGGTCGAGTTGCCCGCACTGGAGGGCTCGAGCGCAGTCTGGGTCGATGGCGCTCATGTCGAGGCGCATCGCGAGGGGCAATGGTGGACTCTGGAAAAGGATCTATCGGGAACCGTCACGATCGAGGAGCGGTGAGTCGCCGAAGGATTGCACTGTAGAATCGAAGATTGCTCATCAATGCTCTCACTTGGATCAAGAATTCTCCGCTCCTGCCTTCTGACCTGTTTGGCCTGTACGATGGCGAGCGCCGCCGCAGCCCCGCAGCATGCCAGCAGCACATCGCATGGCAACGCGCCCTCTCTGCCAGAGCCACGAGTGACGCTCCATTCAGGAATGCTTGGCGGAACTCACTTCGGCGCCGATCCCGCAGAGGTTGCTTTTCTCGGCATTCCGTATGCGGCTGCCCCTACTGGGAATCTCCGCTGGCGTCCCCCGCAACCTCTTCCAGCGTGGACAGGCGTCCGCGATGCGAAGGCGTTCGGCCCAGCCTGTCCTCAACTACCCAGCGGCTGGCTGCCCGAAATGCTCGGCCGCAAGCAAATGGATACAGACGAAGCCTGCCTCTATTTGAGTGTGTGGACGACAAACCTTCCTCGAAGCACGCGAACTTCATCTCACGCGCCACTCCACAAAGATCCCGTCATGGTCTGGATTCATGGCGGCGGCAACGTTGAAGGTTCTCAGGAGTGGCCGCCGCTCGGGCCAACGCTGGCCACGCACGGTGTAGTCGTCGTCAGCATCAACTATCGCCTGGGCGTGTTCGGATTCTTATCGCTTGCGGGGCTATCAGCCGAGTCCGCCCAACACGCCTCAGGCAACTATGGATTGCTCGACCAGATTGCGGCGCTCAAATGGGTCCGCGGAAATATCGACAAGTTCGGCGGTGACCCGGCCAACGTGACGGTATTCGGCGCCTCTTCGGGATCTCTCGATATCTGCGACTTGATGGCCTCTCCTCTTGCCTCCGGTCTGTTTCAAAAGGCAATCCTGCAAAGCGGCTTTTGTGTCGACAACACCTCGCCAACCCTTCCTCAATCCGAAGCCCAGGGGGAAAATCTGGCGCAGCAACTCGGAGTCTCAGCCGACGACGCCCAAGCTCTCGACAAGCTGCGCGCGATTCCCGCCGACCGGTTGCTGCATCAAGCCGCGGCAGACCGGGAGATTGACCTCAATCCCGTTGTTGACAAGTGGGTGCTGCCCGATCAGCCATGGCGCATTTTTTCTGACGGCAAGCAGGCGCGGATTCCCGTGATCGTGGGCAGCAATGCGGATGAAATGTCCATTTTCGCAAGCCCGCTGGTCGGAGGTTCGCCGCATCACCCCAAAACCATCGCCGAATACCGGCAGTGGCTGCAGCAAACGTTCCACGATCTTGCTCCTCAAGTCTTTGCCGCGTATCCAGCCAACACAGACAGCGACGTTCCCAAAGCTTTTGTCCGTATGGATTCGGATTACGAATTTGGGTTCGGCGCCTGGCTCCTGGCGCGCGAGACCCAAGCCATTGCACAGCGCGCGTTCCTTTATCACTTCACCTATGTCGGCAGCGGAGAATTTGCGGCGCTTGGCGCATTCCACAGTGAAGAAAGCATTCTCCTCAGCAAAAAATATTGGACAAGCTGGGTAAGCAGCCCCGGCGACGAACCGATGTCCGAGCGCATTATCGGCTACTGGACGCAGTTCGCCAAAACCTCTCGACCGGACGGCCCAGGTCTTCCTCCGTGGCCCGCCTATGACCCAGGAACGGATCAATACCAGGAACTAGGTCGACACACCGGCCCAATTGCTTCCCGCTCTTCCAGATTCAGCGCCTTCATGCAGGCGTTCGTTGCCGAACGAGCGAAATAAACACCCTCCGCCCTGCATGCTCACCTGATCTCTCGTTGCGCAACTCACAATTCTTGATATCATTACGCCGCTCCAGCGCTATACTTCTGGCATCCATCGTGGAACTTTTTCCCGGCTGATTTTTCTATTAATGTTGTCCATTCTGCCCACCCCATCCAATTCCTGATTGAAACTTGGACGCCCTGGGCAACGTCGATTGACAAGGCCGTAGACGCGGAACGTTTCCAGCTCCCCATGTCGCAGCAACTTCCCCCGAGCGGTGGGGTTTCAATTTCCGAGATCTTCTCTGGGCCGCGCACCGCAGGGCCCACAAATCATGGGCCTCGCTTGGCATTGGTACGCGCGGCGATGTGCAGACCGCGAAGACCAGCGCGGCAATCGGAGAAGCGAAACACCTTTCTTTGAGCACCGGGAGTGACGATGAAGTCGTGCCTTGCCTTGTTGTCTGCCGTCATAGCCGTGTTCGCGGGGCCTCCCGCTGTAGCGCAAACCCAGCGAGCTCTGCTCATCGGCATCAATATATATCAGCCGCAGGGCACAATCGCGGCGCATCCTGCCGGCTGCGTCTACGGTCGCTGCGAGCTCAAGGCCTTTCAAAACCTCGATGGCTCGGTGAACGATGCGCAGTCGATGGCCGACCTGCTCACCAGCCCCAAGTTCAGTTTCCCCTCAAATCAAGTTGTGCTTCTGACGAATCCCGCGCCGCCGCATCCGCGCCCCGGCGTTACCATTCTGCCCGCTTCCCATACCACGCACGATGGCATTCTAGCCGCCATGCAAAAGTACCTCGTCGACATCCCTGAAAAGGGCGACACCGTGGTGTTCTACGACGCCAGTCATGGATCGCTCCGCGTCAACAGCAAGGGCAACAAGCTCACCGTGCTGGTCAATGGCAAATATGTGCACGCCGACAGCACGCTGGTGCCCTCCGACGCATACACCGGCGGCTACGACGTCCGCGACCGCGAAATGACGCGCATCTTTAACGCCGCACTCGACAAAGGCGTGCATCTCACCGTGATCTTCGACAGTTGCCATTCGGGCGGCATCACGCGCGGCATCGGCCCCAAATATGTCGAGCGTATGCTGGCCTTCGATCCGCGCGACATCAGCGAAGCGCCCGACGCACAAACTCCGCCCTCGGAACGCACGGAGAATCCCGCACTGATTTTTTCCGCGGCACAGCAGGATGAGACGGCCAAAGAGATGCCGTCAACCGGCCTCACCGCCGAGCCGCATGGAGCCTTCACCTCCGCGCTGGTTCAGGCGCTTGAAGTGCTGCCCGCCGACACGCCTGCATCGCTCGTTTACGAACGCGTGCGCGCCGTCCTCGAAGGCAGCAGCGTGCCCGAGCAGGAGCCAGATCTCGACGCCAGCGAAGCGCGCCGCCAACATCCAATTTTTGGCGGCGTCGCGGCAAAATCAAACCAGCTTCGCACCACCGCGCTGGGAACCAACAGCGATGGCGCCGTCTTGCTCGATATCGGCCAGGTAGCCGGTTTGGGAGTGGGCAGCGAATTCACCGCCGAACTGCCGGGCAAAGACGGCAAGCCGGTTGTCCTGCGCATCAAGGAATTCAACGGCATCGCCCGCTCAACCGCCGATGTGGTGAGTCCCGCCAACGCAACCGTCGCGCCCGGCGACATCTACGACCTCACCAAATGGCTTCCCGATGAATCTTCCGTGCTGCTCGTCTGGCTCTGGCCCTCCAATCTTTCTGAGCAGCAAATTCTCGCCGCGGCGGCACAGGTGCAGTCCTCGAATGCATCGCTCGTCACCGATCCAGCCGAACAGCAGTGGACGCATGTCCTCAGCTGGGACGGTTCACAGTGGATGTTGCAAAAGGCCGGCGACGTCTCGCCCGTGACCCTCGGTGCGCCTCTCACCACCGGCGCGCTCCAGCAGCATCTTCCTCCAGACGCAAAACTCTGGGTGAATCTTCCCCCACCCCACGAGATCGCTCAAGCCCTTACGCCGGCTGCCGGCAGCGCCGTGCAGTTGGCCGACAAGCTGGCCACCGCGCACTACGCGCTTGCTGGCGTGCTTACGAGCCAGGGCCCCGCATATGCCTGGTATCACATGAGCGAGTTGGCGGCTGGCCCGCCTTCTCCCAATGCCCCTGCCCACAGTCCCGGTTGTTCCGCCACCTCGCAATATCCCGTCCGCAGCGACTGGGTTCTGGCCGGCGCGGACCTGGACGACGCCAGCGACAAGCTGAACAACTATGCGCTCCGTCTGGCCAAGGTGCGCGGCTGGATCGAGCTCGCCAACAATCCGACAGACGCTTCCATGTTCGAGTACTACTCCCTCGCTCTGATTCCCTCTTCCGGCGGCAAGCCGCTCAGCGACACCGTGCTTGCCGACAATCAACTCACGCACCAGGGCGATGAGTTCAAGCTGGCCCTCACTTCGAGCGACCGCATTCGCGACCCCCGCTGGGTCTACGTGCTCGATATTGACTGCCACGGCAATGGGCAACTTCTCTATCCCGGCAATTACACCGGCAATCAGTTTCCCAACAAGGGCGACGAGGATCGCCAGTTCGTGCTGCCCGGAGTCGGGGCGCTGCACATCGCGGAGCCATTCGGCGTGGACACGTTGATCCTTCTTTCGACCGAGCAACCGCTTCCCGATCCTTTCGCATTGAATTTTGATGGGGTTGCCTCGCGCGGCACGCGCGGCGCTACGTCGCCCCTCGAAAAACTTCTCAGTCAAACCAGCGGGGGGACCCGCGGAGTGGTTGAGCCTGCGCCAACCAACTGGGGCATCAGCCTTTTCACCGTTCACAGTGTCCCGCAAAATATGTCAAAGTGAGATTGGCAGTGTCTCAGTTCGAACATATCGTGCAAGGGCACGACCTTTGAGCTTGCTGAAACATTCAGCCGAAGGAGTTTTGTAGCAAGGGCACGACTTTAGTCGCGCCGATAACGTCAGTCGAAGGAGTTTTGTAGCAAGGGCACGACTTTAGTCGGGCCGATAACCGAAAGAGTTTTGTAGCAAGGGCACGACTTTAGTCGCGCCGATAACCGAAGGAGTTTTGTAGCAAGGGCACGACTTTAGTCGGGCCGATAACGTCAGTGGAATGTGCCGGGCTTCAGCCCCTGCCGACCCACTCTTTGGAGAATTTGCTTTGCATCCGGAGTTCTTCAGCAGCCTGTTTAGTCGTGCCGCAAGCGCGGATAAATCGGTGAGGGCTTTAGCCCCTGAGGGTAGTCGTTTTCAAGCTGAGACACCAATTTGAGTTTGGCGATTCAAATTCTGGCTTTATGGATTTACCGACCATCCGGCAGCTCACAGAACGTGATGATCCCGGCATCAGATGGAGGTACAACAATGTCCATTTCCCGGCGCAATTTCCTCGCTGACGCATCCATGCTCGGCCTCATGAGCGCGCTTCTTCCTGAACTGGCTGCCGCGCAAACCCAGTCGTCGGATCTCTCCGCGGAAGATCTGCCCCACGATTCCTATGGCTTCTGGAACGGTTTCTTCGACTCCGTCAATCCATACAGCGCCAACTACGGCAACAAGGCGGCAACGCGCGGGCCTGAGGACCAGTTGCCCGACCCGGCCGCGCAGACCCGGTATTTGCACTACGACACCACTAACCCCAGCGACCACAAAAAAGAGCACCACGACCACCACCACCACCACCAAGAAATGAAACTGATGCCTCAAAAATCTGGCGACGAGGGCTTGGTGCGGCGGGTATGCTAGTCTCGTCAAGCGTCAAGTCAAGCTAGCCGCCGGCTGGGGACCGGCGGCGCATCCAAAATCGCTCAACGGAGGGTGCAAGATGAACCGCGTTGCAAGAATCCTGGTCTTGGCATGTCTCGGCGCGGGGGCGCTGGCGGCAATTCAATGCCCTGCGCAGGGTTTCGGAGCGTCCAAGATAAAAGTCGCGCTGCAGCGCAAGCTTCCCGCGCTCGTTCATCTCCCCAGCAACACCATTAAACTCACCGTCGCGACAGCCGACGAAGACAGCACCCTTCCCTACGATTTTCAGGCGCTGCTTGAAACCGAGCTCCTCAAGGACGATCCCGATCTCCACGAAGAAGACAATGCCCCTGTGCTGATCGCCTGCCAGATCACCGAGTATTCTCATCCCGATCCCATCGTCACCAAGCGAGTCGCGCCGGGCGTATCGCTGTCCGGCGTCAGCGCAACCTCGGACATTACGCGCATTACCGGCCAGTTGAACGTCTCGCTTCAGGTCAAAACCTCCTCCGGCGCCATTTTGATCTCCGACAATGTCAGTGCGAAATACGACGAGGAATTCGACAGTTCCGGCAACTCCGCCTCTCATGGTGTGCTTGGTTCCGTCACAGGCACGTTTGGCCGGATCAAGGGCGGTGGCAAAAGTGAAGACACCAACCCGCCCACGCCCTCTGAGCTGCGCTCCCGCCTCATCCTCGATGCCGTGCAGCAGATTGCCGAGCATCTGGTCGACTCCGACGAAAAAATCGAAGTGCTTCTCGCTCAAAAAAGCGGGCCGCTCGACGAAGGCGACAAGTCTGCCCAGACGGGATTGTGGCAACGCGCGCTTGAGACCTACGAGACTGCTACGCCCTTCCCCAAACCTGAGGAGGACGCCTATCGCCTCTACAACATTGGCGTCGCTTACGAGGCGCTCGCCTACACGGCCACCGACGAAAAGATGATCATGAAGTACCTCGACCAGGCGGCGATCAATTACGGCAAAGCCATCGACGCCAAGCCGAGCGAAAAGTATTTCGTTGACCCGCAAAGACGCATCGAAACTGCCGTCGCGCATTACAAGGAGCTGGAGCAGGAAAGAGCCAGAGCCAAGGCCGAGCAGGATGAAGCCAATAACGCGCCGCCTGCACCCAGGGCCCTCACCAACACGCAAATCATCGCCATGGTCAAATCGGGCGTTGACGATGCCACCATCATCCAGGCAATTCACGGAGCCGCGCTGGTGGATTTCGATCTCAGCGCCAGGGGCCTGCACGACCTCTCCGTGAACGGTGTCAGCGCAAAGGTCCAGACCGCCATGAAGACGCAAGCGGCGAAGAAACCGGCCGCCGTGCACAAAGGGCTAAGCAACATGCAGATCATTGCCATGGTCAAGTCCGGCATGGACGAAGATACGATCGTCAAGACCATCGCCGCAGCCGCCGCGGTTGATTTCGACCTGACCGCCGCCGGCCAGCAGCAGCTCACCAGCGGCGGAGTGAGCGCTCGTATCGTAACCGCCATGAAGGATCGAGCCGCGAAAAAGTCTTCAACAACCGTGAAGCCTCCAGCCTGATCATGATCGTGTTGCGCAAAACCGGCATCCTCCTCGTCGCAATGTTCACCACAATGCTCGGGGCGCATCCGCGTGCGGCCTGCCAGGAAGTAAAGTGTGGCGCCGGCCAGGATCTCGTGGTGCAGGCTCTCGAGCGCATCACTCCGCAAAGCGGCAACGATGGATTCATCGATGCGCTGGAACTGCTCAAGCACGCCGTCTCCGTCTGCCCCGAGCTGGGCGACGCGTGGTACTACCGCAGCCTCGTAGAGAAGCGCCTCGGTCACGACTCGCTCGCCAAATACGCGCTGGACAAGGCGCATTTCAACGGCTCTGAAGCGCTCGATCAGGGACTGAATCCGCTTGTACTGGCCACGCCCTCCTCGCGCGGCATCAGCGCCGGCGAAGCTCCTGCTCCCGAAGCCAATGCGCCCCAGGTGCGTCCCGGCCCCGTCGAGCAAAAGTGGGCGCTCGTCGTTGGCATCGGTCAATTTACCGATAGCGAGATTCCGCGCCTTAACTACACCACAGCCGATGCCACCGCCTTCGCCGCCGCTCTCCGGGATCAGGCCATCGGCCAGTTCCCTGCCGACAACGTGCACGTTCTCACCGACGAGCAAGCCACCACAAAAAATATCAAGGAGCAGCTCAATTGGATCGCGCGCCACGCCGGCCCCAACGATCTCGTCGTGATTTACGTGGCCACGCACGGCACGCCGCGCACGGTCGATTCGGCAGGCGGCGCCAATTACCTCGTCACCTATGACACCGAGGCCTACAAAGGCGCGAACTTCGACGAGGACGCGCTCTATGCCACCGCTTATCCCATGGTGGAATTGGCCAACGCCGTCGCCACGCGCATGAAGGCCCTGCGCACCGTCGTCTTTCTCGACACCTGCTACAGCGGCGGCGCGGCAGGCTCGTCAACTGACAAACTCGCCAACACCGCCCCCTCCGCATCCATGCTCACCCACATGTCGCTCGGAACGGGCCGCATAGTGATGGCGGCCAGCCAGAACAATGAGGAATCGCTCGAAAGCAACCAGCTCCACCACGGCTATTTTACGTACTACCTTCTGCAAGCGTTGAAGAGTGGCAAGGGACTCACGCCGCTGAGCCTGGTCTACGCATCCGTGGCGCAGCAAGTCTCACAAAGCGTCTCCGCGCAAGGCGCTCATCAGCATCCCGTCATGAACCGCAGCTCCGCGGATGCAGATTTCTCGTTGCGCTCGCCAGGACCGAGCGCGTTCAACGTGCAGCCGTAGACCCGCCTCACGCTAGAGCGTGTTTCATAAATGGTCTCGCGAAAGGGCACGACTTCAAAGCCTGCCCTGAGCGAAGTCGAAGGGTGCCGAAAATGGCAAAATAATTGAGGGGTTTTAACCCCTGAGGGATTTGCGCTAGTCAGTCAAGCCATTTTTGAAACAAGCTCTAGCCGAGCAGTTGCTTCCCCACCTTGATGTAAAGCTCAACCGCTTCCAACAGCTCTTTCTTCGCCAGCTTCTCAAATGGCGTGTGCGCTACGTGAATGCTCCCCGGCCCAAGCAGCAGCGGCTCACCCCAGTTCGACAACTGCGGAATATCGGTAGTGAACTTCGCAATCATGGTCGGCAGTCCCTCCACCGCGCGCAGCCGCACAAAGGGAATCTCCAGCGTAAAGTCCACCTCCGCCAGCCCCGCCGCCGCATCAAGGATTGCGGCGCGCACCGGTGCCGAGTCACCCACCAGCCGCACCAGCACCTGCGCCTCGGCTTTATCGGCAATCACATTAGGCGCATGGCCGCCGTGAATCTGCCCAACGTTCAACGTACTCGGCCCCACGTCTTCGATCACCGGCAATTCCAGTTCCAGCAGTTTCGCCATCACCTGCACTAATTTGTGCACGGCGCTCTCGCCAAGCTCCGGATACGCCGAGTGCGCCATCTTGCCCGTAGCGCGAAACACCGCGCGCAGAGCCCCCTTTGACGCCAGCGCCAGGCGATTGTCCGTGGGCTCGCCGCTGATCAAAAACCGGCTGCCCTTGGCCGCAAGATTAGCCGCCTTCGCGCCCGCCGAATCGCGTTCTTCGCCCGAAACAAACAACAATCCAATCCGATACCCCGCCGCGCGCAGCGCTTCGGCCGCTGCAACCTGCGCCGCAATAATCCCTTTGGCATCGGAAACTCCGCGCCCATACATGAACTCCGCATCTTCGCTAAATGCGATGTACGGCGGCACGGTATCCATGTGCGTGGAAAAAACCAGGTCCGGCGTCTGCCCTTGAGGTCCCGCATACACATTCCACCGCGGGCCTGCGGTGGCGCTCTCCGGCGGTTGCGGCACGGGAGTCTTCTCCACGTCCCAGCCTCGCCCGGCAAGAATCCCGGCCAGCAGATCTCCGACCGCCCCCTCGTGGTAGGTCGTTGATTCAATTTCGCATAACTGACGCGTCAACGCGATGGGGTCAAGAGGCGTGCGTGCGGATGCATCTTTCATCTTATTGCCAGCATACCGCAGCGACCGTTTCCATTGCGGCTCGCACCTGCCGCTGCGCCGTTCCGCGGCTCCGATCGGCGTAAAATGAACAGTGGAATGGACTCGACGATCGCATCCACGCAAACTGAAGCGCATCGAGACGGACCCATTCGCTCAATTTCCCTTCCCCCGTCACAAGACAATCGCGTAAACAGAATTCGCAGCCTCACAATCGCTGGTCCCGCCGGCCAACTTGAAGCGGTTCTGAACCAGGGTTCTCCCGACGCGCGTTTTGCCGCGCTGGTCTGTCATCCGCACCCGTTGGGCGGCGGCAACCTGCACAACAAAGTTGTCTATCACGCCACCAAGGTGCTCAACGATGCCGCGCGGGGGGGGCTGCGCTGTCCCGTCCTGCGCTTCAACTTTCGCGGCACGGGCTTAAGCGAAGGCGCACACGACGGCATCGCCGAAACCGGCGACGTGCTCGCCGCCATGGAGTGGCTCGAACGCGAATTTCGCCTTCCTCTCATCGTCGCCGGATTCAGTTTTGGCGCAGCCATGGCCCTCCGCGCATGTAGTCTGCCCGGCCCAGCGCACCGCGACGTGTGCGCGCTCATCGCACTCGGCCTGCCCACCACGGCGCCCACCACAGCGCCCACCACACCGCAACGTCCCGCTTATCCGTATTCTTTCCTGCAAAACCTGACCACCCCAAAACTCTTCCTCAGCGGCGATCGCGACCAGTTCGCGCCCGTTGAGCAGCTAACCCAGGTGGTCGCATCCGCAGCCGAACCCAAGCGCCTCATTCTCATTCCCGGCGCCGATCATTTCTTCACCAATCAACTGGAACCGATGCAACGCACGCTTGCCGGCTGGTTGAAGGAGCAATTGCCATGACACCGGTCAGCGACAGCACTCTCGAATCGCTCCACGCAACGGCCACCGCCATCTTTACCGGTGCGCTCAAGGACTGCAACATCGCGACGGCCTTCGATCGTCGCCTGCGCTTTGAAGGCCAGGTGATGCATCGCCTTCTTCCCGACGGCAGCGGCCCCGCAACCATCGATCTCTCCGCGTACAAGCGCGTCTTTGTCATTGCCCTGGGCAAAGCTGCCGGACCCATGCTCGATATCCTTCTGCAGCGCATGAAGCGCCGCAAGGGCATGCGCGGCATCTGCGCCAGCAACCAATTACCCGCCAGGCGCAACTGGCGCTTCCGTTATTTTGAAAGCGGCCATCCCCTGCCCAACGAAGATTCCTTCGCCGCCGCGCGCGCCGCACTCGCGCTTCTGCGCAAAGCACGCAAAGACACAATCGTCTTCTTCCTCATCTCCGGCGGCGGTTCGGCGCTCTTCGAGCTGCCCCTCGATCCGCGCATCACCCTCGAGCACACCATCGAATTCAACCAGTTGCTGCTGGCCTCGGGCGCGCCCATCAACGAGATCAACACGCTGCGCAAGCACTTCTCCGCCGTCAAAGGTGGCCGCCTCGCGATGGCCGCGCCTGAAGCCGCCAAGGTGAGCCTGTTGCTCCCCGACGTGCCGCTGCGCACGCTCGACGCGCTCTCTTCCGGCCCCTCCACGCCCGACCACTCCACCGTGGCCGATGTGCGCGAACTCCTCGCCAAATACCACCTTGCGGAAAAACTCCCGCCCTCGATCCGCACTTTCTTCGAGCGCGCGGATTTCCCCGAGTCGCCCGGCAACAAGACCTGGCGGGTTACGTTCCTCCCGCACAAAATGCCCTGGGCCGGCGAGCAGCATAGCCCTCGCGACATCAGGGCGACCGACAACATGAGCGGCGAAGACGAGGCCTTCCGCGATTCCGTCTTCGAGATCCTGCTTTCCAGCCACGATCTGGTGGAGAGCGCGCGCAACCTGGCACGCAATGCGGGCTATCACGTGATCGTCGACAACACCTGCGATGATTGGGATTATGCCGACGCCGCTCGCTACCTGGTCGAGCGCTTCCACACTTATCGCGCCATGCACCCACGCTTCTGTCTGATCTCCGTGGGCGAAGTAACGGTAACGCTTACCCGCACTCCGGGCGCGGGCGGCCGCAATCAACAGTTCGCGTTAACCTGCGCACTCGAGCTCGCGAAATATCCCAGCTCGCGCCTCACCGTGTTCAGCGCCGGCTCAGACGGAATCGACGGCAATACGCAGTCGGCGGGCGCCATCGCAGACCCCACCACCGTCACTCGCGCGCGCGCCTTCGGCTTCCATCCCGAGCAGTCGCTGGCCGCGTTCAACGCCTGCCCGCTCTTCACCGCCATTGGCGACTCCGTGGTCACCGGCCCCACCGGCCACAACCTCCGCGACCTGCGCCTGCTCATCTCGGAATCCGCCTAGCGCTTGACGCTGCAGTCCGCATAACGACGGAATTGTCATCCTGAGCGCAGTCCGCCGCGGCATACGGAGCCGAAGGATCCGCGGTTGCTCTTAGTTGGCTCAGGCTCATCACTCCAAAGCGCGCCGGGCCAACCTGCTGACTCGCCAACTCACTGACTCGCTGACTCGCTGACTTGCTGCCTCGCTGACTCGCTGACTCGCTGACTTGCCGACTCGCTGACTCGCTGACTCGCTGACTTGCTGCCTCGCTGCCTCGCTGGCTTGCCGACTCGCTGACTTGCTGGCTTGCTGACTCGCTCCCTCGCTCCCTGTCTTCCCGGTGGAAAACCCGCGGAACTTTTCTCCCTCGCGCCCGCATCGCCTGCATTAGCATGGGTGCGTGCCCCGAAAATCAAATCGCAAGGCCGCCGGCAAAAACCCCGACATTCGCGCCGTTGCCGCACTAGCCAAAGTCTCCATCGCCACGGTATCCAGAACCATCAACGCGTCTCCGCTGGTCAGCGATCGCCTCAACAAGCGTGTCTGGCAGGCCATCAAGCAGCTCAACTACCTGCCCAACACGCACGCGCGCACCCTTGTCTCGGGCCGCAGTCGCCTGCTCGGCATCATCGTTGAGAACATTACCAATCCCTTCTTCCCCGAGCTGATTCAGAGCTTCGAAGAGATCGCGGTGGCCCATGGCTACGAGATTCTGGTGAGCTCCACCAACAGCAACCCCGCAGTGCTTGCCGCCTGCGCGCGCCGCATGTTGGAGCGCAAGGTCGACGGCGTCGCCGTCATGACCTTCGGCGAAGAGGAACCCGTGCTCGACCAGCTCGTCAACCGCGGCGTTCCCATCGTTCTTGCTGAGTTCAAGCTCGACGACCCCAAGGCCAGCACCATTCTTCTCGACTACTCCACGGGATTTCACGCCGCCATCCGCCATCTCGCCGGGCTCGGACATCGCTCCATCGCTTTTCTCGCCGGCCCGTACAGTCTCCACTCGGCCATTACGCGCGAAAATGAATTCCGCGCCGCCATCCAGGCCTCCGATCTGCCCATCCAAAAGAAATGGATCATCGAATGCGACCACACGCTCCGGGGCGGCGTCGCGGGCTTTGAGCAACTGCGCAAGCTCGCCTCGCGGCCCACCGCCATCGTCTGCTCCAACGATATGACCGCCATTGGCGTCTTGCGCGCGGCCTACATGGCCGGGCTCCACTTGCCTCAGGATCTCTCCGTGGTCGGGCTCGACGATGTGGATTTTGCGGAGTACACGCTGCCGCCCCTCACCACCATCCGTCTGTCACGCACCGATCTGGCGCGCGCCGCGTTTGAAGCGCTGCGCACACAGGCCGAAGACCCTGAAAATCCAAAAATGCAGCGCGAGTTTCTGGTTTCCACCAGCCTCGTAGTCCGCGGCTCAACGGCCCCGCCCCCGGCCGCTCCTCCATCCTGAGTTTCAAAAGCTAACCCTACCATCGCTCCCGCGTCGAACTCACGACGCCTTCAATTTATCCGGTCCATCTCTCAAAATCATCTTGCATGTGAAGGAACCGCGGCAAGACCAATCGCGTACTTGAATTCTATGAAGACCTGGGTGAGCGGAATCATACTGTGCCTGGCCTGTGGAAATCACCTGTCGGCCGCGCCCAGCCCCTCTCATCCGAGTGCGACCAAACCGGCCGCCGTGGCTGCGCAGAAGAACGACACGAGCGATCCGCTTGTCGACCGTCCGCTGCACCTTTCCGACTTCCCCAACATGCAGCCGCGCGAAGAATTGCGCACTAAGCTCGCCCACATCTCCGATTTCATCCAGAACGCACCCTTCGACGGCCAACCCTCTACCGAGAAAACCGAAGTGTGGATGGCTCACACCAATTCGACTCTTTATTTCGTATTCATCTGCTACGACCGCCATCCCGAGCTGATACGCGGCCACCTGGCCCGCCGCGAAAACATCCTTAATGACGATAGCGTCGCCGTGCTTCTCGATCCTTTCCGCGACCGGCGTCTCGGCGTCGTCTTCAAGGTGAATCCAGCCGGCGTGCAGGCTGACGGCGCATGGAGTGAACCGAACAACACCGACTACAGTTATGACACCGTGTGGGATTCCGACGGCCGCGTAACCAAAGACGGCTGGATGGCGCTCATCGCTATCCCCTTTCGCAGCCTTCGCTTTCGCGCCAATCAATCGGACTGGGGCGTGGTGCTCGACCGCTACTTTCCCCGCAACTCTGAAAACGATTTATGGCCGCGCATCGCTACCGACGTCTCGGGTACCCTCAGCCAGGAAGGCACACTCCACGATATTGAAGGCGTCAGCGGCTCGCACAATTTTCAGTTGAACCCCTACACGCTGGCGCAAAACGAGCGGTCGCTCATCGACATCGATCCCACCAACCCCTACTTCAGCTCGCGTCACTTTGAAGGTACCGATGGCGGCGAGGCCAAGCTGATCCTCAAGGACAGCATCGTTCTCGACGGCGCCATCAACCCCGACTTCAGCGATGTTGAATCCGCGCAGCCGCAATTCACCGTCAATCAGCGCTTCCCTGTTTACTTTCCCGAGTTGCGGCCTTTCTTCCTGGAAAACGCAACTTACTTTAATACTCCCATCACTCTCATCTACACGCGCAACATCGTACATCCCGAGTACGGCGTCCGCGTAACAGGAAAAATCGACCATACGAACGTCGGACTCTTTGTTACCGACGATCGCCAGCCCGGACAGGCCGTCGCGCCCGGCGATCCGCTGTACGGAAAACATTCGACCGTCGCTGTCGGCCGCGTCTCTCAAGACCTGGGCAAGGGATCCAGCCTGGGTGCCATGTACACCGACGAGGAATTTGGCCAGGGCTGGAACCGCATCGGCGGCATCGACTTTACCGCGCGCATCGACCAGCACTGGACCGCGTGGGGACAAATGGTAGAAAGCTCCACGATGGGCGACAAAGACAGTGGCACGCCGCCCGCTTACAGCGCCGGCCCCGCCAGCGCATTCCAACTGCAGCGCTCCGGCCATGCGTTCAACCTGAACGAGAACTACTTCGACGCCAGTACTGGTTTTCAAACTCAGTTAGGTTTCATCCAGGCTTCCAACTTCCGCAACAACCAGACTCACGTCACCTATCAGTGGTATCCCAAGAAGCGTTTCTACCAGAGCTTCGGCTTCGAGACCAATCAAAACATCGCCTTCGATCATCAGGGCGACCGCGTCTTTCACTACTCCACCTTCGATCCCTTCTGGCTGCTGCCGCGCAACATCGTCATCGCTCCCATCATCGGAGAAAACTCCGATACCGTCAGCCCCCTCAACTACTCCGGCCTCGCAAACTTCAAGAACCTTACCGAGAACTTCGGCGGCATCGTCGTACGCGGCGCGCCCTGGTCGCAGCTCAACTTCAACCTGCAGGCCATTCGCGGCGGCAACGTAAACTACAACCCCGCCGCGGGGCAGATCCCCTCGCTGCTCAACGAGGAGACCGTGCAGTTGCTCTTCACCGTGCAGCCGGTCAGGCAGCTCACCGCCGACAACACTTACCTGCTCGACCGCGACCACGCCGTAGCCAACGGCGCATTCGTCTACGAGGCGCAAACCATGCGCAGCGTGGTCAACTACCAATTCACCCGCTCCATCTCTGCACGCCTGGTTGCGGAGTACGACTCCACCTTGGCCAATCCTGCGGAAACCTCCCTGTTGCGCACCAGGGAATTCGCTTCGCAGGCCCTTCTCACCTGGCTGCCGCATCCCGGCACCGCGGTGTACATCGGCTACAGCGACGATCTGCAGAATCTAGATCGCAGCCTTTGCAACCGCCTGCCCGGCGGCGCATGCGATCCCAACAACACCACCCCGCCGCGCGCCGCACTCATCCTCAACGACGGCCGCCAAGTCTTCATCAAAGCTTCGTATCTCTTCCGCTTCTGACCCCAGCCCGCGCTCTTTTTCGTCCCGCCCATGCGAATGTTGCAATGGAATCACATGGCGATTCGCATCCCGCGACGGTTCGTGCGTTAAGCTGTCTATTGAAGAACGCGGAGCTCGGTTCCCCGCCGGAGATGCAATCTTGACGACTGCTTGCATTAATCGCATCGCCACTGCAGTGCCCCCTCATGACATGCACCACGCCTTCGTTGCCTTTGCTGAATCCATGCTCCCCGAAGGCACGCCTCGCAATCTCTTTCGCCGCATGGCGCGCCAATCGGCAATCGATCACCGATACTCTTTCCTCAACCCCGCCGTCACCGCGGATGGCAGCGTGCGCGATGCTGATGAGTTTTTCATTCCCGGCAACTTCCCAACCACCGCCCGCCGCATGCAAGTCTTTGAGCAATTCGCGCCGCGGCTCGCCCACAGTGCTCTTCACAAGCTTGCCCTCGCTCAAGAAGAGCGCCGCGCCATCACCCACGTCATTGTTACCTCCTGCACTGGCCTCTACGCACCCGGGCTCGACTATGACATTGTCGAGCATCTCAATCTCAACCCATCCGTCGAGCGCACCTTCATCGGCTTCATGGGCTGCTACGCCGCCATCAGCGCGCTCAAAGCCGCGCGCCACATCGTTCGCTCCGAGCCCGGCTCCAAAGTGCTCCTCGTGAGCCTCGAGCTGTGCTCCCTTCACGTGCAGGAAACCCAGAATCTCGAACAGTTGCTTGCGTTCCTCGTCTTCGCGGATGGCTGCGCAGCCTACCTCGTCAGCGCGGAACCGACCGGCCTCGCCATTGACAGCTTTCTCACGGCCATTCTCTCCGGCACAAATGAAATGATTACCTGGCGCATCGGCGAGCAGGGTTTCGACATGCACCTTTCCGGCCAGGTCCCCGGGGAGTTGCGCCGTGGCCTCGCCGCCGTGGGCAATCAAATTACCCGGAGCGCCGACATCCACCCCGTCGATCTTTGGGCCGTTCATCCCGGCGGCCGCACTATTCTTGACGCCGTCGAGCAGGGCCTCGAGCTGGCGCCTGATGCACTCTCTGACTCGCGCCACATTCTGCTGAACTACGGCAACATGTCCTCGCCGTCGGTAGTCTTCGTCCTCGAGCGTCTCATGCGGCGCGCTCGCCCTGGCCAACTCGGCTGCGCCATGTCCTTCGGGCCCGGCGTCACCGCGGAAACGATGCTCTTCCATGCCGTCTAGCTCTCCCGACTTTCGTCATCGCGCCCAGCTCACTGAAATGATGGACGAGCCTTGCTCGCGCGACGATTTGCGTGCCTGCCTGCGCGACCTCTCGCGTCTCAATCGCTGGTTCCGGGCTCACTCCCCGCTTCTTCAATGGCTCAACACCTTCGCCCCGGCCCCTCTCCCTCAACCTCTTCGCATCCTCGACGTTGGTTGCGGCTACGGCGATGGGCTGCGTCGCATCGAGCGCTGGGCACACGAGCGAAATCTTGCCGTCGAACTCACCGGCCTCGATATCAACCCCGACACCGTCGCCATCGCCTCTCAAGCCACGCCGCCCGCAAGCCGCATTCGCTGGGTTGCGGACGACGTATTCGCTTTCGCTCCATCCAATCCGATCCACCTTGTCACCAGCTCGCAGTTCACGCATCATCTCAGCGAGCCGCAGATCGTCCGCTTTCTCCAGTGGATGGAACGGTCCGCGGTCCTTGGTTGGTTCATCAATGACCTCTCCCGCGCCGCCGTCCCCTACCACTTCATTCGCATCTTCGCCCGCCTCGCGCGCTTGCATCCATTCGTTCAGCACGACGCGCCCGTCTCCATCGCCCGCGCCTTTATTCCTGAAGACTGGCAAGCACTATGCGCCGCGGCAAACTTGACCGAGCGCGACGTCATCATTCAACCCTTCAAGCCCGCCCGTTTGTGCGTCGCGCGGAGAAAACCGCAATGACGATCACGCCTTCAACTGCCGATCACCTCGTCATCGGCGGAGGCCCCGCCGGCTCCATGGCCGCCATTCGTCTCGCTGCCGCCGGAAGAGACGTCGTACTGATCGAGCGTGAGCGCATCGCGCACCACAAAGTCTGCGGCGAATTTCTCAGCCGCGAAGCCGTGCACTATCTTCACCAGCTCGGTATCGATCCGCGCGATCTCGGCGCGGAAGCCATTTGCACTCTCCGCCTCTCCTCGGGCAGTCGGATCGTCACCAGGCAGCTTCCGTTTCAGGCCTTATCGCTCTCCCGTCGCGTTCTCGATGAGGCTCTGCTCCAGCACGCCCGGCAAACCGGATGCCGCATCCTGCGCGGCGTCGCCGTCGAATCGCTCATCCCAAAAACCGGCACCTGGACCGCCGCGCTCGCCAACGGAGAAACCATCCACGCGCAAACCGTCTTCCTCGCCACTGGCAAGCACGATCTTCGCGGCTTCCATCGTTCGCCCAGCCGCCAATCCGATCTCATCGGCTTCAAGCTGCACTGGCAACTCAGCCCTGCCGCAGCCCACGCCCTCAGCGGATGCATGGAGCTCTTTCTCTTCCCCGGCGGTTACGGCGGTCTCTCGCTCGTTGAAGACGGCGTCGCCAATCTCTGCCTCGTCGTCCGCCGCGCGGCGTCGCACAAGCTCGGCGGCTGGCCCGCCCTTCTCGCCTCCATCCGCACGGCGAATTGTCACGTCGGGCAACTCCTCAAGGACGCAAAACCTCTCTGGCCTCGTCCGCTTGCCATATCTCCTATCCCCTACGGATACCTTGGTCCACATCCGCACGGTCTCTGGTGCATCGGCGATCAAGCCGCCGTCATTCCCTCGTTCACGGGCGACGGCGTGTCCATCGCTCTGCACAGCGCCGCACTCGCCTCGGAAACATGCCTTTCCGGCGCGGACATCTCCACATACAACCGCGCTCTCCGCGCGCAACTCCGCCATTCCATGTCGCTGGCCACCTGGCTCTCGTGCGCCGCCGTCACAAACTTCGGCCGCATTCTCGCGCCATTCGCGTTCGCGCTTTTCCCTGCCGCAATGCAAACCATCGCCGCAGCCACACGCATCCCGCAGGCAACGCTTCTCGCCGGCACAATCGCACCCACGCGCGCCAAAATCTAAATTATCTCGATCTCTCTGGAGCGTGCCCCACGAATGGTTTCGCGAAAGGGCGCGAGTTGACTCGCGCCGCAACAGCCAATGAGCTTTGTATCAGGGCGCGAATTCATTCGCGCCGCAACAGGCGCCCAACAATGACGTGGGGCCCCTGCGCGATCCTTCCATCGCAAGGTCGCCTTTTTCCGCATCCTCTTTAACCCCTGCGGGATGCGCGCCAGCCCGCCAGGAAATCTATGAAGTACGCTCTACGGAACAGCCGTCACGGCAGCTTCCTGCTCCACCGTCTCTAATTCCATGACGCCCGCTTCGCGCCAGGCCGTGATCTCCGCATGCGTCTCATCGGCGGCGGTGCGCCGGTCCGGATAAATCTGCGGCTCGCCGAAGTGGAGTTGCGCCGAGAAGCCGGCCACGCCCAGCACCTTCCACAGGTGCGCGGTAAAAGTCTCGTCGCCGTACCAGCAAAGCTCGCGTTCTTCCACGCCGCCTTCCAAAACGTAGCGCAGCGCCGCCGCGGTAATCGGCGCGCCCGCTGTCGTTGCCGGATCGATGAGCCGCGAGTGGAAGCGCAGCACCTGCGCGCCATCCGTGCTCGTGCCCTCGGGAAACAGCAACACCGGAACCGGAAGACGCAATCGCTCGGTCATCTGCTCGGCCACCGACATCGCGCTTGCCAGGCTCGAACGATCCAGGAAGATTGTCCCTCCCGTCCGCGCCGCCTTGCCGAAAAACGGCCAGCCGCCAATTTCCATCTTGGCCACAAAAAAGCACGGCATGGCCGCGCTGATAATGATGATGTCGAGATAGCTGAGATGGTTCGCAACCACCAGCCCGCAGGCCGGCGGCTCCCCGTCCACCTGCGATCCGATGCCCAGGCATCTCAGAATGATGATTGCCGCTTGCTGCAGCCATATGGCGCGCTGCTCGAGCGTCAGCGGCCCGCGTATGCGCTTGTGCCAGTAGCGCACGATACAGAGCACAAGTGCGAAGACCAGCGCCACAGCGCGCCGGAGCCGCCGCAGCATCATGACGTCAGAGGAGTAAGGAACCGGTTGCGCGCGGCAGCCGAAAGCAATTTCAGATCGAGGAGCGTCAGAAAATCGATGGTGCGAAACTCGCGGTCCCATGCCGGCGCCGCGGCAATGCGCGCGCCAAGGCCGAGGTAGGTCTTCAGCAGCTTGGGAACTTTTCCCTGCGTAGCGGGATTCGCGATAACACCGGATCGATCGCTCTGGCAGGGTAACGGCTGTGCGTCAGCATCCTGCAGCTCCGGGGGGCATGCGTAAGCCGCGGTCGGCGTCGTCTCAAACTCCCTGGCAACCCGGAAATTCTCAAGCTGGCGATACATCCGCCAACCCTCCGCCGGGTCATTGGAGTTTAAAGAAGAGCAACCGAGCAAATAACGAAGCCCCATGCCGGTAGCATACTGCGCAATCCCTCGCCACAGCAACATCGGCACCTCGGGTGTGCGATGCTCGCGATCAATCGAAGCCCGGCCCAGTTCCAGAACGCCCGGCCGCAGCGGTTCATACGGCGCAAAATTGAACTCCTGCTCGGAGTAGTAGCCCAGGTGCCGCGCCGCCGTCTCTCCGGATTGCATGCGATAGGTGCCCACCACGCACCGGCTGATCTTGTCCTCCACCAGCAGGTGCTCGCACACTGTATCGAAACGATCCACGTCGAGCCCAATATCGTAAGAGCTTTCCAATCCCTCGCCCAGCTCC
>Ga0302319_10001907_pt1 | contig 46098 bp, 33 predicted proteins | sample Bog_T0_2_FD_203319 | JGI IMG/M metagenome (GOLD analysis project Ga0302319, IMG submission 203319) | Peat permafrost microbial communities from Stordalen Mire near Abisko, Sweden - Bog_T0_2 | ecosystem: Environmental > Terrestrial > Soil > Wetlands > Peat | place: Sweden: Abisko, Stordalen Mire...
CGCCGTGCTCGAACCACGAGATGATGCCCGTCGTGTTCTGCTGGCGGAAATGGCGGTGGAGCATCGGACGGCGAAGGTCGCAGTCCATCAGGAGCACCTTCTTGCCGTGGCGGGCGAAGCACGAGGAGAGGTTGCAGGAGATCAGCGTCTTGCCCTCCCCAGGGATCGTGCTGGTCACCAGGATCGACTTCGGGAAATCGAGCTTCGACTGGATCTTGACCGAGCTGTAGAGGCTAAGGAACGCCTCGTTTCCGGGCTCGTTGCCGGAGGTCGTCTCGGCGAGCCCTATCTTCTCGTCGTCGGCGATCGTCGAGAGCTGCGGGATGATGCCGAGCAGGTGGGCCCCGATGAACGACTCGACGTCCCAGGCGCTCTTCACGCGGTCGTCGAGGAAGCCGAGGCCGATGGCGATGCCGAGGAAGGCGATTATCCCCAGGCCCACGCTCGTCCTCAGGATGGCCGGTATGTTCGGGGAGATCGGGCCGCCGGGGATCTGCGCCCTGTCGAGCGGGTGGAGCGAGATCTTGTCCAGGTTCTTGAGCGTCGTCGTCTGGTTCAGGCGATCCAGGATCTCCATGTAGTAGTTCTTCTGCTCGGTGGCGCGGCTCTGCAGGGAGTTGAAGTCGACGCTGAGCGCCCGCAGGCTCAGCTCCTGGGCCTCCTGCGCGTCGTATTCCTTCTGGAGGGCCTGCACGTTGTCGCGGGTCTGCGACATCCGGGTGTTCAGGTCGGCGATCGCAAGCTCGACCGCCTTGGCGAGCTGGACCTTCGTGATCGCGATCTTGTCGGCATTGTCGATCACCTTGGGGTGCCTCTCCAGGTAGCGCTCCATCAGGAGCGCCTGGGTCTGCTCGGCCTCGTTGAGCTGCGCCTTCAGGCCGGGGACCGCGCCGTGGGTGGCGATATAGGAGATCTCGAGCAGGTCCTTTCCGGACTTCTTGAACTCGGCCACCTGCTCGACCAGCTGCTCGACGTTGAGCATCTCGAGCCGGGCGCTCGTCAGGGCGTTGTTCACCGACTTCAGGCGGTCGGAGACGATGTCGACGCTCTTCTCCAGGGAGACGAGGTTGTGCTGGCGCATGTACTCCTGGAGCTGCCGCTCGGCGTCCTCGGCGTCCTTCTTGAGCTGCTCGGCCCGGCCCTTCAGGTACGTGACGGCCTCCTCGTTCTTGCCGCCGACGCTCTCAAAGAGGTAGTCCATGAACTTGTCCACGTAGCGGTTGGCGATGAGCGCGGCGGCCTCGGCATCCTCGTGGTTCACGGTGACGGTGATCAGGTAGGCGTTCCTGACGGGATCGGCGGATACCGAGCCCAGGAGCGCTCCCACCGGCGGCGGGGGGCTGCCCGGGGGCAGGCGCTTGAGCGCCGCCCGCTCCAGGATGCGGCGCTCCTCGGGCGTGAAGGATTCAATGACGCTTGCGCGCAGCCGGTTGCTGTCGATGTCGTGGATGTAGGTGTTTAAGTCCACGTCCGAGCGGACGGACGGGTCCACGACGCCCTGGCTGGTCACGACCGTCTCGGGCTTCTCGAACTGGAGCGAGGCGACCGCCTGGTAGATCGGGGTCTTGCGAGCCTGGAAGTAGAAGTATCCGACGGCCAGCAGGACCGCGATCGGAAGGGCCACCCAGACGCGCTCGCGCAGGATGATGTAGTAGTCGCGCAGCGTGCGCCGCTCGATCGCCACCTCGTCGTCCTGGCCGGGGAGGGGATGCCTCGTGGATTTGCTGTGTGCTGCGTCGGACATCGTGCGGGGAGGGTGGCGGCGTTAGATAATGCGCTCCGGGACGTACACGATGTCGTCCGGCTCCAGGAGCAGGGCATTGTTGTCGCCGTTGGTCTTCGCGTTGCTGCGCCCCTTGATGAGGCTCTCCACGTCGAGGGTGATCACCTTGGTCGAGCCGTCGGGCTGGATGCGCGTCACCCGCACGGCCGTGCCCTGCGCCGTGTCCGTGAACCCCCCGGCCTTCGTGACCAGGTCGAGGACGCTCATGGTCGACTCCACGGGCAGGGGGTATCTCCCCGGGTTTTTCACCTGGCCCTGGATCGACACCTCGCGCGGCGCGTATTCCTCGACCGCTACCGTCACCTGGGGATTGCGCAGGAACCTGCCGTCCTTGTAGGCCGCCTCGATCGTGCGCTCCGCCGTGCTCAGGGTGAGGCCGTAGACGCGGATCTCGCCCACCAGCGGCAGGTTCACGGTCCCCTTGGCGTCGACCCTGCAGAGCGTGGAGAGGTCGTCCTCCTGGAAAACGGAAATACGCAGCTTGTCGGTCGTCCGGATGTTGTACTCCTGGCTCCTGTTGGAGTTGCTCCGGGCGGGAGCGTCCTCCGCGCCCGCGGGGGCGAGCGCCGCCACAAGCAGCGCTCCAATCAATGCGGACTTGAGGATGAAATTCACGACGTGGGGTGTCTACCAGTGCGAGGACAGGGTAAGGTTGATTTGTTGCCGGGGAAATTCGGCGTAGGCGAGGGTGGAATAGCTCCTGTAGTAGATGTAGTTGAGGGATATCTTAAGGTGCTCGTTTATCATGTAGTAATACGAGGCACTTAGGGAATAAAACCAATCCACGCGGCGCTTGTCCGCGGGCTCGATTATGCCCTCCTCGCCCAGGAACCGGTTTTCCCCAAAGTTGGCGCCGAGCGTGCCGCTCGAGTTGGCGTTGATGGAATCCTGGTAGGTGAGGCCGGCCTGGGTGACCTCGATGTTCTGCGCCTGGGCGGTGTTCGAGTAGTCCCGTGAGAGGCTGGCCGTGAGCTGGTCCCTGCGGTCGATGTTCCACGTCGCCGAGCCGTTCGCCGTGAGGTCCTCGAAGGTCCCCGTGTCGACGCCCCCGTAGGGGGTCCTCTCCTGGACGCCCAGCTGCAGCGAGCCGTTGAACGGCCCGTACACACGGCCGCTCACGCCTCCCATGACCGCATTGTCGATGTCGTAGGAGCCGTTGGCCTCATCCTCGTAGCGGACGCGGTAATTGATGAACAGGTCCCGCTGCTCGTTGAGGACGTAGTAGAGGTAAAGATTGCCCGTGTACGTGCTCAGGTCGGTGAAGAGCTGCTTGTCGACGTAGTCGATCCGGGTGAAGTCGAAGGATCCCGAGATCGTGTAGCGCTCGATCACCGGGTACTGGACATTCACGCCAAAGTCATAGTTCCAGGACGGGTCGCGCGTGTTGACCGTCACGTCCGCCCGGTCCTCGCGCTGGACGCTCATCGTGATCGAGCCCGTCGTGCGTCCGGTCTGCTTGGTGAATTCCAGGGAGAATTTCGGGTCGTCGTAGTTCTGGGCTCGGAAGGCGCCGTAGCGGGCGTACGTGACCGAGACATTCCCGTTCACGCCGATCCAGCCCGCCCTGCGCGTGAACTCGACCCCTAGCGATCCCTCGTAAACCATGCTCCCCTTGTCCAGCGCGTTTGTGAAGACATTCGAGTCGTAGCCCATCTCAAAGGTGCCATCCACGAACAGGTGATCCTTGCCGTCCTCGAGCGAGACGAGGGCCAGGGCCTTCGGACAGGCGACAGCAATGGCGAGCACGGCGGCAGCCGTGAACAGTCTTGGCGGAAATTTCATTTACTTCGTTCAGCTACGGAGAAGGGTCGTTGGACTATCCGCTCGTCAGATTGGCCGGACTCACGTTTGGCTGCACCGTGGTGGCGGGCACCACCGGCACGGGCACGATTTCGGCATTGGGACCGGCCGTGGACCCTCCGTCAAAGAGTGTGATGTCGCCGTCGTTGTCCATGCGCGCCTGCACCTCGAAGTAGACGAGCTTGCGGGCCGCGTCGGCTGTGAGGACCCGCTCCTCGACCCACTTCATGCGGTCCTCGTCCTGCCCGTCGGGGATGTCCTGGACGATCACGATGTTGGGCTCGCCGGGGCTGCCCGGCTTCACGATGATCTGCTGGCGGTTCTTCACCTCGTAGGGGCGGTCGAGCTGTCCCACCTGGACGGTGGCCTCGCCCTGGTACATCGAGATCACCGTCATGTTGTCGAGCGACTGGATGACCGCCTGCCTGCCGTGGATCGTCGCCGACGCGAGCGGCGTGTCGTAGACCATCTTGCTGCCGGCGACAAGCTTGCTGGTCGACACCCCGATGACGCCGTGCTCGACCAGGAGGTGCGTGGTCGAAAGCGAGGGCTCGTCCTCGATGTCGGTACGGTTCGGGCGAAAGGTCTCCTGCTGGAACGTGCGGATCTTCACCTGGGTCGAGACGTCGAAGTAGATCCCCGTGCCGTTCGAAAGCACGATCGATGCGTTCGAGTTGGGCTTCGTGTCGATCACGGTGCCCTCGGCGTTGTAGACCGACTTCTTGGTCAGGTCGTCGATCTCGGTGCCCGTGTCGATCTGCGTGTCGCCTACCATGTCGGCGACGTAGAGTTTGCTTGTAGGGTTCTTCCTCCGCGTCTGGGCGCTTGCAACCGTTGTCAGGCACAACGTCGCGCCAATGACCGGGAGGAGGATTCGGGGAAATTTGATCACCCCTGAATTGTTGTGGCTATGGGAGGCGCGCGCAAGTCTCGATGCCCACCGTACTATTGCGTAGGTTGAGCGCGGGCAACGGGAAACCGCATCCGGCAGAACGATTTGCCCGCATTTACGCGACGACGAGGTTGAGGATTCGATTGGGCACGAACACCACCTTGACGATCGATTTTCCGGCCATGAAAGGGGCCACTTTTTCGTGCGCCTTGGCCAGGGCAACCGCCTGGTCCTGGCCAATTCCAAGCGGGACCAGCTGATCGGCCCGGTGTTTCCCATTGACCTGAAACACGATACGGACCTCGGATGCGGATATTCGCGCCGCGTCGAACTTGGGCCACGGTGCGGCCGAGGCCAGCCCGGGGGCGCCCAGGCGCGACCAGACCTCCTCCGCAAAATGGGGCGCGAACGGGGCGAGGACCTGCAGGAAAGAGAGGACGGTCGAGCGGCTGACCCTTTCCTCCTTATGGAGGCTATTCTCAAAGATCATCATTTGGGAAATCGCCGTGTTGAAGCGCATGCCCTCGATGTCGTCGCCTACTTTTCGGATGGTCTCGTGCAGGAGCTTGAGCAGCGCGTCCGAGTCCTGGAAGCCGTCGACCACCTTCGGGTTGGCCGAGCCGTCCTCCCCGACGCAGTCGCGCCAGACCTTCTGCAGGAAACGGTGCACGCCCTCGATGCCCTTGGGGTTCCAGGGCTTCATCGCCTCGAGAGGGCCGAGGAACATCAGGAACAGCCGCAGGCTGTCGGCCCCATGGCTCTCGATGATCGTGTCCGGGCTCACGACGTTGCCGCGGCTCTTGGACATCTTTTCGCCGTCCTCGCCGAGGATGATCCCCTGGTGGAAGAGCTTCCTGAAGGGCTCGTCCGTGGGAACGGCGCCGATGTCAAAGAGCACCTTGTGCCAGAAGCGCGCGTAGAGGAGGTGCAGCACGGCGTGCTCGGCGCCGCCCACGTAGAGGTCGGGCCCGCCCCAGCGCTTCAGCGCGGCGGGAGATGCGAAAGCGCTGTCGTTGTGCGGGTCCGTGTACCTGAGGTAGTACCAGCAGGAGCCCGCCCACTGCGGCATGGTGTTGGTCTCGCGGCGGGCGCGCACCCACGAGGCGCCCGATGGCCTCGGTTGGGAGGCCGGCAGGGATTTCCCCGATGACGTGTCGTACCAGATGTCGACCCACTCGGTCACGTTTGCGAGCGCACTCTCCCCGGTCCCGCTCGGAAGGTACGACTGGACCTCGGGGAGCTCGAGCGGCAGCGCCGACTCGGGCAGTGGGACGGCAAAGCGGGCGACCCCGCCCTCCTCGAACGAAACGGGGTCCCTCGGGAACATGCCAGGGTTCAGGGCCAGGGCCGCTCGGTAATCCTCCCCGCTCACCCAGACGATCGGGATCGGCTCACCCCAGTAGCGCTGGCGGGAGAAGAGCCAGTCGCGGAGCTTGTAGTTGACCGAGTGGCGCGCCACGCCCCTAGCCGCCAGGTCATCGGTCATGCGCTTCTTCGCCTCAAGCCACGGCAGGCCCGTGTAGGCGCCCGACTGCGCGAGCCGACCGTCTCCGGTATAGGGGAGCTTCGCACCGCCTGCGGGCGCGTCAACGGGCTCGATCACCGGGACGATCGGCAGGCTGTAGCGCGTCGCAAACTCGAAGTCCCGCTCGTCGTGGGCGGGCACGGCCATGATGGCGCCCGTGCCATAACCCGTCAGCACATAGTCGGCCACCCAGACGGGGACGCGCGCGCCGTTGACCGGGTTGACCGCAAAGGAGCCGGTGAAGACCCCCGTCTTTTCCTTCGCAAGGTCGGTCCTCTCCAGATCGCTCTTGGACGCGGCCTGCCTGCGGTAGGCGTCCACGGCGGCGCGCTGCCCGGCGGTCGTGAGCCCCTCCACCAGGGCGTGCTCGGGCGCGAGGACCATGTACGTGCAGCCAAAAAGCGTGTCGGGCCGGGTCGTGAAGACCTTCAGGCCGCCCTTGGCCGGGCCCTCGAGGCCGAAGGTGATCTCCGCCCCCTCGCTCCGGCCGATCCAGGCCGCCTGCATGCGCTTGGTCGAGTCGGGCCAGTCGACCCCCTCGAGCCCCGAGAGCAGGCGGTCGGCGTAGGCCGTTATCCTTAGGACCCATTGGCGCAGGCTCCTGCGCTCGACCGGGAAGCCCCCGACCTCGCTCCGGCCGTCCACGACCTCCTCGTTCGCGAGGACCGTCCTCATCTCCGGGCACCACCACACGGGGCGTTCGTCCACGTAGGCCAGCCCCCGCTTGAAGAGCTGCAGGAAAATCCACTGGGTCCACCGGAAGTACTTGGGGTCGGTGGTGTCCACCTCGCGGTCCCAGTCGTAGGAAAACCCGAGCGCCTTGATCTGGCGCCTGAAATTGGCGATGTTGTTCTGGGTGTTGGCCGCCGGGTGGGTCCCGGTCTTCACCGCATGCTGCTCGGCGGGCAGCCCGAAGGCGTCCCAGCCCATCGGGTGGAGGACGTCGAAGCCCTTGGCCCTCTTGTACCGGGCGATGATGTCGGTCGCCGTGTAGCCCTCGGGATGGCCGATGTGGAGCCCCGCGCCGGACGGGTAGGGGAACATGTCGAGCACGTAGTACTTGGGCCGGGACGGGTCGGAGCCCGATCGGTAGGGGTTCTCCTTTTCCCAGAAAGATTGCCAGCGGGGCTCAATCTCTTGAAAGTCGTAGTCTTTGCTCTTGGTAACCATCATTTGAAACCCGCCATAGTGAACCAATCGCTCTCCCGGTCAATCTTGGCCGCCACCGCGCTCCTGGGCGCCTGCCTTTCGACGCCGGCCCTTGCGTCCATGAGCTCCGGTTTCGAGAGGCTCCTGGACTCGGTGGTGCGCATCGACGTGCGGGAGATGAACTTTGACGACGGGGCCCGCCGGATCGATGCGAGCATCGGGTCGGGGGTCATCCTGTCCCAGGACGGGCTCATCCTCACGAACGCGCACGTCGCCGGGCCCAAGGCGGTCGAGATCAACGTGACCCTCTCGAACCTGGAGCGGGTGGGGGCCCGGCTGGTCGGCTGGGACCACTGGACGGACCTGTCGCTCCTCAGGCTGAACCTGGACGACGTGAAGAAGCGCGGCCTCACCTTCAAGCACGCGGAGTTCGGCGACAGCGACAAGCTCTACGTGGGCGAGACCGTGTACGCCGTGGGCACCCCCCACGGCCTCACCCGCACCGTCACCCGGGGCATCATCTCCAACAACAACCGCTACTTCGAGGACACCGAGGGCGTGGACGGCTACGAGACGGGCAACTTCAACACCTGGCTCCAGACGGACGCGGCGATCAACCCCGGCAACTCAGGCGGGCCGCTCGTGACGGACGACGGGCGCGTCGTGGGGATCACCTCCCGGGCCTACCTCGGGGCGAACAACCTCGGGTTCGCGATCCCCTCGGCGACCGCCAAGAGGATCGTGGCCGGGCTCGTGCGCGACGGCGGGATCACCCGCAGCTACATCGGCGTCGTCCCCAAGGCGCTCCAGGACCTGGAGGGATTCTATGACGTCGCCACGAACACGGGCATGCTCGTCGACAGCGTCGAGACGGGCTCGCCCGCCGCGGCGGCGGGGCTGAGGGCCGGCGACATCATCCTCTCGATCGACGGCAAGAAGGTCGACGGCCGCTTCCCCGAGGAGCTCCCTCCCATCCAAAACGTGATCGCGAGCGAGCCCGTGGGCAGCTCGCTCGTCTTCGCCTACAAGCGGGGCTCGAAGGAGGACACGGTCACGCTCGTGACGGGCCGCCTGGAGAGCCGCATGGGCGAGGAGTGGGTCTCCGACACCTGGGGCGTGGGACTTAGGAAGATTTCCAGGGCGTTCGCCCGCGAGAACCAGCTCGACGACGACTCGGGGGTCCTCGTGATCGGCGTTCAGCGGGGGTTCCCCGCCGAGGTGGCCGGCCTGGCGCGCGGCGACATCATCACCAAGATCAACGAGCTCCCCGTCGCGTCCCTCGACATGGTGAAGGCGGTCGACGCCGCGTACGCCCAGAAGCCCGCCCCGACCCTCCTGGAGGTCCAGAGGGAACGGCGCGTGTCCCTTGTTGTCCTTAAGCCGTGAAATCCTCCTCCCTGATCCTGGCCGCGCTGGCGCTTGCAACGGGCTCCCGAGCCGCCGACCTCCCGACCCTCTGGGCGGAGCGCGTCAAGTGCACCGTCGCGGTCGAGTACGTCACCCAGACCGAGCTCGAGCGGAGGCCGACGATCGCCTACGGGACGGTGGTCGACGACCAGGGGACGATCATCCTGCCGTCGGCCGCGATCGACCTGCGCATCTCCCCGAAGCAGATCCTCGACTTCAAGGTCTACGTCCCCGGGGACCCCGAGGGATCCCCGGCCGAGTACCTGGGGCGTGACGCCTACACCGGCTGGCACTTCGTCCGCGCGAGCGCCGCGGTGCTCCCAAGGCTTGTCCCGGTGACGCGGTTCTCCGGCCCGGGCGCCCCCTCGGAGGTCGCCCTGGCGCAGGGGGTCTGGGGCATCGGCATCCGCAACAAGGAGGAGGACTTCACCCCCTACATCCTCCAGAGTCACGTGGCCCTGGTCCAGTCGCTGCCGCAGCGCACCGCGATCGCGCAGCAGGAGGTCGCCGGCCCGGGGCTTCCCGTCTTCGACAACGACGGCAGGTTCCTGGGGCTTGGCGCCAGCTCCTTCGGCCAGACTTTCCTTGAGTTCACGGGCCAGGACCGCGGCGGCTCGCCCGTCATGCTCGTGAACATCGAGGAGAGCAGCGCGTTCCTGGTCGCGGGCGAGGTGCTTCCCTACCTGGGCCGCATACCGAAGAACACCTTCGGCCGGCCCCTGGCCTGGCTCGGGGCCTACGGGCTTGAGCCCATGGACCGGGAGGTCGCGGCCTTCCTGAAGCTTGAGTCGCAGTCGGGCGCCGTGGTGAGCGAGGTGCTCGAGGGCAGCCCGGCGGAGAAGGCGGGCCTAAGGGCCCACGACATCATCCTCGGGGTCGACGGGAAGCCCATCCCGCGCTTTAAGCCGGACCGCGTCGTGGTCGATTACCTGGAGCGCCTGATCGCCGCCCGTCTGCCCGGCGACACGATGACCCTCTCCGTCCTCCGGGGATCGAGCCGGATCGAGTTAAAGGTGCCGCTCGCGGAGGAGCCCCGGCTGGTCCGGGAGGCCGAGCGCGTGTACTTTGAGAAGATAGGCTTCACGGCGCGGGAGTTCGTCTACGGGGACGCCATCGCCCGGCATTCGAAGGCGACCGAGCTCAGGGGCATCGTGGCGCACCTGGTCAAGCCGAACAGCCCGGCGGACATCGCGGGCCTGAGGCCCGACGACTGGATCAAGGAGATCGACGGGGCCGAGGTCACCGACTTCGCCTCCGCCCGGGCGAAGCTTTCCGAGATCGAGGCCGATCCTCTGCGCCAGGAGACCGTTTTCCTGGTGAGCCGAGGAAGCGATACGGCGGTCCTCAGGATCAAGCTGCGATAAGGGGGGCCCATGTTCACCGGCATCGTCGAAGAAACGGGCGTGGTGGAGTCCTTCGAGAGGCGGGAGGATTCCTGGCGGCTGAAGGTCTCGGCCAAGTCGACCCCCCTGGGGCTCTCGCTCGGGGAGAGCGTGGCCGTAAACGGGTGCTGCCTGACGGCGGTCGCATCCGACGCGGCCAGCGTCTCCTTCGACATGCTCGAGGAGAGCCGGCGCCTCACCAACCTGCGGGACGCGAAGCCGGGCACCCCCGTTAACCTCGAGCGGAGCATGCGCGCGGACGGCCGCTTCGGGGGACACTTTGTGACGGGCCACATCGACGGGACCGGCAGGGTCGAGGTGTTCGAGGCCCGCGGGGCCGACCACTACCTGAAGGTGCGGTGCCCGGCTGGCGCGGGCAGGTTGATCGTGATGAAGGGCAGCATCGCGGTCGACGGGATCTCGCTCACGGTGGCGGAGGTTCTGGGGGACTGTTTTTCGGTATGGATCATTCCCCACACGCTTTCGGCCACGAACCTGACGTCGCGTCGGCCCGGGGACCTGGTCAACCTCGAGTTCGACATGCTGGGCAAATACGTGGATAAGATCCTCCAGTCCCAAGGGGGGGCCGGGTAATTCGACCATGCGCCTTTCGCTAAACGCGATCACCGACGAGCTGCGCCGCCTGAAGGCAAGCGGGGTGGACCGCGTCGTGGTGTCGGACGAGGGCCTTGCGGCGCTCAGGAAATCGTTCTCAGGCGGGGCCGCCGGCGTGGCGCCGGCCGAGCCCGCGGCCGCGCGGGCCCCGGCGCGTCCGCCCAGAACGGCGCCGGTTCCCCGGGCCGACCCGGCGCCCGTGGTCCCGCCGCCGGTTGTGGTCCTGCCCGAGGGGGACAAGAGGACCCGGTGGGACGCCCTCATGAAGCTGGTCGCAGAGGATCCGGTCTGCAGGGCCAAGCTAAGGCCCGGCAAGAGGGTGGTCCTGGGCGTCGGCAGCCTGGACGCCTTCCTTATGTTCGTGGGCGAGGCGCCCGGGGCGGAGGAGGAGGTCCAGGGGGAGCCCTTCGTGGGGCCCGCGGGCCAGCTCCTCACCAGGATGATCTCCGGAATGGGGCTCTCCCGGGGCGAGGTCTACATCGGCAACATCATGAACTGGAGGCCCGACCTGCCCGCCGGCCCGGACGGCGTCCAGACCGGCAACCGGCCGCCCACCGAGGCGGAGATGGCCCACTGCCTGCCCTACCTTAGGGCCCAGATAGACATCGTCTCCCCGGGGCTCGTCGTTGCGCTCGGCGCCACGGCGGCCAAGGGCCTCTTGGGACCCAAGGCCTTCGGCGCCCTGGGGGAAGTCCGCGGCCGGTGGCATGAATTTGGCGGCCGCCCCCTGATGGTGACCTACCACCCGAGCTACATCCTTCGCAACCCGACCAACAAGACCAAGCGCCTGATATGGGAGGATTTGCTCAAAGTGACGGAGCGGGCCAAGCTCCCCGTATCGGAAAAACAACGCGGATTCTTCCTCTGATGTCCCAGACACCCAGATTCTTCATGGCGGCGGCGGCCTGCGTGGCCGCGAGCCTCGCGAGCGCAAGGCCCCCGGACAACGTCTTCGACTTCGAGGTGCTCCGCTACGAGGCGAAGATGCTCGCCGCAAAGGCGTTCGTGCCGGAGCCCGTGAACGTCCCGGCGGCGCTCCTCAAGCTCAACTACGACCAGTACCGCGACATCCGCTTCAGGCCGTCCGAGTCCCTGTGGCGGCGCGATCATCTCCCGTTTGAGCTCCAGTTCTTCCACCCCGGCTTCAACTTCGACCGCACGGTCCAGATCAACACGGTCACGGGCCACGTAGTCGACCCGGTCGCCTTCTCGCCGGAGCTCTACGACTACGGTCAGAACCACATCCCCCGGGTTCCGTCGACGATGGGCTTCGCGGGCCTGAGGATCCTCTACCCCCTCAACAAGGCCGGCGACGAGCTCGGCGCCTTCCAGGGCGCCAGCTACTTCCGCTTCCTCTGCCAGCGCGCCACCTACGGCCTCTCGGCGCGCGGCCTTGCGATCAACACCGGCGAGCCCGGGGGCGAGGAGTTCCCGGTGTTCCGGGAGTTCTGGGTGGAGCGGCCGACGAAGGACGCGAAGGCCCTGACCGTATACGCGCTCCTTGACGGGCCGTCCGTGACCGGGGCCTTCCGCTTCCAGGTCACGCCGGGCCCGGAGACGGTCACGCAGGTCCACGAGGTCCTCTATTGCCGGACAAACCCGAGGGTCCTCGGCGTGGCGCCCCTCACCAGCATGTTCTGGCACGGCAAGAACACGAACGTGAGCTACAACGACTTCAGGCCCGAGGTGCACGACTCCGACGGCATCATGATGTTCACCGGGGCGGGCGAATGGATATGGCGGCCGCTCACCAACCCCGAGTCGACGCGGGTGGCCGCGTTTTCCGACGAGAACCCGAGGGGCTTCGGGCTGCTCCAGCGCGAGCGCCAGTTTGAGAGCTACCAGGACCTGGAGGCGTACTACCACATGCGGCCGAGCGCCTGGGTCGAGCCCCTGGGGCCCTGGGGTAGGGGAACGGTGCGCTTGGTGGAGCTGCACGCCCCCGACGAGACCTACGACAACGTCGCCTCGTTCTGGGTGCCGGAGACCCTGCCCGAGCCAGGCGAGCCGATCGAGCTCTCCTACAGGCTGCACTGGTTCTTGGACCAGGTCCACCCGCCGGCCGGCTATGTCGTCGCGACCCGGCACGGCAGGACCGCCACCCAGGAGACGGACCTGGAGCGCTTCTTCATCGACTTTGCGGGGACGTACCTGGTCCAGCAGGGGCCTGACCCGCTCATCCAGCCGGTCGTCACCGTGGGCACCGGCGCGAGCCTCGTGAACGCGACGATCCAGAAGAACCCCTTCAACGGCACTTGGAGGGTCGCCTTCGCGATCAAGCCCGACGGCAGCGGGAAACCCGTGGAGCTGCGCTGCTTCCTGCGCAAGACGCCCCATGTCCTGACCGAGACGTGGAGTTACCTGTGGCAGCCGTGAGCGAGGAGGCAGCGGGGGGCGCGCCGACGGTCGGGCTGCCGGAGGCATTCCGGCCGAGGACCGGGACCATGGATTCATGGAACGCGGCCTACGTGCGCGTCGAGGACTACCTGAGGGCGCACCGGATCCACAACCGCCTCCACCAGAGCCGCCTGATCCAGAAGATCCTGGAGCGGGCCGCGCGGCGCCACGAGGCGCACCCGGCGCTCGACCCCACGATGGTGGCGGCCGAGGAGACCGAGGCGCTCATGGACAGCTGGTTCGGGGAGGTGCTTGACGAGAAGGACCAGCCGCACGACCGGCTGGCCGTGGACGGCCGGGTGGCGCTCCTTTTGTGCGACGGCCCCGTCCGCTGGCCGTACGCGTTCCTGGACGAGGAGCACATCCCCGGGGACTTCGTGAAGGCGATGAAGAGCAGCCACCTCGAGGCGGGCCCCGACCTGGCGGTCTCCAGCATGGTGCCGAGGCCGATCGACCTCGGCATGATCACGGAGGCGGCAGGGGAGACGCTCGAGCGCTTCGAGCGCTGGCCCGTCCTAAGGGCCCTCTTCCTCTGGCTCGTGTTCGCCTCGGCCCTGGGCGGCATCTTCTACCTGACGCGCTAAGATGAAGGTCTTCGTCACGGAGCACATGGACGCGGCGCGCCTCAACCGGCGCAGGTTCGTCTTTTTCTCGTCGATCTTCGGGCTGACCAGCATGGCGACCTGGATCGTGGCCGACCTGTACTGGCGGGGAGGGCTTTCGGGCCTTGAGATCGTGCTCCTGGTGCTCTTCGTCCCGCTCTTTGCCCAAGTGGCCGTCGGCTTTTGCACGGCGATCGCCGGTTTCTACGTGATCAACCGCGGTGGTGACGGAAGCCGCATCTCGGTGGCGGCGCCAGCCGGGGGGCCCTACAGGCTGGCCTCCACCGCGATCGTGATGCCGATCTTCAACGAGGACGTGAGCCGGGTGTTCGAGGGCCTTCGCGTGGTCATCAAGTCGGTGCAGAGGATCGAGGGCTCCGACAATTTTGACTTCTTCATCCTGAGCGACTCGAACCAGCCCAACCAGTGGATCCGCGAGGAGGTGGCCTGGGTCGAGCTGTGCAAGCAGGTTGGCGGCTTCGGGAAGATCTTCTACCGCAAGCGCCGGCAGTCCATCAACAAGAAGGCCGGGAACGTCGCGGACTTCCTCAGGCGCTGGGGCAGCAACTACCGGTACATGGTGGTCCTTGACGCGGACTCGGTCATGACCGGCGAGGCCCTTGCGCGCCTCGTCACCATGATGGAGGCCAATCCCTCCGCGGGGATCATCCAGACGGCGCCTAGGACCGTCCGCGGGGAGTCCCTGTACTCGCGCCTCCAGGCCTTCGCCAACCGGATCTACAGCCCGATCTACCTGGCCGGCCTCAACTACTGGCAGCAGCACGAGGGCAACTACTGGGGCCACAACGCGATCATCCGCGTGCAGCCCTTCATGGAGCACTGCTCCCTTCCGGAGCTTCCCGGCAACGAGCCCTTCGGCGGCAGGATCCTCTCCCACGACTTCGTGGAGGCGGCCCTCATGCGGAAGGCCGGGTGGGCGGTCTGGCTCGCCCACGACGTGGAGGGCAGCTACGAGGAGGGCCCGCCGACCCTCATCGAGAGCGCCAAGCGCGACCGGCGCTGGTGCCAGGGCAACATCCAGCACGCCTGGCTCCTGACGGCCCGCGGGTTCCGGCCCGCCAACCGGTTCCACCTGCTGATGGGGGTGATGGCCTACGTGTCCTCTCCCCTCTGGCTCCTCTTCCTGATCCTGAGCACGATCGAGATGGTGAACCAGGCGTCGAAGCAGGTCGACCCGGCGGATCTCCTCCCCGACACGACCTCCCTCTTTGGCTACCCGGTGGCGATCCCCGAGGCCCTGACCCTCTTCTCGCTCACCATGCTCCTCCTCTTCCTCCCGAAGTTCGTGAGCGTGGTGGTGCTGCTCGGCCGGGGCGAGGAGGCGGCCGGCTTCGGCGGGCGCTGGCGGGTCTCCCTGAGCGCCATCCTGGAGGCCCTGGGTTCCATGCTCCTCGCGCCCGTGAACATGATCTTCAACACCAAGTTCGTCATCTTCACGCTCCTCGGCCAGGGCGTCGGGTGGGTCGCTCAGAAGCGCTCCGCGGAGGAGGACGGCACCGACTGGCGCGAGGCCATCATCACCCACGGGCCGCAGACCCTCTTCGGGATCGTCTGGGGCGTCTCCTCCCTGATCCTCATCCCCGCCTACTTCGCGTGGCTTAGCCCGGTCCTGGCCGGCCTCGTGCTCTCGATCCCGGTGTCGATCTTCCTCAGCAAGGCCAGCTTCGGCAGGCGGGCCAAGGAGCTCGGCATCTTCGTCACCCCCGAGGAGACGAATCCCCCGGAGGAGCTCAGGCAGCTGAGCTTGAACCTCGAGGAGTGCTACCGCCACCTCCCGCCGTTCGAGCCGCTGCGCGCCGATTACGGCCTCATGCAGGCCGTACTCGACCCCTACATCAACGCCATGCATGTGGCGCTCCTGAGGCAGCGCCGCACGAGCACCGTGGCGCGCGAGTGGTTCGCGAAGCTCCAGCTCAGGCTCCTGCGCGAGGGCCCAGGGAAGTTCACGACGAAGGAGAAGATGGCGCTGCTCCTTGACCCTCAGTCGATGATCCACCTGCACCGCGAGCTCTGGAGCCTCCCGTCGGAGTCGCTCGCCGAGTGGTGGCGCCTGGCGATGAGGCAGTACAACGTCCTTGCCGCGGTGCCGAGCACCGCGCTCTACCGCTGACCTAGGACGAGATCCTCCGGAGCTCGGCCGTCACCCGGGCGAACTCGGCCTCGCTCTCGGCGATCATGCCCTCGACCAGCCCCAGGCCGTCGCGCCGGGACTGGCCCTCGAGGCGCTCGGCGATCCCCTTTAGCACCTGGGCCCCGACGTTGGCCGAGCTGCCCTTGATCGTGTGGGCCGCTCGGGTGAAGGCCGCGACGTCCCCCGACTTCAGGAACGTCCGCAGTTCCGCCAGGCGCTTAGGGGTGTCCTCAAGGTAGATGCCTATGATCTCCCTCAGGAACTCGCCGTTGTCACCCGGGTTGAGCTCCCTGAGGTTGGCTATCGCGTCGGGGTCGATGGAGGGTAGGTCGGGCACGGCTTTGCGGGGTTATGGGTTGCGGGTTGTTCGGGCCCTTAGGTCGCCCACTCAAACGATGTGTTCTCTTCGATCTCCTTGATGGTGGTCATGCCGAGGAGGACCTTCTTGAGGCCGTCGTAGCGAAGCGGCCTGTAGCCGACCTTTGCCGCGGCCTTGGTGATCTCCTGGACGCTCCGGCCCTCGGAAATGAGCGCGCGGATCTCCTCGGTTATGAGGACAAGCTCGTGGATGGCCACGCGCCCCTTGTACCCGGTGCCCCGGCACTTGGGGCAGCCCCGGCCGCGGTAGAACTGCACGTCGGAGAGGCCCTCGTCCTTGAAGTACTTCGAGAGCACGTCGCGCGACGGCGTGTACGCCTCCTTGCAGTTCTCGCAGATCCGTGCCGCGAGCCTCTGCGCGAGGACCCCGATGACGGACGGGGCCACCATGTAGGGCTCCACCCCGATCTCGATCAGGCGGGTGATGGCCTGCGGAGCGGAGTTGGTGTGCAGGGTCGCGAAGACGATGTGGCCGGTGAGCGCCGCCTCGGTGGCGATCTTCGCGGTCTCAAGGTCGCGGATCTCGCCGATCAGGATCGCGTCCGGGTCCTGCCGCATGAGGGCCCGCAGGAGGTTCGCGAACTTCAGGTCGATCGTGTGGTTGACCTGGCTCTGCGTCACGCCCTCGAGCTGGATCTCGATCGGGTCCTCGATCGTGGAGATGTTGAGCTCGGGCTTGTTGATCTCGTGGAGCGCCGAGTAGAGAGTCGTGGTCTTGCCGGAGCCGGTCGGGCCCGTCACGAAGATGATCCCGTTCGGGTTCTGGATCAGCCTGCGAAAGGGCTGCAGGATCGACTGGGACATCATCATCTTCTCCAGCGTGATCATCGACTTCTTGCCCGACATCGCGAGGATGCGGACCACGACCTTCTCGCCATAGGCCGACGGTATCGTCGACACGCGGAAGTTGGCCGTCTGGTTGCCGATCGGCAGCGAGAAGCGCCCGTCCTGGGGGATGCGGGTCTCCGCGATGTCCAGGTTGCACAGGATCTTGATGCGCGAGATGAGGGCCTTGTGGAGCTTCCTCGAGTAGGTGAGGATCTCGCGGAGGTTGCCGTCCACGCGGAAGCGTATCCTCGAGTGGATCTCCTGCGCCTCGATGTGGATGTCCGTGGCCCGCTCCCTCATCGCATAGTAGACGATCTCGTCCAGGATCTGGACCAGGGCGTTGTTCTCGGCCAGCTGCGCGAGCTTGTCGCCGGCCAGCTCCGGCTGGTCGAAGAGCGTCGACCGCTCGAGCTGCCCCAGGCTGTCCTCCAGGCGCTCCTCGTTTGAGTAATGGATCGCGATCGCGTCCTCGACCTCCTTCGGGAGGGCGAACACCGGGCTCACGGGGATCCGGGCGATCTGGCCGAGGCGCTTCACGGTTTCGCTGTCGTCCGGGGATGACATGGCGACGGTCATCGTGCCGTTGAAGATGTAGAGGCCGATGGCCCTCACCTTCTTCGCAACCTCGAGCGGGATCTTCTCGATCGCCTCGTCGGTGATCACCGAGACGAAGGGGTCCACGTAGGCCACGTTCGCCGTGTCGGCCCAGAAGCGGCACGCGTCGTCCTTGGCGGCGATCTTCGCCTCGATGACGGCCTGCACGAGCTCCGGGGTGTCGCCGTAGCGCTCGCCGAGCAGGCGCAGGTCCTCCTCGCTCCCGAAGTTGGGAGTCTCCCTCAGCTTCGAGTAAAAGGTCTCAACTCTTTGGCTTAACACGGGTGACTTTCTTTGTCTTGAACAGCTTGCCTATCTCGGCCTGGTCCAGCTTCTCCATCGCGAAGGACGCCGAACCGCGCTCGGCCTCGATCTCGGCCAGGAGGTCGGGCAGCGAGTACCGGACCTCGGCCAGGACGGGCTTGGCGGCGGGAGCCTCGGAGCCGGTGTGTTCTTCGTCGCTCATGGTTCAGGGGGGCGGGGCGTCCGCGTCGGGGGCGTCCTCGGTCTCGAAGCAGGCTTCGATTGTTTCGGCCAGGGCCCTGCCGATGTCCTCGGGCGCGGCGTCCTTTCGGATGTAGTTGGCGGCGCCAAGCGCCACGGCCTCGTCGATCGTCTGCCGGTTCGCGAGCGAGGTGAGCATCACCACGACGCAGTCGGGGTTGATGGCCTTGAGCGCCCTCAGGGTGGCGATGCCGTCCATGACGGGCATGTTCACGTCGAGCATCACCAGGTCGGGCTGCTCCCGCTTGTAGACCTCGAGCGCCTCCATCCCGTTCGGCGCCTCGAAGATGCGCGTCGTCCCCAGGTGGCGCAGCAGGAGCGAGATGAACTTCCGGATGTGGGCCTCGTCGTCCACGAGGAGTATGCTGCCTTCGAAATTCATTTGTAGAGGGGAAGGCTCACGAAGAACTCCGCCCCGCGGCCGGGCAGGTTGGTCACGCCTATGGTCCCGCTGTGAGCCTCGACGATCTTGCGGCAGATGGCGAGTCCGAGGCCGGTGGACTTCTCGCCCCCGGTGGGCGTGGTCGACAGGCGGCCGTAGTCCCTGAAGAGCTTGTGGCGCTCGTTCTCGGGGATGCCCGGCCCGTTGTCCCGAATGGCGAAGCCCGCGACCACCCCGTCGGAGTGGATCTGGACCGTGATGATGGACCCCTTGGGCGAGTACTTGACCGCGTTGCTGATCAGGTTGTCGACGACCTGACGCATCTTGTTCCGGTCCACCTCCACCATCGGGTCCCCCTGCGCCGTCACCAGCTCGATTCGGGTGCTCTTCTTCGCGGCCTCGATGTTGCTCAGGTGAACCGAGCGCTCTACGATCTCGACCACGCTCGTGGGGGTCTTGTCGAGCTTCAGGTGGCCGGCCTCGATCGTGGCGACGTCCAGGAGCTCGTTGACGAGCTGCAGCATGGACTGGCTGGCGCCGTGGATCGTCTGGATGATCTCCTTCTGCTCGGTGGTGATGTCCCCGATGGCTCCCTCGCCGAGAAGTTCCGCGAGTCCCCGGATCGAAGAGAGGGGGTTGCGCAGGTCATGGGCGCACATGCCAAGGAAGCGGTCCTTGGCCGCGTTGGCCTTGCTCAGCTGGTCCACCAGGTGCTTCTGCTGCTCGACCAGCTGCTGGTTGCTCAGGTGGGTGCGGATCCGGGCGACGACCTCCTTGGGCCGGAAGGGCTTCGTCAGGTAGTCGACGCCTCCCGCGTCGAAGCCCATGACGACGTCGTCGGCCTCGCTCTTGGCGGTCACGAAGATGACCGGCGCGCACTTGTCCCCGTACGTCTTCTTCAGGGTCCGGCAGGTGGTGAACCCGTCTATCCCGGGCATCATGACGTCCAGGAGCACCAGGTTCGGCTGGAAGGTGGCATAGGACTCGAGCGCCTGCTCCCCGCTGGCCGCCTCGGCTATCTCGTAGCCCTCGTGCCGGAGGATCCCCCCGATGATCCGTAGGTTAATGCGGTCATCATCAACGGCCAGTATCCTCCGGCCCTTCAGGTCGATGGACGGGGTTGTCAGGGGATCATCCATTATTGGCTAGGGATCAATGAGACAGCGAGCTTGGCCTGCAAGCCAGAGAAATTCGTGGGTCTGCCCGGAAGGGCCGGTGTGCTAAACAGTCGCATCACAAAATCCAGATATGTTGATATTTTGCTTGCATGACCCTTCGCGCGGCGGTTCGTTTGGATCTTCCCAGTCGAAATCCCATGTCAAAATCATTCGTGTTTTCATCCGAGTCCGTAGGCGAGGGCCATCCCGACAAGGTCGCGGACCTCATTTCGGACAGCGTCCTGGACGCCTGCCTCGCGCAGGATCCCAAGAGCCGCGTGGCGTGCGAGACCCTGGTGAAGAGCAACCAGGTGGTGATCGCCGGCGAGATCACGACGAGCGCCAAGCTCAACTACGAATTGATCGTGCGCGACGCGATACGCGACATCGGCTACGTGAACGACGACGACGTCTTCCACTGCGACAAGGTTTTCATCCACAACCTGATCACCCGCCAGTCGCCCGACATCGCCCAGGGCGTCGACGCCCGGAAGGCCGAGGGCAAGGACACGGCGGAGCAGGGTGCCGGGGACCAGGGCCTCATGTTCGGCTACGCGTGCAACGAGACCCCCGAGATGATGCCGACGGCGATCATGTTCGCCCATCGCCTGGGCCGCGAGCTGACGAAGCTGCGCAAGGCCGGGGTCGTCGGGTGGCTCCGCCCCGACGCCAAGTCGCAGGTCTCAATCCGCTACGAGAACGACCGCCCGGTGAGGGTGGAGAACGTCGTGATCTCGACCCAGCACGCGGCGAGCGCCAAGCATGCCGACATCCGCGATTTCCTGATCGAGTACGTGATCAAGAAGGTGATCCCCGCCAACATGATGGACGACTCGACCCAGTTCCTGATCAACCCCACGGGCCGCTTCGTCGTGGGCGGCCCCGAGGGGGACTCGGGGCTTACGGGCCGAAAGATCATCGTGGACACCTACGGCGGCTGGGGCCGCCACGGGGGCGGCGCCTTTTCGGGCAAGGACCCGTCCAAGGTCGACCGCTCGGCGGCCTACATGTGCCGCTGGGTCGCCAAGAACATCGTGGCCTCGGGGCTGGCCGACATCTGCGAGCTCCAGGTCGCCTACGCGATCGGCTATCCCGAGCCGGTGAGCGTCTGGGTGGACGCCATGGGCACCGCGAAGGTCCCGGAGGCCAAGATCACCAAGGCCGTGCAGAAGGTCTTCAGCTTCAAGCCCGCCAACATCATCAAGCAGCTCGACCTCCTTCGCCCGATCTACCGCTCGACCACCAATTACGGCCACTTCGGCAAGCCCGACCTACCCTGGGAGCAGACCAACCGCACGAAGGAACTCATCGCAGCCGCCAAGTAGCCCATCCCGACCCAAATCCATTCATAACATGCCCACCGCCGCCGCAAAACGCACCGCTCAGGATTACCACGTCAAGGACCTCGGTCTCGCAGACTGGGGCCGCAAGGAGATCGCCGTCGCCGAGCACGAGATGCCGGGACTCATATCCGTCCGCAGGAAGTTCGGGCCGAAGAAGCCCCTGAAGGGCGTCCGGATCACCGGATCGCTGCACATGACGATCCAGACGGCCGTCCTGATCGAGACGCTTGTCGAGCTGGGCGCCGACGTGCGCTGGGCCTCCTGCAACATCTTCTCGACCCAGGACCACGCCGCGGCGGCGATCGCCAAGGCCGGCGTCCCCGTCTTCGCATGGAAGGGCGAGTCGCTCGAGGAATACTGGAACCTCACCTGGAAGGCGCTCAGCTTCCCCGAGGGCAAGGGCCCGCAGCTGGTGGTCGACGACGGCGGCGACGTGACGCTCCTCCTGCACAAGGGCTACGAGCTCGAGGAGGGCAGCGACTGGGTCCACTCGCCGTCGGGCTCCCACGAGGAGGGCGTCATCAAGGCGCTCCTCAAGAAGATCCATGCCGAGTCCCCGTTCATCTTCCACGAGATGGTGAAGGACTGGCGCGGCGTCTCCGAGGAGACCACCACCGGCGTCCACCGGCTCTACCAGCTCCACGAGAAGGGCAAGCTCCTGGTCCCCGCCATCAACGTGAACGACTCCGTCACGAAGTCCAAGTTCGACAACCTCTACGGGTGCCGCGAGTCGCTCGCGGACGGCCTCAAGCGGGCCACCGACGTCATGATCGCGGGCAAGGTGGCGGTCGTGTGCGGCTACGGCGACGTCGGCAAGGGCTGCGCGCATTCCCTGCGCGGCTTTGGCGCCCGCGTGATCGTCACGGAGATCGACCCGATCAACGCGCTGCAGGCGGCCATGGAGGGCTTCGAGGTCAACACGATCGAGAGCGCGCTCGCCGCGGGGGACATCTACGTGACGACGACCGGCAACTGCGACGTCATCACCTTCGAGCACCTGGAGCAGATGAAGGACCAGGCGATCGTCTGCAACATCGGCCACTTCGACAACGAGATCCAGGTCGACCGGCTCTACGCCGCCACCGGCGTCACCCGGGTGACCATCAAGCCCCAGTACGACGCGTTCACGTTCCCGAGCGGGCGCACGATCTACCTGCTTGCCGAGGGTCGCCTGGTGAACCTGGGCTGCGCGACGGGCCACCCGTCGTTTGTCATGTCCAACAGCTTCACGAACCAGACCCTTGCCCAGCTCGACCTGTGGGCGAACCGGGACACCTACAAGCCCGGAGTCACCCGCCTGCCCAAGCACCTGGACGAGGAGGTCGCCCGCCTCCACCTGGAGCGGATTGGCGTCAAGCTGACCCAGTTGACCGACAAGCAGGCGAAATACCTGGGTGTGGCGGTCAGCGGACCCTACAAGCCCGAGCACTACAGGTACTAAGGTCCTTGGGCCGGCAAGGGCACGGATCAAAAGTCCTCTAAAGCCCGGGTTTGGCGGGCCGATCAGGGTGTAACACCATGTCCGTTGCACTCCGGTCGTCCTTTGGCGCCTGGTGGATCCGGCTCCTCCACAGGATGGGGCACCGGCCTCAGGCTCCAAGCGTTGCGGAGATCCCGCCCGCGCCCACCCCCCCTCCCCGCGAGGAGGCGGCTGAGCCGTTTTCCGTGCCGGAGCTGAGCTTTGTGGCGGTCGCCGAGGAGGAGGCCGGGCCCATTATCGACAAGACCGCTATCCACGAGGAGCTTGCGCGCTCGTTCGCACAGACTGTCGTCGTGGCGCCCCCCACGAACGCCCCGGTCCTGACGCGGGAGCAGTCGCTCGCCAGCCTCGCCGGCCTGCAGCAGATCCCCTCCCTCCAGTCCCTCGTGCAGGGTTTCGTGAGGATCTCAGGCAGCGACGAGGCCTCGGTGGACGACGTCGTTTCGTCCATCCAGCGGGACCCGGCGCTCTGCATCCGCCTGCTCACGATGGCCAACTCGGTGGTGATAGCCTCCGAGCTCCGCGTCACCGACCTGAACACCGCGGTTCACCTCCTCGGGGTGCTCAAGGTGCGCCGCCTCCAGAAGGCCTTCTTCACCCTGAGGGATACCCGGCAATTGGCGGAGGGCCTCGACTGGAGGCATCTCTGGATCCACGCCCTTGCGACCGCGTCCCTCGCCGAGGAGCTCGATCGCGAGCTCGGCACCCAGTGCGGCCCCCAGCTCTACCTTGCGGGGCTCCTGCACGACGTCGGCAAGATCGCGCTCTCCACCGTGGCGGCCGAGACCTACCGCGCGGTGCTCGTGGACTCGTGGAACGAGAAGGGTGGCCTGGAGGACCTGGAGCGGGCTTACATCGGCATTGATCACCGCGAGGCCGGCTGGATCTTCGCCCTCCAGAACAAGCTTCCCGAGTCGGTCGTAGAGGCGGTGGCCTTCCACAACGACCCCTCGAAGGCGGTCTCGCACCCGCTCGAGGTCGCCTTGGTCTCCGTCGCAAACTACCTGAGCAAGGCGTTCGGGCTCGGCTTCAGCGGCTCGCGCCTCTCCGAGGCCGACGGCGACTTTTCGGACCTCCCCGCGTGGGAGATCATCGACCGGTACACCGCCTTCATGCCCGACCACGGGGCCCTCGAGGGACGCCTGAGGGTCTTCTCGGGCGTCCTCAGGGGGGAGCTGCGGGGGCTGAAGGAGATCTCCTAGCGGGTCCTGACCGGGAAGGCGCTCACCGGGTGCCGACGGTGGACACCCTGACCGGCCCAAGGAGGCCCGACGCCATGAGGGGCGAGTTCGCCTTGTAGGGCTCCACGTCGGCGAACGTGTACTTGACCCTTGTGCCCGGCTGCTCGTCGCCGATGAGCCGGTTCACCCAGGAGTTCGTCACCTTCACGGACAACTCGTTCGCGCCGGCCGACAGGGCGTCCGTCACGTCCACGCGGTACGGGGCGTGCCAGACGACACCCAGCGATTTCCCGTTCACCAGAACCTCCGCCAGATTCTTAACGTCCCCGAGGTCGAGCCACAGGCGCTCGCCCTTCACGATCCAGGCCTGCGGCACGTCTACGGTCCTCGTGTAGGTGCCCGTCCCGGAAAAGTACCTGATGCCGGTGTCGGCGCTCTCGCTCCACGAGGTGAGGCTTGGGAACGTGGCGCCGGCGGGCGCGCCACGGCCAGGCTGGAATGCCACGGCCCAGGGTCCCTCCAGGGTTGCCAGCACGGTCTCTGAGGTGCCGGGCACCGTGCGCGAGTCCGCAGTGGTGTCCTTGCGAAACACGACGAAGGCCGTCCCCCAGGGCTCGAGGCGGAGGGGGACGGTGGTCCGACCGCCGGAGACAGAGTAGGAGAGGGGGGCCCGGGAGCCGGTCTCGGCCCTCCAGAGCTCGGGCTCCTTCCCGGAGACGCGGAAGGTGGCGTCTACGGACGCCTCGCGGTCGCCCCGGTTGTCGACAAAGTAGAGGTCGCCGTCGGCGAGCCTCCGGTGAACGAAGAGGATCCGGGTGTCGGCCTCGGGTTTCGTATAGTCAAAATCGGGAGCGATGCCGAGCGCCTTGAAGGCGTCCGCCGGGCTCTGGCCCGCGTACACCGTGCCCGCGCCCACAAGGCGCGTGCCGCTCCCGTTGCCGAAGAGCCTCTCGGAAAGGCGGGCGAACTCGGCCTGGTCGTCGGCCTGGCTCGGATCGTCCGTGGGCTTTGGCCCGGCCACGACCGCGCCCTCCTCCACCAACCGCGCGATGGCCCTCAAGACCGGCAGCGACATGTGGCGGCTGTAGGGGTCAAGCCCCAGCACCCGGTACGTCATCCCGCTCTTTGTCGTGAGGATGCCATCCTGGGTGGCCAGCTCATGGATGAGCCCGTCGGCGTTGATGTAGTCGAAACCGTAGCCTGCCGGAACGGCCGGCGCCTTGTTCCCGAAGATCGCCGTCAGGTTTGAATCCTCCCCATAGAAGTAGACCAGGTCCGCGCCGAAGTGCCCCTGCTGGAGCAGGAAACTCGTGCGCGCGAGGTAGGTGATCCACGGGCCGGCCTCCTCGGCCCAGGTGTCGTTCCGGTTGAACCACTGCCCGAACGGCCCAAGGGTGAGGCCGGGCGCCTTGCCGACCAGCGGCTGGTGCGTCGACTCATGGATCACGATCCGGTTTATCCCGTTCAGGAATTCGGAGTCGGCCGTTGGCTTGAGGGTCCACGGCGACCACGCCCACGGGGCGGCCGAGGCCGTCATCGACTCGGCGGCCGCAAGGTTCTGGCCGTAGATGTGCGAGACTGACGCCGATTCCCGGTCGTCGGCGTTGTAGTTGTACCTCTCCTTGTTGACGCCGGGGGTCTGGGTCCACATGGCGCTCATCGGGACATCGTCCAGCTTCTTCACCTCCATGCCGTCGGCCACGAAGGCGCGGCCGCTCTCGTGCGACTCGCCGTAGTGCCCTATTCCGTGCTCCGCCAGCGAGGCCTGCACCTGGCCGTAATGCTCGTCGGAGATCAGGTCCCCGATGGTCTTCCTGAAGTCCCAAAGGAAGCGGTCGCTCGCCTCGGCGCTGTCCACGACGCGCCCGGCCAGGACGGGCATCCAAGGCACAGGGTCATAGCCCCGGCGGGCCTTGAATTTGGCGATCATGTCGTCGGTCCAGTTCTGTGAGCCGGCCTCCCAGCTGTCGGTCACGACGTACCGGATGCCGTGGCTTCCCATGAGTTCCGGTCCCACCGTCCCCCGGTAGCTCGCAAGGTAGTTCTCCATGTAGTTCTTGACGTACAGGTGGTTCAGCTTGTCGACCTCGAGGCCCGTGGCCTCGGCCGTGGCGGGATGGTTCGTGATCCCCAAGAGGGAGTAGCCAAACCGCAGGATCACCCAGTCCCCGGCAGGTGGCTGCCAGTCGAGCGATCCGTCGGCGCGCATTTTCGAGGTCAGGTCAATGACATCGGACCTCGGTATCGCGACGGAGGGGTCGACGGGGGGCGTCGCAGCCCCGTAAAGATCCTCGGGGGAGGTGAAGGCCGCCTTCTCCTCGAACCGGTTGACCCTTGGGCCGGGTCGCAGGGAGAGCCTGACGATCTCGTAGTTTGAGGGCTTCGGCCCCGCCTTCATCCCAAGCTCCGCCGGATCCATGCCCATCATCCACTCGGGAGTTCCCGGCGCCGGGGAGCGCTTGAACACGACCCTGAAGAATTTCGCAGTCGTCGCGGGGAATGCGGTCGTGATCTCCGGGCCCTCCCCGTCATTGAGCTTTGAGACCAGCGCGAAGTGCTGTCCATCGTCACTGGACTCAAGGGTCTTCTCGGGGTTCGAGACCCCGTTCACCACGGAGCTGAACCAGTCGATCTTACTCATGGCCAGCGTCACCGAGCGCATCGTCATGGGGCCGCTGAATTCAAACTGGATCCACGCGCTCTCTCCCACGGCCGGGACGGGAAGCTTGGTGGGATTCGCGCGATCTCCCGCGCCAAGGACCGCCATATCGGGCATGCCGCCGCTTGCCGAAACCTTGGGACGGAGCGTTTCGATCGCCACGTCGACCGGGGACCTCCGGTAGGCGACGACGGCCGCGTCACCGTAGAACTGGGGAGCGGAGGGCGAGGCCGGCGCCTCGGAGTCCGTGTAGGATTGGTAGGGACCTGTGTTGGCGGGAGGATGCGCCGCAGTGCCGAGGAAGGGCTTCCCCCCCTCGACCTCGGTCTCGCTCCAGGTGTATTTCTTCATTCCCTCCGAGGGGGGGACCCAGGGACCGCCCGTCTCGCTCCAGCCCGGGGAGCTTGCGATCGCCTCCTCCATCCCAAGCTCCTCGCCCAGGGTCACGGCGTACTTGAAGGCGTCCTTCCAGTCGGGGGTCATGTAGGCCAACCGCTTCGCGACCACCTGGGGGGTGGAGAGGCTCGCGTCAAAGTTCTGGAAGCCCCCGAGGCCGATCCGGTGCATCCACTCCAGGTCGAGCTTGATGCCCTCCTTGGTGATGTTCCCATTCATCCAATGCCACCACACCCGGGGCTTGGCGCTCTCGGGCGGCGTGGCAAACCCCTGTACGAGGGGGTCGACGGGCAGTTGCGCGCTCGCAAGACAGGGAGCCAGGAGCAGGCCCAGGAGCGTGCCAGCCACAAAGACCGGGCTGCTGCGTTTCACTGGGGTTTCGCTGGAATTTGGGGCGAAAGGGGTGTTCATGCGATCTCAGGGGTTGAGCGCTGACGGGGTTTTGGGAAGCGGAACGGTCGGTAGCGTGTCACTTTGGTCGGTCATTGGCGAACAGCATTTAATTGCCGGTCAATGAATTCCCCTAGAGCTGGCGCGCCGTGCGCCTGTCGATGCATAAGTTTTGATTACTCTTCGTGCGGACCGAAGAAGTCATTGAACTGGATGCAGCCGTGTGCAGATGTGAACGGCGGGCCCTGGGGAGCGTATTGAGGGCCGACCATTTCGCGATGACGTGAACATGTCGTGCTGGTGCGCCGCAGCACTGCGCCCCTCCCAAATCGGCAAGCCTAGGCGCCGTTCTCCGAGGCGAGCCGAAAGTGAAAGACAATCCCGCAAGGCGCCAGGCGTGCGTATTCCGCGGAGCGAATTTCACGGACTACGTAAATTTATGTGGCGTGGTTTTTGCTCCAATCGCGCCCATTGGGATAACAATCCACAGCCTATTCCGAGGCGTGATCACATCGCGCTGCCCTGAAATGAATTCAGGGACGCGCTCCCGTCGCAAATTGTGCCTCGCGATCCTGGCCGCCGCGGCCGTTTCAGCGTGCAGCCGCGGTCCCGACTCCACGAAGACGGCCGCCGACCAGGCCGCGCCGCAGGGGCCCGAGCCGCTAAAGGTCGGGTTCCAGCTCGACTGGTATCCCGCGGCTGAGCACGGGGGACATTTTCAGGCGGTTGCCAAGGGCTATTACCGAGACGCGGGCCTTGATGTGGCCATCCTTCCCGGAGGGCCGGGGGCTCACGGGCTGGTGAAGGTCGCCACGGGCAGGGCCGATTTCGCGATGGGCCGCTGCGACGATGTCATTCTTGCCGTCCGCCAAGGGCTTCCCCTTCTGATCGTCTGCGCACAGATGCAGCATGATCCGCAGGCGATCATGCTGCATGAGGCGAGCCCAGTGCGGTCCTTCAGGGACCTCGATGGCCGTTCGGTCATGTGCGACATCGGCGAAGGATGGATCAAGTTCATCGAAGTGCGCTACGCGATGACGTTTAACAAGATCCCTATGGATTATGGTCTGGCCCAGTTCATGGGGGACAAGAATTTCATCCAGCAGTGCTTCATCACCAACGAACCCTACCTCGCGGCCCAGCAGGGCGTGAGGACTCGTTCTCTTCTGATCGCCGACGGGGGCTACGATCCGTATCGGGTGATCTACACGAGCCATGCATTCGCTCAGAGCCACCCGGCGGCGGTTAGGGCATTCGTGGCGGCCACCATCAGGGGCTATAGGGATTTCCTCTATGGGGACTCGAGCGGGGCGCGGAGGACGATCCAGGCGGAGAATCCAACCGAGACACCCGGCGTGATTGATTTCTCAATCGCCGCAATGAAGAAGCACCGGCTCGTTGAAGGCGATCCGGCTAAGGGAGAGGACGTTGGCCTTATCACTCCAGCGCGCATGACGGCAATGCTCCAGACGCTTGTGCAGCTTGGGCTCCTGGACGCTGCCATCCCCCTCGAGCGATTCGTGACCTTCGATTTTCTTCCCTCCGGCTCCGCCGCCCAAAAGGGCTGATGCGAATTTCCACCGCCAAACCGTGATACTAACCAACTCGGCGGAACCCTGGGGACCGCAGAGATAAAAAGAACAATGCCCAATGAACCTGAAACTAAAGCAGCTGTACCGGAGAAGCATGGTTCCTCTCCTCGCGTTCGGATTCCTATACGCCGGGTTGCACGCCCAAACTCCAACGCCAACTCCGACCCCCGCTCCGGCCCAGCCGACGACTGTCACAACAACAACAACAACTTCGTCGACGACCAGCACATCGACGACGACTTCGACCTCAGAATCGGCCTCCTTAGGTCCGGTCACGACGCTCGAGAAATACACGGTGAGCGACGTTCCCATTTCGGACCAGGTTCTCCCCACCGTGCGCCCGGTAGGCGACGTCATGGGCGACGACCGCAACATCGTCGACACCCCGCGCTCGGTCTCCAGCGTCAACGCGGCATGGATGCAGGACCGCATGGTCAAGAACGCGATGGATTTCAGCCAGTTCTCGCCGGGCGTCTATGCTGAGGCGCAGTTCGGAATCCCGGGCGTCCCATACATACGCGGAGACCTTTCGCAGGTCTATTACGGAGGGCAGCTCTCGCTTTACTCGCTCAACTCGACGCCCCCCAGCCTGAACGGCGTGGATTCCTTCGACATCGTGAAGGGCCCCGGGTCGGCCGTCTATGGCCCGCAGGGCGAGGGTGCGGGCGGCTACACCGACTTTGTCATGAAGCAGCCGTACTTTGACAGGCAGCACACCGAGATCAGCGCAACGCTGGGCTACTGGGCGAGCGGGCACTCGTATTCAAACCCGTCGGTGACGATAGACACGGGCGGGCCGCTCAGCGACAAGCTGGCCTACCGCGTGAGCTACCTAAGCCGCTATGGTGACGGATACTACCTCAACGACCACGACCAGACCCAGGACGTGTATTTCGCCGTCACGTATCTCGTCTCATCGAGGTTAAAGATCGAGGCGTGGACCCAGTTCTTCGAGGACCGCACCAACGAGGTCGTGGGGGCCAACCGCGTGTCCCAGCAGTTCATCTGGAACGGGACCTACGTCGGAGGCCCGGCCTCTCCCGTCACGACCGGACCCAATGCCTACTTTGGCTACGATATCATCGCGGCGCCGAACCCGCCGCCCAACACCTATGGGACCTATGCCGATGGCACATATGTGGCCGTAAACCCTGCCACGGCGTACACCGTCAAGCTGCCCTCCTACTACGCGCTCATCGGTCCGGGTGACACCGCGAGGTCGATGCTTTCCCAGACCCAGATAAAGGCGACCTTCGACCTGACGCCGGACATCTCGATTGTGAACCGTTTCCTCAATTACTTCGGCCATTCGGACAAGTTCGAAGCCTCGAGCTACTCGGAGTTCGTCCCGAGGGAGCAGTCGGTGCAGGATCGCCTCGAGCTGCACGACGAATTCTCGATAGGGAAGGTCGATAGCAACCTGATCACGGGACTGGATTTCCGTTACTCGGGCCTTACGTCCTACCAGGACTACCAGACGCAGCCCTTCGGCTACTACGACGTCTACGCTACGGTAAACACGTTCTTCTATCCCGGCTATCGTTACGAGGGAAACACGTTCGGGGGCGGCCTCCAGGTCCCGGGGGGAGCGGGATTCAGCGCGTCACCGGGCTCGGATGGGAGCCAGATATCGAATGTGTATGACACCGCCGCCTTTATTCAGGACGACATTAAGCTGACCCCCAAGCTGTCGCTGACGCCGGGTTTCCGCGTCGACCGGATCGAGGCGTATGCCGAGAACCCGGCCTTCGTCCAAGTGGGCTTCTACAACAGCAATTTCCAGTATCAGCCGCTGGCGACGCCAATCTACATCCCTGCGGGCGGGTCTAGCCCCTACACGCCCGGCTACAACAACAGCGACACGGTCACCGACCAGAGCTTCTTCCTCAGCCTCAACTACAAGCTGAACGAAACCTCTTCGTTTTACATGACCTATGATCACGTCGACGCCATTTTGGGGACCAACAACTTCGGCGGCGTCGACGGGTACACGCTGCAGTCCTCCCTCACGACCAAGAGCACCCTTTACGAGGTGGGCTACAAGGAAAGCTTTCTCGGGAACACGCTCTATTTCAGCTCCGACGTTTTCCAGCAGCTCAAGTACGGCACCCAGTTCACCGGGCCGGCGTTTCCAATCAAGGATGAGGGCCTTGAGCTGGATCTGGTCTACCAGCCCAACAAGCGATGGACCCTGAACGGCAACTTCACCTACCAGGACGCCACGGCCTTCGGGACCTACTTCTACCAGCAGACGGGCAACTACTTGGACTATTACTACCCTACGACGACGGTGGACGGTCAGCCCGGCACCGGACTCGGAGGCTTGAATTTTGTCGGGTATTCGCCGCCGGGGGGCCGCATGCGCGCGCCGGGAATCCCCCAGGTTCAGGCGAACGGATTTGCCGAGTATAGGAGCCCCATGGGGTGGGGTGTCGGTGCGGGACCCCAGTTCATCGGGCGGCAGTATGCGAACGACCAGGGTTCGCTCCACATCCCTGGCGAGATCGAATACGACGGATACGTGTTTTACGGGAGACGAACCTGGGACGTCCGCGTGAACGTGAAGAACATCACCAACAAACGCCTTCTGGATCCGATCGCGGTCAGCTTTGCGGGCAATGACCTGATCTATGTCCGGCCGCCCATCGAGGCGTCGCTCACAGTGAGGCTTCACTTTTAAGGGCCGTGCTAGGCATGGGCGCTTGGACTTGGCGCGCAGGGCCACGACGGGCGTGCCCCCGCCGTGGCCCGAGCATTTCTATTCGATATGACGGCAACCTCCCTCAAGATCCAGGGAAGGCAGTGCGACCTTCTCCCAGATGAGCTCCCCTGTGCAGGCCCCAAAACTGATTGTTCGAAACGCCTGCGTGCTTACCGCGCGACCGGGCTTCGAGCCGTTTCTGGGGTACATCGTGGTCGGGTCGGATGGGAGGATTGCCGCCATGGGCCCTGGAGAGCCGCCACGGTCGGAGTCCGCGGTGCGCTCGCTGGACCTTGGAGGAAAGCTCGTGGCGCCGGGTTTCATATCCGCCCACAGCCACCTCTTCCAGAGCCCCTTGCGCGGACTGGGCACGGACCAGACCCTCTATGGATGGCTTAATGCGATCAAGCAGCTAAGCGAGCACGCCACGCCTGAGGACATCTACTGGTTCTGTCTCCACGGTTCGGTCGATTTCCTGAGGAACGGGATCACGACGGGCTATGATTTCACCTACTCGGGTGACCTGGGCGGGGGACAGCGCTCGATAGGGATCGGTGAAGCCATCGGGACGTCCCAGGTCAACCAGGAGCCCTACGAGGAGGCGCAGCTCAGGGCAAAGATCGACGCCGGGCTTCGCTTCATCAACAGCATCAGTATCGTGCCCCTGGGGACCGAGCAGGAGATCGAGGAGCGGGTCGAGAGGATCCTGCACTATGCGAGCCGGTACTCGGAGAACCCGCTTTTCCTGAAGATGGCAATAAGTGGATGGGTCCAACGGGCCTCCGGCATTGAGGCGGCGTTTCGCGAGGCCCGGTTCATGAAGAAATACGGGCTCATGAACCAGGCTCATTTCCTGGAGAGCCCCGAGCGTGTCCCGGAGCAGCAGGCCAAGTTCTCCTGGTACCGGGATGCGGGGGCGCTGGGGCCGGATTTTGTTTTCGGCCACTTCATCCATACGACTCCCCAGATCGTCCACGAGACCGCCCAGAGCGGCGCCTGCATGTGCTGGCAGCCGTCGGCCAACGGCCGGATTGGCTCGGGAACGGCCGACATACCGGCGCTGCGGAAGGCCGGCATCAAGATCGGCATCGGCCTGGACGACCAGTCGTGCAGCGACTTGTCGGACCCGTTCCAGAACCTCCGGATGGGCCTCTACTCGATCCGTTCCCTCTACAAGGACGCCGGCGTCCTGTCGGTGAGGGACGTCCTGCATTTCCACACGCTCGGGAGTGCCGAGATCCTCGGCGTCGAGTCCAAGGTCGGCAGCCTGGAGGTGGGCAAGTACGCCGATTTTCTCGTGGTTGACCCGCGCTCCCCGGACACGGGACCCGTCCACGACCCCGTCGCCACCTACGTCTTGGCGTGCAGCCTTCGGAACCTGCAGCAGGTCTATGTCGCGGGTGAGCTCGTGGCGGAGGGTGCGGCGCTGGTCGGCCACGACGAGCCCAAGATCCGGCGCGAGGTCGATGCGAGGGTCGCGCGGCTAAGGGCGGCCCGGGATGCTTCCATACCGACGCTTGACCTGACCCGGGAGGCGCGGCTTTAGCGCTCCGCGAGCTCCCGAAGGTCCTCGGGCAGGAAGTCGAAGCTCGCGACCTGCTCAACCTTCAGGTCCCGGGTGAGGAGGCCCAGCTGGCGTAGGACGCCTATCTGTTCCTCGAGCCGCCGCCGCCGGATAAGGCCGATGCGCTCGCCCTTGGCGGCATCCCCGTCGACGATGTGGGCCCTCTTAAGCTCGGATAGGCTGTAGGCGAGCACCGCCGGCGTGGTCTCCGCGTGGTCGCCGGTGATCAGCGCATTGGCCGGCGACGGGTCTGAGCCCAAGTAGTCCTTCCACCCCCGAATGGACGCTCGGATGAAGGCCCTCACCACGTCCGGGTGTGCCATGGCATAGTCCCGGTTGCAAAAGAGGGCGCGGTACGGGTCGTAGCCTGAGTCCGCAATGAGCATGGAGCGTGTTGGGACCTTCAGCTGGTTGAAGACGAAGGGTTCCCACGTGAGGAAACCCTGCTGAATGAAATCTTTGTCCGCCACGAACTGGGCGATCCCATAGTTCTCCGGTATCGTGTTGATGTGGATCGAGTACTTTCTTTCCAGATGACTGATCCAGGCTGATCCGGGCTCTACCATGATGCTTTTCCCGTCCAGGTCCCGGAACCCGCGGACCGGGGAATCGGCGTGCACGATGATGACCTGCGGGTCATGTTCCAATTGCGCCGCGACGATCAAGACCGGGAGATTCTGCTGCGCGGCGAGCATGAGATCATCGCTCCGGGCGAGCGCGAACTGGACCTGCCCGGTGGCGACCTTCTGGACCGGGAGGGCCCCGGGGCCGCCCTGAACAATGCGGACGTCAAGATTCTCGTCTTTGAAGAAGCCCCTCGCGAGAGCCTGGTAGTAGCCGCCAAATTCCGCCTCCGCGAACCAGTTGGTCTGGAGGAGAACGGTCGCGGGATGCGCGGGTTCTCCGGGGGCGGCCGGCTCCCTCGTGCAGGCCCCAAGTGCCAGTGCAAGGGCCGCCCCAAGAATGCGCGTCCCGTTTCCCGTGGAAACCATGGCTCCTGCCTAGCAGACCGGGTGCCAAGAGGAACGGGGTGTCTTCCGCCGGGGCGCCATTGGCCGGCATCCTCCCCGGGCGCCGCGCGGGGAAATTCTACGAGGACGGTTACTTCAGCTGCTTGAGGATGCCAAAATCCACAAGTTCGTCCGCAAGGCTCTGGGGCAGCTTGAACACGTCGCAGCTGCGTTTCCACGTGGACATCCTCATGCTTCCAAGGTCGCCCGACTCGAGCTTGGCGAAGCGCTCGACCTCGCCCAACGCCTTCTCCTGGTAGTCCACGTCGCCATTCCGCTTCATGAAGGTCTCCACCACCATCTTGGCCGTCTCTCTGGGGTGGGCGAATGCCTCCCTCCACCCCCGATTCGTGGCCTTCATGAACGCCACGATCATTCCCGGCTGCCTGGAGAGGAAGTCCTCGGTCGCGTAATAGACCTGTGCATAGGTGACGAATCCGTTCTCATAGCCGTGCAGGACAACCGTGGGATATCCCTTCAGCTCGATGGCCACCGGCTCGTCCGTCGAATAGGCGACCTGCGCGTCGATCTTGCCCTCGATAAGTGAGGTGAGGTCGTCCCCGATGTCGACCGCCGTCACGTCCCTTTCGGTCATGTGGTTATGGGCGAGCATAAGGCCAAGCTGGATGTGATCGTACGCGTGAAGGCCGATCCTGCGCCCCGCCAGGTCGTGGAAGGACCGGATTGGCCCGCTTTGGAGGGCCATGATGCACAGGGGCGAGGCCTGGAGCATCGTGGCAAACGCCTTCACCGGTTTGTGATCCTTGCGCGCGTTCAGGAGCACGAGTCCGTCGGCTATTCCAATCATGTTGGTCCCCTTGAGGACCGGTCCGACGGAGGTGGCCATGGCGTCGAGGTTGATCTGGGCGATCGCGACATCTAGCCCGGCCTGCTCATACCAGCCCTTCTGCTTGGCCACGAGGACACCGGCAAACGTTACGCTCGGAACCCAGTCCAATTGCACCGTCATGGGAGTCCCCGCCTCGCACCCCAGCGCCCCCACCAGGAGAAGACCGGCCAGCAGGAGCCTCCTCCGCACGGGCTTCAGGGCCCCAGCCGGCCCTGTGCCTTGCCATTCGGGTGCAGACCGATCGTGCCTTGGGACGGACTTCATTGGGTTCCAAACTTGAGCCCCAGCTTTCGAAGCCAGTGGCGGTAGGCGACGGCGAGGCCGTCCGACGGGACCGCGATCTCCTGGCCCATGTCGAGGGGCAGCCGCTGCGGCCTCTGCGACTCCACGGTCCTCATGTCCTCGGCTGCGAGCGTGTCCTGATACTCGAGCAGGGCCTCGTCGGATTTTCCCGTAGGGTAGTTGTAGGCCATGATGCTCCAGACAAGACTTTCGCCCTCGTCCACGGGGGTAACCGTGTCGAGCATCGAGAAACGCTCGCCGCCGAACGCCTTGGTGTACTGGCCGGTGAGCGGCCGCTCGACCCGGTAGGAATAGACGACCCCCACCTCGCCGGTCCCGCCCGGCCCGTCCCGCCAGATCCGGCGCACGCCAATCTCGTCCGAAACCAGGCCGGCGTCAGTTTCCCTGACGACATAGCCCTGCATCTCGAAGTTCCTGGAGCCGCCCATCTGCGCTGCGTGCACGAACGGGTAATGTCCGGCGTCCAGGAAATCCTCAAAGACCCGCGTGGCGCAGGCCTTGAACCGGTAGGGCCCCGCGTGCACGTTCTTGTAGGAGGGGTCGTCCCACTCCCGAAAGGAGGGGACGCCAGCCTTGGGAATCCCGAGGCACACCCAGATCAGGCCATAGCGGACCTCCACTTGGAATGTGCGGGCCTTTGCGCCGATCTTTTGCGTCAGGGCGGAGTGGGCGGGTATCAGCGTGCAGGAGCCCGTGCCGTCATAGTGCCAGCCGTGGTAGCAGCAGACGAGGCAGCCTTCCCGGACGGTGCCTAGGGAGAGCTTGGCTCCCCGGTGGCGGCAGACGTCGTGCCAAGCATGGACTCCCTCCCGGCTCCTCCAGAGCACGATATCGACTCCCAGCAGGCGCGCCGAGGTCACGGTGTTTTCCGCAAGCCCTGCCGCGCGCCCGACGACATGCCAATCGTTTACGAGGACCGGGTCGTCGAGCATCGCGGGAACCGGAGCATAGGATATGCCACGGGCGTGTTCCGGGTGGGGAGGTAACTACGACCGCAGGCACGTTAGCTGCTGGCGTTCAACGGATGACCGCGACACCCAAAATGGTGAGCACCGGGCCCCCTAAGATCGGCAGCAACCTGGTCGGATCGTTCTCGGACATGCTTCTTGAGCCTGGGATTTCGGCGCGGATGCGCGATGGCGCGACCCTCGTTGCGGACGTGTACCGTCCCAGGGGAGACGGCCCGTGGCCCGTGCTCCTCATGCGGACCGCATACGGGAGGGACGTGGCCTCAAGCCTCGTTTACGCCCACCCGGCGTGGTTTTCCGGGCACGGGTTCATAGTCGTCGTGCAGGACGTTCGGGGGCGAGGCGACAGCGAGGGCACCTACTACCCGTTCAAGTATGAGCGCGAGGATGGCTACGACTCCGTGCAATGGGCAGCCGCCCTCCCAGGCAGTAACGGCTGCGTCGGCTTGTACGGCTTCAGCTACCAGGGCGCCGTGCAGCTCTTTGCGGCCCTTGACCGCCCGCCTGCTCTCAAGGCCCTGGCCCCCCACATGACGGCCTTCGATCTCTATTCGGGCTGGTTTTACCGAAACGGGATCCTCGAGCTGTCCACCATCTTCAAGTGGGCGAACCAGATGCTCAGGGAGGACGCCCGGAGGGCAGGGGCCCGGAGCCAGGCTGAACTCGACGCGTCATGGCTCGATGTGGGGCGCATTTTCCAGCAGTTCCCCTTGCGACGGGCAAGGCCCCTAACAAACGCGGACCTTCCCATTTACGCCTCGGATTGGCTGCGGCATTCAGCGCGCGATGATTACTGGGAGCCCTTCAACCTGCTTCGGCGCACCAAGGAACTGGGCTACCCCATGTTCCACATGTCGGGCTGGTACGACATCTTTCTCCGGGGCTCGATCGACGGGTTCATGGCGATGGCGGAAGGCCGCGACGACCAGTTCCTTCTCGCCGGTCCCTGGGTCCATTCACCGTGGGGGAGCACGATCGCCGGCGTTGACCTGGGTCCGTCCGCCGGGCCTTGCGTCGACACCTTGGTCGTCGAGTGGTTCAAGCACTGGCTAAATCCGGAACGCCCGGAAGGGCCGTGCCCGCTGCGGGGTTGCCGGTATTTCTCGCTGGGAGCAAACGCCTGGCGCGAAGCGGAAACCTGGCCTCCGCCCGGGGCTGCCCTGCGCCCTTTTCACCTGCAAAGCGCAGGGAGGGCAAACTCCCGTTTTGGCGACGGGGTCCTGGCTGTGGGAGGGCCCGGAGGTGTTGAGGACACGCTCAGCTACGAACCCGAGGTCCCGGTGGCCGCACCATCGGGAAGCCTTAACACGCCTGCCCTTTTCGGGCCTCACGACCTGACGGAGCAGCAGCAATCAAACTCGCTCCTCGTCTACACTTCAGCTGCGCTCGAGGGGCCCCTTTGCATTGCGGGGCAGCCCACATGCGTGCTCCACGTGGTCGCCACGTCCCCCACGGTGGACCTCGTGGTCAGGCTCTCGAAGGTGAGCAGGGACGGGCGAGCCATGCTCCTGTGCCTCGGCGCCGTGACGGCCAGGGCGCCCGAGACGACCCGCGTGTCCGTCCCGCTTGACCCCATCGCTGCCACCTGGGCCGCGGGCGAGCGCATCCGCGTGGACATCGGCGGTTCGGCCTTCCCGCTTTTTCCCCGAAACAGCGGAACGGAGACCGATGCGCTCGACGTGGCGTCTCCTGCGGACTTCAGGCGCGCCCTGGTGCTCGTCTGCCACGACAGCGAGAGACCCTCGGCGATTTTCCTGCCGGTTCTAGAAGGAGGCTGACGGCGCTGCACGCGATGCGGGCCGAAGCCCCCAAGGATGCCGAGCACGGGACTGGGCCTAGGGTCCCAGTGGCATGGCAAATGCTCTCCGGAAACGCTCCTCCCCCGAGGGGAAATAACCCTTCAATGACCCGCACGAGAAAGGCCCTCATCGCTGGTGTCATGGGTCTGCTCGCATTGCTTCGGTGCGAGGCGAACACGTCGGTCACGGTCCAGCTCGACTGGATCGCCAACGCCCAGTTTGCCGGGGTCCTGGTCGCCAAGGACAAGGGCTGGTACGAGGACGCCGGGCTTGACGTCGCGGTGCGGCCGATAGACCTCCAGGCGATGGGCACCTCAGTCGGCCCCGTGCTAAAGGGAACCCATATGATTGGCATCGCGGATGGGCTGGTGCTCCTGAACGCCCGCGCCGACCACAAGCCGGTCAAGGCTTTCGCGACCATGCTTCAGGCCTCGCCGCTCTGCATCCTCGTCCTTCGCGACGGGCCTATCCGGGAATTCCGGGACCTGGCCGGCAAGAGAATCGGCCTGCATGCGTATGACCATGTCCAGCTCAACTTGATGCTGGCCTATAACCACATGAGCGAGAAGGACGTCACTGCGGTCGACATCGGGGATGACCTGACGTCCCTCATCGCCCAAACGATCGACGCCCAGGTCGCGTACTCGATAGACGAGAAGGTCGCGATTGAGCTGAAGGGACATCCGACCCGTGTCTTCCCCGCGTACGAAAACGGCTTTGTGACCTACTCGCAGGTCTATTACACGACGGAGTCCTTCCTGAGCACCGATCCGGGTGCCATCGCAAGGTTCCTGGCGGCGACTAACCGCGGTTGGAAGGAGGCCTTCGCGCACCCAGGTGGCGCTGCAAGGATGATCGTGCGCACGTACCTGAAGAACGGCGAGGCAGACTACCAAGAAAAATCCTTGGTTGAACTGGAACATTACGCCACCCTGGAGTCGGCTGAGCTCGGGAGCATGCGCATGGCCACGTGGAGAAAAAGCTGCAGCGTCTTTAACCTGCCGGCCAGCCTCGCAGATGAGCTGGTTGATTTCAGCATCTTGAAAAGTGAGACGCCGTAGGCAGGGCCGACCCCCTCGATTGACGAAGTTGGCGTTTGCGACAAACCTGAACCGAAGACACCCTAAGCACCATGCTGGTCACCAAGCAGCCCCTCCTGCGCAAGTTCTGGTACCCCGTGATCCCGGAGGTGATGCTGAAGGACGGCCCCAGGCCGTTCACGCTCCTCGGAACGGACATGGTGCTCTGGCTGGACGGAGCCGGCAAGGCCGTGGCCATGGACGACCGGTGCCCGCACCGTCATGCTCGACTGTCCAAGGGATGGATTGCCGAAGGGCAGCTGCAGTGCGGCTACCACGGCTGGACCTTTAATGGGGAGGGCCAGTGCACTCGCATTCCCCAGAAGGACGATGATGATCCCGCCGGGGTCTTCGTGCCCCGTTACCGAACCGCGCAGCGGTACGGCTATGTCTGGGTCGCGCCTGAGGAGCCGATCACGGGGCTTCCCGAGATCGAGGAGGACACGGACAAGAGCTTCCGCCGCATCTACGAGTTCTATGAGCCCTGGAAATGCAGCGGGCTGCGCCTGATGGAGAACTCGTTCGACAACGCCCATTTCAGCTTTGTCCACCGCAACACCTTTGGGAAGTTCGACGCGCCTATCCCAAGCAAGATGAACCTCCATCTTTTTGAAAACGGACTAGGATTCACGATGGACACGGTCGTGCCCGTGAAAAACGTCCCCCTTTCGATGAAGGCGCTCAACATGGCCACGGCCGAGACCGTCCGGAACAACACCGGCACCTGGTGGATGCCGTTTTTCCGAAAGCTCAGGATGCGCTATCCCACGGGCCTTGTTCACACGATCATCACGGCGGCTACGCCGATCAGCGACCATTCCTCCCAGATCATCCAGATTGCCTACCGCAACGACACCGAGGCAGAGGCTAAGGCTGCCGACATCATCGCGTTTGACAGGGCCGTCGTTACCGAGGACCGGGATGTGCTCGAGTCCACGACATTTGACACACCAGTCGACCTGCGTCGACGCGAGGAGATGCACATGGCCTCGGACCAGCCGGGGCTCCTAATGCGAAAGCAGCTGCTCGCGCAGTTTCAGGCGCATGGCCAGGAGGAAGTGCATGGCTGGCTAGAGAAGCAAACCCACGTGGCTGCCGAGCAATTTGGAGCCAACCACCCCTTTGCGACCGAGGCCATGTGCCTGGAGATGACCTATGGGGGCGCCCAGGGCGCGTCCTCTGCCCACCAGACCGCGCGGGATGCGGCTGCCGAGTCGAGGCATTGAGCGATTGGCGACCCAATAGCGATAGACGCTGGCGCCGGTCCTAGTGGCACCGAACATGCTTCACTCTGGGGCGTGCCCAATCCCGTGAGCGAAGACCCGCAGGTACCAGGGAACGCTCCCGAGGGCGTCGTGCTCCGAAAAAACTACCTGTCCTCCCTTGAGAATGTCGCCCAATCGGTTGGCACGATGGGCCCGGTCGCGACGATTGGGACGGTGCTCCCGCTCTTGATCTACAAGTCGGCGAACGCCACGTGGCTGCTCTTCCTCGGGGTCCTTGCGGTCTTCTGTCTCATTTCGGCCAGCATCAAGGTCTTTGCATCGCGATTTGCTTCCGCGGGGTCGCTCGCGGCGTTCGCCGAGGCGGGCCTTGGGAGCTGGGCCGGGAGCCTCACCGGCTGGTCCTATGTGGTCGCAATGGTGATGGTCGTCACCAGTTCCGGCGTCTCCAGCGCCTATTACCTCGCCATGGTGGTCAGCCACTTTACCCACGGTACGGTCGGCTCCCTGGGACTGGTGGTGCTGACGGTGCTTGTGGTTCTCCTGGCATGGTGGCCCTCCTACCATGACATCAAGCTGTCCACGAAGGTGATGCTGGTTACCGAGTCGTTCTCGGTGCTTCTCATTGTTGTCATTCTAAGCGCCGCGATGTTCGCCACCAAGAGCTGGGTGGACCGCTCGCAGATGACCCTCCAGGGGGCGAGCTTCTCACAGGTCCAGCTTGGCTTCGTGCTCGTCTTCATGACGCTCTCTGGCTTCGAGAGCACGACCACGCTGAGCGAGGAGGCGAAGGCGGCCACAAGGACGCTTCCACGGGTCATGTACCTGTGCATCCTTCCGACTGGCGTCTTTTTTGTGTGGGGCATCTACTGCCTGACCGCGCTGTCCCACGGCCGGAACCTGGCCTTGGACCAGGCGGACGCCCCATTGGACATGATTGCCCAGTCAGTCGGGATGCCGACGCTCGGCTGGATCAGCACCCTTGGCGTGGCAATCAGCTGTTTTGGCTGCGCGCTCGGGGGCTTCAACGCCGGCTCGCGCGTCATATTCTCCATGGCCCGAAGCGGGCACGTAGGGCACTATTTCGAGGCGGTTCATCCCGTGAACGGAACCCCCTACCGGGCCCTTGCTCTGCTTGCGGGTGTCGCGCTTGTGCTGCCCTGCGTGATGTTGGGTTTCGAAGTCAAGATGTCCGAGATCATGGACTATCTCATGCAGATCGCGTCGTTTGGATTCCTGGGAGGCTATCTGGCCGTGTGCATCGCGGCGCCTATTTACCTGGCGAGGAAATCGAAGCTGGGCCTTAGGACCGTCCTCATCGCGGTGGGTACGGTATCAGCGCTCTGCGCGGTATTCTTCATGAGCCTTTATCCCGTTCCCGACGCGCCGTGGCGCTATCTCCCGTATATCTTTGTGGGCCTGCTCATAGCAGGTATGGTCGTATCGGGAAGGGTGCAGACTGCCCGAGCGGAGCAGCCGGCAGAGGCAGATCCGGCGCCGGGACCCGCCGGTTAGTGCGCCGAGCCTGGCGGTTCGTCCGCGAAATGTCGCCCGTTTAACCCACCTTTGCTTGTGCAGAAACCGCCCGGGCAATCGCGGCGTTTAGATCGTTCTCTAGGGCCTCGAAATAGTGGATGGCGGCCTCGTCTCCCAGCGAGCGCGCATAGTGCTGGAGGGGTTGCAGGAGCCATTTCTCCGTGGGGGTCAATCCCGGGCGGAGCGTTCCTGTGGAGATGCGCTGCTCCAGCCACTGGAGGCTTGAGGGCACGTGGGCTGACGTTGGGCCCAGCCATCGGATAACCTCGTTAAACACGTCGTCGGGCGACTCGGTGGCGCCATATACGCCCACCCCTCGGCCCACGTGAATCACCGCCTCCACCAATTCACGGATCCGCCCATGGTTCGCCGGGTCCCCGATCTCCCGAACCGTTAAGGTGCGGAATCGTCCAACTCCGTCGATGGCTGCGAGCTGACCGAAAACGTTAATGGAGAGGTTTACCAGCGCCTTGTTGAACTCGATGCGCGTTGGAAGGGCATCACCCGCGTCTTCAAACCAGCCGCCCCACTGGGTGAGGGCTTGGGCTGCGGCCGCCCGGGCCGTTCGGTCCCCACCGGTTAGGAGCGTCCTGCCTGAAGGGCCCGGGCGGTAAACCGCGGAATCACCCGAACCCACGCGCAGCGCCGTCTGGATGGTGACTCCCCGCATGAGCCGACCCACGATCGAAGGCATCACATCCGGCCAGAGGTCGGGAAGTCGGCCCAGGAGGGTTGATTCCTCCAGGAGCTCGATAAAGCTTCGACGGATGCGCTGATGGTAGATCCCATTCGCGCACAGGATCAGCAGCGGCAGCCGCGCATCTCCCGTCATCAGCCTCCCTGCCCGATGCTCGTGCTCCACGGCCGCGGCGTAATCCGAAATCACGTCGAAAAGTTGGTCCGGGTTGGTGCACACAAGCACTATCTCGGGAAGGCGGCCTTCGGCCGCCGCTTCGGGGAGGCTCCCTGCCAGAACGCCGGAGAGCGCGATTTCACGGCGGCCGGCCGGCGTATCGATTGCGAGGACGGACCGTTCGTTCCAGCGCTCGGTTCCGGATCCGGAGCGGCGCGAGAGAAAGACAATGCTCTCCGGTGCCCGAGCCGGGTTGCCCGAGAGATGAAAATAGAAGGCGACACCAAGCGCGCCTATCGGAAGGATGCCGAGCGATGACTTTCCATGCCCCGGCATCGTGATCACTCCGGCGGTAACTCGCTCAATATCGCCTTCGCCCGCTCCAGTGGGGAAGCCTTCAAGATCATGCGCATCCGCTGGGGCGAACCATGGCTCGTGCCATATGCATAGTCTATATTGACTCCGCCCTGCGCCAGCGCCTTGCAGACCTCAGCCAGTCGCCCCGGTTGATCGGGCAGGTCAAATTCGAAAACATCTGCCTCGATTAGCTTGAGTCCTATCCCCTCAAGTACCCCACGTGCCTTGCCAGCGTCGCTCGTCCGTAATCGGACGACGCCTTGCTCTATGCTATCCAGAACGGAAATGCCCTGGATATTGACGGAATTACGGGCCAACTCTGCGGCAGCTCGATGAAGGGCGCCGGGATGGTTTTCGAGGGCTATCGACACTTGGCGGACCAATTCGAAGTGCATGATGGCACTGATGGTCGCCTGCATGCAGCCGCCCGTCAATTTGTGAGCAGCCTTTTGGCAAGTGTTTGGTCAGGAAGCTCGATGATGCGGAGCTAAAATCCTGGGTGCGGGTGGGAATCGGCCAAAAATCACCTCGATTGCAGGTCCAAAATGACGGATCTAAAGAGGGAACCAAGCGTAGGTCGCGGTTACCCTTGAGCTGCTAATTCCAACTCTTTTGGTGTCCGTTTAGATGTCCGGCCTTGTGGGATGCCCGTTAGGGAGGTCGATCTTGAATACTCCGCCATTATCTGGATTGGCGGACCTTCCCCAAGTCACACGAGGCGCTCTTTTCCGGTTGCCCGTCTTTGGGAGGCGAGCCTATTGATCGACATGCATTCCATGGGCAGTGAATTGATTCGTGAAGGAATTTAAAAATGAAAATGTCAAACGTGTTGAAAGAGCGCGCGTATACCGAGGGCCCGGTCACTGACGTGGCCTACATACGAGTTGAGTACGGGAGATTTGAAGAGTACATCGATTGGCTAAATTCGACATGGAAGCCGACCATGGAAGCCATGAGGGATGCTGGGCTAATCATCGATTACAAGATCTTCTCGGCCACTCCAAAATCACCGGATCAACCCAACATATTTCGCATGATCACCTTTAAGAACATGGCGGCCTTAGATAAAAGCATCGAGCTGGAAGCAGTGTCCAAGAAAGTAATCGGTAGCACCAAGGTTCAGAACAAGGCCAGAGTGGCCCGGAATGAATACAGAAAACTTCTGGGCAGTGAATTAATTCGCGAAGTTATTCTAAAGTGAAACCGGGAATGCCCATTCGGGTTCATTTTTCGAGCGGGTTCTGGGCTCGGTCGGGATGATGTGTTGCATATATTCGGTCTATGGTTGAACGGCAACTTTCCGAACGCCGGACCCGAACGTTAGAACTCATCGGCGTGGTGACCTCCCAAGGCCTCGCCCAGGTTAGGACCTCAGCCCCGTCTCTGGTGCGCCGACCCTCCGGATCGGCGGTTTCCCAGTCCTGGCAGCAGGACACCCGACCCCTGCGGAACATCGTGAAACGTTGGTTCATTCGAATGGTCCAGATCCTAGAGGAATCCGAGCCTTTCGCGTTAGAGAGTAGCAGGCGAGTTTCAGCGGAGTACCGGCGAATGGTGGCAGGGTAGCTATCTCTAGCCCCAATCTACTGACACTTTCACTGACAGTGGCCCTTCCGGCTCACGTATCTCTTTACTGAAGAGCCAGTAAAGATTGGAGGCGCGGGTCGGAAACGAACCGACGCGACAAGCGCGACGCGGCAAGTACCGAAATATTTAGAGATATACCCCTATTGGTGGGAGGCGGCCTGTTTGAATTTGCACGGCGCGAAGACCAACTCCTAGTCCATTCGGTTGCATGAAAACACGAAATTTGGTGCGAACGTGCGCGCAACTATCCCTAATTGACGACACAGACACTCTGTGCAGATTGTCGTCATGCCCTCAAAAACAATTTCTCTTGAAGTCGATGCGTACGAGCGGCTGAAGGCGACACGGATTCGTGGCGAGTCCTTCTCTGCAGTGGTTCGTCGCATCACCTTGCCGCCGCCCAAAGCGACGGCTGCCGATCTGCTCGCGGATGTTAAATCGGGGCGATTTGGTCGGGAGATCAAATGGTCGGCAGTTAAGTCGGCAGTGGCGCGCCGTAGTCGGTCTCCTGATCCCCGCGTTACCTGATGCTTTTCGATACCACTTTCTTGATACACCTCGTTGGTCAACGAGGTCGCGCGTCGAGGGAAAGAGCGGAGGCATTCTTAAAGGCACACCTGGACGCCCCACTATACACGTCGCGAATCTGCTGGTCGGAGTTTGCTGAGGGAAGTTCGAGTTTGGCCGAAGTTCGCTTAACTCTAGAGAGGTTTACGATTGTGGAGATCAATGAGCTTGTGGCTTGGGAGGCGTCGCGGATCTCGAGAGGGCTTGGAAGGGCTGGCCTCCCCATAGGGGACAACGACATCTGGGTCGCAGCGTCGGCTGTGGCCTACCGATTGCCCCTAGTGAGTCGTAACGGGCGACATTTTGCCCGAGTGCCGGGTCTGGAAGTACACAGCTATTAATCGATGGGTTTAGCAGGAAATCCGAGGGTTGATTTTGTGCCACTCGTGTGCCAGGCACCCGTCGAGATTGCCTAAGTAACCGATGGAAAGGTGCTTAGGATTGGAGGCGCGGGTCGGAATCGAACCGACGCCTCCAGGTGTCCGGGAAAATCAGTAGTATCGAGCAGTTCTTTAGAGGGAGTGGAAGCACCCGGTTGTAACTCGTGTTGCATACTGTTTCACAGCACCACCTCCTCACCGGTGCCCGCGTCCCATATTCGGCCGTTGTAGGAGATGCGATAGAGCTTTCGGTCCACGCAGGCTGTGCAATCAGGGGCGTTGCGGCCCCCCCAGCTGTTGGAGTCTCTTGCTGCATTCCATGTGCTCTGGGCGTCTGCCAGGTCCTTAACGCGGAAGTAGGCCCTCACCGCGTCAAGACACTAGGACGGTATAACGGCATATGTCGACGCCCGCGTGAGCCCCGATTGTTATTATGTCGTACTCTTCCCGGCGAAGGGTAGCACAATGGGCGACATCGTGCCGGTCCTCGACGCATGTCGGAAGAGCAAGGTGTTTGGTGTCGTCCTCAATTACCGTGATGTGCCGTAGCAATTTCAGATTTATGCCGAACCAATCGTCGGAACCGACTCTTTCGTCAGGCACGTCTCGTGCGGGGCACGAGCCGCGCCTTCCTTAGATGACATGAAGCCGACAGGCGGCGGAAAATCCGCCAACCTGCCGGCTGATGAACTCTAACAACACACAAAATAATCCGGAACGTGCTCTCGTCGAG
>Ga0302319_10001912_pt1 | contig 46045 bp, 44 predicted proteins | sample Bog_T0_2_FD_203319 | JGI IMG/M metagenome (GOLD analysis project Ga0302319, IMG submission 203319) | Peat permafrost microbial communities from Stordalen Mire near Abisko, Sweden - Bog_T0_2 | ecosystem: Environmental > Terrestrial > Soil > Wetlands > Peat | place: Sweden: Abisko, Stordalen Mire...
GCAACCAGCAGAATCTCCGGCTTCGCGGCCTGCACGCGCTTTACAATTTCGCTTTGATCTGTCTGCTCCACCTCGTCTTCAGTTGGAGCATAGGTGCCGACAATCCGTACGCCGGGAAAACTTGCTTCCAGCAGCCTTCTCGCCCGCTCGGCGACGTCCCCTATGCCACCCAGCAGAAAAATGCCGTATCCCTTTTTCACTGACAGTTCTGCCAGCCGGGGAACCAGGTCCACTCCTGTAATACGCTCTGCAAGCGGGCAGCCCAATAGTTCCGATACCCACACCAGGGGCATTCCATCCGCCAATACCAGGCTGCAGCCGGCGATGATTCTGTGCAAATGGTGGTCTGTGAGCGAGTTGGACCAGAAGTTAAGATTCGCGGTTGCAATCTGATGCGTTCCACCCGACCGAATCAAGCCATCGATCGCCTCAACGGCCCCATCTGCCGTAAGGCTATCCAGAGGCAGCCCCAACACCGCGATCGGGTGCTTCACATTTCTTATCATATTGAGCTTCCATTTCCTGGTTGCACACTTCACCCCGCTGAGCCAATCCGCCTTGCGCACTGCGGTCGCTGTCCGTCCAACCAATCTCTCGATCGTTGACTTCGTGCTTTACGCGTGCCTTCTTGCGCCTACGCTCAACTGGGGAGGAATTGTGTTCGCTCGCGACTCCGCTCAAACGGGAGATCGCCGCCTCACTCAGGAATGAAAATCGCCGCAACCTACTCAACCCGGTGCGTTAAAGGCCAAGAAAACCGGGGCCCCCAGAGTGTTTTGCTGTACCATCGCCCAAGTGGACTTATGCTTGGAAGTTATCTGCACGTCCTGTTTGGAGCAACGGCCCAAAGGTGCGAGCCAGATTCAAATTGCATGCTGCTTTAGATAGATACTACACGGCAATTCGGCACCAAGCATTGAGTAACGTAATTGAGGAATCAGCTATAAGTAACTTAGCTATGTTACTTTCGAACTTCGACTTAGTTACTTCGACTCCGACGCGCAAACAAACCGCTCGCATTTTTTCAGGATTTTCGTCCGCTCGATAGCCTCACTCCGACCACTCCACCGTGGCCATCGAACAAGGCGCCAGGTCCATTTCCGCGCCGTTCAATCGTTCCTCCCTCACCGTGACTTGAACTTCCTGCTCGTTGCTCGATCCCGGCCCCGAACTCACGAGCCTCCATACCTTTGCATCCGAATTGGCACTCAGTCCCGCCGCCTCAATTCTGATTCGTCTCGCCGCGTGCAGTCCATAGTTAAAGACGATGAGCCAGAGCGCTTTCCCATCCTGAAATGCATACGCATCGATCTCGTGCATTCCGTTCAAGCGCACGCCATCGTTGCCCTCGGGCTGATCGTGAATTGGGTCTTCCCCGCTCGCCTCCACCTTCACCATGTTGCCGCGGATCGCTCGATTCGCAAGGCTCTCCGCCAGAAGTTGCGGGCGCGCCCGGCCGTCCGCGCCCAACTGTACAACGCTGCCCCACAAGCGCACCGCCGTGCCGTCCGCCCGCTTGAAGCGGAACTGCGGCAGGCTGAACAGCATCGCGTCGCGCACACCGTGATCGCGCATCATGCGCAGCATGTGTCCCGTGACCGCCACCCCCGCTGCCGCCGAGGGAGTAAGCTGGTCAAGCACCGCCTGGGTCGCCGATCCTTCGGTGGTGTGCAGGTTTACCTCGTAAACCGCCAGTTGCCGCGCGCCGGCCGCTGCCTGCGCAGCCTGCACAATTCCCGCGCGCGACATCTGCTCCGGCTGCGCCATCAGCGGCCCGTAGAGTTCGTCGTCATTTCCCCAATGAGTCACCGAGTCCATCAGATACGGCGCAATCGCCAGCGAGTTGGCCGCCCGGGCAGTGCGCATCACCTCGCCGCTGCGCCAGGGATTCGCAGCCTGGCTTCCCACCACCAGGTCGAATTGCGAAGCATAAGCGCCCGCCGCCCCGCGCAGCACACGGAAGACCGTGTCTGCCCGCCTGCCGTAAGCCGCAGGGTCGTCCATCGACTCGCCCTGAAAGATCCCGTTCCAGGTTTCGTTGCCCAGTTCGATATGGATCGTTTTGAAGACCCGCGCCCACGGCTCGCGCTGTCCCTGGGCTGCCCGCATCGCTCCGCCCGCTGTCGTCGCGTCTCCAGACAAGTATTCAGCCAGCTTGCGCGCCTCGTCCGCGCTCATCGCCGTCGGCGCAACAATCCACGGCTCCGCGCCCACCTCGCGGCAAAGTTCCAGAAACTCCGGAATGCCAATGGGAATGTCTTCCATGGTCGTTTGCCAAGTCGAGAATCCTGACCGCTGCCTCGCCATCGGGGGAGCAAGCAAGTTGCCCACCGTGCTGCCCAGTTGCGCATGGCTCGACATCAGCCGCAGAACCCCAGGCCGCAACTCCCGCAAGGACTGCAGCACTTCATCGCGAAATGCAGTCTGGTTGGTTGCGTCGGCGCCGGTCTGTTCCAGATCCACATCGTCGAGCAAAATCGAACTGCCCGCGACGCTGAACCCTGCTTCCACAGGCCCAACCGGCCCCGCGCCCTCATTCGCCGTAAACTCCGCATGATAATCCGCCCAGGAAGGCGTCAACTGAAAATCCTGCTCAAGATAATCGGCCCTCCCGTTGACGATCCGCTTCACATGAGCGTGCAGAATCCTCGATCCAGCCAGCGCCTTGGCCCTGAAGCTTAGCCGATACCGCCCGCGCAAGCGAACAAACGTGAACCCTTCTGTAGTGTCGAAGTAAGACTTCAGTTCAACCGACTGCCCCGGCCCATCCGCCTCAATCCGCAGCGCCTGCCGCCCCTCGGTCTCACGCGAAAGATCCTTGCGCTCCGCCTCCAGGCGCGCACCGCCTTCCGTCTTCGGCCACCAGCCCGCTGCCGGATCGCCGGGAAACTCCTTGCTCACCGCAAGCCAGTCGCCAGCGCCGATCTCCGTCCCGCCTCCGTCGAGCGTCACGCAGTATCCGCCGCCGCTTGGCCCGCTTGCCTTCACGCCGCCTCTGCTTCCCACTGCCGCGCCGTCGAGCACCTCGAAGCTGGCTCTGTCCCAAAACCCGGCAGGCCAGGTAAACGCGCGATGCGTGTCGGTGCAGTTCGACGGCCCGCTCTTGAGGCAATGCAGAATGCTGCGGTAAGCCATCCCCTCGAATCCGGGATTGCGGTAAAGCAGGTTGCGCATCATCTGCCCGGAATCGTAGTAAGTCTGCTCGCCCAGGTTGATCCCCAGCCGCGTAACGCGGGAAAGAATCACTTGCCCGGTAACGCGCAGATGCGTGACTCCGCCGCCGTCGCTGCTTGCCGCCTGCATTTTTCCATGTGGCCGCGCCGCAACCGAACCCGCCAGCGCCAGCCCGGCCAGCACCATTCCAGCATCCACCAGGACGCTCAGCGCAACGCTTCGATTCTGCTCGCCAACTCGCATCCCTTGCGCCGCATCCCTCGGCCAGAATCCGCACCGCAAACAAAAGGCGCAGCTTCTCTCAAGGATAGTCTCCCTGGGACCGGGGTTCCGTTCGCGTTTGGACTCGCGTTTCCTGACCAAATGATGGGATGCAGGCTGCCACCTTCCGCCCCGCCTGTTCGTACATTCCAAACACGAGCCGCACTATACTTGAGTTATAACGATGAACTCCGCTGCAGCCATTCTGCATCCGCCACAAACTCCGCCCCCCATGGCGCGAGCAGCGGGAGCCTGCCCAACGGTGAAACTGCTTCCCTCTTACGAATTCGCCGTCACTGTCATTGTCGTCTCCTTCAACACCCGCGATCTGCTGCGCGACTGCATCCAATCCATCCTTGCCGAATGCGACCGGCTTCCCGCCGGCGCCGCTGCTGAAGTCCTGATCGTCGACAACGCGTCCACCGACGGCTCTGCGGAAATGGTTGAGTATGAGTTTGTCGCGCCTCACTCGCCCGTCCGGCTGATGCGCAGCGACGTGAATCTCGGTTTCGCTTCCGCCAACAACCTGGCCATGGAAGCAGCGCGCGGTCGCTATCTGGTGCTGCTCAACTCCGACGCTCTCTTTCGCCCTGGAGCCCTGCGTCTGGCCGTGCAGCATATGGATGCCAACACCACTGTCGGCGTTGGCGGCGCGCGCCTGCTTAGCCCGCAAGGCGAGTGGCAGCCCTCCGCCCGCGCATTTCCCACGCTCTGGCACGTCTTCGTTGTATTCTCCGGCCTTGCCAGCCGTTATCCCAGGTCCCGCATCTTCGGCGCGTTCGATCGCACCTGGGCCAGTCCCGATTTGCAGGCCGAAGTCGATTGGGTCCCTGGCGCATTCTCCATCATGCGCCGCGAAGCGCTGGTGCAGACCGGCCTCTTCGATGAGCGCTTCTTTCTTTACTGCGAGGAAGTCGATCTCTGCCGCCGCGTAAAGGCCAAAGGATTTCGCGTGATCTATTGGCCCGACGTGGTGGTCACTCATATTGGAGGAGAATCCAGCCGTCAACTCACTACCCTCAAGCTTTCCGAAGGTGATTCCCAGGTTGTTCTGTGGCGAATGCGGGCCACGCTGCTCTACTTCCGCAAGCATCACGGCTTTCGCGTGTGGGGCTTTCGCGCTCTTGAAGACACCATGCACACGCTGCGCTGGCTGCGCAATCGCTCGAGCAGCGACCCCGAGCGCCGTCACCGCGGCCAAGAGGCGAAGGTGTTTCTCTCCCTCATGCGCCAGGCCTGGAAAGAGACCCGAGGCGGTCGCATCAGCCCGCCGCAACCCTGGTAACAGCCCAGTCCAGGCAAATTCTATCGAAACCATTCGTCGAACGGCTCCTCGATTCCCCGCCGCACCAACTCATCCCGATCCGAATTTGGCTTCCAACCAAGCGTGTTCTTCGCCGCCGAACAATCGAAGACCGCGCGCCCCGTCCGGCTTTCCCAGTCGCGATACGAAGGCATTTGCCGCTCCGGGTGACGCACGGCAACCTTGACCAGCCACTTCATCGTGTCCAGCAGATAGAACCGCGCAATCGGCGTTGCATGGCGCTGGATCCTGATCCCGCCTGCCTTGTCGAGAGCATCCAGATATTCCTGCGCTGTGAGCATCGGCTCTGCAACCAGGTTGAACGACCGCCCTTCAATTGCGGGTGTCTCCATCGCCGAGATCAAGCCTGCGGCAACGTCCTCCACCAGCACCAGTGCCAGCTTATTGTTTCCATCGCCCCATATCTGGCAAACGGCATCGTTCCACCACATTCCCACGCCCCAGTGAAACGGGCTTCCTCCGAGTCCAATCACGATTCCCGGCCGCACAATCACCACCGGCAACCCCTGTTCGCGATGCATCCGCATCAGGATTGCCTCGGACGCCGCCTTGGCGCGCGCGTACAGATTTCGCCGCTTAATCCGCGGGTCCAGCGGCGTCTCTTCGGTAATCGTCCCCGCGGTTCCACCGCAGTAATACGAGTCGATGGTGCCCGTATACACAAGCCTCTTCACACGGCTTGTCAGAGCGCACTCGCCCACGCGCCGGGTCGCTTCAATCTCCAATTCCCGATAGTCGGCCCAGCTTTTCACGTTGGCGCGCGCAAGGTGAAAGACCGTCTCGATTCCTTTCATCGCATGAAGCAGGTCCGGCTTGTTCGCAATGTCTCCGACAACGCACTCAAGCTTCCCCGATTCGCTCAACTCCCTCGGAATCCCCGCCGCGCTGCGCACCAGCACACGCACCGCGTGGCCAGCTTCGACCAACTGCCGAAGAAGCTCTTTGCCGATGAAGCCGGTCCCGCCGAGCACAAGAATCCGCGCCGCCGCGAAAGGGTCCGAAAGCTGCCTTGGCCCCGCGGAGTCACTGTCTTGAAAGGGCACGACTTTAGTCGTGCCACCAGATTGCAATGGGGAGGATTTGGGCTTTGGCCCCTGAGGGAATTGGATTTCCACATCCTGCATTCCCTCGGCGGCTAAGGCCTCGGCATTGTCTGGAATCGCATTGGCACGACTGAAGTCGTGCCCTTTCAAAGCTGGCGTCTCGGGTGCCTTATCGGGAAGACGGGCCTGCGCGCCAAGCCGTTCGCACAGCCTGATGACCCGCGCTCCCATGCGTCCATGCACGCGTTCGTCCAATGGCGGCGCGCCATAAAATGCATCCATGGCCCGCGCAATGCTTGCGCCGTAGGGATTACCGCGCTTGCCTATCTTCAACTTCGTTTTGATATAAGCTGCAAGCGTGCGCTGCGCCTGCCGCTTCAAGCTCTTCGCTCGACTCAGGATCATCGAGTAATTCTCAAAATCCCGATCGCTGGGCCGGTTTTCATCGAGCGTATACGTGTTCCTCTCAAAATCCGCCGTCCCGCTGGCCAGCGACCCCCGCACATGAATCGTGTATTCGGAGAAGCCGGGAACAAAGGAGAAGCGCAGTTCAATTGCGGTTCGCCCCAGCAACGCATTCACCTGCCAGCGCCGGTAGAACCTCACTCCGGTTGGAAGCTCCGTCACATTCGAAGGCTGCACCTCAAATGCTTCCGGCTCGCCAACCAGGTCAAGCATGTGCGCTACGGAATGCGAGCCTACTTCGATCAAAATGTTGCGCGGATCGCGCAGCATCCACGCGTCAAACGGCCCGTGGATGGCCTGCGGCAGAGGCCGGTGCCAGGTAATCGCGACGTCGTCAATCAATCCCAGAACGCCACGCTTCACATCCTGCCTCAATCGCTCGTAATTCTCTGCAAACAGAAAATTGTGGCCCACCCCCAGGCGAAGGCCTTTCATCTCGGCAAGTTGCACCAGGGCATCGCAATCCTCCGCAGCGGCGCACATCGGTTTTTCCAGAAACACATGTACGCCGGCCTCGAGCACGGCGCGCGCGGAATCGAAATGGCGGTCGGGCGGCGTGAGAATATGCACTGCATCCAGGCCGCCTGGGTGCGCTTTTTCCGCGGCCAGCATCTCATCGAGCGACTTGTAAACCGCGCCCACGCCAAACTTCCGCGCCAGCGCTTCCGCCTTCGCAACCAGGCGATCGCACACCGCCACGAGTTCCACGCCGGCAACAGACTGCAACCCCAACGCGTGCCAGTCGGCGATGTATCCCGCCCCCAGCAGTGCAACGCGCTGCTTGCCGCCGCTCATCGTACGGGCAGTCATCGAATCGGCTGATCGTTGCTTGGGGCTCGCCATCCAGTCGCTCATCGACTTTCCTTGTGCTCCATGATGGTGATTTCATGGCCCCGCCAGCGGCGCCAGTAGTAAGCAAGCATTCCTTCCAGCGCTGGGAACTTGGTGAGCACGGTGAAGAACGCGTAGACCGCCGCATCGCCCAGCGGCCACCCGCGCTTCCGCGCGTTGCGCAGAATCCATCCAAACTGCGGTCCATAAAGAAAAAAAAGCATCAACGAAATACCCCGCGTGAACGGGGCAAGCATCAGCGCGGCCGCCGGAATCCCCAGACCCCAGATCCAGATTCGGCGGCACTCGCGCACGAAATATCGTTCGTCGCCGCTGCCGTGCATCGACGCTACTTGCGCATACGCATGTCCGGTGCGCCGCGCGCGCCGCCACCACTCCATGAACCGGCGCATAGCCGCGTCGTGCCATGCCATGGGCGTATCGAGCAGCAGAATCTTGTGCCCCGTCTGTCGCACGCGCACGCAGAATTCATTATCCTCACCCGCGATCACTTCGCGCCTGAAACCACCCACTGCACCGAACACCGCCGGCCGCACCATGAAGATGCCGCCGCATGCATTGAGTTCGCCCGGCTTCTGCCGCCATTCAAGATCGAGCAGCCGGTTATAGACCGAGGCTTCCGGATGCATCTCGCGCACATGCCCGCAGACCACACCGGCATCCGGTCTATCGTGTAGCGTCGCAACACCGCGTTCGAGCCATCCGTCCACCAGCGTGCAATCGCCGTCGACAAACTGCACAAACGCCGCATCGGGGTTGATATTCATCGCACGGGCAAAGCCGTCATTCCGCGCGCGCGCCGCGCTGTAAGGCAGATCGGGATTGAGCTCCACCACATCGCATCCGAGCGATCGCGCAAAGCTCGCACTCCCATCCGTCGAACCCGAATCCACGTAGACCACGGAGGACGCACCACCCACCGCCGCGCGCAGGCAGCTCTTCAATCGCTCGCCCTCGTTGCGGCCAATGGCCACAATCGCAACGCTGTCTCTGGACTCCGGAGTCATGGACTTCAATTCTAATTTGCCGGCAAGTTCGCAGGTAGGCCGCGAAGGTGTTAGAGCGCGGGGCGAACACACGCAGCCGCCAGGGTCCGCGTCTGCCAGGCGTACAATCCGTACATGCCATCCGCCTCGTACGCCGTCGACATCGGTGTTTACAACCTGGGCTCGATGGGACAGGTTCTCTCTTCGACAACGACGGCGTGGGCCCGCTCCATCGAGGGCGCATGCTCCTTCGATGGCATCACGTATTCAGGGTCCAGTGAGGAAGGGAAATTCGTCGAAACCACAAATCGAACCTGGAACTGCGGCCGGAGCCTCTGCCTCCTTGTAGACAAGATAATTGGAGATATCGAGGCTGGTTTCTCAGTGTCGATTGGGTTTGAGGCTCCAATGTGGTTCCCGATTGAGTTGAAGGAACATGCAAATCTTAGGCTCTTCAAACCTCGTTTTGCCGAAGAAGCGGAAAGCCAGTGATATCTTCAGTCAGGCGCTGCGGCCATCGTAAAAGCAGTCAGCTTAGGTGCGATGGTCATTAGCCTTCTAAAGTCGAAACAGTCTGAACTTCAGTTCACCGCGATTCCGGCTTCGTCTACCTGCCAAACTATTGTCCTCTATGAGGCATTCGTTGTAGGGGCGGGGAAGTTCAAAACGCCCATCCCTGCCGGAGCAACCAAGGCGGGAAACGAGTGGGACGCCTTTACCGCGAGCCTCGCCTGGGGTGCGATCAACTGTAAATTCGATACTCCCTGCTCGGCAAATCCGAAAGAGTTACACAGGGCTGGATCGTTAGATTGCAAAGCTGCCTCCGTCTGGCAGATGGTTGCAAGCTTGGTGCCCTCCAAACCCCGCGTGGAAGGGCCGTCGGACTGTCAGGTTGTAGGATTGGCACATCTAAACGGTGCCCATACCTGAAGCTACACGATTCACCTGAATGGGATTTCAACCTCAACATAGGTGCCGGGTTCGCATGCATTCACTGCGGCGACAACTCGCTCGACATGCAACCTGACCATCGGCCAGTGAGAATTGCCGAGAACCACAAGCGCAATCTTTCGTTTCGACAAATTCTGCTGATACCGGATATTTTTGTCGGTGCTGAGCAGAACCTCGAAACCCGCCTCCTCTGCCCTGTCAATCAGCTCGCCGTTCTCCAATTCCGCCCAACCGATCTGCCTCGCAAAAGTGACCTCATGACCGATGAGGCTGCGCGCGATGGGGTTCGGAGCGCCGTTATCGAACAGGATCTTCATCAGGCGTATGAAGGCTCTTTCTCAAGACTCCCGGCGACGAAGTTCACCACCGCTTCGACCTCCTCAGCCTTCACATCCCACGTCTCCGTGATCTCCTTCACCGACATGCCCGCCGCAAGGTTCACGAATACCGTTTGCACCGGCATGCGGGTCCCTTTGAAGACCCAGGCACCGCTGACCTTGCCGGGAACGCTCTCGACAGCGTCGCATTGAGACCAATCCAGATTTGCCATGGCTCGAACTCCTTCTCCAAGACTACGCCAAAACACGCAGTTTTCAACACGCATCAAACCACCGTCATATCCTGCCCGCGCGCCTCGCGCCCCAGCAGCGCCAACCCAGTCAACGCCAGCGCCACCACAATCACGGTCACCGCGAGCACCGCCGGATAATTGCTCCAGCGTTCTGCCGCCAGGGCCTGTGCCTTCCCGTTCCACGAGGTCACCAGGCCGCCGAGTTGGTACGCGAGTCCCGGCGCCGTCGCGCGCACAGGAGCCGGGGAAAGCTCGGTGAGATAAGCCGGGACCACGCCCCACGCGCCCTGCACCATGAACTGCATCAGCACCGCGCCTGTGCCCAGCGCAAAGGCCGAGTGCCCATAGGCCCACAGAGGGATGACCGGAATCGACAACAACGCCGCCGTCACGATTGCGCGCTTGCGGCCCCACTTCTCGCTCAGCGTACCGAACACAAACCCGCCTGCGATCGACCCGAATCCATACAGAATTCCGATCAGCCCAACCGTCGACGGCCTTAGTTTCACAGAGACGGTAAGAAAGGTCGGATACACATCCTGCGTGCCGTGCGAAAAGCTCATGAACGCCGTCATCAACAGCACCAGAAATAGAAACGTCGGCAGAAAATTCTTGAGCAGCGCAGCGTTCGTTTGCTTGTCCGCCCGCCTCGCACCCGCGGCACGATCTGCGCGCATCTTCGCTCCCGCCAGCCAAACCGGCGACTCGGCAACCCGCGCCTGTACGTAGAACACCAGCAACGCCGGCAGCGAGCCGAGGATGAACAGCCCGCGCCAGCCGATGCCCGGCACATGCAGCCCAGCAAGAGCGAAGCCGTTGAAGAAGAGCGCGAATGCCCCTGAAGCCAGAATCGACCCTGCAGCGTAACCCTCCTGAAGAATTCCGCTGAAGGTTCCGCGGCCTTCCTTGGGCAGCGTTTCAAACACCAGCGCCGCGCCCACGCCCCACTCCCCTCCCATGGCCAGTCCGAACAACGCCCGCAGCGCCAGCAGCACCGTGAGCGAGGGCGCAAACGCGCAGGCGAGTTCTATGACAGAGAAGCTGAGGATGTTCACCATCAGCACCGGCCGCCGCCCGTAGCGGTCGGCAAGCATGCCGAACAGCAATGCTCCCACCGGCCGGAACGCCTGCGTCAGAAACACCGCGCCCAGTACTTCAGAGGGCTGCGTGTGAAACTCCTTCGCGATTGCCGGAACGCAGAAAATGAGAATGAAAAAGTCTAGCGAATCCATGGTCCAGCCCAGAAATCCGGCCAGAAATGTGTGCCGTTGCGAACCGCTCAAGCGGCGGAAGTTATGAACGACAGCCCGGAAGTGATCAACCAGGGAATTGGACGACGGCGACAAAGACATAGCCGGGAGCATAGCAGACCGAATTCAAGAAAACACTACTGACACCACGCTGTCAGCAGCAGGCGCGCATTCTCTTTCCATGAACAGACTCATCAGCTGGTTTGAAATCCCTGTGCTTGACCTCAACCGGGCAAGCGCGTTCTACGAGAAGATTCTCGCAGTCACCCTCAACCGCGGCGACATGGGTCCTACCTCGCTCGCCGTGTTCCCCTACGATCGTGGCAAGGATACGGGCGGCACGCTCATCATCGGCCCCGGCTTCAACCCGTCCACTGAAGGCTCGATCGTCTACCTCCACGCCGGCGATTCGCTCGATGCAGTACTGCCGCGCATCGAGCCGGCAGGCGGCGCAATTCTGCTTCCGAGAACCGAATTGCCCGGCGACATGGGGGCCTACGCCCATTTCCTCGACACCGAGGGCAACCGGGTGGGACTTTACGCCACCGCCTGATACCTTTGCTGCATGCGCCGCGCCGACCGGCTCTTCCAGATCGTGCAGCACCTGCGGGCCAGGCGGCTCACCACCGCCGCCGCGCTCGCCGATCTGCTTGCCGTCTCCGAGCGCACCATCTATCGCGACATCCGCGACCTTTCGCTGTCCGGAATTCCCGTGCAGGGCGAGGCCGGCGTCGGCTACCGCCTCGACCGCTCCTTCGAGCTGACCGCACTCATGTTCACTCCCGATGAAGTCGAAGCCGTGGTGGTTGGCCTGCGCATGGCCCAGGCCTTCGCCGGGCAAAGGCTCAGCGACGCCTCCGTAACTGCCCTCGACAAAGTGATCCTTGCACTGCCCAGGCATCGCCGGGCCGAAGTTGATCGCCCGCCGATCTACGTGCCCGCAGTCCATGCTCATGGCCAGGTCGACCCGTTGCGCGAGACCTTGACGGCGGCCATCAACGACAAGGCGGTCCTGCGCCTGACCTACGCCGACGACAATCAAAAGCAATCGGAACGAGCCGTGCAGCCTCTTGCTCTTAATTTCTGGGGATCGGTATGGACGCTGGCCGCCTGGTGCCGGATGCGAAAGGATTTTCGCAACTTCCGCCTTGACCGGGTGAAGACATGCGACCGCACCGGCGATTCCTTTGCCGATGAGCCAGGAAAGACCCTCGACGATTTCCTGCGCACTGTGAGAGTGCGGTAAGTGGGCATTCGGGATCTTTCAACCGTGGCAGACAATATTTGTTGCAACAAATAACCCTCCACGCCCGTCTGAAACACAGACTCGAAATTTGGCGCGGACCGATCCCCTGCGTGCACCAGCGCCGCGCATCCCGGCCAGAGGCTTCAACCTCCGGCAACCAACCCAGCGGCCACACGGCCCGGCACCGAAAGGAAATGCAACCTATGAAGCGTTTGGCACTTGTCACCGGCATTCTGGCCCTCGCCGCCCCCCTGGCCCTGGCCCAGACCTCCACTTGGACCTCCGACCCGAACCACAGCGAAGTCGACTTCTCCATCACCCACATGACCGTTTCCAACATCCACGGCCGTTTCGGCCATGTCAACGCCACCATCGCCTACAACGAGGCAGACGTCAGCAAATCGACCGTCAATGCCACCATCGACGTGACCGGGGTGGATACCGGCGAGGAAGCCCGCAACAATCACCTCAAGAGCCCCGATTTTTTTGATGTGGCCACTTTTCCCACCGCTACCTTTACAAGCACCAACGTGGCCAAAAGCGCGAACGGTCTGACCATCGCCGGCACCCTCACGCTGCACGGCGTTACCAAGCCGGTGGTGCTCATGGCCGATGGCCCGCGCGGCCCGGCGCCGGGCATGGACCACAAGCCGCACGCCGGCTTCTCGGCAACAACCACCATCAAGCGCTCGGATTTTGGCATCGGCGGCAAGTTCCCCGGCGCCATGGTGGGCGACGAAGTAAAGCTCAACATCGAACTCGAAGTCGTCAAACAGTAGCCAGTTGCAATCGCTGCGGGCGCCCATCCTTTTCGTGCTCTGTGCAAAAGGGGTGGGGACCTCGACTCAATTTCAGGGGGCGGCTCACTCCCTGATCCGCGATTCAGAGACCGCAAATTATCCCTGGAGAGACTGACAATGGCTGGCCTGAAGCTTGAAATCGTGCAGGAACAGCCTTTCTCCAGCATGGAGGAAGAGGCGCTGCTCAACCTGATGCGCACAGCCGACATGATGCACCGCGCGTTCCATCGCAAAACACGCGACTGGGGCGTCACTTCCACGCAATACAACGTGCTGCGCATTTTGCGCGGCGCGCAGCCGCTGGGGCTTACGTGTTCCGCCATCGGCACGCGCATGATTACCGCCGAGCCGGATATTACCCGCCTGCTTTCCCGCCTCAAGACGCTGAGGTTCGTCCGCCAGCAACGCGACCGCCACGACCGTCGCGTGGTGTGGACGCAGATCTCCAAAACCGGGCTGCAACTGCTCAAGGAGATGGATCCGGTGATTCAACAACTCCCGGTTGAGCTGCTCGGTCACCTCGGCAAAACGGAGCAGATGGAGTTTATACGCTTGCTGGAATTGGCGCGCGATGGCAGCGAGGATGGGATGGCGCCGGTGAGTTGCAGCGGAGACCGATGTAAGAATTAAGAGCTTATCCGTATATGGGTAGCGCCGACCTCCAGGTCGGCTGGCGTGTGGGCCTCCGGTCCGCACACCGACTCTGGCGGCGTGGACGCCGCCAGTGCAGCCGGTCTGGAGACAGGCGCTACTCGAATGCGCAATTTACGGATGAGTTCTAAGGCATTGAAATGCGGCACGAATTGAATTTCCCTTGCGGAAAACGGGCTCTTTCTACTGCCCCAGAACCTTCTGCGCCACAGTTTCTTCATCTGCATCCGTCTGAATGATCTTGTTATGCAGGCAATAGAGAGCCAACTCAAGCCGGTCTGAGACGCCCAGCTTGTCGTAGATCTTGCGCAGATAATTCTTGATCACCTGCTCGGTGGTTCCAAGCTGGAATGCGATCTCCTTGTTGCGCTTGCCCTGCGTAATGCAGGTGATGATGGCCATTTCCTTTGGGGAAAGCCGTGGCTGCGTCCGCGGGCTCACCAGGGCGGCTGCCTGCGAGCGGTAGGCCTCAATCACCCAATTCACCGACTGGTTGTCGATCCAGGTCTCTCCGGCGGCGATCCGCCGCACGCAGCGCACCAGCAGGTCCGGCGAGATGGACCGGGAGATGATTCCCCGCACTCCCCGCCGGTAAAGTTCCACGGTGTGATTTTCATCCGCCTGCACCGCCTGCACAATCAGCTTCATCTCGGGAGCCACGCGCAGCAGTTCCGGAATGACGTTCGTCGTTCCCGCCAGCATGCTGCCCTCAAGCAGAACAATATCCGTAGGATAGCGTTCCACAGCGAGGCGCAGATTCTCGATTGAATCGGCTTGCGCCACCACGCGCAAATCGTCTTCCAAGGCAAAGACCTTGCGGATGCCGACGCGATAGATAGCCTGAGAATCCGCAACGATGATGCGAACAGTTCCAGGCTTGACCGCTGTGTCAAGTGTCTCGCCGTCTGAAGAATCGTCCAGAAATTCCATAGGTGAATTGGGGGCCGTTCAACCTCGCTGTCACTGTTCCGCGAACTGGTACTCGTCGATGGTAGCGGCAGCCAAGTATTGAGTTTGACTCAAAGAGCAGCGTACCACACGTCCGAGACAATGAACCAGAACATCGTGGAGGGTCCCCAGGACTTCCCCTGGCATTCTGAGCGAAAAGCGGATATCGGCGCCGGGCGGCAACTGCTCACCGAGTTCAAAAAGAACCCCGCTGGCGGAGACGTTTCGGGAGAGCGCCGACACCTCTCCATGGCGGGTAGAAAGTACAACTGGCAGCGCCAGGGGAAAGCGCACCGCGCAACGAACTTCCTGCCGGCCTGGAATCTGACTTGGTTGAGCAGACGGAACGGATAACTCCGGCTTCAAAGCGTTCATGGGCTGCATCCTGGGCCTAGATTGGGCGCGTCCGTCACTTTAAACCCGTGGCCCCTCATTCACCTAGGAACCAAAGTTTTCTTCAAAGTAATCACTTTCCTCACGCTCGTTTGCCCTCGCCAGTGACTGCCGTCACCACCCGATCAGGCCGTCATCATTCCACCTCAAAAAGTTCCAATTTAGCGATCAGATAAATCGAGAGTGCGACGAAAAATCCCCGGCCGCAGGCAGCCCTGTTCACTACTTGGATTCCCGTTTTTACTTTTCAGGAAAAAATGCCGCAGATGCGCCGACCCATTCCTGATCCCGGTTGTGGTCCACTCCCATCATCTTTCCCCGCCCCAGCCTCACCAGCGAAAGAGCCGGCGTCAGTTTGCCGCCATCCGGCCACAGGTAAAGAATCCTGATCTCCGCCTGCGTCATCCCCCAGGGCGTCTCAATGGTGTGCTCAAACCGCATGCGCTGCTGAAGCAGAAACTCATTACGTTTGCCGGGCGGAATCGCCTCCAGTTGCGCCTGCGTTGGATCGAACTGGATTCCCTTGCCGGCAAACGAGAACAGCGGCTTCAGCAGCAGCTCGCTATAAACCGTGTTCGGACCTTCGTCTCCAGGGAGGACGACGCCGGCCGACTTCAACTGCTCCCGGCCGCTTCCCTCAAGAAACTCATCCACAAACACCGCCGCTGGCACCACCGGATGAGCGCCGGGCGGTCGCAACAGCCAGGGAATCGAGAACTTCGAAATCAGGAAATACCAGTTTGGATGCCCCGCCCACTCCACGTCCCACTTGTGCGTCAAGTCAAACGGCAGATTCACTTTGCGCGCTATCAGCTCATCGGCGATGGCGCGGTTGTAGATGCGATGGACTGGCACCAAACGGCCGCCCCCGTCGCGATAGTGCAGCTTGTCCCCTACCGCTTCCAGGCTGCGGATATCTACGACCGGAATCCCCAGGCGTCTTGACGTCACCTCAAAGTCGGGCAGCGTCTTCTGGTTCATCGGATCGAGCTCCGTCAGCACCACGTTTTGCGGGTCGTGCCCGGCCAGCACCGTCTGCGCCATCAACTCCCAGTAGCCGGCTTCATCCAACCCGCCCAGATAGCTTCCAAGCCCATCGGGAAGCCCGAACGCATCCCGATAGGCCCCGCACAGCATATCCTGGTAGCCATAAACCGAGGGAAAGGCCTGGATCTCGACCAGTCGCGGAGTCAATTCCCCCTCCGCGGTGCGAACCAGCGCAAAGTCGGCGGTCAGAAAGTTCGGATGCGCGGTCTCGCCGGCCACATCGAAGCCGGCCGGAATCGCCTTCCGCGCCGCCGCCAGGCAGGCCGCGTTACCCAGCAGGTCTCGCGTCAGTTCGACTCCGGCCTCAGCCATTTGCTCAAGCAGCGGCAACGGCAAAAAGACCGGCGTTTCCGCGATTCGGTACTCCACGCGCGTGCCGCAGCGTTCCTCCGCCAGGTTCAAGAGATTCGCGTAACCTTCCAGCGTAAATCTTTCATTAAATTGCCTGCGCAGCTCTGGAATCAATGTCTTAGCCTCTTTCCATTTCGGTCCCGCTCCGACTTAGATTACCGCTTTTCACCGATTTGGAACTTGCAAGGAGGCCACATACCTCCAATCACTCTTCAAATCTGTGCAATTTCGGACATAATTGTGAAGAAAATTACCCCGATTGACCATTTAGTTACTTTTGTTGTAGTAACACTGCACCTATTGGGGTACTATTTTGGTACAAAGTTGTACCAAAGGGAGCAATACATCTATGACCCCGAAAGCATTGAAATTCCAATTTGCCCTCATCGTCGCCGTCTTGGCGACCAGTTCTGCGGCCTATGCAGCCGTTTCTCCATTGACGCCGCCTCCGGCCCTGCCGCCCCCGCCGCCCGGGGGTATGGCCTTCGCCCTTGCATCTCCTTTGACGCCGCCGCCGGCATTGCCGCCTCCGCCGCCAGGTGGAAGGGCCTTCGCGCTGACATCGCCCTTGACGCCGCCGCCGGCACTGCCGCCCCCGCCGCCGGGTGGAAGGGCCTTTGCGCTGACATCGCCCTTGACGCCGCCGCCGGCACTGCCGCCCCCGCCGCCAGGTGGAAGGGCCTTCGCGCTGACATCGCCCTTGACGCCGCCTCCGGCACTGCCGCCGCCGCCGCCGGGTGGAAGGGCCTTCGCGCTGACATCGCCCTTGACGCCGCCGCCGGCTCTGCCGCCGCCGCCGCCAGGTGGAAGGGCCTTCGCGCTGACATCGCCCTTGACGCCGCCGCCGGCTCTGCCGCCGCCGCCGCCGGGTGGAAGGGCCTCCGCTTAGCTGCCTAGACAAACCAGCGAAGAGGATCGTCCCTGTCGGTCATTCAGATGCAGGCGTTTGTACTTGGCGCTTGCATCTGAATGATCCGCAGCCTGGACCATCAATTTCGGCCATCTTGGGACAAGACAAGGATTCACTGCTAATCTGAATTCATCGCGTGGACGAGTTCGGACCGGGGTGGAATCGGTGAGTCTCGACAACAAGCTCTTGTTTGCCGGAATGGTGGTCGAGACAGCGATCATTGGGCTGCTCCTCTATCGGCGGGTGTGGCGAATCCTGCCGATCTTTTGCATGTACGTGTGTTCGAGTTTGTTGATTGACGGTGGTGGCTTGCTCCTGAAGCGAGCCTACCCAGATCCTTCGTCGCATGGCTATGTCGTCACTTATACTGTTTCGACCATCCTGGATTCCGCATTGCAGATCGGGGTCCTAATCGAACTTGGCTGGTCGGTCCTCCGTCCGCTTCGCGCTTCGCTCTCGTATCGAGCGCTGGTGATCGTAACAGTTTTGATTCTGATAGCCGGCGCCGCAATCTGGCCATTTGCCGTCACCCATGAGATGTCCTATCTGCCTCTTGCCTGGCGCAACCTGGTGCACGTTGAGCAGACCACATCCATTCTCAGGATTCTCTTCTTTCTGGCGCTTGCCGCGAGCAGCCAATTGCTTTCCATCGGCTGGCGCGATCGTGAGTTGCAAGTTGCAACCGGCCTGGGAATTTACTCGCTGGTCAGCCTCGCGGTATCACTCTGGCGTTCGAACGAGGGGGTGTGGTCGCAATATACTCTGACCAACCGCCTTCTTACCGCCAGCTACTTCTGCTCTCTTCTTTATTGGGCCTTCAGCTTCGCGCAAAAGGAAGCAGTGCGCCGCGAGTTCACCCCGCAAATGCAAAGCTTCCTGTTGGCTGTGGCTGGAAACGCAAGGACCACGCGCATGACCCTCGCGAATTCCGTAGCCCCTGAAGATCGTGATCGCCGCGAGTAACCAGCCAGGGGTTATTTCCAGTCAGATTTTGGCGCGGTCTCGCGGATAGTTCGTATTGACCACTCAATCGGATGTTTTCGCCATAATCTGTTTGTTTGCTTCGGTTTTGAATCCATCAACGCTCCTCCCAAGCGATTTCGGCAAGCCCTGATCTCGGGTGCAATTCGTGAATGAGACCCTGCTTCTACAACTAACGGGGGAAAAATACAAAATTCTTGTATCCAAAGGGAAAGATTTCTGTTACTAGTAGGAGGTACCCAAAAGAACGACCGGTCAGCTTTGGGTATGTTTGTGGTTACCAAAATCCGGCACGAGGATCACCAATGATTCTGATCGCGCTTCAAATTGCAGTGATTTCAGGCCTTGGTATCTACTTTTTCCGATGGAGAAGTAGCGTTCGACGCCGAAACTCTCAAACCTGGGATTCCCTCCTTGCGCGTCTGCGCCTGGATTGGAGCGCCCGTGAACTCAGCGACCAGTTCCTCTGGAAAGAAGGGCTGAACGCCACTCCCGAAGATGCCTGGCAGCGCATGGAAGGCCCCAAGGGACTGTGGGTGATGTACCAGAATGCGCGCACCATGCTGGAAATGGCAGACTTCGCCGCCCGCAATAGCGACACCGTGGATCGCCTGCTCCTTGAGACCCTGCGCAGTGACGCCATGCAGATTCGTGTGTGTGTCCTCACCGCCCTGGCTCAATACGGATTCTCCAAGGCAAGCGAGGGTGTACGCATCAACGCCTTTCGCGCCGCCACCATGTACACCGGGATGGCAGCACGTATGACGCAATTGCTGCAGGAAAACAACCCCATGATGGTTCCCAACTTCGTCGCATCGATGTAGCGCGTCCCTACCAGCCAAACAAAAACCCCGGTTTCGGCCGGGGTTTTTGTTTGATACTGCGGAAATCTCATCCGCCATTCGCGCTCAAGAAGGCATTGATTCGGCTAAATTCATCCGCACTCAGCCGGAAATCCAGCGCCGGCGCAATGCCTTCCACTTGGCTTCCGCTGCGCCCTCCAACAATGGCAGCCGTAATGGCGGGATGATGCAGCGTCCAGGCCACCGCCACCACCCCTGGGTTGACCCCATGCGCGCTGCCGATCTCGCGCAGCAATTCCACCAGGCGCAGATTCCTGGTCAGCCGGGGCTCGTTGAATTCCGCTGCCCGCTTGCGCCAGTCGTCTGCCGGCAATGCCGCCACCCGCTCGGCTGTCATCGATCCGGTAAGCAACCCTGAAACCATCGGCGAATAGTTGATCGCGCCGATCCCCTGCGCCTCAGTAAACGGCAGAACGTCCGCCTCGATGGCCCTCCGCAGCATGGAGTACGGAGGCTGCAGGCTGGTAATGGGCGCTATCTTCTCGATACGCTTCATCTGCTCCACGCTGAAGTTGGAGACTCCGATCCAGCGCACCTTGCCCTGCTCCTTGAAGCGTGCCAGCGCCTCCCATCCTTCTTCAATCTCGTCGTCAGGATTCGGCCAGTGGATCTGGTAGAGATCGATCGCTTCCACGCCCAGCCGCTTGAGCGATCCTTCCAATTCCTCAGCCAGCGAACCGGCTTTCAGCGACCGGTAGATCGATCGGTTCGCGTGCCAGCGCATCGAACATTTCGTAAACACCAGCGGCTTCTTCCCGGAGTAGCTCTTGACTGCCCGCCCGACGATTTCCTCCGAGTGTCCCAGGCCGTAGATCGCCGCCGTATCGATCCAGTTGACGCCCAGATCGATGGCGCGATGAATGGCGCCGATCGATTCAGCGTCGTCCTGGGGCCCCCAGGCAAACTCCCAGTCACCGCCGCCGATGGCCCAGGCGCCAAAGCCGATGGGCGTCAGTTGAAGGTCGGAATTGCCGAGTTTGCGGAGCGTCGGTGCGGCTGCTGTGCTCATGACGAAAGAGTAGATGCCACGATCAGGGGCCAGGGTGCGAAACATCGCGTGTCAAATGGCACATCATATTTCCAGATCGATGATAGAATTTGAGTTTGGGCATCAATACTCACAAATGATGCAAAGGCAGCCATGAGAACCACGGTGGATATTCCAGAAAAGGTCCTTGAGCGCGTTCGAGATCACGCGAATGCAAGATCGATTAGCCAAACCGCAGCCGTTGTGGAATTGGTCGAGCGCGGTCTCGATGCGAAGATTCCAATCGTTTGGGAGAACGGCATCCCTGTCTTCTTCCCCGGGCCTGAAGGGGCGGTCACCGTTGAACATGTTCAGGAGCTAATCAAGCAAATGGACGATGAGCGATGGTGAGCGCCGGTCTTCTCGATGTAAATGCCCTGATCGCTCTCGTATGGAGCGGACATCCGCACCACAAGGCTTGCAGGAGCTGGTTTGAGCAGAACCACGCACAAGGCTGGGCGACCTGCGCCATTTCCGAGGCCGGGTTTGTGCGTGTCGTAAGCAGCCCGGCGTTTGCCGCCCGCCATGCGACTGTCCATGAAGCGATCGAGATGCTTCAACGATTGAAAGCGAGCGTGTCTGGACACAGTTTCTGGAACGACGACCTCTCGATTGAAACCTTGGCTGATCATTGGCAGCCGCCGCTCGGAAACAAGCAGGTCACGGACGCGTATCTTCTGAGTTTGGCTTTGGAAAACGAAGGAACATTAGTTACATTCGATCGAGCCGTTTCGTCGCTGGCAGGCCGCGCCAACTTAGCTTCTGCAACCCTGCTGGTTCTAAACGCATAAGTTCCCAAACGAACGAATCTCCGGCTTCCTTCACGCAGCGATCAAAAACCGCCCATTGCGCATGATCTGCTCCTGCCCCGCATCCGTTTCCAGCCAGATGTTGAAGCCCAGGCCGACCACGTCGATGTGCGTTCCCGAGCGCCAAGGCGCGCCGGTGTGTTCGCCGTAGGGGTTCCCAAAAGCAATGTGGATGCCGGGAAACTTCTCATCCTGCAGAATGTTGCCGATCACCCGCTCCACGCCCAGGTTGGTGCCGATGGCAAACTCGCCCACGCGGTCAGAGTTCTCGTCCGTATGCGTGTACGCCCAGAAATCCTCTTCCAGGCGCTTATTCACACTGATGCAGCTCACAATGCGGTTGAGGGCAATCTCAATCGTCAAGGGGGTCGCGGCCAGCAGCCCGTAGCGCGCGCACAGCCAGTCGCCCACCACCCCATCCACCACGAACCTGCCATTCACCTCGCCGGGAGAAGTAAAACACTCGCCGCCGGGCAGGTTGCCCCACTTCTCCTGCGAAATGATGCCGGAAGTCTTGAACCACTTGTATCCAGGATTCATCTCCGCGGTAATGTCGGTCCCCGCCGCCGTCGTGGCGCGAATCCGAGTAGCTTTGCGCACCCGTTCCAGCACCTTCTGCGAGAGCCGGTCGACCAGGTTGAAATCCGCCCGCATCCCCTGGCACATGATCTCCGCCGTGATGTTGACCATGTGCGCGTGTCGCATGCGCCGCCGGTTGACCACGTCGGTCATCTGCATGCGCGAATGCAACTCGTTCGCCTGCACCTGCACGGCGAAGATGGAGACCTGCGAACTCTCCATATCCGCCAGCACCGCCGCCGGCATGTCAATCAGCGGCCGCGGCGCAAGATCCTCAAGCAGGAACGCGTTCCACTCGCAACCCCGCACGGCCAGTTGCGCACCCAACGCCGCGGCAATCGACTCCGTGGCGCGGTCGGTAATCAGCGTTACCTTCTCCGCCGGATCGATACGCAGGCAGGTGGTCACAGCCGACAGCGCGCCAGGCTTGAATTCAGCAGGATAGTCGATTGCAAGCAGATTCTGAGAAGCGTCAGTCATGGGGCCGATATGTGTCCTCGCTCAAAAGGGTCCGGGGCACACGTCCCCATTCTTTGAGGGTACCGGAAAATTCATGGGAATGAAATGAGGAAATGCAGCACGATTCCGAGCCGTGCAGAAATGAAACCGCGCTGCTTTTTGACTCAGAACCTGTCCAAGAACTGCGATTTCCCCACTTCCAACCAGGTAAAAACGTTCCGTGCCCCATCCATTCGCGTTCTTTGCGGATGGGTTGGAGACCACAAAACCTCAACATCCCCTTCTTGATCTCCGTCTTTGGACAGATTCTCAGAGCCGTGTGTGGTGGTCCGCCCATGCCGCCCTTAGCAGCTCCGCCGCTTCTTTCGCCGGCACGCGCCGCGTTGCCCTCACGTGCTCTCGCCACGCCATCAACCCCACCAAGCCCACTGCCACCCCACTCACATACATTGCTATTCGAAACATCGCGCCAGCCCTCCATCCAGTGACCTTGGATGCGAGGCGCAGGAAGCGAGATGCCGGCGCTCCGCAGTCGTCAAGATTCGGCCTTGTCTGACACCTTAGGTCAAATCCCTTGCGATTCTTCCTCGGTGGGAGGAAGATTACAGTCATGGCTGAACAGCTTCAAATCGAACTCGAACCGGCGAAAATCGTCGCCCTTGACGCACTCGCGGCGCAATCCGGCAGGCGGCGTGAAGAATTGGTTGCACAGGCGCTCGACGACTTCCTCGCACTTGAGCAGCAGAACCTCGACGCCATCCGCGAAGGGCTCGACGATCTTGCAGCCGAACGCATTGCGCCCCACGAGGAAGTGCTTCCAATGATTCAGGCCATGCGGAAACCCGTGTGAAACTGGCCTGGGCCCGCCGCGCTCAGCATGATTTATTGGACTTGCAGGAATTCGCCCGCTTGCAGCCCTCGCTCGGCAATCGCATTGCTGACGCGCTTGTGAGCGCCTGTGACCAGATCGTAACGTTTCCATACTCAGGCAGACCCGGTCGGGTTGAAGGAACGCGCGAAGTTGTACTCTCCGCCACACCATACATCGCCGCATACAAGGCTGAAGCCTCCCGGGTAACGATCCTTGCAATCATCCACGGCGCGCGTCGCTGGCCGAAGAGGTTTTGAAGCCGCCTTTGGGCCTCCATCCGTCTCACAACCCGGCCGCCGTCTCCTTCACCATGTAATCCACCACTGCCTTCAAGTCGCCCTTCGACTCCTCAAACACCTTCAACTGCCTGTCCGCCCCAGTCCCGGTTTCCATGATCTTGCGCACCCCGTTGATCGCGTCGCGGCTGCCCAGCTCGTCCACCACCGGATCGATCAGCGCCAGGTACTCCTCCAGCAGTTCGCGCACCGGCACCTCCACCTGTTTGCCAAAGTCGATCAGCTTGCCGTCCAGCCCGTAGCGCACGGCGCGAAATTTGTTCTCCATCAGCAGCGGCCGCGCGTATTGGCGAAAATCCTGGTTCCCCTCCTGCAGCTTCCACAGGTAGACCACCGTAGCCTGGATCAGCGCCGCGATGGCCACCGTCTCCTCGGCGCGCAGCGGAATGTCGCAGGCCCGCACCTCCACGGTGCTGAAGTATGGATGCGGCCGAATATCCCACCAGATCTTCTTGGCGTTGTCAATGCAGTTGGTGCGCACCAGCAGGTTGACGTAGTTCTCAAACTCCGAGTAGCTGGAGAAAGCGTCCGGAATCCCCGTCCGCGGAAAATTCTCGAACACCTTGGCGCGATAGCCCTTGTACCCCGTGTTCAGCCCCAGCCAGAACGGCGAATTGGTGGCCAGCGCCATGATGTGGGGCAAAAAGTAGCGAATCGAATTCATGATGCGGATGGCCGCTTCCCGGTCTTCAATGCCCACATGCACATGCAGCCCGAAGATCAGGTTGGCGCGCGCCACCAGTTGCAGATCCTTCACCACCTGGTGGTAGCGCGGGTCGGGGTAGATGCCCTGCTTGCGCCAGTCGGCGAAGGGATGGGTCGCTCCGGCCACCAGCACCAGCCCATTTTCCCTGGCCAGCTTGATCATCTCGCGGCGCAGTTCGTAAATGTCTTCGCGCGCCTCGTCGATGTTGCGGCAAACGCGCGTCCCCACCTCGATCACCGAGGTGTGCATCTCCGCCTTCACCCGCTCCTGCAAGCGCAGCTTGCCCTGTGCCAGCATCTCCGTCTGGATGTGCGAGCGCAGGTCGCGCGTCACCGGGTCGATGGTCTGATATTCCTCTTCAATGCCGAGCGAAAACGATGGCCGCATGGGTTGACCTCGAAACTGCGTGGGTCAATTGTAAGCCACGCGACACAAAATAATTTCGCCTTTTATTCGCTTTTATGCGCTAGAATGATCCTCGGCAATGAATCTATTCTCCCAACTTGCGGCAGAACCGACGCACGAGGAAATCTACCCGGGCGCGGTCTTGATGCGCGGCCTGGCGCTCGCGCAAGACGAAGAGTTTTTCGCGGCCGTCGAAGGTATTCTCGCCGCCGCTCCGCTCCATCATGCAACAACCCCCAGCGGACTGCCAATGGGCGTAATGGTGTCTGACTGCGGGACTCCCGAAGCTTTTCGCCGCCGCTGGGATCCGCAAAACCCCGCGGTGAAGCGCATGTGGCCGCCGATTCCTCGCCTGCTCTTCGACTTTGCCATTCGTTGTGCGGTTCGCTCGGGATTCCCGCAGTTCCGTCCCGACTCTTTGCACATCAATCGTTACCAGGCAGGCACCAAGCTGGGTCTGCACCAGGACCGCCACGAGTGCGACATGCGTCAGCCCATAGTCTCCATCTCGCTGGGCCTCGAGTGCATCTTCCTGCTCGGCGGCATGCAGCGCACCGACCCCGTCAAGCGCATGCTTCTCGAGCACGGCGATGTGGTCGTCTGGGGCGGCCCGTCGCGCATGCGCTTTCACGGCGTCCAGCCCCTCAAGCCCGGCCACCATCCCCTCACCGGCCCCTACCGCTACAACCTCACATTTCGCAAGGTTGCGTGAGAGCAAGCTCGGCGCAGCAGACGGCACCCTCCTATCCGCGCACGTGGCTTGACAGCGGAAAATGCTCTGTCATCCTGAGCGGAGATTGGCGCGTACTATGCGCCAGTCGCAGTCGAAGGATCTGCGGTTGCTCTTCACGAAACTCAACCTGGCAAAACTGCCAGGTCCGGGTGCCCCATCCTTGCGATGTTCTTGTTCTTATCGCAAGGGTGGGATACCACGAACCCCGATCGGCTCCGTCAGCCCTCAGCCTTTTCACTCGCCGGGTGCCCCATCCTTGCGATGTTCTTGTTCTTATCGCAAGGGTGGGAAACCACGAACCTCAACCAGCTCCGTCAGCCCTCAGCCTTCTCACTCGCCTTCGCCTTCTTCTTCGCGGACTTATTCTTCGCAGCGGGCTCCGCTCCCAGAAACCCCGCCCACCTCAACTCCGGCACATGCGGAGCCGTCGCCGCCTTGGCAATCGCCAAATCCGCCACTTCCTTCACAATCCAGTCGAAGTTCGCGTGCCCCACCGAATGCAAATCCGCATCCGGCGCAGGATTCATGAAGTCGATCGCATACGGAACCCCATCCTCCACGGCAAACTCCACCGTGTTCAAGTCGTAGCCCAGCGCCTGGCACAGCTTCAGGGCGTCCTGCTCCACGCGCTTGAGCAGCTTCTTGTCGTACTCCGTCGGGTTCTGAATATACCGCTCGTCGTGCGGCTTGCGCGGGTCATAAGGCATGATGTGCACTTTCTTCTGCCCCACCACGTAGCAGCGGAAATACTCGTTGAACTCAACCGCCTTCTGATACAGCATGCACAAGTCGCGCGACTGGTCGTAGGCGGTAAAAAACTCCGCGCGATTGTGAATGTGGTGCACATCCCGCCAGCCTCCGCCATCCACCGGCTTCATAAACCCATGCTCGCCCACATAGGCAAACACGCTGTCCCAATCCAGCGGATATTCGAGGTTGCGCATCGACCGGTCCGTCGTCCCCTCGGGATGCTTCTTGTGCGGCAGAATCACCGTTGCCGGCACCGCCACGGCCAGCTTCCCGGCCAGCGAGTAGTTGAAGAACTTGTCGTCCGCCGACCACCAGAACGGATTGTTGATAATCACCGTCCCATTCAGTGCGGCGTGCTTCAAATAGGCGCGATAGAAGGGAATGTCGTGCGAGATGCGGTCCACAATCACGGAGTAATCCGGCGCCCTGTCCAGCCGCACCGCCCCCGTCACCACAAACTCCGCATGAATGCCATCGAGGTTCCGCGCGTTGATGTGCTCCACCAGCGCTCCGGGAAAGCTGTTCTCCATCCCGAACAGAATGCCGATCTTCTTCATAGCGCCCCACCCCTCCTCTAAGACAAAACTGCATGCGCGCTTAGAAACCGCCGCCGCAAGTACGAACTTCTACAGTGTAAGGCAGTGCCTTGTCCAGCAGTTCCGTCGAAGATGGAAGACCAACGCGTCTAAACCCCGCCGAGCTTGCAGTCCATGCCGCGATTCCCGCGCGGGCGACTGCCTTCGGAGGGAGCAGGGGCATTTATGCCCCTGAAAAGAGCGGTCAATGAATTTGCCTTTAGGCCCGGGCACTTGTCTGATCTGAATAAAAGGCCCCTGGCTGATCGCGAATAGCCGATATATGCCACAAGGCGCGGGTGCCCCATATCTCGACTTTTGGAGACATGGGATTCGAGAATCGAAACCACTGGAACCGGGCCGCGACCCAAATTGGACTCTTCAATTCGGCATTATAAGGCCCTGACCTGGGTGCCCAATCTTCATTGCCTAAGCGGGTTGCAGCCACTCGCAGCCCATCGCTATTGCAATTCCCTAACCTGGCGAGACCTCAAAATCTCCATGGGCTAGGCTCTGCTTCAGTCGGCGTGCCTCCTGCAAATTGATTCTGAAAGCGTAGCCGTGCTTGTGTAGCAGCCAAAGCAACTCCCCGCCATTTAACAGCGTGACAGGCTCATTATTTGCGAACGCGTAAGCATCTGCTCCATAAGTGCTGGTCGTAACTAATATTCCTTTGGACGCACCTTCCTTCCGTACAACCGCACAAAGATCTCTGACTGCGCTGACGTCAACTGTGTTCGTGTAACGCTTCGCCTGGATGATATATTTGCCCCCATGAATAGGGTCTGGATTGAAAACGATGGCGTCCACGCCCCGATCCCTACTCGCTTGTGTGATCTTGACCTCGCCTCCGCGACCAGAGAACTCCTTCTCGAAGAGCTCCCGGATTAGGTGTTCAAAATCTTGCCAGTCCATCGCAGCGAGATTCGTGGAGCCATCTAGGTTATTGATAACTTCCCTTGCATCAACGAATCTAGAGTCCGATCTCTGGAGATTGAGGACCGGCTCGATCGGAATGATTTCGATGAGTCTGCCAGCCGATTTCCCATTGAGACTTTGGAAGGCTATAAGGGGGTCGATTCTCCTGAGATTCATCGAAGCAAATTGATCGTGCTCCACCATCAGGGAAGCTGTGTAGGCCTTCTTCGATGCCCCAGTGGTTGGATCATCGAAAGAGACCCAGCCATTAACGACAAGCAGCTTGAAAATTCCTGACGAATCGTTGCGAAACAATTCGAACGCAATTCTCAAGATGATTGCAGGGTGAACCTTTGGAATAAACTCCTTCCGCTCAGCTTGATTCAGGGGCCTAGCCACGGGGCCACTCTTCAACGAAACAATCTTAATCGGCGGTCGATGGACCACGTCCGGCAAGCCGATCTCGACAATCAAAATGCGTTGTTCTTCATCGAAATCGACATCCCATAAGCGAGGAATCGACCAAGGCATCGTCAAGCTCCCCATGATGCATTGAACCCTCGCAATTACGGCGCCTCTGGCTCCTTCATTAAACCCTTGCAGGGCCGCGCTGATATTCTCTTTCTGCTGCTGGCAGTCCCCGACGTACTTCTGGGCGTGCAATCTATAGTTGCTAAGCTCCTCCTTGACCATCCTTTCGGTGTCATCGGCATATCGCTTCCAGCGCTGTCTTTGCTTCACATTCCATTCCTGAACTTGGCTATTCAGAATGTTGAAGCGGGAAAGAATCGCCAGACGCTTCTCGTTGTAACGCTCGACCTCCAGACGGTCGCGTTGAAAAAATCGCTTGACGTCATTCTCGCTAACGGCGCTCCGGTCGAATTCGAAGACAGCCTCCCCGAGCTCGAGTGGATTCAAAGAATACTCGTTAAAATCCGAACACAAGCTTGTCGGAGCTCTTTCCGGATATGAGCAGGCTTGCGCGAGAATTGCGGACTCCTTTTCGAACCAAGGAACCTCTTCGGGTAACAAAATTGCTTCGATTTCCGCGACGTTCATCTCTGAACAGAATGCATTCCGGGGTGAAAAAGGCTGTCGCTTGAATTCCCTCTTCACCCAGGCCGGACGTTCAGCAACCCATGCAGCACCATTTTGAAGCCTGTGAAATTCTTTCTCCATCTCGGCGACCATTCGTTCAGCCTTCCCAACATTCTCTGGCCGCGTGGCCTTGACATGGCATGCGAGCTTTGCCCTTTTGTTTTGGAACCTTTTGGCTGCGCGCCTGACTGAACCCTCGCGGATTCCTTTAGAAACCTCTTGGATCGCTTTGTAGACCGCACCGAAAATTGCGGATGCCGCCCACACTACCGCCACGATGATGGCGATCACAATGGCAAGCTCTATCGGCATGCCCGAATTTTACCGCGAAGCCCCGAACCCGCCGGATGCCCCAGGCCTCAATTTCGAGAACTGGGAGACCACATCCCTAACCCGCATGCCCCCACCACCGATCCCCACCTTCGAAAAAACGAATCTTCATTTTGCAGATAATTAACCCCAACAAGCGCACAATAATCCCATGTCCAGCCTCACGCAGAAATTCGATCGAAAGGCAGGCGCCCCGTCCAAAGCGAGGAAATCCCCGCCCAATTCATCGAGCCCTTACCTTCTCCGATCAGGCAAATTACCCCACCCCTCCCCCACTTTCGCGCCAAACCAATGAACGAATAGCAGTTACACCCCAAAAACGCATTTCGACCCCTTGAAACAAAGGGCTTACAGACCGAGCAGCGCCGCAGAATGAACCGCGTCGAACCGAAAGCAGGACAAATTCCCCAAAAAGCCGCAGCTTGATTCACGAACAGCCGCGCCGCCTCACTGCGAAATAATAGAGCAGTGCAAACCCCGCAACTTCCCCTCGATGCCGTAGGCTTCGACTTCGGCACCACCAACAGCTCTGTCGCCCTAATCGACGGCGACTCACAGGTTCAGCTTGCCTCGTTTCCATCGATGGGCGAAGAGACGCAGTCGTTCCGCTCGGTGCTCTACTTCGAGCATTCCAAAACCGCAGCCGGACCCAAGCGAATGCACGCATTCGCCGGCCCGGCGGCCATTGAACATTATCTGCAGGCGGAGGAAAAAGGCCGGCTGGTGCAGTCGCTCAAATCGCATCTCTCCAGCCGGTCGCTTACCGGGACCGAAGTCTTTGGCCGCCGCTACAAACTCGAAGACCTGATCGCGCGCATGATTACGGACCTGCGCAAATATGCGGCGCATCAGTTTCACAAACCGATCGGCTACGCCATGGTAGGCCGCCCGGTCCGCTTTGTGGGCGCGGAGACGGACGCGGACGACGACTTTGCCGTTGCCCGCCTGCGCGAAGCATTCACGGCCGCGGGCTTTGAGCATGTGGACTTTGAAATGGAGCCGGTGGCAGCCGCCTGCGCATACGAGTCGACGCTCGACCACGACGAACTGATCCTTATCGGCGACTTCGGCGGCGGCACCAGCGATTTCTCCCTGCTGCGCGTGGGCCCGGATGTCCGCCGCCGCGGACGGACTTCGAAAGATTTGCTGGGCAACGGCGGCGTAGGCCTGGCCGGCGATGCCTTCGACGCGCGCATCGTGCGCAAGCTGGTTTCGCCCGCGCTTGGGTCGGACTCCGACGCGCGCTCGATGAACAAGATCCTGCCCGCCGTTCCCGCGTGGATTTACGCCAACCTGGAGCGCTGGCACTATCTCTCCTTTCTGCGCACCAACAACGTGCGCGAGATCCTGAAGAGCGCGCGCATTCGCGCCCTCGAACCGGAAAAGATTCAAGCCTTGATCACGCTGATCGACGAGGACCTCGGCTATCAGCTTCACCAGGCCGTGCAGCAGCTCAAGTTCGAGCTTTCCCGCAGCCCGACCGCCGAGTTCGGCTTTCGCGACAGCGCAAGTCATCCCAGCATCGACCTGCGGATTCCCGTAACGCGCGCCGAGTTTGAATCCTGGATCGAGAGCGACCTGCAGTCCATCGAAGGCTGCGTCGACTCGCTTCTGAAAACTTCCGGCATCGATGCTCGCGCTGTCGACCGCGTCTTCCTCACCGGCGGCAGTTCCTTCGTCCCCGCGGTGCGCCGCATCTTCGAGACCCGTTTCGGCAAGGTCCGCATCCGCGGCGGCAATGAATTCACCTCAGTCGCCCACGGGCTGGCGCTGCGCGCGGCGGAACGGTTGCGCGAAATTTTGTAGCGCAGCGCAGATTCACACCGCCTTCACATTCAGTTCACGGAATCGTCAAACTTGCCCTGTAGCCTCGCAGCCATGAACAACTTATGGATCGTCCGCAGGGTTTTCCTTCTTTCTGGCCTCTTGATCGCAATTTGTGGCATAAGCGCAAGGGCGCAGTACGAGGATGGAAGCATTATCGGCTCCATCCATGACGCCACCGGCGCGGCTGTTCCCAATGCAGCGGTGACCGTAACCAACATCAATACCGGCATTCAAGAAAAAGTGAACTCGAACGGTTCGGGCGACTACGAGGTTCCGTCGCTGCGCGTAGGCGTGTACAACATCGAGGCCACGGCTCCGAACTTTGCACCCGCCGAAGCCAAGAACATCACCGTCTCTGTCGCCGGCCGCGAGCGCATCGACCTCACGCTCAAAGTCGGCCAGGCTGAAGTAACCACGGTCGAAGTCTCAGACGTTGCCTTGCAATTGGAAACAGAAACAAGCGAACGAGGCCTCACGGTTTCTGAATATCAGACCGAATCGCTGCCGCTGGTAAGCCGCAATTACTCCGATCTTCTGGCGCTGGCTCCGGGCTCGCGCCAGGCGCCCACCGCAGCCACTACCACCGCCGTCACCAGCCTGGTACGCGCCGGCTCGTACAACGTGAACGGCGAGCGCAGCATGTTCAACAACTTTCTGCTTGACGGCCTGGACAACAACGCCTACGGCGAGAGCAATCAGGGCTTCGACAATCAAATCATCCAGCCGCCGCCCGACTCCATTTCGCAATTCCAGGTGGTGACCGACAACGAGAGCGCGGAGTACGGCCGCTCCTCCGGCGCAACCATCAACGTGGCCTCGCGCAGCGGCACCAACAGCTTCCACGCCACGTTGTACGAATTCATCCGCAACACCGATCTAAACGCGTTCGGCTACATTCACCCCATCAGCGGCACGCACGCGATTGTGAAGCCCGGATTCGATCGCAACCAGTTCGGCGCGGACTTCGGCGGTCCCATCGTCAGCAACAAGCTGTTCTGGTTTCTCGATTACGAGGGTTTCCGCCAAAAGCTGACGCCGGCCGTAGTCCTCACTGTGCCAACGCAGAATGAGATCAACGGCGTTCTCGCGGTGGACGTGCAGGATCCGTTCAAGCCGGGCACTTATTACAAAGCCGGCACATCCATCCTCACTTCTCCGGACATCAGCCCTGTATCAAGTCAAATTCTCAGCTTCTTCAAAGATCTTCCGGCGCAGTGCCAGGTCGCGCCAGGTTCGCCCGGGATCAACACGACCACTGGAGTGGACTCGAACGACTGCGCCACCAACGCCCCTTTTACCGATAATGCCGACAAAGGCGACCTGCGCTTCGACTATCAGCAAAACGAAAAGACCTCGTGGTTCCTCAAGGCCAGCGACCGCAAGGAGACGGGCATCAACTTTCCCACGCTGCCGCTGCCCTTGGACGGCCAGACCAACGGACGCATCAAGATTCTCGACCAGCAGGTGGCGCTCGGTTACACGCGCCTGATGGGCTCCAACAAGGTGCTCGACGCGCGGCTCGGGCTCTCTGAAACGCGGGCCGGCAAGTTCACGCTCTCCATCGGCGACGACGCCATCACCATTCCCGGCCTGCCCACCAACGCCGTCGTTGCCGGCGGACTCCCTTCCACCAGCGTCTCGGGCGGCTTTACCGCATTCGGACGGCAGAGCACCAATCCGCAGTGGCAGTATCCGTCGCTGCTCGACCCCAAGATCAACTTTTCGTGGGTCAAGGGCAAGCACTCTTTCAAATTCGGTTACGAGTACGAGCACATCTGGATGCAGGTGCAGGATTCGAACCCGCTCTATGGCTCCTTCACTTATGGCAAAGGTTACAGCGCTTGCCCGGCGGCGGCAGGGGCGGCTTGCAACAACCCCACTGCGGCAGCCGATACCTACTGGGCCGACCTGCTCTTCGGCACAACCAGCAACTACGCGCTGGCCACTTACTTCCGCGCCCATCTGCTGCAATCGATGGATAACTTCTACGCCCAGGATGACTGGAAGGTAAGTCAAAATCTAACGCTGAACCTGGGTCTGCGCTGGGAGTACGGATCTCCGTACTCGGAGGCTAACAGCAACCTCTCCAACTTCGATCCGGCGACAGTCTCCATGCTCACTCTCACGCCCGGCTACGCAGCGTCCCCGTTCATCGCGCCTTTCGCCGGCGGAGGCGTTTACGGCAAGACGCTGGTCAATCCCTCTCTCGGTGACTACGCCCCACGCGTGGGCTTCGCGTGGGCCGTTACCCCTTCCATCGCCGTTCGCGGCGGTTACGGCACGAGCTTTGTCCACTACACCCGCGCCGGCTCGGGAGACATTCTGGCCATCAATGCGCCCAACGCTCTATTCGTTTCCGTAACTCAGCCGTCCACAGCCACGTCCGCCGGGTACCGAACGGTCGATCAGGGCTACCCCGCGAATTTGGCCGCAGGCTCCAACTTCAGCCCCGGTACGGATAACATCACCTACGTCCCGCAGAACACCAAAGACAGTTACGTTGAGAGCTACTTCATCAGCGTGCAGAAGTCCCTGGCCAAGAACACGCTCCTTGACTTTGCTTTCATTGGCAACCACGGGCTCAAACTACAGGGCTTTCTCAACGCCAACCAGGGCAATCCCTCGCTGGGCGTCGCCAACCCCACCAACTCCGCGCTGGGCGCTGGTTTCGCCCGCCCCTATCCAACGTGGGGCGGCCTGGTTGGAACCACTTACGACTATGGCGATATTACGGAAGCGCTCAACGGATTCTTCTCGCACTTCGAAGCCCTGCAGGTTCGCTATGAACAGCGGATGGTAGACGGCCTCACGCTGCTCAACTCGTTTACATGGGAGCACTCGCTGGACAATGCATCCGCTTCGCTCGAAGGCAACACGCCCTCGCCGCAGGACGCCAACAATCTGCGCGCCGACTATGGGCAATCGGACTACAACCTGCCCGTTGCCGATGTGTTCAGCCTGGTGTATGACCTACCCGTTGGCCGGGGGCGGGAAATCCTTTCCAGCGCCAATCCGGTTGTTGACGGGATCGTGGGTGGCTGGCAGATCAGCGCTGTCAACACCGCGCAGGGCGGAACTCCTTTCAACATTGCATATACTCCCAACTCGGCCAACGTAGTTTCACCGCAAATTTCCGCCACCTATCGCGGAGCCAATGAGTACCGCCCCAACCGCGTTTCGGGCCAGAGTGTAGTGCTATGCCACTCCGGCCATACCTGCCTAAAGAATGAGATCGCCTCCAATGGCAGCATTCAATATGTGAACTATGCCGCCTTCACGCTGCCCGCAACCAAGGACGCCAACGGCAACCTGCTCAGCCCGTTCGGCAACGCGCCGCGCAATCCTGGCCGCACCCCAAACTTCTACGAGACCGATCTCGATTTGAACAAGCGATTCAACACGCCCATTGACCGCATGAAGATCGAGTTCCGCACCGAATTCTATAACGTGTTCAACCACACCAACCTTTATCTGCCGGCGAGCGGCCTGGGCGGCACGCTTTCGACCGCCGCGAGCATCAACAATCCCACCACCGGTGGCACGGTTACGGGCACCTTCGAGCCGCGCATCATCCAGTTCGGCTTGAAGATCATCTACTAAAGCGTTCGACATTTCATTCGCAACAGCCCGCGTGGTCTTTCGCGCGGGCTCTTTTTTGCTGGTGCTTATCTTTGCTGTGGCTTGTCTTATGCTGATGTTTATCTTTTGCTGAAACGTCAAGATCATCCATCACCGAGCCCGTCTTCGGCGAGCGCTATAATCCACAGTTGCAACTCTCAGGCATGGAATCCACGTGGGATGCGAAAGTCCCTGAACCCGAAGCGATTCCGCCGGAATCAGCTATAGGGAGGGCAAATGAAATACCGCCTGTTGACTGTAAACCGTGAGTTTGGAAGCGGAGGTGGCCGGATCGCGCAGACCATTGCCGAGAATCTCGGCTGGAAATTGCTGGATAAAGACATCATCGACGCCATTGCCTACGCCGCGCACGTCGATACCAGCGTGGTTCAGCGTTACGATGAGCACGTCGAATCATGGCTGCGCCGGCTGAACCAGCAGGCCATGCGTTCCGCCGCGTTGGCCGCGGGGCTCGAACTCCGTGACAATGCTGTGTTCGACGCCGAAGAAATGGTAAAAATCTCACAGAAGGTCATCGAACAGGCCTACGCCGAAGGCAACTGCGTCATCGTCGGCCGCGGTTCACAATCCGTCTTGCAGCACAAGCCCGAGGCCTTTCACGTATTCGTCTATGCGCCGCACAGAGACCGCATCCTGCGCCTCCGAGCGCGCTTGCCCAAGGGCTCCGACGTCGAGCAGCGCATCCGTTCAGTGGATGCCGAGCGCGCCAAGTACCTGCAGGAGTATTACGGCAAATACTGGCTCAATCCGCACCTCTATGACCTGATGGTTTCCTCGCATCCCGACGAAGCATCCACTGTGCAAGTGATCCAGTGCGCAATGTCGGGCTAGGTGTTTGGAAACCCTAACAGCCTGTGGTGAAAGTCCAAATTGCCTGGAAACATCCCCCAGGGGCTAAAGCCCATCGTTGACTATCAACCGTTTGCGGCACGACTAAAGTCGTGCCCTTTCAAAACCCGACTTTCACCACAGGCTGCTAACCCCTAATCCCAGTCCCTGTTGCCTATTGCCTGTTGCCTGTTCCTTCGAGAATTTACTTCTCCGTGACGCTCCAATCGAAGCTGATCCCGGAAATGAGGTCATTCAGTTTTTCTTCCGCGGCTTTTTTCTGGGACTCAAGATCGGCGGTCTGCTTGCGTGTGGCCTGCAATTGATCTTCTGCCCGGTTCAGCTCATCTACAAACCGCTTCGCCGCATCGTTGCCCTTGAGCGCGGTCAGATTCTCGCGGTCGCGCGCCTCGTCTGCCGCCGCGGTTTCCTCCATCTTCTTCGATTCGTCAATGCGCCGATCCAGGTCGGTCAGCGCGGCCTGCGCGTCGATCACGGGCTTCAGCTTGTCAAGCGCATCGGGAACGTCCTTGACCAGTTGCAGCAGAAACTCTTCCTGTCGCGGATTACTGCTCAGATCCACGGTCACATACTCTGGCCCGCGTTGCCGAACCTCCAGCTTCGCCGTCGAGTGCGCCGCGACTGGCACCTTGAACCGATAGAGATCCGGCGTGGTCTCTTCCGCCTTCAACCCATCGTCCAGCGTCCAGCCGTTGTTCCTCCGAGTGTGTTCGATCAGCACCACGCGGTCCACATCCGCCGAGTTAGTCGCCGAATAAGTGACGGAATCCGCATTCATGTGGGTTTCCACGATGACTCCCTTGTGGAAACTCAAGTGGTGAATCGTCCGCTTTCCATCGCGTGCTGTTACCTTTACCCGCACCGCCTGATCCGTCGCGTAACTCAAGAGGCGCTTCTCGCCGGGATGGATTGGATCGAGCAGCCCCTCACCCGCAAACTCACCGCTCTCGAAGATCGAAAAACTCCCTGAGTCCAGGGTCAACTTCGATGTATTTTCCAGCCACACCGCCCGCAGGGGCGTCGGCTCATTTTCACTCCACAACGTCACGTGTTCGGCCGGCAAATCCTGCTGCAAAATCGGCACCATCGCCGACTCGTTTTTATGAATCGTCACCGGCGCGGCAAGCGCATATTCAAAGAAATCGTCGAATGCGTTGGTGGAAACATCGCCCTCCTGAATTGCGTCGGAAGCTCGGTAAACACCACCGCCAACGCCGTAGCCTCGTCCAAAACCAGCGCCTACCGCGCCGCCGGCGCCGGAACCGAGTCCACCATGGAATGACTCCGAATTGACGGTAACGCTCTGGGAAGCTGCGCCCGGCATCAACTTGATCAGACCGGCCGCATTCCTGCCCCTCGCTTCAGCGATTGGCCCGCTGCTCATCGGATGCGGCGGCAACTTCGCCGCGAGCTCAACTTTTTCGTCGGACTTCATCTCGGCCGCCTCGTGCGTCTGCGGCGTAGTCTCCACCAGCGTGGCAATCGGAATCTCCGGCCGCCGCGTATACAGCGGCTGACTTAGAGGCTGGATAAAACTCTGCGGCGCACCCGCCACCAGGGATAACTGCACATTATCCCAATCCGCGCCGACGGTGTTATCCACCACCGCCCAACCCTGCATGGTGGCGTTGCCATTCGCCGTCAGGGGGAAAACAATCCGATAAGTCGACTTCCACACCGGAACTTCGCTGATATAACTCACGCGTAACTCGCGCTGGCCTTGCCCCAGGGCATCGAGTGTCAAGTGCCGCAGTCCGGTTGAATGCGTTGTACTCAGCAGTTCCAAATAGCGGTCAAGCTGCCCCTGCAAATTTTCGTCGAGTGGCCGCACGCTCAACGCCGGCGTCAGCTCAATCACCTTCACCGCGCCCGACCCGGCCACCAGCGTCAGATAGAATCGATCGACTGTGCTGTCGCCCGTGCCTGCTTTTTCCGTGCGCGATTCGATGGCCATCAACCTTCCGGTCAGCGTGCCGCCAGGGCCGCCCGTCACCTCCACCCGCTGCCCGCGCAGCGCCTGAAACAGCTCCGTGGAAGTCGGATCGTCGCTCATGCCCAGCGAGAGCGTCTTCAGCTGCTCCGCCAGCGGCGTAGTCGAGTTGTAATTCACTCCGGCGATCCGCCCTCCGCCCTCGTCAAGCACCGTCAGCGACTGCAGCACGTCATTCAACTGCGGCGAAGTAAAGTCGATGGTCACGCGCTGATTGCCGCTCACCGAGCCGGCGTGCTCAAAGTACCCCACGCCGTTTTTGTAGAGAACCACCTTGCGCACGGGCAGGTCCTTGATCGCCGTCGTATTGGTTGCCGCAGATCCAGCAGCCGAGACAACCGGCCGTAAGCCATCCTTTTTTGCGGCGGATTCTCCTGGCGCAGCCTGGGCCGCAAGCTCGAGCGTGAAGGCAAACAGCAGAAGCGGAACAATGCAGAGAACAGCAGAAATCCGAAGCACAGAACCTCCTCAGGCCGGCAAACGGGAACGCTACTCCCTTTGACCCCGCTCACTCGAAAATGGTTCCCGCGATAAGTGAGAAACATTTCGCGACTGCGCCTGCCCGATGAAAAGACTATTCGTCTTCGCTGGTCTGCATGGTGAGATAACGCTCGTAGCCAAGCTCAACGATCTGGTGCGCCTGCGCCTCCAGCCAGTCCACGTGCTCTTCCTCGTCCTTGAGCAGGGCGACAAAAAGGTCGCGGGACCCGTTGTCCTTCTCGTCGGTCGCGATTCGAACCGACTCGTTGTACATCGCAACGGCTTCAATCTCAAGCTTCAGATCGGCATGGATCATGTCCTTGACGTTGGATCCAATCGACAGGGCGAGAGGCTCCATGCTGGGCGTGCCGTCCAGAAACAGGATGCGTTCCATCAGCGACTCTGCGTGCTTCATTTCACCGATGGACTGCTTCTTGATGTACTTGGAGAGCCGATCGTATCCCCAGTTCTCGCACATCTCGGCGTGAACAAAATACTGGTTGATAGCGGTGAGTTCTTCGCGGAGCGCGCGATTCAAGTGCTCGATGACTTTCGGGTTGCCCTTCATGCGCAGAATTCTATACGACGAGGGCCACGTTTGTAAGCGGAATTTACCGACGACAGCGTGACCCAGGTCTCGTATACGGGGCTTGGAATGGCGCACTCTCGACTGCACTCGACCGCGCGACCATTCAACCGGCCAGCTTCTTCAACTGTGCCAGGTGATTCAGGTCGTGTCCGGCCATGGTCTCCACAATCGTCAGGAAGGTCATGGTTCCGCGCTCAGGATGCGTGACGGGGCGATTTCCGGAATCAGGCAAGGCGAGGCCAATCAGCCGCAGATTCCATCTGCGCATCGCAGTGAAGACCTCCAGCGCCTGCTTCGCAGAGACACCACCATACGTGCGCGCCCACTTATCCTGATCGAAGGGCTGAAGCACCGGGGAATCCTCGGCAAGCGTCTGCCGCAGCCGGAACGCGAAGACCAGTTCGGAGTCGGCCAGGTGCGCCACAATCTCCGCTGCGCTCCACTTGCCTGGGGCCGGTCGAACGTTCTCATTTTCCGCGCCAACCGCGAGAATCAGCTTTCCGATTTCGGCCGGCGTGGCGGCAAGAATCGTATCCAGCGCCCGCCCATCAAGAAACTTTTCATATGGATTCAATTCACTCACGGTATTTCACCTCAGGGGCTGAAGCCCGACGCTGATTTATTGCGCATGCGGCACGACTGAAGTCGTGCCCTTTCAAGACATCGACTTATTCAGAGCTTCCTTGACTCCTGTTCCCCAATCTCTGTGCCCTGTTCCCTGCCTTAAAGATACTGATCCACCATGCGCATCCACGTCGGCCAGTCGTGCGAGTTATACGAGTCCCAAACAAACAGCTTATGCGGAATGCCCTTGGCGTTCATCACTCCATCCAGCCGCTGGTTCTGCCCCAGGCATTGGTCGTCCCAGCCTGTGGCCAGCACATAACTCGAGCGCCGGTAACGCTCCAGAAACCAGTTATCGCCCAGGCCAGGCAGAAAGTCCAGGGGCTGGTTGAAATAGGAGTCCTCGTCGTAATATCCCCCCAGAAAATTGCGCAGATCGAAAGCGCCGCTCATCGACAAGAATCCAGTGAACACATCCGGGTGCTTGAGCGCCACGTTCACCGCGTGGAATCCGCCGAAGCTGCAACCAAGGCTCACCAGGTGCCAGTCATGGTTCTTCAACCGGACCAGCGGCACCACCTCGTGAATCAGGTAGTCGTCGAACTGCACATGGCGGGCAATGCGCCAGCGCGGCGACACCTGCTTGTTGTACCAGCTTTCCATATCGATCGAGTCAACGCAGTAAAGCTGCACCTCGCCGGCGTCGATTTTGCCGCCCAGCGCGCCCACCATGCCGCGATCCTCAAACTCGTAATATCTTCCGCCGGAAGTGGGAAAAACCACCACCGGCAGCCCGGCGTGGCCAAACACCAGCAGCTCCATATCGCGGCCGAGCCGGCTCGAATACCATTTGTGATACTCACGATTCATTCCTTGCCCCCGCCAACGCCGTTCGCGTGTCCTGATCCCTGATCCCTAATCGCTGAACCCTGAACTTTGGAGAACCGCCGATTTCTTGATACTGTAACAGCCTGGGATGGTGTTTTTCCTCGACCCATCGCGCCGACGCGCCGATAGATAATATAAGGACCGTAAAGCTTGCATCTTGAACCCCATTCTCCGGACGACGCACACGCGCATAAAGCTCCCAAGGGACTGCTTGCTTCTCCCCATGCAGAGCAGGCAGCCACGCCGCATCCGCGTCTGCGCCTCCATCGCGCCTTTGCCAGCCATTACCTGCCCGACAAGCGCGACCTCATTGTTTACGTCCCGCCCGGATACGACCAGAATCCTGACCGAACCTACCCCGTTCTCTATTTGCAGGACGGCCAGAATCTTTTCGATCCGCGCACTTCGTTCATTCCTGGCCGAACCTGGGAGATCCGCGAGCACGCCGACGAGGCCGTCCGCGCCGGCGAGGTGGAACCACTGATCATTGTAGGCATCTACAACACCAAGCGTCGCTTGGCGGAGTACACGCATGAGCGCGACTGGCAGATGGGCGGGGGCGAGGCGGCGCAATACGGGCTCACGCTGACGCGCGAGATTCTTCCCTTCATCGCCTCGCAATATCGCGTCAAAAAGGATCGCGAAAGCACCGGCCTGGGCGGGTCATCGCTGGGCGGCCTGGTCTCGCTTTATTTAGGCCTTCGCTACGCCACCTGGTTCGGCAAGCTGGCCGTGCTTTCGCCCAGCGTGTGGTGGAATCACAAGAGCATTCTCGGCTACCTCAACGAGCGCGCGCCGGAAATCTGGGACCGACCCAAGCTATGGCTCGACGTAGGCGAAAAGGAAGGCCGCCGCGCCGTCCAGGATGCCGAAACGCTCAATCGGCGGCTGAAAGCCAACCATTGGCTGCCGGGCGAGACGCTGCATTTTGAAAAAGTCTACGGTGGCACGCACGATGAAGCAAGCTGGGCGCGGCGCGTAAGGCCCATGCTGAAGTTTCTGTTTCCGGCGCAATAGGACGGCTCATCTCTACCGCCCTCCCTCGTCCAATTCATCGATCTGGCGCTGCAGTTTGCGTGCGGCGTTGCTGTTCAGCTTTGCGACGGCGAAACAGATGGCGGCGAAGAAGATTGCTTCGGGTACAACGATAAAAGCCGGATGCTTTAAATGACCCGGATTGGCGCGGAAGAAGGCAGCCAGCAACACGGCCATGCCAGGAATCAGCGGGCCCAGATACCAGCGCCATACGCTGCTGAGCAGGTCGCGCTGGCGTTCGAGTTCGCGACGCTTGAATTCGATGCAGCTTGAGAGCCCGGCATCCTTGGGCAGCGGTCTCCACGAGCCCTTCGAAATTAAGTGCCACACCAGGTAGCCCACACCGGCGATGAGCAGGGCGAAGCCGGCACGCACTAGCAGATCCGCGGCGCGCGAGAACTCGTACCCGAAGAACACCACCACGAGGAATGCCGCCACGTACTCGCGTGCATTCCTGAATTCGATCTTGCGCTGCATTTTCCCAGCGCTTGCTTGAACCTGTTCAATCGACATACGAACTCCTTCCGTTTTCTGACTCTGCCAAAGCTCCTTCATGCGGTCGTCCTGCGAGGATTCATCGCTCATCCCGACCTCCTTCCCCAGGGCCCGCGGCACCTGCGGCGCGCGACTGGAACCGCCGCGCCAGAATATGCTTGATGCGGTGAATCTTGGTGGCCACGTTGCCCGCCGAGAGGCCGGTGATCTCCGCAGTCGAGGCTGCGTCCATTCCTTCGAGATAAGCGACCATCACCTGCCGGTCCAGTGGCTTGAGTTGCCCAATCAGTTCGTAGAGCACGGCGAGTTCATCGCGATGGCTTGCGGCCTTTTCGCTTTCCCCATGATCGGCCGGCTCCGGCACGTCTTCGAGGGCAACGAAGTCCTGTTTCCTCATGCGCAGTTGCCGCCCCACGTGCGACGCTGCCGTGTTGTGCGCCACGCGGTAGACCCAGGTGCGCAGCGAGCAGCGGCCGTCGAAGCCCTCAAGACTTCTCCATAGCGCGATGAGTATCTCTTGAATCAGGTCGCGGCGAGTTTCCGCATCGGCCTCGTAGGCCCGCGCCAGGCGTTCCAGCGCCGAGCCATAGGTTCCTAAAGCCTTTTCAAAGCGGCTTTCCTGGTTTGGCGCGACGCTGCGTTCTACGTTCGGCACGGATCAATCTTGCCTTTCATCCAAGGTAGTCTGCGGCGAAGTGAACTTTCTTACAGCGCGAATGTGCCCTCGGAAGAATCGCATTCAGAGTGCAGCCTTCATCACCGCGCGATAATCCTCCAGCGCCTTGGCGCCCAATTCGGTCAAATGGCAGATGGTCAGCGGGTATTTGCCGCGAAACGTCTTTTCGATGGCCACGTAACCTGCTTCCTCCAGCTTCGACAAATGCACCGAAAGATTGCCCTTGGTGAGGCCCGTCGCCTGGTGGAGATACTGAAAATCGGCTTCATCCACCGCGGCCAGCAGGGCCACAATCATCAGCCGCGCGGGCTCGTGGATCATGCGGTCTACGCCCGATAATCTCTGAATCTGCGCGCTCATCTCACTCACCTGCGTCAACCGGTTCAGGCAAAAACCGATACAACGCCACGCCGCCGCTGACCAGGGCCACGATACCCACAAGGTCAAAGAAAATGGCGATTCTGAAATCCAGCGAGAGATTGCTGAAGGAAAGAGCAATACCGGTGGCCGCAGTCAATGCGCCGGTGAAATAGAAGCGAAGCTGCTTGCCAACAATGGGCTGAAACAGCCCCAACGCCACGCCTAGAACCACCATGAGCCAGCGATCCGAGACCGCAAAAGGCACCTTCCCCATCACCACGAATCGCATCATTACAACGCTGGCCACGGCCACAGCAAACGCCAGACCGATCACCAGCCACCGCCTGGACCGATTCGCTTTCACCGCAACGTAGCCGATCCTCGCCACCAGGTAGCGGCTGCGAATTCGCTTGATCGCCCATCCCGATCCAATCGACATTACGATGCCGGCGATCATTGCCCCGAAGACCAGGACGATGCGCTCCACTGAAATCGCCATCAGCCCGTTGAACCAATTCACTGCCGAAAAGATCAGCAGATTCACGCCCACGTAAAGTTCGGGCAGACCATCGCGATTGTGAACCCTCTGGATCATGTCGCAGGCCATCGCCTGCGGATCGACGTTTCCGGAACGAATGATTGCATTCATTTCTTTCCTCCTTGCAGACTAGTCTGCGTTACCGACTAGTCTGCGAAAAGAATGCTCCGACGATCGGGGATTGTCAAGTACTCCACCAGAAAAAGTAAACTGGTGGCGGTGGTGCGCCCTATGCTGAAGCTCTTGTTTCCGGCGAAACAGTGGGCTAGTAACCATAGTCATATTGTTTTAGTTACTGATGGAAGGGGGGGGTAGGTTCATGGCGCGGGGCGGGCTTTGTCTTTTGGGTCCTTTGGCTCGAGGCGGAGGGCGCTGACGGCAACCTGGGCAGCGTAGAGGTAGCCAGGGGAATTGATGGGGGAGATTTCGCCGCTGATGACTCCGTAAGAGACGCAGGCGATGAAGTCGCGGATGTTCTGGTACCCGGCAAGGTCGGGCATGGCATCCAGATAGGCGTCGCAAGCGCGATCCCTGGTTTTGGATTCATCAAGACTCAAAGCAAGGCTTTCCTTGAGGGAGCGGTCGCGGGCATCGCAGCAACGCTGGACAGCTGGGGAACGAGTGAGCTGAGCGGGCGCCGATTCGTTGTTGGTGGCCGGGGAGGATTGGGTCATTTCGGGTTCTCCTGAATGAATTGTGCAGGAAATGACCATAATTATCTGCAATCGAAAGCGGGTTTTTCCATAGGTCCTGCTAGGGAAGCTCTGAACAAGCCTCCGGCATTCCCTCAGGGGCTAAAGCCCGCGTTCATTTTGCGGCATTTGCGGCACGACTAAAGTCGTGCCCTTTCAAAACTTTGACTTATTCAGAGGTTCCCTAGAAGCTGTCTCATAAGCGTTTTTGCACCGCGACGCCCCGCAGGGGCTAAAGACGCTGCGGAAAAAGGGGAAATAGCGGGCGAATATCGGGAAAAGCATGTCTCAGGGCCCATGTTGATTTCAATGACCATTTGCCAGGGATAGATCCCTGGCCTACCGCACGAACGAGTTTCTCCGCATCCTATAAAGCCCGGTGATTTTCGTGGTGTTTGCGGCACGCGACCCCAACCCAAAGGGTACCCCGGTTCCCCGGTCGTTCCCTTTCAAAACGCCATTTATGAGAGCAGTTCTAGTCACTTAGCGCCGTAATACTGCCCGGACTCCGTTTTCGGCGGTACTTAGGTGTTGAGTCTTGTGTGGCCGGGCGCGGTGGCTCAGGCACATGCTGCATTTTTTGTTTCCGGCGCGCTGAGTGAAGTTAGATCGAAGAAACGGTCTTCTAACCCAGCCGTCGCACTCTCGCGGCTTTGCCGAAGCTTTCGTCGAATGTCACAGTCTCAGTTGCTCCGTTTTGAAAGCCCACTTGCGCAATCAGGTGGTCGGCGAAGCCACCGTTGCCTTCGCGCGTGGCCTTGATCGCCGACTGAGCAATCAGTGCCGCCTCAACCGTTACACCGTGGGCGCTGAGCAGTTCTTCAAACGTGGCCAGGATGCTTTCGCGCCTCCACTTTGCGCGCAGAACCCAAGCAAGCTCCGCCAGCACGACCAGGGGCACAAACACGCCGCCGCTTGCCTGGGCCTCAGCCAACAGCTTCTGGGCTTTGGGGGTCTGCGCGGCATCGTCTCTCAAGTAGGCGCGCGCCCAGACGTTGGTGTCGGCAACAATCACCAGATTCTCCGTTCTTTAGCTTCGTCCATTTCTTCAAAGCTCATTCTGCCTTTCGGCTTCTCGCGCGCGTCGGCCATCTTCCACAGGTCGTCAAGGGTGTTCATCACTTTCTCCACTTGCGCCTTCCCATCGGCTCCTACAGTGAATCGAATCCGGCTTCCGGCACCGATTCCGAGCTGGCTCCGCAGGGCTTTGGGAAGAGTGACCTGGCCTTTGGATGTGACCGTGGCCTCAATTGTTTTGAAGGCATTTTCGGTGGCCTTGGTTGCAGTTCTTGCAGGCATGGGTTTCTCCGATTCCTTACATTATCATAATTTCCACCTTACTTTCTGTCTGATGCATCTTCATGAATTGAGGGGAGAACATTGGTCCAACGCGCCAGAAGGACAAGCCGTAGGCTGTTAGCCCGTCGACATTCAGCGACCCGCATTTTGCTGAACCCGCAGAGTGAACTTGCTCACAGCCCCGGTTTCGGCGATACTTATGTTGTTGAGTCTTGTGTGGCCGGGCGCATCAGTCTGGCCGATCACTTGGCCTTGCGTGCCTTTCGAACTCCGCCGCAGGCCGGAAATACCCCCTGAGACCGCAACAGAACTTGCATTCGAGCACCGGATTTTGAAAGGAACCGTATCGCCGTGGTGATGATTCGTTTGGCGCGCTTTGGCGCCCGCAAGCAGCCCTACTACCGCATTGTGGCCATCGAGAAGGACCGCGCCCGCAATGGCCGCTCCATCGAGGTTGTCGGCACCTATAACCCCCGCACCAGCCCCGCCACGGTGGACCTGAAGCACGAGCGCATCGCCTACTGGCGCAGCGTGGGCGCGCAGTTCTCCGACATTGTGGAGAAGCTGGTGGCCAAAAACCCCGCCGGCGCCGCGCCTGCGGCACCGCTCACGCCTTCTTCTCCGCTGAAGGCCCCGGTGGCAGCTCCCGTAGCAGCCGAAGTGGAAGCCCCGGCCGTCGTGACTGCACCCGCCGAGGCCGAGCCGGAAACCGTCGTCGAAGCCTGATTTTGCAGTTCGCCAAGAGGGCGGAGCGGGCGCATGCAACGGTGGCACGCCGGTGTTTCGGGCTGAGTTGGGCAATTACTTAGCACGACAGGTACTGACGGCGACCGGCGTCTGGTGATAGGATTCTGCGCACCGATGCTTGAGGCTGATTTCCGGACCCTTGCAATCGGGTCAGAGGCACGAGCATGACCCCAAACGAAACAGCTTCACAGAATTCGGTTGCAGAACTCGTCCGCGAAATCGCCCAGGCGCTGGTGGATGAGCCGGCCGCCGTTCAAGTGGAGTCCGTCAGCCGGGATGAGAATACCGTTCTCCGGCTGCGCGTGGCTCCGCAGGATGTAGGCAAGGTGATCGGCAAGCAGGGACGCACGGCGCGCTCGGTGCGCACCATTCTGGGCGCGGTGAGCATGAAGCTGCATCGCCGCTATACGCTCGACATTCTGGAGGAAGACGACTAGCCTTGGCGCCCTCGTTGTCCAGTTCTTGTCCACTCGGGTCAGCGTTGGAATCCGCGCGATGACGACTCCTGCACCAGAGCAGAAATGGGTCTGGCTGGCCCGCATTCGCCGCCCGCAGGGCCGCAAAGGCGAAGTCTTCGCCGATATCCTCACCGATTTCCCCGAAAAATTTGCCGAGCGCAAGCAACTCTGGCTGATCGCCGACCCGGACTCCGAGCCTTCCAAAGCAAAACCAGCCTCGCGCGAAATCGAACTCCGCGCCCACTGGACCCACAAAGGCGGCATCGTTCTTCATTTCGCGCAATCGAATTCCATCT
>Ga0302319_10001913_pt1 | contig 46023 bp, 41 predicted proteins | sample Bog_T0_2_FD_203319 | JGI IMG/M metagenome (GOLD analysis project Ga0302319, IMG submission 203319) | Peat permafrost microbial communities from Stordalen Mire near Abisko, Sweden - Bog_T0_2 | ecosystem: Environmental > Terrestrial > Soil > Wetlands > Peat | place: Sweden: Abisko, Stordalen Mire...
TCGTAGTACAGTCATTCCAGTCGCGCCAGCGAGGTTACCCCTTTGATTAAGCAGGACATCGTCCATCATGTTATCGAGCGCACCGGCCTTCCCCGCACCAAAGCGGAGGCTGCGGTGGATACCGTTTTCGAGGGTCTCAAGCAGGCCTTGGCCGCCGGTGAGCGCATCGAACTGCGCGGATTTGGCGTTTTCAGCGTTCGCGCCCGCAAAACCGGCATAGGCCGCAATCCCCGCACTGGCACCGAGGTGAGCATCGCACCGGGTAAAGCCGTGCGCTTCAAGCCAGGCAAGGAGCTTCATTCCCTGGAAACGGCTGCGGCACCAAAAAGCTGAAGGCGCGGCCGATTCCAATCTTGCCGTGATTGAAGACCGAGGACCAGGCACATCACGCTCCAGGCTTCGGGAGGCTTCCCTTGTTCGCAACCTCCCGGCGGCTCTTCTCGAGGAACCTGGTGCGTTCAAAATTCTGGAACTACGGTCTTCCCCTACTCCTGCTGGCTGCCACTGCGGTTACCACTACTGCCAATGGTGCGCGGTTCATGCAAAATTTTATGCACGGACTGCAGCCCGTGGTCGCGGATAGCGATCTCTGGCCTTGGGAGTGGCTTGGCAAGCATCCCCGCATGTTGTTGAGTGGATGGACTTTCTCGGCATCGCTGCTGGGGATTCTGCTGATTCATGAGTTTGGCCATTACTTCGCCTGCCGCTGGCATCGCATTTCAGCCTCTCTTCCATGGCTGTTGCCCGCACCCACGCTCAGCGGGACTGCCGGCGCTGTCATTCGCATTCGTAGCCGCATTCCTACTCGCAATGCCCTCATGGATGTTGGGGTTTATGGCCCGCTTCCCGGTTACGTTGCCTCACTTGTCGCTGTCGCAGTGGGCTTTTACCTCAGCGTTGCCATGCCTGCCAACCCACAGGAGGCGATTGTGCGCTTCGGCGGCGAGCCGCTTACCCTTCGACTGGTGCATGCGACGCTTGCTGTCTGGCGCCCAGATATGCCATCGTTTCAGCATCTTACGCCGCATCCCGTGTCACTTGCGGGTTGGATTGGACTCCTGATTACTGCGCTGAACCTGCTGCCTGGCGGGCAGCTTGATGGTGGGCATATTCTCTATGCCATTTCTCCGCGGCTGCACCGCATTTCAATGCGCATTCTCCCCATTGCACTGCTCATTGCAGGGGTGTTCTGCTGGGCGGGGTGGATGCTTTGGGGGCTGATACTTCTTCTGCCCGCCATGCGCCATCCTCCTGTGCCTATTGATCTTCCGCTGGGACGCGGACGCGTTTTGCTCGGAGTGACCGCACTCGTTATCTTCGCGCTGACCTTCACTCCTACTCCCTTTTATGACAACTCATTGCTGGACCTGATTCGCGCTTTCTGACGAGCCAGTGGTCAGTTGTCAGCGATCAGTTGTCAGTGAACAAGAGCGAGGGGAAAGGTTCAATCGGGCGGTTGCGCTACATAGCTGAAATGGTCGCTCAAGTGATTACAAAACATGCGAAAGGGTCGCTTGAGAGGTTCCGACTCGTTGAGACCTGTACCTTGCGGGCAGCCTTTTTGAGATGTTTCAGTGACAAAGAGTTTATTTGAACGAGGAAAAGGGTTGTTCAGAATTAGCGGCGTTTTCGGAAAATGCAATGATTTTGCATGAGATAGCGCCGTAACGCATTGAAAATGTTTAGTTTATTTCATTTTGCTCTTGACTGTTGATGCCGGCTATTTTCCAATAGCTTCCTAACGTCCCCAACGCATCGCCACACATGAAGAGATTCCTTATCCTGCTTTTGCTCCTCGCCGTCGTTGCGCCCGGAATGGCGCGTGCGCAGACCTCCGCATTCCCAGCCCCGCAGAACGATGTAATCGTCCTTGACCACTGGCGCACCCATTCCGGCGATAACCTCGCCTGGGCAAACCCGAACCTCGACGACAGCCAATGGCAAACGGGCAACGCTCCGACAAAGGATGGCGGTCTCGTCGTCAAAGTCGGATTTGAGTGGTACCGAACCACCGTCACGCTACCCGAAGCGCTTCAGGGCCGCGAAATCGCAATTGGAATGGGTACACTCGGCGAGGTCTACGACCTCTACGTGGAAGGCGTTCTCATCGGCCGTTTCGGCCACTGGACCCCCAAGCCCGAATCTCCTTTCGATCGCGATGTCACCTACCCCGTTCCGCACGGGATTGTGAAAGGAGCGATTGTTCATATCGCCATCCGGCAATGGATGGGCAACAGCTCAACGAGCTATTTCCCCTTTTACTCTTCGGGCGCTGCCCGCTTTCCTCGTACACCGGAACTTGGCCTTCTCTCCACGGTTACTGCCAATACAAAGCTCTACACTTTCTCCGGCGTCGTTCGAAATTTGCCATGGAACCTGTGCCTGCTGTCGATGCTCGGTGCAGGGTGTGTTGCATTTGTGCTGTTCAGCGCGCAGCGCGCCCGTGCGGAATATCTTGTGCTGGGCATCTATTGCATAGGGTCGTTCCTGGCTCCGCTGGCCGGAGGGATTCTTGCGGCAAACGATTCCGTGATGCGTCGATCCTGGGGACCGGTGATGATCTTCCTGGCTTTCGGCGCGTTCAACATCACACCCCTTCTGTTTCTCTCCCGCCTTTGCCTCCGCTTCCGCCGCGAACTTGAAATCGGCACCGCCTTGTCATTCGCATCCTATCTGGCTATCGCCTTTGCATTCGCCACCCAGGCGTCGTTTACCAACAATGCCTTCTGGACGACGGTCTCTTCAATACTGCCAACACTTTTCTATCTCCTCGCAGCACTGGGCCTGTTGATGCAGCGCGAAGTGGGATCCATCGCCATCGGCATCGCGCTCCTACTCCAGCAGTTAGCTACCGCATGGGTCAATTCCATCCACACGCTTTTTGGCATGTCCGACCTGAGATTCATGCCGCTCGGCCCTTTAGCAGTCGATCTCCGCGCCATTGCTCAGGCGCTCTTCGTCTTCATCACCTGGATCGTTCTCTACCTTCGCTATCGCCAGGAACAGTTGCGCCAGGTAGCCCTTGAGCAGGACATGGCCTCTGCACGCCGCATGCAGGAGCAGTTGCTGGGCGGCAGTGCGCCGCGCGTGCCGGGGTTCGATCTTGCGGCGGTCTACTTGCCCGCGCAAGAAGTGGGTGGCGATTTCTATCGCACCGTTCCGCTGCACGACGGCTCGCTACTGGTGATTGTTGGCGACGTAAGCGGTAAGGGCCTGGATGCGGCCATGCTGGTCGCCGCTGTGCTGGGCTCGCTGGCGAACGAAGTGGAGCGCAGCCCGGGATCGCTACTTGAGTATCTGAACCATGCGGTAACGGGGCGAACGGGAGGCGGCTTCATCACCGCATGTTGCGCGCGATTCTTCCCGGACGGGAAGATCGTTGTCGCCAATGCCGGACATATTTCCCCTTACCTGAATGGCCGCGAATTGGAATTGGAGAACGGCTTGCCGCTCGGCATCAGCGTCGACGCCGAATACGTGGAAGCGGAGTTCCTTACATCCGGAGCGGTGACTTTCATGTCGGATGGAGTTGTAGAAGCGCGCGATAGCAGGGGCGAACTGCTGGGCTTTGAGCGCATGGCTGCGCTGACCTCAAAGACCGCAGCAGAGATTGCCGAGGCTGCTCAGCGATGGGGGCAGGAGGACGACATTACCGTGCTGACGGTGGGGCGGATGGCGGCTGTGTGAGGTAAGCTTGAGACCGAGAACGATAGATGATCAATTCTGTTTCCCCGCATTCCACTCTCTTCGAGAATCAGCCGATACGCCGAGTTTACGAAGAAGCAACGGAGACATGGTGGTTCTCCGTTGTCGATATCGTCCGCGTCCTGACGCAACAAACGGATCCAACTGTCGCCAGGAAATACTGGAACAAACTCAAACAGCGTCTTCGCGCTGAGGGCAGTGAACTGGTGACAAAATGTCACCAGTTGAAATTAACAGCGGAAGACGGGAAACAGCGACTCACCGATGTAGCCACCGCGGAGACGCTGCTCCGGCTGGTCCAATCCGTTCCCAGCCCAAAAGCAGAACCCATCAAACTCTGGCTGGCCAAGGTGGGCTATGAGCGCATCAAGGAGATCGCCGATCCGGCGCTGGCGCTGGCGCGTACCAGGGAGAATTGGCGCAAACTCGGCCGGAGCGAGAAATGGATTACCCAGCGCATGACCGGACAGGAGACACGAAACAAGCTGACCGACTATTGGGCTGCCCACGATGTAACAAAGGAGCAAGAGTTTGCCATCCTCACGAATGTGATTCACGAGGAATGGTCGGGCGTCTCGGTCAAGCAGCATAAAGATCTGAAGGGATTGGAGAGCCAGAATCTTCGCGATCATATGAGCGAGGCTGAACTTATTTTCACGGCGCTGGCCGAACTCTCCACCCGTCAAATAGCGGAGACAGTTGCAGCGGTCGGCTTGCCTGACAATAAGAAGGCCGCAAAGACCGGCGGCAAGATCGCTCAGCGCGCCCGAATCGAACTGGAGAGCAAGACTGGCCGTAAGGTGGTTACCGGCGAGAACTATCTGCCGCCGGGCAAATCGAAAAAGATACTCAGGCCTTGAGAAGGGACTGCGCGCATCCGCGAGCTTTGGGCAGGCTGTTAGGCGGAACTCTGGGGTCTCAAGGGCGAGACCTTGGGCACCCGGCTAAGGAAGAAATAACTTCATTGTTCGCATGACGAACACACCTACCGTCAGCCCTCGAGGATGGGGGTAAGGACACGGGATTAATTCGCGAGTTTGATCGCGGCGATGTTCCGTATGGCCGGCAGATCTCCGGCGCTCTGCACGACGAGGCGCAGCGCGTTTCCCTCGGGATAGCGCGGAGCCGCATCCAGAGCGTCCGCAACCGCCTTGGGCAGGCGGGCGCCTTTCGCAGCTTTCAGCGCCTTGTCACTTAGCGCGAATGACACCATGAAACATCCGTCTCCCGGACCAAGATACACAATGTTTCTGCCCTTCTGTTTCAAGCGCAGGCTCCATCCGTACTTCTTCACGCAGATTCCCTTCCACTCCTGCCCGGCAACTCCCTCCTCCTTCGCCATCCACTCGACAAATCCGTTCCAGAGCTTCGCGGTAGGTCCAAGCACGGCGGCGACTTCAGCCTCGCTCGGCTGTTCAGGTTTTCCAAGAAATGCGTTGTGATATTCCATTGCGGCTCCTCGAATTGCGCCGCAATTTTAACGCCCGCCCGGTGGGCGTGGCTGTGACACGGTTTTGGCGAAAGCTTCGGATTTATCACAGCCCGTCTGTTCCCGTTCTTAAGCAGCCCGATCAAAAGGCTCGATCTTGGGCAGTTTCTTTCGCGATGCACGCCACATATCGTAATCGGTCTGCAACTCATACCAGATTGCACCGTGAGTCCCGAACGCAGCGGAGAGTCGCAGCGACATCTCGGCCGAGACGCCGGCTTTGCCATTGAGGATGCGGGAGAGCGTTGCGCGGGAAACCTTCAAATGCTTTGCGGCGGTTGTTACATCCACGTCGCCCAGAAACTCCCGGATCACTTTGCCTGGATGTGGCGGGTTGTGCATGCGCATATGGTTTCTCCTAGTGGTAATCCTGATAATCGACGAGAACCGCATCCTCGCCTTCAAAGGTGAATGTTAATCGCCAATTGCCGTTCACTTTCACTGCCCAATGCCCTTTGAGATCGCCGCGCAAGGCATGCAATCCCCATCCAGCAGCATTCATGTCGCTCGCAGTCCTTGCCCGGCTCAGCTGAAACAGTTGGACCGAAAGCTTGGCGACGTGGGGAGGCTGAATCCCTGCCTTGCTACCGGTAGTGAAGAATTTCTCGATCCCACTATGCCGGAAGCTCTTGATTATCTGTATAGCGTAGCGCTCCACTTCTCACTTGTCAAGCAAATGGATGTGCGCCCCTGGACTCAAACTGGAGAATCACATCAACCGCAGTGCATCCACATCAATAATCAAATTGCGACGCGGGACGCTGGCCGCATCCGCATGGTTCAGCATTGCCCGCAGCGCCGTGTTGAGGGCCTTTCGCGAGGCGCCTTTGAGGATCATGTGGAAGCGATAGACGCCCTTGATGCGGGCGATCGGCGCGGTGCATGGGCCGAGGACACGCACGCCTTCGGGCGCGGTCTTCTGAAACCACTTGCCTAATTCGCCGGCCCACGCAACCGCCTCTTCCAGCTTCGGCGATTGAATGAGCACGTTGGCCAGCACGCCGAACGGCGGGTAATGCATCCAGCGGCGATATTTCAGTTCGCGATCCACAAAGCTCGCGTAATCATGCTTGCTGGCGGCCACAATGGCATAGTGGTCTGGATAGTATGTCTGCACCACAACGCGGCCGGGTAACTCGCCACGGCCTGCGCGCCCTGATACCTGCGTCATGAGCTGGAAGACGCGCTCCGCGGCGCGAAAGTCAGGCATGGAGAGGGCGTGGTCGCAGCCCACGACGCCGACCAGCGTGATGCCGTGAATGTCGTGGCCTTTGGCGATCATCTGCGTGCCGACGAGCAGGTTAATTTCGCCCGAATGAAGACGTGCGAGCAGGCGTTCGAGGTCGTAACGGCCGCGTACGCTGTCGCGATCCATGCGGCCTATGCGGGCGAACGGAAATATCTCCGCGAGGCGTTCTTCTCCCTGTTGCGAGCCGACGCCGAGGAAGTAGAGGTGTTCGCTGTCGCACTTTGGGCATCGCGCAGGCACAGTTCGCCGATAGCCGCAGTAGTGACACTCGAGCCGCTGCCCTTTGCGAGCCAATGCCTCGTCGTCACTGGTTTCAGCAGCCGGAGGCTTGTGATGCGTGAGCGAGATTGCGCAGTTCTCGCACTCCAGCTTTTCGCCGCATGCCCGGCAGATGACCACAAACGAATAGCCGCGCCGATTGAGAAGAATCAGCGCCTGCTCGCCGCGGTCCAATGCTTCTTTGGTTTGCTCGACGAGCGCACGAGAAAAGAGTTGCTCTTTCCCCGTCTGCTGAAACTCCTGCCGCATGTCGATGAGCTCAACCTGCGGCAGAGGGCGATTCATGACGCGGTCGCGCATTTCAATGCGGGTGTATTTGCCAGCGCCCGAGTTCTGCCAGCTTTCAAGCGAGGGGGTTGCCGACCCCAGCACGACAACTGCAGACTCGAGCTTGGCGCGCATGACAGCCACATCGCGCGCGTTGTAACGCGGCGTCTCTTCCTGCTTGTAACTCTGGTCGTGTTCTTCATCGACAAGGATCAGGCCGAGATTGGGCACGGGCGCAAAGATGGCGGAGCGCGTGCCCACCACGATGGGCGCTTCGCCGCGTTTGATTCGACGCCACTGCTCGCTGCGTTCCTCTGGAGTGAGCGCTGAGTGAAGAAGAGCTACTCGCTGGCCAAATACCTGGTCCAGCAGGCCGGCGGTTTGTGGCGTGAGTCCAATCTCCGGGACCAGCAGGATGGATGACAATCCGTGGTCAAGCGCCCTCTGCATGGCTGCGAGATACACTGCTGTCTTTCCTGACCCGGTGACGCCATGCAATAGAAATGGTTTGAAGCCGCCCAGGGCTATCGCGATTCCAGCCAACGCTTCCATCTGCGTTTCGTTGAGCTTGAATGGCGCAGCGGCCGGCGTGAGTCCGCCCATCCTGAAAGCCTGCGCCCGTTCCTCAATGCGCACCAGGCCGCGCCGCACCAGCGTTTGCAGCGTTGAGCTGGAAAGATCTTTTGCGCGCAACTCGGCCAGCGGCAACTCACCGCCGCATGCGGCCAGCTCCGCCAGAATTGCCTGCTGCTTCTCGGTCAGATTCGGCAGGCGCGACTCCGGAATCAGCACCGCGAAACGCTCAGTCCGCCGCGCATCCCGTTCCACGGCCGCTGTCTCGCGCGCAATCCACTTCTTGCGCAGCAGTGTGGCCAGCATGGGCAATGTCGCCGCGGTCGCCGTGCGCAGTGTGGATACCTTCACTGGTTCCCCATCCGCCAAACGCGCAAGAACTCGGCGTTCGATGTCCTGCTCTTCGGGCGAAACTCTGGTCTTCCTCGATCGAGAATCGCCGTCCAGACTTCCCGCCAGAACATCACGACCAAGGTCCGAGATTCGGTAATAAACTGTCCGGCGCACCTCTGCCATCAGCGGCAGCATTCCGCGCAGCACCTCGCCCAGCGGCGCAAGATAGTACTGCGCCATCCACTCCGCCAGCTTGAGCAGGTTGTCGCTCAATAGCGGCTCATCGTCAAGAACCACTTCGAGATATCGAGCTTCGAAGTCAGCCGGCGCAACGTCGCTGAGCGTTGTAACTACGCCAATCAGTTTCTCGTTTCGGAAGGGCACAATGACCCGCGCGCCACGCTGCGGGAACTGACCCTCACTGACCGCGTAGGTAAACGTGCGGTCGAGCGGCACGGGAAGCGCGACTTCGCAATAGGCAGGCATCAGAGGCAACACCCAGTGTAACGGGGACGGCCTTTTGGCACCTCGGCTTCAGTTGATTGTTGACAAACGGAAGGCACCGGGGTGTTGCGGCTTCCATCGAAAATGAGATACTCAGTCATGCGTTTTCACCGTCTGTTTGCCACTGCTCTTGCCGTCCCGCTGCTTGCGCTCACCGCTGCTGCTCCACTGTCGCCGGCCCAGCAGCCCGCCGCTGACCCGCTTCATGCGTGGGTTCAGGGCAGCGATCCTGCCGCGCTTGAGACATGGATCAACCAGCGCCTCTCCGCCGCGCAGGCGGATGTGGACAAGCTGCTCGCCGTCACTGGTCCACACACAGTTGAAAACACGCAGCGCCCCTTCGACGATGCTCAAAACCAGTTGTCGATTGCAGGAAACAATGCTGCGCTGCTGTACTCGCTGGCCGACTCCGCGACGCTGCGCGACAAGGGGCAGGCGATGACCGCGAAGGTTAGCTCGGCCTCGACCGATTTGAGCCTGAATCAGAAGGTCTATCACGCACTCTCGGCTATTCCCCTGCCTGCCAATGACCCGCCTGCGCGCCATTATCTGGAGCGGCAGTTGCTGGAGTATCGCCTTTCCGGCGTGGACAAGGATGACGCTACTCGCGCCAAACTACGCGCTCTTCAGGATAAGATCACCACTCTGTCGCTGGTATTTGGCCGCAACGTCGCCGACGGGACGCTCAAGATAACCGCGACCAAGGACGAACTCGACGGCTTGCCTGCCGATTACATCGCTCTGCACAAGCCTGCCGCGGATGGAAGCTATACGCTCACCACCGAGCAGCCCGAGGTGCAGCCGGTGTTGAGCTTTGCCAAGAACGCCGACTTGCGGCGAAGAATGTTTCTTGCCTACAGCCAGCGCGCCTATCCAAAGAATGTGCAGGTGCTGCGCGACCTGCTTACCACCCGCCAGGAGCTTGCCACCACGCTTGGTTACGTCCACTATGCCAACCTGGCCACTGCCGACCAGATGATCGGCAATGCCGCGGGAATTGAGCACTTGATCCAGCAGGTCGACGACGCCTCCCGAACCGCCGCTGAAAAGGAATACAACCTGCTGCTTGCCTTCGCGCAAACGCAGCAGCCCGGCCTCACCGTCATCAGTCAGGCGGATTCAGGCTACTGGAGCGAGCAGTACCGCCGCGCAAAATACGATTTCGATGCGCAAAGCGTGCGACCCTATTTCCCCTACGACCAGGTGCAGGCCGGCATTCTGAAAACGGCTGCGCACCTTTTCCATCTCACGTTTAAACCCGTCAAGGACGCGATTGTGTGGGATAAGTCGGTGGACACTTTCGATGTGTACGACGCTGCGCCGGGCCATGAAGGTAAGCTGCTGGGCCGCATCTATCTTGATATGCATCCGCGCGACGGAAAGGACAAGTGGTTCTCGAGCTCGCCCGTACTTCCGGGGATTCGCGGACACCAGCTTCCTGAGGGAATGCTGGTTTGTAATTTCTCCGGTGGAAACGCCGGCGATCCGGGCCTGATGCAATACAACGAAGTCGTCACTTTCTTCCATGAGTTCGGCCACCTGATGCACCATATCCTCGGCAGCCAGGGCGAGTGGTCCGGGGCCGGCGGCTTTAACGTTGAGGGGGACTTTGTCGAATCGCCCTCTCAGATGCTGGAAGAAATGTTCCACGATACGGCGATCCTGCAATCGTTTGGCAAGCAATACCAGACCGGCGAAACGCTGCCAGCGCCGTTAATCGCGAAGATGAACGCGGCCAGCGCCTACGGCCGTGCCCGATGGCTGCAGGGTCAGTTGTTCTACGCGAACTACTCTTTCCAGGTCCACGATCAGGCACCTGCGTCCATTGACTTCGACGCATTGCTGGCGGCCGATAACGCGCGCTTCAGTCCCTACACGCCGGTGGATGGGAACAGGATGTATGCCTCGTTCACGCATCTCGTAGGTTATGCGTCCAACTACTACACCTATGTTTTGGACAAGGTAATCGCAATCGACTTCTTCGCCCAGTTCGACAAGAGCAACCTGCTCGACGGACCGACAGCGATGCGCTACCGGCGCGCTGTACTGGAACCTGGAGCCAGTAAACCGGCGGCCCAGCTCGTTAAGGACTTCCTCGGCCGTGAGCAGAATATGGACGCGATAAAGAGCTGGATGAACGAGGAATTTCAGGCTCCGGCGACGGCGACGAAGTAGTTACGGGTGCACGCGATCCCACTCATCGCAATGCCGCTGTGATGAATGGGCACAGAGTTTCGTCCATCCAGGATCACTAACGAATCGTGGCTTCCGACTCGACCGGGGGAGCCGGCGACTCGAAAATTGATTTGCGTCCACTTTTCCGCAAACCAAAAGTCCGGTCCGGCGAAGTACAATTCATTGCTGATGACACCCAAGCCTCAATCCGCTACGCCTGCTGCGCCCGCCCCGTCCGCGGGCGTGAAGTACAAACCCTCCGGCCCCACAACCATGGCCATTGATATCGGAGGTTCCGGCCTCAAGGCAATTCTGCTCGACGACCACGGAAACCCCATTAGCGAACGTCAGCGCGTGGTCACCCCCGCCGTGCCGACTCCAGACGCGGTGCTCAACAGCCTGGACGAATTGAAGAAGATGATGCCCCCCTTCGACCGCGTTTCCGTTGGCTTTCCCGGCGTAGTGAAGTTCGGCTGCACCTATCTCGGCTTCAACCTCCATCCACTTTGGGCTGGTGGGTACCCGCTCCAGGCTGAACTGGAGAAGCGCTGGAAAAAACCTGTCCGCGTGGGAAATGATGCGGATGTGGCCGGCTATGGCGCCATCAAGGGTCACGGCGTGGAACTCGTCCTCACCCTTGGCACCGGCCTTGGCGCTGCCCTATTCACAAGCGGTCACCTTGTCCCCGGACTCGAACTCGGCCACCACATCTGGCGCAAGAAGGGTATGACTTACGAGGACTACCTTGGCCGCCGGGGTCTGGACAAGTTCGGCAAGAAGGAGTGGAACAAACTCCTTCAGGAAGCCATCAAGAACACGGAAGCTCTCTTTAACTGGGACCACCTGTATCTGGGCGGCGGCAACACCAAGAAGATCGACTTCATGCCGCCAAAGAACGTGGAAATCGTTTCGAATGAAACCGGCCTGCTTGGCGGCGTTTATCTGTGGCGCGATCAGGCCTGAACGGCTCGCAAGCGCATTACCAGGTGCTTCATCAACTTCACTCCAGACCCACTCTCTCACCAATTCATTGGTGTGCAGCGTGGGTCGCTTTACGCGGGGACTTATGAAAGTGCAAGCTGGTTTCTCCTTCTCATCGGCCGCGACGCTTCGCACGCCGGCTCTGATTCTTCTTGTTGCCACAACTGTCTTCACTTACGCGCAGGGCCGAGGCGGCGGGCGCGCGGGCATGCCCAGCGGCGCAGCACCGCCGGCGCAGAACGCACCGGCGCAGTCCGATCAGGCTGCAGGATCAACGGCTTCCCCATCGCCCCAAGTGAGTGCTCTCGCGCACCACTTTCTGGAGAGTGGCAGGAAGATCAACGCCCTGGCTGGGGACGACGTGAAGCCATGGCATCTTAAAGCGCAATTTACGTTGTGGGGCTACGACGCCACCCAAAAGCCAAAGTCCGGCACCATGGAAGTCTGGTACACCAGCCGCTACCAATGGCGTCGGATTTATTCGAGCAGCGAACAAGAGTACAGCGGGTGGGAGATGAGCCTCTCGCGCTTTGAGCGCTATCGCGGTAAAAGCAGAGGCGGATTCAATCCCTCCACGATGAATGACCGCGTTGCCCGCCCGACGATTGACCCGCTCTACCTGGCCGGTAACGTCAAGCCCGATTACGAGTTGGACGGCAAGCGTTTCAGCCCCGCCGGAACGGTTTTGAATTGCGTTTCCGTGGTCAATCCATGGAGCCATGGCGACCAGTCGAACCCTGATCTGCAGGTTCCGAATATGTGCTTTGACAACGACATGCACCTGCTGCTCGAGTCCACCAACGACACCGTGGTGCAATTCGGCGACCTGCAGCCATTTGAGGACCGCTCTGTGTCCCGCGACGTGAAGATCCTGCAGCACGGCACCTTGAACAGTGAGATCAAAGTCACGCTTTTAGAGCCGCTGGCGGCACCGGATGCGGGGTTGGCCAAGCCGGGGAAGGACGGAATTCTCGAGCCTTATCACATTGAACCAGGCATGCCCTGGCCTGAATCGACGTTTGAGGTAGGCGCGTCGATTCCCGTTCCTACGGTCGGCTCCACTTATAACGGCAGCGCTGTTTATCAGGGAATGGCTTTCATACCGGTAGTGATTCGCAAAGACGGGACGGTGAAGGCGGACCTCGAATTCGCAGTTGCGCCGAATGAGGAAGTGCGCGATGCGGTTGAACATGCAGTGACCAAGTGGAAGTACAAACCTTACCTGGTTGACGGGCAGCCCATTGAGGTGGGCATCACCATCGGGTACGTTCTGGGAAGCAAGAAGTTTGTCCCTTCGTATGAGAAGGCGAAGGCCGCTGCGGCAGTTACGCCAGCGCCTTGAATATCCCTGGGGCGGCGCGAAGCTTACTGACCTTAAACGCGCCGCAGCTTCACAAAATCGAGACTGCCGCTAATGCTAAAACCCAGATGTTGGTAGAGCGATATGGCGCGCTTGTTGGCTGCCGCCACATGCAGAATTGATTCGGTTCCAAGACCCGCCTGATGACGTATAACAGCTCGCACGATCCGCGCAGCATGGCCTTGGCCGACGTGCTGCGGATCCGTGCATACAGCGGATATCTCGCGATCAGCAAAGGTGGCGAGCCGTTCTCCGCCCATGGCGACGAGCCGACCGTTTTCGGAGTCGCGAATTCCGAAGAAGCTTCCAAGTTCCGTTGCACGTGGGCCAAAATACCCCGGAAACGCGCGCGATTTTAGATCGAGAATTTCCCCGATGTCGTCGTTCGCCAGCATAACGACACTGGGATCCAATTCTTCAGGCGGCAGTGCGGCGGTGAGACGCATCTGCAGGCCCGGCAACGTGGAAACCACCATCAGGCCATCGTTCGGCTCTATGGTTTCACCCGCATCTACCGTGAGGTAGACTTCCTCGCCGCCCAAGAGCAAGGGAACCAGATCCAACAGGGCAGTCGCGCTCGGTTTGGCAACAGCGGCAAACGGAATAAGGTCTGGCCGAAAGCGCCGCGCAAGCCCATTCACCAATGCAAAGGGTGCATCCGCCGAAGTAAGCGCCGCATAGAACGGATTGGGCAGGTATGCGGGTTTGGGTGTTGCCGAACTCATATTCAGTTCACTTCCATTGCTGGATGATGTTTTCCATCAGCGAGTCTGCAACACCGTGACTGCCGACCCGAATTCGCTCAGCCTTTGGCGGACGGCTTCAGGCCTAGTTCGCGCATGGCAATTTGCAGGTCGGCCCAGGCTTCCTTCTTCTGGCGCGGATCGCGGAGAAGGTATGCCGGGTGATAGGTGACGATGAGCTGGCTGCCACGCCAGGCGTGGACGCGTCCGCGGAGGCCGGCGAGAGGCTGGCGCTGGCCGAGGAGATAGGTGGCCGCCGTTGCGCCAAGCGCGACGATAACCTGGGGGCGCACCACGTCGATCTGGCGGAAGAGGAACGGCGAGCAGGTGTTGCCTTCGTCCGGCTCCGGCGTGCGGTTGCCGGGCGGACGACACTTGACGACGTTGGCGATGTAGACCTGATCGCGCTGGAGGCCCATGGCGACAATCATGTTGTTGAGAAGCTGGCCGGCCTTGCCAACGAAGGGAATGCCCTGTGCGTCTTCATCCGCGCCGGGGCCTTCGCCAACAAACATGAGGCGCGCATCGGGTGGGCCATCAGCAAAGACGATTTTGTTGCGGCCCAGGTGGAGCGCGCAGCGGGTGCAGTCGCCGATGTCTTCGCGGATGAGTTGGAGGGCTGCGGCGCGGTCGGCTGCGGGGGTGATGGCGGGGGGCTGGGGCGGAGCGAAGATGGGCTTGCGGGGGGCGATGGTGGAGGTCTCCTGGGGGGTGAGCGGATTGGTTGTTGCTGATTGATCTTCGTCGTTTCCCGCCCATTCCGCATTTAAGGGAGAAGCAGGTCCTTCGCCTCGCTGCGCTCCCTCAGGATGATGGGCTTGATCGTCATCCGGGAGTTGAACTGGCTCGGATGCGAGTTGTGCGAGGTCTACGGGGCGGCGGTAGAACTCGGTTAGACCGAGGTCGCGGTAGAAGCGGACACGCTCAATGAGGGCGTCGCGGGTTGCGGGGTCGAGTTGCTGCGCCACTGTCGCTACTCCTCGATGATGAGGCGGCGGTTGGCGGGGGGGGGGGGCACGGCCTGTTGCAGGGCCTGCTGCAGGACGTGGTCCTGGCGGGATTTTTCGTCTACATGCTCGTCGAACTCGAGAACCATGGAACGCGGTCGGCGGAGGGTGAGGATCTCATCGAGGATGCGGTCGGCCAGGTTGCGCTTGGGCATGACGGGCAGCTCGATGGACGTGGAGGTTGTGAGGAAGGTGGCCGCGTTGACATCGGCGTCGATGCCTACGCCCTCTCCGGCAACGTCATTGACGACGATAGCGTCCGCGCCCTTGCGGAGCAGCTTGGCGCGGCCGTTTTCGAGGCGGTTTTCCGTCTCGGCCGCGAAGCCGATAATGAGCTGGCCGGGGCGGCGCCGGCGTGCGACTTCCGCCAGGATGTCTTCAGTAGGCGCGAGCTCGAGCATGAGGGGGCCGGTGCGTTTGAGCTTCTGCTCAGAGACAATGACGGGGCGGTAGTCTGCCACTGCTGCGGCCTTGATGACCAGGGTAGCTTCTGTCATGCGTTCGAGGACAGACTCGCGCATTTGGGCGGCGGTAACGATTTTGACCAGCTCGCAGTGGGCCGGCGGATGGAGGGCGGACGGGCCGCTGATGAGGATGACTTTTGCGCCGCGGCTCTGCGCTGCTTCAGCGATGGCATAGCCCATTTTGCCGCTTGAACGATTGCCTAGAAAGCGGACCGGGTCGAGCGCTTCGCGGGTGCCACCGGCGGTGACGAGGACGACTTCGCCGGCGAGGTCGTGGCGGCGGCCGAGGGCTCCGAGGACCGCTTCGGCGATGGCCTCCGGCTCGGCCATGCGGCCTGCACCGACCATGCCGCAAGCGAGGTCGCCAGTGCCGGGATCGACGACGCGGACGCCGCGCTGACGGAGGATCTCAAGGTTGGCCTGGGTGGCCGGATGCTCCCACATGTTGACGTTCATGGCCGGGGCCACGAGAACGGGCGCCTGGGTGGCGAGATACATGGTGGAGAGGAAGTCGTCTGCGATGCCGTGGGCGAATTTGGCCAGAATATTGGCGGTGGCGGGGGCTACGACAAGGGCATCGCACCATTGTGCCTCCGCGATGTGCTCGATGCCGTTCTGTTCGGATGTGGCAACGCCTTCGGCCCAATCTTCCCAAAGGCTGGTAATGACTTTATGGCCGGTAAGGGAGGCGAAGGTAAGCGGCTGAATGAATTTGACAGCCGCATTGGTCATGACGACATGGACTTCAAGGGCCTGGCGCTGCAAGGCGCGGACTAGCTCGGCCGCTTTGTAGGCGGCAATTCCGCCGGAGACACCCACGGTGACACGCATGGCTCGATTGTAGAACGTTTCGTAGTGTGAAGTGCGAGGAAGGCAATAAGTAAGACAGCAGTGTAGCGCTAACTAAGCAATATGGGTATCGCCGGGCCTTCGACGAGAGGCTTTACGATCTCGGTTGTAGTTTTAACGTAAGCGATTTTGCCGGCATCGATTTCATCCTGAGCGATGCGGCAGGCCTTGGTGGACTGGGTTGAGACTAAAGCGTGGGAGCCGCTTTGAATCTGGCGGGCGCGGCGTGCGGCGACAAGGACCTTGCGGTAGTTGGAATCGAAGCTGGTTTCAATCATCGGTTTCCTCTCCATCGTCATCGGTTGGTTCGTCGGTTTCCCTCTCATCCGGGCCACCGGTTAGTTCGTCGGTTTCCCCTTCGTCCGGGTCTTCGGCGAAATCGAATTGCTGCTGGCTGGTGGATCCAAAGATGCCGAACGCCTCCAGCACAGGCTTCAGCCGTTCCTGCGAATTGCTTTGCAGGCAGGCTGCCGCAACTTCCAACACCCTGCGCGACCGGTAGGCGATTGCCTCACCATTGCGATAGTACCGCTCGGCGAGCACAATGGCCTCCAATTGCGCTACGGCCCGGTCAAGGATGTCATTGACCAAAATATAACCGTACTCGCGATAATTCTCAATCTCCCGCCTGGCTGCGTTGAGGCGCCGAAAGAGTTCCTCGTCGTCGACAACGCCCTCAGCGCGGCTGCGATTGCGCAGGCGCGTGCGCAGCGCCCTGGGGTTGGGAGGCATGACAAAGATGCTGACAGCTTCAGGCATCCGAGCGCGGACCTGCGCGGCACCCTGCACGTCGATGTCGAGAATCAGGTCGTGACCGGCGGCGCGGGCATCCTCAAGCGATTGGCGCGCGGTGCCATAGAACTTGCCGAAGACTTCGGCGTGCTCAAGAAAGACGCCTTCGTCGAGCATCTTCTGGAATTCTTCGCGGGTGGTGAAGTTGTATTCGCGGCCATGCTCTTCAGAGCCGCGGGGGGCGCGGGTGGTCCACGAGATGGCGAACTCGACGCCGCTTACCTGCTTGCGCAGTTCGCTTACCAGGGTGCTTTTGCCCGAACCGGAGGGCGCCGAAATAATGAAGAGAATTCCTGCCACTGTTGTATCTTTCCTCTGATTGACTTCTAGTGTCGCAGCTAACAGCTGACAGCTGACAGCTAACAGTTTTTTTCTTGCGATTTCGGGATACTAGCTTATTGCGTCGACGGGCTGAAAGCTGTTAGCTGTTTGCTGTTTGCTGTCGTTACTCCACGTTCTGAATCTGTTCGCGGGCCTTTTCTATCTCGGCTTTCATGGCTAATCCGAGTTCGGTGATCTGTGTGCCTTTGCCTCCTACGCCGCCGGTTTTTGAGAGCAGCGTGTTGGCTTCGCGGTTCATTTCCTGAAGCAGAAAATCCAGCTTCTTGCCCACTTCTCCACTGGAGGCGAGGAGCTCGCGGAAATGGCCAATGTGGGTGTGCATGCGGGCTAGTTCTTCAGAGATGTCGCTGCGCTCAACGAGGACTGCGACTTCTTCAAGCAGGCGCTGGCGATTGAACTCGGGGCCAGTGGCAGTGAGAAGGCGCTGAGTAAGCCGGTCCTGGTGGCGCTGCTCGATCTCAGGGCGAAGCACGGCGACGCCTTCGACGGCTTCAGTGAGACGATCAAGCGTTGTGTTGAGAATGGCGGCGAGCGAATCGCCTTCGCGGCCGCGCATGGCATTGAGCTGCTTGATGAGCGGTACGATTTCAATTTGCACGCTTGCGGCGAGGGCCGTCATATCTTCTTCGCCGTTGCCGCGATTTTCAATCTGCATGGCGCCGGGAAGACGGAGGATTGCATTGAGGTCCGGATCACCTTTGAGACCGAAGTCGTCCTGCGCGGCGTTGAAGGCGGCTACATAATTGGCCACCAGGTCGCGGTTATAGCCGGCCTTCTGCTGGGTGTTGCGATCGACCGCGAGAGTGAGGTCGACGTGGCCGCGGACAAGGTTGTCTTTGAGCGCCTTGCGCAGTTCCATCTCCAGCGCGTCAAGGCCGGAGGGGATGCGCATCTGTACATCGAGAAAGCGATGGTTCACACTCTTGAGACTCAGCGTATAGCCTAGCTGTTCCCGTTCCCCATCCTGGACGCGTACCTGAACCCGCGCATACCCGGTCATCGATTTGATCGACATTTCGTTCTACTCCTGAAGGCCGCTTGCAAGGGCCGGCGTCAGTTCCGGCGAGGGGGCGTCGGGGGTTTGTGTTTCTTGCATGTCCATAAACTGTAGCTGATAGAGGCGCAGATAGGTGGGCGAGGAGACGAGCAACTCCTCGTGGGAACCGATTGCGGTGATGCGGCCGTCTTCAAGCACGGCGATGCGGTTGGCGCGGCGAATGGTGCCGAGGCGGTGGGCGATGACGAGAACGGTGCGGCCTTCCATCAGGTTGGCAAGCGCCGCCTGCACCAGCGATTCGCTTTCGGCGTCGAGCGCGGAGGTGGCCTCGTCGAGGATGAGGATGGGCGCGTCTTTCAGGATGGCGCGGGCGATGGCGAGGCGCTGACGCTCGCCGCCGGAGAGACGGAATCCTTTTTCGCCAACCACGGTGTCATAGCCCTGCGGCATGCGCAGGATGAAGTCGTGAGCCAGCGCATTGCGCGCAGCCTGCTCCACCACGGCGATCTTCACGTCCGGCTGGCCATAGGCGATGTTGTTGCGGACCGTGTCGTTGAAGAGGATGGTTTCCTGCGTGACCTGTGCGACCTGGCGGCGGAGGGAGGGCAGGGTGCAATCGCGGATGTCATGGCCGTCGATGAGAATGCGGCCCGTGGTGACGTCGAAGAAGCGCGGAATGAGATTGACGAGCGTCGACTTGCCGGCGCCGCTGGGTCCGACGAGGGCGAGGACTTCGCCGGCGCGCATTTCAAGATCGACATTGTGAAGAATCTGGTGCTCGCCCTCTTCTGTTGAATAGGAAAAGCCCACGTTTTCAAATTTGACGGTCTTCTGGAATTTCTTGAGCGCAACCGCGTGATGCTTTTCTTTCACATCGTCTTCCGTATCAAAGAAGGTGAAGATGGAGGACGAAGCGCCCATGGCCTGCTGGAAGCTGTTGTAGAAGTATGCGAATTTGCGGACAGGGTCGTAGAGCTTGAAGAGCAGAATGATGAATGCGGCGAAGCTGCCCATCGTCATTTTGCCATGGAGAATCTGGTTGCGCCCAATAAGCAGGAACATGGCAATGGCGATGGCGCCGACTGTATCCATTAGCGGCGAACTGATGGCCTGAATACGCACGCTGCGGAGGTTGGCGCGGAAGAGGCGTGTGGCGGCGCTTTTGAACCGCAGAATCTCCCACAGTTCCGTGCTGAAGGCTTTCACAATGCGGTTGCCGGTGACGGTTTCGTGCAGGATGTTCTGGATCTCGGCCAGCTTGTCCTGCCCGGATCGTGTCCGCGTACGGACTTCCCTGCCGATCTTCCGTGATGAGGTGATGACCACCGGCACAAACAGCAACAGAGCCCAACTAAGCTGCCCACCCATATTGATGACTAAAGCGAGTCCCACTACAAACGTAAAAAACTGCTGCAGAAACTCGCCGATGACCGAACTTACCGCGGATTGCACTTTCTCAACATCGTTAATGAGAGTGGAGAGAATGGTGCCCGTTGCGTGCTTGTGAAAAAAGCTGGAGGAACGGCGAAGCGTTGCTTCGTAGAGGTGATTTCTGAGGTCGGTGATCAGACCGAAGCCGGCGTAATTGACCAGGTAGGTGCCCAGATAATCGCAGAGGCCTTTGGCCAGCGTGGAAAGCACCAGGCAAAAGGCGACCACGTCCCAGGCGTTGTGCATGTGCAGGAATTGCGGAACAACGATTCTCAGGTCGAAGTGGTACGGACTCCTTTGGAGACCGAGGGTGATTGGCCCCTCAGGGGCGTCTGGCCTTAGAACCTGATCGAAGATAGGCTGAAAGAGCAGGGTGCGAAATGTATCCAGCAGCCCGACCAACGCCAGCAGCAACACGCCGGGAAGCCACTCAAACCAGAAGGGGAGCCCATAGCGCACAAGGCGGAGAAAGTTCTTCATGCTTTTAGGTCCGCCTGGGGGCTCTGTGAGGCAGGGATGAGCCGTTGCTGGTTGGTGCGCCACTCCATCCTAGTATTGTATCTGGCGGGTGGGGTGGCGAGTTGGACGAGCTGCAGCGGGGAGTTTGGCTTAGGTTTCGAGCAGGCGATTTCTCGATAACCCGCACGGAAATTCTCGACGTTGCTGCGTAGGGGCAGTTAGAGGGACAATAGGGGTGCTTCCCCGGAAGGACACGGTCAGGACAATGACTAAGTGTGTTTTATCCGTGGCGAAGCTACATTTGGTGGCCTTGTTCGCAGGAGTATTTTTCGCGCTCGCAGCGCAGGGCCAAGCCAATCCTCCGTTGCCCGCAACCGTATCGACGTACGACGTCGTCTCCATCCGGCCGCACGGGCCCGGACCTTCGGAGGGTTTTGGATGGAGAATGGCAGCGGAGAGCTTTTCCGGCATTTCAATAAAGACCCAAAGGCTGATTATGTTCGCATTCGGCCTGCGCACTACCGACCAGATCGTGAACCTTCCCGAATGGGGAGCTGCCGAGAGTTTCGATATCCGGGCCAAACTGGACGAGGCGACTGCCGCTGAGTGGAAAAAGCTGACCGATGAGGAAGTCGAGCAGAGACATCAGCAAATGCTCCAATCACTTCTCGTGGACCGATTCGCGCTGAAGGTTCATCATGAGGTCCGGCAATTGTCCGTGTTCAACCTCGTTGTCGCCAAAGGAGGACCAAAGCTCAAGGTTTCCCCAGTCGGCGGAAGTTCCTCCTCAGGAATGAGCAACGGGTACATCAGCGGCGAGTCGATATCGATGCGCAGATTCGTCTTCAATCTCTCGAATGAAATCGGTGCCCAGGTTGTCGATGAGACGGGCCTCAACGGCGCGTACGACCTGACACTGACCTGGTCCCCGGACGAGATGCGCGCTTCCGCAGACCCATCCGAATCAGCGTCAAAGGCCGACGCCGGCCCATCCGTATTCGCCGCCGTGCAGGAACAGCTTGGGCTCAAGCTGGTTCAATCGAAGGGGCCTGTCGACGTGATTGTCATCGATCATATCGAGCGTCCATCAGAGAATTAGCAACAGCATTGGGCGCTTAATTCATGCGCGCCAACCGGGAGCACTAGACTTTGGTGGCAAATTGCCGTACATTAAAGCACTGGAGAGAGGGTTAAAAAATGCCGGTAGCTGAACCAAAAAGAGATGCACGCCTGGAGGCTCGGGTGCCCCGTGCAACCAAAGCTCTCTGCGAGGCTGCAGCCGCCATTCAGGGAAGGAAGCTGACCGACTTCGTTGTTAATAGCGTGGTCGAAGCGGCTCAGCGAGTTGTCCGTGCAAGCGAGCTATCGGAGCTGACGCAGCGCGACAAGATCGCCTTTGTGGAAGCCTTACTGAATCCTCCAGCCCCAAATGCAAGATTGCGTAGCGCCGCCGCTCGGCATGCGCAGGTGTTTGGGAGGTAGCTTATTTCCGAGTCGAATTTCCAGGCAATCGAGCCGTTCGGACCTCCTCACAAGAAGCTCCGGGCGGCTTTTTCATGTGGGTCGGTAGAGCTGGACAAATATCTGAAGGAGCGAGCCACACAGGATATCGATCGGCGAACTGCTGCTGTGTACGTGCTTTTGGCAGAGAATCGGATAGTCGGCTATTACACCCTTTCGGCCGACAATATCGATGCCAGGGACCTCCCCGAGGGCATTGTCACCCAATTGAATCTGCCGCGCTATCCGTACATTGGAGCGACGCTCCTTGGCAGGTTGGCGAGGGATTTGTTTTATAAGGGGCGGGGCGTTGGAGAGCTACTCCTCGTTGACGCTCTTCAGAGGTCTCTTTCAATGAGCCGGAATATTGCGTCCGCCGCAGTGGTGGTGGATGCCAAAGACGAAAAGGCCCACCGGTTCTACGTGGATTTCGGATTTATTGCATTCCCTGACTCTAAGAAGAAGCGTCTCTTTCTGCCCATGGCCACAATCGAGAAGACTTTTACTCGCTGACCGCCAGCCTGTCCCCGAATCAGTATGCCTTCAGGCTGACGATAGCTTTGAGGATCGTGTCAGGCTGCGGCAGGATTACGTCTTCGAGGATGGGCTGGTAGGCGACGAAGGTATCCATTGAGCCGATGCGGCGCACGGGAGCATCGAGGAAGTCGAACAGCTCGTCGGCGATGCGGGCGGCGATCTCCGCGCCGTAGCCCCAGCTGATCATGTCTTCGTGGGCCACGATGACGCGGCTGGTCTTCTTGATGGAGGTAGCGATGGCTTCCCAGTCGTAGGGGCTGAGGGTGCGCAGATCGATGACCTCGACTTCAATGCCCTGGCGCTGGGCCTGCTGGGCCGCTTGCAGCGCGCGGGGCACCAGAGCACCGTATGTCACGAGCGTGATGTCCGTGCCGGGCCGTACGATTTTGGCCTTACCAAAGGGGATGGCGAATTCCGTACCGGGATAAGGCGCGCGGCCGTAGGTTTCGCGGTAGAGGCGCTTGTGCTCGAGGAACAGGACCGGGTCGTCGCAGCGGATGGCGGTGCGCAGGAGGCCGTTGGCGTCAAGCGCGTTGGACGGAAACACGACACGCAGGCCGGGAATGTGCGTAAAGATGCTCTCGCCTGATTGCGAGTGATAGATGGATCCGCCGGTGAGATAGCCGCCGATGGGGACGCGCAGCACGACGGGCGAGGCCCAGGCGCCGTTAGAGCGCCAGCGCATCAGGGCGAGCTCGTTGTGAATCTGATGCATGGCGGGCCAGATGTAGTCGAAGAACTGGATTTCGACGACGGGCTTCATGCCGCGGGTGGCGTAGCCGATGGCCCGGCCAACGATGTTGGCCTCGGCGAGGGGCGAGTTGAAGACGCGCTCGGATCCGAATTCAGTTTGCAGGCCGGCGGTGAGCTTGAAGACGCCGCCCTTGCCTTTGACTTCCGATAGCGCTGCGGCACGGCTGGCGTCGGCTACATCTTCGCCGTAGAGCACGATGCGTGGATCGCGGCGCATTTCGTCGTGAAGGCAGGCGTTGATGAGGTCCGCCATGGTGCGCGGATCGCTTCCCTTCTGGCCTCCTGCTTTGCCGCCGCCTACGGAACCGGGAGCCTCAGCGTGTTCTGTTGCGAAGGCTGTGCTGGTGGGGTCGAGGTCCTCAGAGTAAACGTTCTGGGTGATGCTGGAGATGGCAGGTAACGCTGCGACCAATGCGATTTCGGCTGCGGCTGCGGCTTCCTGGTCCAACTGCTTTTCAAGCAGGTTGATCTCTTCGGCGGTGAGGATGCCCTCACGCAGGAGACGCATCTGCATCTTTGCGAGGGGATCGCGCATGGCGTCGGCTTCGCGCTCGGCGGCGGAGCGATAAAGCTTGTCGTCGTCAGAAAGAGAATGCGAGTAGGGCCGTACGCAGTGTCCGTGAATAAAGGCAGGCCCCAGGCCGGCGCGGCAATGGGCCGCTGCTGCCTGAAATGCGCGAAGGCAGGCTTCGGGATCGGTGCCGTCGACTTCCGCAAAGTAGAAGTTGGGGAAGTTGGCAACGAGATGGGAGATGTTGCCGCCGGGAGTGTTGATCTCGACCGGGACGCTGATGGCGTAGCCGTTGTCTTCAACACAGAAGATGACGGGCAGCTTCTGGTTGGAGGCGGTGTTGAGCGCTTCCCAGAACTCGCCCTGGGAGGTGGAACCCTCGCCCAGCGAGGTGAAGACGACTTCGTCGCCGTGGAACTCTACGTCGTGGAATCGGCGGTAGTCGGGCTCGCCTTCGGGCTTGGCGGCGGCCTCGGGGTGGCGGCTGAAGTAGCGGCCGGCTTCGGCGCAGCCCACTGCATGCAGGAGCTGTGTGGTGGTGGAGGACGAGGTGCTGACAATGTGGAGCGGACGGCTGCTCCAGTGGGTGGGCATCTGTCGCCCGCCGCTGGCGGGGTCGGAAGCTGCTCCCACAGCCTGTAACAGCATGTCAGTTGGGGTGACGCCGAGAGCGAGGCAGAGCGCGCGGTCGCGATAGTAGGGAAAGAACCAGTCGTAACCGGGTCGGAGAGCGAGAGCGGCGGCGACTTGCAGAGCTTCGTGGCCTGCCCCGGATATCTGGAAGAAGATTTTCTGCTGGCGTTTGAGGAGGATTTCGCGGTCGTCCACGCACCGGGAGAGGACCATCAACCGGTAGATTTCGACCATTTGCTGAGGGCTTAGTGCGCCTTCCGCCATTGTCACTTCGGGCTCACGAGTTCCGGAAAGCGCAGCTTCCATTCCCGATTCTCCCCTCAAACTATTTGATGCCGACCAAAACCTGATTGTACCAACACATCCCGAGATTCTCATGTGCACAAATCACAATGCGAGGGAGCCGTTTGGTGCTAATGCATGATGGGGGCGGAGGGCGGCTGATACGAAGGTAGTTCCGCCACGGGCATGCTCATTTTTTCCTTGATGCTACGGGCCAGCTTTTCGATGGTGGCTAGTCTGTGCAACTGATCTGGGGTGAGCGAATCGGATTCCGACTTGTGGATTTCCGCGTCGAACTCGCCGGCTAGCTTGAGGAGCTTGTTTGTGTCGGAAACGAGGGCTTTCTGGCGCATGACGTTGAGTAACTTGACGCGGCGGGCGGCTTCGGCGGGATCGGGCTCGCTGCGGTCGTCGAGGCCGCTAACGCTCGGGTTGACGGGCTGTGGAAATGGCGGGTGGGAGGTGGGCGAACCATTTTGCGTGTGAACTGTGCCGGCTGTCAGAAGGACGAGCGCAAACGAGATACCGGCGGCGAAATGAGTGACGGGGACGGGGGATGCGAAGCGAATTAAACCCGTGAACAGGGTGCTCATGGAACTCATTGAAACTGGCCGTTTGTCACTCATAGCGGACCATCCTCAATCCAAGTGCGACCTTTGGCGTACTGGGTTGTTCGTTGCGCGACTCATGTTGGGCTTCCAGCACGCTTCCTGGTTCTGACAGGCAACCCGGGGCATCCTGCGGACAGTCTAGTCTAGAACCAGGAGAAATGGATGCACCCTTTTCAATTTGGGGTAATTTTGGGTTTGTCGCGCACAGGTTTGTTTGCCGAGGGCCGGTTTCTGGGTAAGGTGCTGGACGAATGGATTGCTGACGCGCAGGAGTTTGTCCATACCAAGCTGCCGCATCTGCTGATGGCGGTGGTGATTGCTTATGTCCTTGTTCGCCTTCTGCGGCTGATTACAAACAGGATGGTTCGGATCGCGGAAAAGCATGCGGCGGGTGGCAGCCGCATCGCGCAGGTGAAGACGCTGGCCAATGTGATCCGAGCGACGGGGCTGGCCCTGATTGGAACGATTACCGCGCTGCAATTTCTGGCGGCCGTGGGGGTGAATCTGGCGCCGCTGCTGGCTTCAGCCGGGGTGGCTGGGGTGGCGGTCGGCCTGGCGGCGCAAAGCATTGTGAAAGACGTGCTGAACGGCGTGATCATCGTGATTGAAGACCAGTTCGATGTAGGCGATACGGTGCGGCTGTCGGGCATGACGGGGACGGTGGAGGCGATGACCCTGCGCAAAACGACGGTGCGCGATGGAGACGGGACGCTCTACATTATTCCCAACTCGCAGATCACGATTGTGGCTAACCTGAGCCGCGACTTCTCGGTGGCGACCATCAATGTGAGCGTGGACTTCTCGGCCGATCCCGACAAGGTGCAGGAGATTCTGGTGAAGGTGGCTTCGGACATACGGAACAGCGACCAGTTCAAGACGGTTTTCCTTGCCGATCCGCAGGTTCTGGGTGTGGACTCGATGAAGGGCTCGCAGTTGATTTTTCCGGTGATCTTCAAGACCAAGGCGACGCAACAGTACGGGCCGATGCGGGAGTTTCAGCGGCGCGTGCGGCTGGCGCTCGAAGAGAACCACATGCTGCCGGGAGATCCGAATCGCGTGTTCAGTTCATTCACTTCAAAGGCGACTGATGCGCAGCAGGTTGCGGCGGTTCAGGAGGAGCATCATGAGGCTCCCAAGGCGGACCCGACCGCGAATAAGGCTCATGATGTGAATCCGTTTAACCCGGAGTAGTGGAAGCGCGTGGGCGAGCGCGGAGAAGTGATATGTCCGAAGTAAAATCCGAGCCAGTCTCGTTCTGCCACAACGGTCTCAGCCGTTATGCATTCGGCGATCGCAGGCGGTTTGGGATTGAGTGCGAGGTGCAGCATTGTGAAGTGGACCCATGGGGAACGTTGGAACCGTTTGGTTCATTTTGGCTTTGGGTCGAGGGTTGCGCCATTGGCAACACTGACGTTTCAGAACAACTTGTTGCGGGCTTTTCAATGCTACGAGCTTCTGCACGCTGCTCAGGTCAACGACCCGACACTCGATTTCCGGGCATGACCAACCTTGACAAGCTAGACCTAGTGCGTTGGGTTGGATGGGGAGATGATGACGAATTCCGTCCCGAGCTATGGGGCGGCAAGAGCCTTGACCAAGCGAGGGCGGAGAAAGTAGACCCCTACTGGGTGATTTCCCCGAGTGAGTCTCCCTTCTTCGATGGATGGGAAGCCATATTGCTTGAACGCGAAATGACCGAAACGCTGGTTTGGAGACATCAGGGAGAGGGTTTCTCATTGTCCCAAGAGGTCGAACTTCCATTGGGTCTCTTTTCGGAAGTTTGTACGCAGGCCTGCGATTGGTTTGACCGCATCAGGCAAGAGCGAATGGGATCAACATTGCGAGAACCCAAGGAAGGCGAACGCCCAAGGTACCTTGAGCGTATCTACTAGTCGGAAGGCTTGGCCCTAGGTAGCGCGCTTCTCAACCGGTCCTTTCCGAGGATTGCCGCAAGAAGTTCAAGGTGCACCTAACGTGCGGCAATGCACTCGGTCTTGTATTCCCCGCCTTCTTTGAACCGTTTCGTGATCAGGGACAATCTGCGGGCAAGGCGGCTCACTGTTTCGCAATCGCTGTCTGGCGGTTCAGTACCGGCATCGCTGTCGCCATTGCTCTGGCCCATTGCGCCCACCCATGTACCCAGGCGATTGATGTCGTTCCTGCTGCCACCGCTCCAGTTGTTCCCTGGAGGGTCTCCAACGCCAACCCAGATCATGCCCATTTGCATTCCGAAGACGGACAAGGATTGCAAGGTGTTCAGTTTGTCTCCGCTTTGAGAAGCTGAGTTGGTAAATGCGGCAGCGAATTTGTCTTTCCACGCCTGCTTTAACCACGGTTCGAATGCCCATTCCAGAAACATCTTGAAGACAGCGGAGGTATCGCCCATGAGCGTTGGCGATCCGAACATAATCGCGTCGGATGCATTCAGGATTTCAATCGCCGCCGCATTCTTCCAGCGCCCATCTTGCACATCTTCATTACGAATTTCGACCAGATTGGTTGTCACTCCCTCTACCGAGCCGCATCCTGTTGCGGCGGCATGAGCCAGACGCGCGGTGTGACCGTGAAGAGAATGGTAAACAATGGCAACTTTGATCATCGATGTTTCCCTCGCTGGATTTTCACAGTACACTACGGGCCGCTCGATTTCAAAAATGCCACCATGGTTCTATTTTTGACTTAAAAGCTGCTAGTTGGCGCCACTTCGCGGCGATGGCGGGTTCCAAGTTGGCGCAGACCCCAGGTCCCGCCCTTCGCATATCAGGCGCCGGGCTCGAGGGCGGCCACGAGAACCTCGACATCCGTGATAGGAGGCAGGCAGGTGCGGCCGCGGCAGATCAGCGCAAAGGCTTCCGCGCCGGGCGGCGGGGGTACGCGAAACTCGCTTTCTTCAAGCAGAGACTCCGCCAATACCTCAGGAATTCCACCGGCGACAAGACGGAAGGACGCAATGCGCATAACGGTTTTGTTGACGGCGAAACGGGCGACGGCCACCGCTTCAAGCCGGGCTGCGTCAGGGCCCGAACCGACGATGATGACCTGGACCGGATCAAGCAGCAGCAGCTCCAGTGCCAGGCCGTAACTGCCTGCGTAGAGACCAAAATGCTCGACGATCCCGCTGAAGGAATTCAGTGTGGCTTCGGCGATTTCACGATATTCATTGCGACCGCTGAGAGCCTCAAGGCGCAGCAGCGCGGAGGCCGCAGTGGGGTTGCCGGCGGGCGTGGGTGCGTCCTGAATCGGCGTGCGGCGCGTGCCCAGAGCGCCGAGCGCAGCAGTTCCCGGCGCAGGCGCGGCGGTGTCGTGGAAGGCTTCAGCCGTCTCGTCGTAGAAGCGGGCGATCATTGCGTCGGCGAGTTTGATGGCTGCGTGGTAGTACTTCATTTCGCCGGTGGCAAACCATCCGTCAACCAGGGCGTGCACGGTGAAGGCGTAGTCTTCGAGTGTGCCGGGGACGTTTTCCAGCGGGGCTGACGCGGGAATTGAGTCGTCCGGGGCATAGGCGATGACATGGCGGAGTTCGGCGTCGCCGTCCCAGGCTTCATCCATCAGGCGATTGAGCGTGCGTAGCGCAAAGTCGCGCGCTGAATCCATGTGGAGCACGCGGGCGGCTTCAAGGTAAGCCCTGATCGCCATGGCGTTCCAGCCCGTATAGATTGTCCTGTCGACAAAGGGGGTAGGGCGCAGGCGGCGAGCGGAGAGCAGCTTGCGCTGCGCGGAATCAAGAAGCATGCGGAGATACTCTTCCGATTTCCCGGCTGCCGCAGCAAATTCGGCGAGCGTCTGCTTCCGGTGCAAGACGTTTTTGGCGGGGTTGTGATGCATGTCGCCGAGCTCGCCGATGTCCCAGTAACGCGCGGCAAATTCCAACTCGGTGGGTGGCAGAACGGCTTTCGCTTCGTCGACCGTCCATGTGAAGTAATCGCCATCGTCGTCGAGGTTGATGTCCGCGTCCTGCGAGGCATAGAAGCCGCCAAGCTCGCGATCGGTCATCCAGTCGTCGAGCCAGTGAATGATCTCGACAGCGGTCTCGAGAAAGTCAGGACGGACAAAGCTCTGGAAGCCGTGGACGTAGTTGCGGAGAAGCTCGGTGTTGTCATAGAGCATCTTCTCGAAGTGAGGCACAACCCAGCGCTCGTCCACGCTGTAACGGTGAAAACCGCCGGCGAGCTGGTCGTAGACTCCGCCGCGCGACATTTTTGCGAGGGTGGTGCAGAAGGCGTCGTGAGCTTTGGCAGCCTGCTCGGGAGGCTGGTTCCCAGCTCCTCGATTCGCTGCCACCTCAAGCAGCAGATCGAGAATCCCCGGATGCGGAAATTTCGGCTGCGAGCCGAAGCCTCCGTTGCGGGGATCGAACTGCGCCAGGGCGGAGGCAGCAATCTTGTCGACGAGGGCCAGGGTCAGTTCGCCGCCGCGGCCTGAGAAGCTCTCATTGTGCTCGATGGAGGCCATGACACTGTCTGCCGACTCCAGCGCTTCTTCGCGGCGTTCGCGCCAGACACTTGCCATCGTGAGAAGCACGCGCCCGAAACCGGGGCGGCCATAACGCTCATCGCGGGGAAAATAAGTTCCCCCGAAATAAGGCCGGCCGTCCGGAGTAAGAAACGCCGTGAGCGGCCAACCGCCCTGGCCGCTGATGGCGGAAACCGCAGCCTGATAGCGCGCGTCCACGTCGGGACGCTCGTCGCGATCCACCTTGATGGCGATGAAGTGCTGGTTGATGAGTTCGGCAATCTCCGCGTCTTCGTAGGATTCCCGATCCATGACATGGCACCAGTGGCACCAGACGGCCCCGATGTCCAGCAGGATGGGCTTGTTTTCAGACTGCGCGAGAGCAAAGGCCTCTTCGCCCCAGGGACGCCATTGAACGGGCTGATGCCGCGCGGAGCGCAGGTAAGACGAGGCTGCTTGTTCAAGCCAGTTGGCGGCAGTGGGCGTCGGGGAAACGTCCTTGTGCATGAAGTGAGGATACATGGGGCGTGACGGGCAATGCCAATTCGAACAGAGGGCGTTCATGCGACGCAGGACCAAAAGCAGCCCAGGAAGCCAACTTGGCAGTCCACCGCTGATTTCATCGGGTGAACGCTGGCAATCGCATATATCCGCCGGACGAAAAAGCGGGTGAAGATCAGTTAGCCTTCTGTCGCATGCATGACAGACACAAGGCGACCGACAGCCCTACACTACGATCCGCACCTGGAAATGATTCGGCAGCTCTTCAGTAGGAAAGGCAAGACAAGCTGATGTCGAAGTTGCAAGAGCAACACCGCATCTTTGTTGTCGACGATGAGCCCATAATCACATCGACTCTCGGGCAAATTTTGAAGAATCAGGGCTTTCAGGTCTCCTGCTTCACCAATCCCCGCAAAGCGCTGGAAGCCATTTACACGAGTGCCCCGGATCTCCTGATTGCGGATGTCATCATGCCGGAGATGTCGGGAATCGATCTGGCTATCGTAGTTCGAGAGGCTTTCCCAAGTTGCACGGTTCTCCTGTTCTCAGGTCAAATCGCCACTTCCCAACTTCTTGAATCCGCCAGAAATCGCGGGCACGACTTTGAAGTGCTTACCAAGCCGGTTCCGCCGGCAGAGATATTGGCGAGGGTTTGCGGCGGACTCGGTCTCGCCTTCCGTACCGATTGAACTACGAAGCGTAGCTATCTTCCGCCTATTCCGGCGGTCTACCGCCATACCCCCACCGTTTTGCCATGTATGTCATAGCCCAAATTAGTGAAGATAAGAAAGTTGTGTCAAAGAAATGCAACCAAATTGGTGTCCATGTGCATCGAAGTTTACGATCAACCCCAATAATCCAAGATGTGTCCCCGCCACTGTGAGAATCGATTCATGAGAACGACGATGATCTGCCACGATTGCGCCTGAATGATCCATCTTTCATCCCGGTGATGGTGTGTAATTCCGATGACCCAGAAAGAACAGCCCATGCACGAGACATTCCCCGCATCCAATGGCAGGGAGGCCACAGAGAACGCAATGGAGATGAGCGAGCTTGTGGCTCGGTTCGACTGGGCTGGAACGGCATTGGGGCCTGCTTCAGCGTGGCCGGACAGTTTGAAAGCGCCGGTGCGGATTCTTCTTACTTCCGGCTTTCCGATGTGGATGGCATGGGGTCCGGACCTCACCATGGTGTACAACGACGCCTATGCGCGCACGACGCTGAGCAAAAAGCATCCCTGGGCCCTGGGCCGGCCCGCGCCTGAAGTATGGCATGAAATCTGGAAAGATATCGGCCCGCTGATAGATCGCGTAATGACGACGGAAGAAGCGTGCTGGGAAGAAAAGCTGCCGCTGACTCTGGAGCGCAACGGATATCCCGAAGAGACGTATCACACGTTTTCATATAGCCCCTTGGCGGGGCCGGACGGCCGGGTTGCCGGAATGCTCTGCGTGGTGATTGAAGACACGGTGCGCGTGCTGGGCGAACGGCAGCTTGCCGCACTGAGCAAATTGGCTGAGGAACTTGCCGGGGCAATCACGCAGGAAGAGGTCTACGAAGGGATCGAGCGGGGCGTGGATGGAGAGAAGGATTTGCCCTGCACGCTCACCTATCTGTTCGACGATGCGGGCAAGGAATTGAGACTGGTTGCGAAGACCGGATTTGAAAGCGATCATCCAGCCGCATGCGTGGTGATGAGCACGGATTCAAAGCCCGCACCATGGCCGATCCGCGAGCTTCTGGAGACCAACCGGGCAATCACGATCGAGGACCTCAGCTTCTACTTTCCCGACCTTCCGACCGGGTGCTGGGACCAGCCGCCCTCGCGCGCGCGGCTGGTGCCGATTGCGCGGACGGGACAGGAAAAGCCCGCGGGCGTCTTCATAACCGCGCTGAATCCGTTTCGCCAGCTTGACTCGAGCTACGCGGGATTCCTTGACCTGGTGGCCGGGCAGATTGCCGCCTGCATCACCAATGCGCGCGCCTATGACGAGGAGAGAAAGCGGGCCGAAGGCCTGGCGGAACTCGACCGCGCCAAGACCACGTTCTTCAGCAATGTAAGCCATGAATTGCGTACGCCGCTGACGCTCATTCTGGGCCCGATTGAAGATGCGCTGACGAGTCAGGCGGCTCCTTCGGCTGAGTCGATGGAGATGCTTCATCGCAATGCGCTTCGGCTTTTGAAGCTTGTGAATGGGTTGCTGGATTTTGTTCGCATTGAAGTAGGCCGGCTGCGAGCGACGTATGAAGCGACGGATCTTTCGCAACTGACGGCCCAGCTTGCCAGCGTGTTCCGGTCGGCGATGGAACGGGCTGGACTGAAACTGATTGTGGATTGCGCGCCCCTGCCGGAGCCCGTTTTTGTGGACCGGGAGATGTGGGAAAAGATCGTTCTGAACCTGCTTTCGAACGCTCTGAAATCTACTTTCGATGGAGAAATTCGGGTAACACTTCAGTCCACAGAAACAGGGGCACAGCTCTCGGTTACGGATACCGGAACCGGTATTTCAAGCGACGATCTGCCGCACCTGTTTGAGCGATTCAGGCGCATTGAAGGTGCACCCCGGCGCAGCCACGAGGGAAGCGGAATTGGACTGGCGCTGGTGCAGGAACTTGTGGAAATGCATGGGGGATCGATTCGCGCCGAAAGTGTGCTGGGCGAAGGAAGCACATTCAGCGTGACTGTTCCCTTTGGACACGCGCACTTGTCGCGCGGCAAGGTGGTGACGGACCGTCCAACTTCGATAGCGTTGCAGGGATCCGCGTTGGCATATGTGCAGGAGGCAATGGGCTGGCTGCCTGGGCGTGACCGGCTCAAAGGCGAGGTGACTCCGGCCGCCGAAGGTCCGCGGGGCACGGGCGAACTTGAAACCGCGGAAGAGAAGCCGGTGATCCTGGTGGTGGACGATAACGCGGACATGCGGGAATACCTGACCAGCCTTCTGGGATGGAGGTTTGAGGTGGTTCAGGCTGGGAATGGACGACTCGCCTTGGGAAAAGTCGAACACGCTCGGCCCGATCTTATTTTGACGGACATGATGATGCCGGAGATGGACGGCTTTGCCTTACTGGCCGCACTGCGGAAGGATCCCGCGACCCAGACCATTCCGGTGATTCTGCTTTCTGCGCGGGCGGGCGAAGAGTCGCGCATTGAGGGGATAGGCGCGGGTGCTGACGACTATTTGACCAAGCCGTTCAGTGCGCGGGAACTTGTGGCCCGCGTGGAAGCGCAATTGAAGATGGCTCGCCTGCGAAAGGACGCGGTTGAGCAGGAAGCGGCTCTGAACCGGGAACTGAATCGGACCAGGCAGTTTGCATGGGAAGCGCTTGAGCATATCCCGGAGGTGTTCTACATCTTCGATAAGGAGTTTCGATTCACTTACCTCAACGCGGCCGGCGCGGAAATCGAAGCGAAGATGGGAAAGCCACTGCTGGGAGAGGTGATATGGGAGCTGCTTCCGGAGCTTGTTGGAACCGTCGTTGAATCCTGCTTTCGCAAGGCGATGGATGAGCGCGTCCCGGTTGAATTTGAATACTATTACGAGCCTCTGGAAACATGGTTCCAGTATCGTGTGTATCCGCTGCCGGACGAGGGCATCATCATGTATGCGGAGAACACGACCGAGAAACGCAAGGCGGAACAGGCACTGCGGAGATCGGAACAAGTGGGCGCGGCAGGACGGCTGGCGGCGAGCATTGCACACGAGATCAACAATCCCCTGGAGGCAGTGACGAACCTGCTGTTCCTGGCAAAGATGGACCAGGCGATGCCAGCCAATTCGAGGGTCCTGCTGGAGATGGCCGACAAGGAATTGCAGCGGCTGTCGCACATTGCGGCGCGGAGCCTGAAATTCTATCGCCAGCGAACTGCGCCGACATTGACGTCGATGGAAGAGCTGCTGGAGTCGGTCATTTTTTTCCACGAAACGACGATCAAGTCGCGCAGCATTGACCTGAACCGGCGTTACCGGAAAGCTCCGCAAGTGTTCTGTTTCCCCGGCGAGGTGCAACAGGTGGTGACGAACCTGCTTGGCAACGCTCTGGACGCGGTGGAGCCGCACGGACGGATGATGGTGGCTGCGCGGCCGGCGCACGACCGTGGCGGAAATGAAGGCGTGGTGGTGACAGTTGCGGACGATGGCTGCGGCATGAGCGAGGACACGCTCAGCCGGCTCTTTCAACCCTTCGCGACGACCAAGGGGGAAGAAGGAACGGGGCTTGGATTGTGGGTTTCGAAGGGGATTCTGGACAAGCACCATGCACGCATCGCGGTGCGCAGCAAGCAGGGGCTAGGCACCGTCTTCCGCATCTTTCTGCCTGTGAACGCCGCGGCGGAACCAGAGCGAGCGCAAGCTTGATTCAACGCAAACGGGAATCCAGTTGAATGGATTCCCTTTTGCGTTTGGCCTGTTGCTGCCTATTGAGTTTGATTAGTTCTTCGCCAGTTCCGATTCAATGGCGGAAACCAGTGCGGGCGCATCCGGCGCAGTATCCGGGGCAAACCGCTCCACCACTTTACCGTCCCGGCTCACCAGGAACTTCTCGAAGTTCCACGTAATCTCCGGCTCGGGGAGCGCTTCAATTCCATAGCCTTTCAGCTTCTCGCGGAACGGGACCTCGTTCACGCTGACAGCCTTGGGGTGAGCTGCCGTCAAGGCGGCGTACAAGGGATGCTTCCCTTCGCCGACTACTGTGATCTTTTCAAAGATCGGAAACTGGACGCCGTAGTTGAGAGTGCAGAAGGATTGAATTTCTTCGTTGGTGCCGGGCTCCTGCGCCTTGAAGTCGTTGGCGGGAAAACCGGCAATCACCAGGCCCTGGCCTTTGTACTGCTCGTAGAGTTTTTCCAGGCCTTCATACTGCGGGGTTAGGCCGCACTTTGACGCTACATTGACGACGAGGACAACGTCGCCTTTGAACTCGGCCAGCGATGCGTCCGCGCCGTTGATCTTCTTTACGGGGATGTCGTAGATCGATGTGCTCATGATGATTGCTCCTGAGGGGATAATAATAGCTTGTGATTGGACACGGCAATGCATCGGTCTCGTTGGCACCGGCGTAGTTTCCGGTTTGCCGGCGATACATCCGGAACAAACAGTTCGACGGGATTGAGATTGCCTAAGAGGCCTTCAAGGGGATTCCGCGTGCCCGAGCGTACCAAAGGAGAGCGAAGCCCACTCCGAGCCCAAAGACACCGGCAATAGCGGCATCGTGCGGATAACCCTGAACCTGCTCTTCGCGCCACGCATCGTTCGGGTCGGTTGACCGATAGCGGATTTGCACCACAGCACCCACGGAGAGAGGTTCACTCGCGCTTCTCTCCCACACGCGACAAGCCCCTGTGTAGGTCTTCTTGTCCGCCGCCTCAAAACGAAAGTGAGGGCAATAGAGATTCTTGTCGCCGTCTCGGTCGACCTCGACCGATGTGATGGTTCCAGTTGCGACAAGACTATGGAGCCTAAAATTGAGAAAGTAGGCTCCTGAGCCCAACGCCACAATGGATAAGCCAATCCCACCCGCGAAGGCTGCTCGGCACCACGAACGAACTGAGAATAAGGACATGCTCGGGCCTCGTTCCGTCGAATGATGCGGCCACTCTACGCCCATGGGGCCACGGACCTGTTTCTGTCGAATTATCGCCAAACCGGGAATTGCAACACGGCGCCTTTCACTGTAGCAACTGTTTCGCCACCTTGACATACAACTCAACCGACTCAAGCAGCTCCTTCTTGGCCAGCTTTTCATGCGGCGTGTGAGCCACATGAATTGACCCCGGCCCGAGCAGCAGCGGCTCGCCCCACTTGTTGAGGTGGGGGATGTCGGTGGCGAATTTGGCGATCATGGTGGGCAGGCCCTCGACGGCGCGCATGCGGATGAAGGGACTGTCGAGCGTAAACTCAACTTCGGCAAGGCCTTCCGCTGCCTGCTGCAGCGCGGCGCGCACCGGAGCAGAGGGAGTGACAGTGCGGACCAGAACCTGGGCCTCTGCTTTATCGGCGATGACGTTGGGAGCGTGGCCGCCGTGGATCTGGCCAATGTTGACGGTGCTGGGGCCTACGTCTTCAAGCACCGGCAGATCGAGCGCGAGCACGCGGGACATGACCTCAATCATCTTGTGCACGGCACTCTCACCCAGCTCCGGATAAGCGGAATGCGCCATTTTGCCCGAGCACTTGAACGAAGCGCGCAGAGCGCCTTTGGATGCCAGTGCCAGGCGATTGTCAGTGGGTTCGCCGTTGATGAGAAAACGGCTGCCCTTGGGATTGAGATTGGCCACCTGCGCACCGGCGGAGTCGCGCTCTTCTCCGGAGACGAACAGCAGGCCGACCTTGAATCCATCGGCGCGGAGAACTTCAGCCGCTGCCACCTGGGCGGCGATGATGCCCTTGGCGTCAGACACTCCACGGCCGTGAAGGAACTCGTCATCCTCGCTGGGCGGAATGTAGGGCGGGACCGTATCCATGTGCGTGGAAAAGACGAGATCGGGGGATTCGCCGGCGATGCCCGCGTAGACGTTCCAGCGTGGGCCCGCAGTGATGCTCTCCTTCGGCTGCGGCACCGCAGTCTTTTCAACGGCCCAGCCGCGGCCGGCCAGAAAGTCGGCAAGAAAGTCGCCAACCGCGCCCTCGTGGTAGGTCGTGGACTCAATTCGGCACAGCTCAAGAGTGAGCTGAATGGGGTCGATCGGCTGCGTTGGATAAGAAGACAGATGGTCGTTCATGATGCTGCAAGAATAACCTACGGACTTATCCCCGGCGTCTCACGGCGGGAATCCGGGGGCGCGTTGACGGGTTGAGCTCATGCCGCGTGGCGAAGAGAAAGGCACGGAATGCCCGCACCGAGCAATCCGGCGCAGTTTTTTGAATCTCATCGGGACAGGCGTAGAATGTGCCTTGGAATGTCCACTTCAACCACGCCGGTCCAGAGCTTTTCGAGCGCAGCCAGCCGTTCTCCTGAATCGTCCCTGGTAAAAAAATCGTCCCTGGTGAAAAGTGTGAGCCTGGCAGGACCGGCGGGCCGCCTCGAGGCTCTGCTGAATGAAGGCATTCCGGACGCGCCATTTGCGGCTCTGCTTTGCCATCCGCATCCGCTTGGCGGCGGAACCATGCACAACAAAGTGGTCTACCATGCCATGAAGGCCATGAACAATCCGGCCTGGGGGCTGGGTTTGCCGGTGCTTCGTTTCAATTTTCGAGGCACAGGCTTGAGCGAAGGCAAGCACGATGGCGAAGCCGAGACGGGCGATGTGCTGGCCGCTCTCCACTGGCTTGAAAACGCATACAACCGGCCCATCGTTGTGGCTGGATTCAGCTTTGGCGCGGCCATGGCGCTGCGGGCTTGTTGTCAGCAGAATCATTCAGGCACCGGCTCCCATGTGCGCGCCCTCGTTGCCCTTGGCCTTCCCACGCACGCAAGCGGCCGCAACTACACCTATCCCTCCCTTCCCGATTGCACCCTACCCAAACTATTCATCAGCGGAGATCAGGACCAGTTTGCGCCCGTCGCCCAGTGGACGCAGGTGGTTGACTCCGCCGCCGAACCTAAAACCGCGGTGCTCCTTTCCAGCGCCGATCACTTTTTCGCTGGCCAACTGGAACCCATGCAGGCAGCGCTTTCCGGTTGGCTGAAGGAGCTAATGCCGTGACATCGGTCAGCGATATTGGTTTGGACAATCTGCACGAATTGGCCACCGGAATCTTTACCGGAGCTCTTGAGGCGTGCAATATTGCATCGGCTTTCGACCGCCGCATTCGTTTTGAGGGCAACACGATGCAACGCCTGCTGCCGGACGGCAGCGGCCCTTCGACGATCAATCTGAATGCCTACAAAAGGATTTTTGTGGTGGCGCTGGGCAAGGCGGCGGGGCCCATGCTGGATACGCTTCTGGACCGCATGAAGCGGCGCAAGGGACTCCGCGGCATCTGCTGCTGGAACCAGCCACCGAAGCGCCGCAACTGGCGTTTCCGCTATTTTGAAGGCGGACATCCGCTGCCTAACGAGGACTCTTTCGCCGCGGCCCGCGCCACGCTGGCCATGCTGAAAAAGGCTCGGAAGGACACACTGATTTTCTTTCTGATCTCCGGAGGCGGCTCGGCTATTTTCGACCTGCCGCTGGACCCGCAGGTGACGCTGGATGAGACCATCGCTTTTCATCAACTGCTGATTGCGTCGGGCGCGCCGATCATTGAGATGAATACGCTCCGCAAGCATTTTTCCGCAGTGAAGGGTGGACGGCTGGCGATGGCCGCGCCGGAAGCTACGAAGGTGAGTCTGCTGCTGCCCGATGTGCCATTGCGCTCGCTGGATGCGCTTTCCTCGGGTCCCACAACGCCGGATCACTCGACCGTTGCCGATGTGCGCGCACTGATTGCCAAGTACGAACTGGCTGCGAAGTTTCCGCCGTCGATTCGCGCTTTTTTCGAGCACGAAGACTTGCCTGAGTCGCCAGGCAACAAGAGCTGGCGTCCGCCCTTCTTTCAACGCGCGGCGAAAGCTGAGGCTGTCCCCGCGCGGCGCGTGACTTCAGCAGCTTCAATGAGCGGCGAGGATGAGGCATTTCGCGATTCGGTTTTCGAGATTCTGCTCTCGAGCCACGACCTGGTGGAAAACGCGCGCACGCTTGCGCAGAAGGCCGGCTATTTTGTAGCTGTGGATAACGGCTGCGACGACTGGGACTACGCCGACGCGGCGCGCTACCTGCTGGAGCGTTTCCATTCGCTCCGCACCGTTCACCCGCGAATGTGCCTGATCTCCGTTGGCGAGGTAACGGTTAAGATGGACCGCACGCCTGGCGCCGGCGGACGCAACCAGCAGTTTGTGATGGAATGCGCGTTGAACCTTGAACAATTCGCCGGTCAGCGGCTTACCGTGTTCAGCGCGGGATCCGACGGCATCGACGGCAATACACGATCCGCGGGGGCCATTGCCGACCCAACCACGGTGACGCGCGCGCACGAGTTTGGATTTCATTTGAAAGAGTCTCTGCGCACTTTCGATGCGTGTCCCATGTTTACGGCGCTGGGTGATGCGGTGGTCACCGGGCCCACTGGACATAATCTGCGTGACCTGCGCCTGTTGATCGCCGACAACTCATAGAGCGAGTACCCGCATGCGATGCCACAGTCTCTGATGAACTTTGCAGCGAATTCCTGCGTAACTGGGAATAACCGGACGACTCGCGCACGAGCGGAGTCGATGCGGTAACATTGCTTTCACAGTTGATTTAGATAGAAGAGGATTGGTTCGTGGCTCGAAAAGGAACCCGCAAGGCTGCCGTAAAAACCCCCGATATACGCACGGTAGCCGCCCTGGCCAAGGTGTCCATCGCCACCGTCTCGCGCACCATCAACGGCTCTCCTGCAGTAAGCGAACGGCTGACGAAGCGTGTTTGGCAGGCGATTGAGCAACTCAACTATTTTCCCAACACGCATGCGCGCAGCCTGGTGTCAGGCCGCAGCCGGATCCTTGGCATCATTGTTGAAAACATCACCAACCCATTTTTTCCTGAGTTGATCCAGAGTTTTGAAGAGATCGCGGTGGCCCACGGATACGAGATCCTGGTGAGTTCATCGAATGGCGACCCGGCAGTGCTGACCACATGCGTGCGCCGCATGCTTGAGCGCAAGGTGGAGGGTGTGGCCGTGCTGACCTTCGGTGAGGAAGAGCCGGTGCTTGACCAGCTTGTTCACCACGACGTGCCCATGGTGCTGGCTGAATTTCGCCCGGACAATCCCAAGGTTGGAACCATTCTGCTGGACTATACAACCGGGATTCGGGCGGCAATCAACCACTTGCGGGAACTGGGCCACAAAAAGATTGCGTTTATGGCCGGTCCGCGCAAACTGCACTCCGCCGTTACGCGCGAGAACGACTATCGCGCCGCGATGGAGGCGGTGGGGCTCGCTGTACAGAAGAAATGGGTCATTGAGTGCGATCACACGCTGAAGGGCGGCGTGGCCGGCTTTGGCCAACTGCAAATGCTTGAGACTCGGCCGACGGCGATTCTTTGCTCGAATGACATGACGGCGATCGGCGTGCTTCGGGCCGCCTACATGGCTGGGTTGCGCGTACCCGAAGACCTGTCGGTGATTGGCTTGGACGACATCGACTTTGCCGAGTACACGCTGCCGCCCCTGACCACGATACGGCTGTCGAGGACCGACCTTGCTCGCGCCGCATTTGAAGCGCTTCGTCAGCAGGCGGAAGAACCTACCAACAAGAATTTGCAGCGAGAGTTTCTAGTGTCAACCAGCCTGGTGGTGCGGGAATCGACATCCGCGCCGGCAGCAGGGCGGTAAACATCGCGCCAAGGCAACGCTGTTCGCGTGGTTAGGATTCAAGCTTGGTTGAGGCTGGCTAGAACCTTGCGGAGACGCAAGAGTGTCGCGGCCAAAGCGGCCAGGGCGCCGGCCCACACAACATAAAGCAGGTTCACGACCCATGCGGGCGCTTCACCCACACGCTTCAACAGGAACGGAAGAAAGTTCCAAGTGGTCAGGTGGGCGTAGTCCCACTGGTCCTCAGTCATGGCATGGTTGCTCAGGCCCCAGGCGTCCATCTTTCCCAAGGCGAAAGCTGCAATGTTTTCGAGACGCAAGCCGACTACGAAGGTCGGATGACCGAGTGTTTCGAACTGGTACTCCTCAAGCGACAACCAGAAGGCCAGCGACGCGAATTGGGCAACGGCGGCGTAGAGGATGATCGCAATGCCGGCGCCCCAGACACCGCGCGCGAGGCCTCGGTTGGCGAGTTGATTGCGATGGCGCAGGAGCAGCGGAACGGCGAGCAGTGCGGCCAGTTCGGCTGCGGTTGAAACGTAGCGGTCGCCCCAGGCGAAATCGCCGGCCCACACGGTGTAGCGCGCGTAGAAACTAAGGTACGCGAGCAGCATGAGGGACGCGGCGATGATGTATGCCTTCACTGGGATGCTGAATCGTTTCCAGTACACAACAGCGAGCAGGATGGTGAGGATCAGTAAGGGGTCGAAGAGGAAGATCGACTTCTCTGGAGTGAAGAGCGCGCCGAAGAAGCCGACGTGGAACGGAGTCTCAAATGGATAGTTGGTGGGCAGCGAAGGATCGCGCATCTTCTGTTCGATAGTCACGAGCCCGATGTAGGTATTGAAGAACGACCCGAAACGATAGAACTGATAGAGGCGATCGAAGCAACCGAAGAGAAGATAGATAGGAAATGCGATGGTCGCATAGGCGCGGCATTGAACCCAGAGTGAGCGGCGGCCGTCAGATTTGAAGCACAAAACAAGCAGGATGAAGAGCGAGGCGACGACGAGGTCGAGGCCCGTGGTTAGACGCGTAAGCAGATTGAGGCCGAGCGCCGCGGAGCCGATGGCGAGGGCGCGTCGGCTCCCCGTGTAGACCCACTCGTATTGAAAGCAGAATCCGGCCAGCGTGAGCAGGCAGATGTAATTGTTCTCCTGCATGTTCTGCGTGTAATGCAGATGGGTGGTGAGCAGCAGAAGTGCCAGCGTCCCGGCTACGGACTGACTTATATCGAAGAGCAAGAGTCGGAGGAAGCGAAAGCAGACGAGGGCGGTTAGGACGGTTACGAAAATGTTGACGGTGAAACCGACGAAGATATTGCGGACGTTGGGATCGTTGCCATAGTAATTGGCGAAGATCGGGAGTTTCTCAATCCAGGTGCCGATGACATCGGAAGGCAGCATGAGCATCGACTGGCCGATGCCAAACCAGCTCTGCAGTTTGCCTCCCCGGCCTCGCACTCCGAAGGACGGGTAATCATTGGGCGAGACTATTGGATCCGAGGTCCACAGCGCGTGCGTGGCCTGCAATCGGTATTGCGTGTCGGAGGTGCCGAGCTCTCCCGATTGCACGATGAACGCGATGAGGCCTGCCGCCAGGGCAAGCAGAAAAACCGGATCGCGGAACCAGCGGCTGAGAAGCTGACCTGAAGTCTGCATTAGGGCCAAGTTCTATTTTACTTCGAAGCAACGCTCAATCGGCCGGCATGTAGAGCAAATGCAAGCTCACTGGCCACATCTGGCCGCGACCCTTTGCAGATTTGAAATCAACTCTTTCCCGGCATCTGTGGAGCTGACAGGCATCCGAAACCGGTCGACCTGGGCGTCGAAGTTCTTCACGAAGCCGTCGTAGCCTGCAACATCATTTGTTGTCGAAGTCAGATGTATGACCGGACTTTTGGCGCGCAGTTGCAACCAGTTCATCCGGCAGGCCCGATTGTCACCGCACGTGGCGCTCGTGCCACTCTCCAACTCTGGTGGTGTGGCCTCGACCAAAGTGAGAGAGTCGGCGATTTCATGCGTAAGTAACAATTGGACGGAATAGTTATTGGTACCCCATGTGTCGCCGATTTTGCCGTTGCCGATTTGACCTGCGTAGTGGTCGACAACCGTGGTGCCGATTGTTAAGTTGCACTTGTTGACCCCGAATGCTGTGATCCCGGCGTACAACGATCCCTTCAGCAGGACGAGTTTGCCACCTGAACGATAGTGCTGCGTATAGAAGAGAGCGACGCCTCTGTTTCTTTCAGCGTCGGCAGTACGAATCAACTCCTCCTCGCTGCCATTGGAGACGGGGATAGCGGAAGGGCCTGCACTCTGCGCCAAAGACCGGTAATTCCGTGCGCCAGGGACAATGAGGAGAAGAAGTGCAAACCGGGCGATTGCAGCTGCCCTCGATCGCATTCTTTCGTTCTGCTGAATCACGTGAGAATGCTAGTTGAGAGGTTCCCCCGGGGTCAATGAAAGTGCCGAGTTCTTGATACGTTGCGACGGGCCCGCTATCCCGGTGTGAGGACGCCGGTCTCACGCATCGCTGCCACTTCTTTATACGTAGCGTTGGCCGCCGTGCGGCGATCGGTGTAGATGCGCGGCTCGCCGAAGTGGACCTCCGCAGAAAAGTTGGGGCCACCGAGCGACTTCAACAGGTGAGGCAGGAATTCATCATCGCCGAACCAGCACAGGTTGCGTTCGGGCGAGCCGTCTGCGGGGACATAACGCACTGCTGCGGCGGTGATCGGAACACCCGCTTCCACTGCGGGAATGAACAACCTGGAATTGAAGCGCAATAACGTGCCGTCGGTGCTGGTGCCCTCAGGGAAGAAAAGGACCGGGACATTGCCCGTGAGCCGCGCGGCAATCTCTTCCGACACGGAAATGGCGCTCTCCCTGCTGCCGCGATCAATGAAGAGCGTTCCACCGGCGCGCGCGAGAGGACCGAAAAATGGCCAGTCGGCGATCTCTGCTTTTGAGACGAGAAAGCATGGGAGCGCCGCACCGTAGACCAGGACTTCAAGATAGCTGAGATGGTTCGAGACCAGCAGCCCGCGCGCAGGCGGAGTGCCGGTGATCCTCAAGCGAACCCCGAGAGCGGCCAGAACAAGTTTCGCGGAGCCATGGTTCCACTGGGCGCGGCGCTCGGGCGTGTCGGGCCCGGTGAGGCGCGAGAGCAGCGAACGAATGAGGCAATAGAAGAGGAGTAGTCCCAACGTCACCGCGCGCCGGGTCGCGCGCATACTCACTGGGTAAGCGGGGCCAGGAAGCGGTTGCGGGCCGAGGACGAAACCAGCTTGAGATCGAGAAAGGTAAGGAAGTCGATGGTTCCGAATTCGCGATCCCAGGCAGGAGGGCCGCCAATGCGGCAGCCTATCGCGATGTAAGTCTTTAGCAGCTTCGGCACCTTGACCGGTTCGGTGGCGGGCACGGAAGCCGGCTGGGCTTCGGCGTCGATTGCACGTGCAGTTTCTGCACAGGCTTTCGCGCTTAGCTCGGCACAGGCATAAGTCGCCGTCGGCATCGTCTTAAGCTCCGGAGGCACCACGTAGTGCTTGAGCTGGCGATACACCGTCCAGCCGTCGGCGGGATTCTTTGAGTTGATGGACGAGCAACCAATCAGATAGCGGAGACCCATGTCAGTAGCATACTGCGCGATGCCGCGCCAGAGCAGCGTGAGCACTTCAGGCGTGCGATGCTCGCGGTCAATTGAAGCGCGGCCGAGCTCCAGTATCCCGGCGCGCAATGGTTCATAAGGAGCAAAATCAAACTCCTGCTCCGAGTAATATCCCAGCTTGCGTTTCGCGTTATCGCCGGACTGCATGCGGTAAGTGCCAACGATCCGCTTCGCCGGATTTGTCTCCTGCTTGTCTTCAACCATCAGGTGTTCGCAGACCATATCGAACTTATCCGTGTCGAGGCCTGTACGGTAGGAACTTTCCAGGCCTTCGCCAAGCTCGATGTTGAAAACCTTGAAGCGCAAACGGCAGGCGGCTTCGCGGTCTTCACTTGTTCGGGCAAGTCGCAGACGATAGCGCCCCACCTCCGCATGAATGCTGGGGGAAGTTGGAGGCTGATGAGGGAATGGAGAATAGGTGGGAAGGGAGAGCTCCACGAGCGGCGTGGAACTCATTGCGAGTTTCAGCGGAACTCTTTGCCGATATTTCGGATTCACGAGTGTAGTATCAGCCGACCCGTGTAAAAGGAGAGTGAAGCTGATGCAAACGCATTGCAAATACTTTCTTCAGATTGTTAACTCGATGTAACACTGTAACTCAACAGTAATAAAAGGGCTCTCCGCATCGGGAGAGCCCTTCGTAACATTCATAACCAGGTAGAACGAAGTTAACAGCAACCACCCGCAATCGAAGGGATGACTAAAACTTCGTCACCTTCCTTGAAGTTATACGTTTCATTGCCAAGAAAACGGATATCTTCCTCGTTGACATAGAAGTTGATGAAGCGGCGAATCTTTCCATCCTCACCCCGGAGATGCTGGCGGAGGGCCGGAAATCGGCCTTCGATTTCAGTGACGAGTTCGGGCAAATTCAAAGCTGAACTTGCGATTTCGCGGACGTTGTTTGTGTGCTTCTGGAATGCATTCGGCAACAGGACTCTAACGGACATAGCTTTCTCCCACCTGGCTCAAAACCTGGTTTACAGCGGTGCGTTCATCCACGAAGGCTTCAAAGTCGCTGAGCCGGGGACGGATGGCTTGATTTTGTTCATAAGCGCCCTGCAGGCAATCGGTGGTCTTAAGGCCGTTGCCGGTTATGCAGGTCACGGTAAGTTCGTCGGGGCGAATGCGGCCATGCGCATAGAGGCGCGCGGTAACCGCAGTGGTGACGCCGCCGGCGGTTTCAGTAAAGATGCCTTCTGTCTCCGCCAGTTCCTGAATGGCCGACACGATTTCGACATCCGACACGTCCTCAGCCCAACCGCCTGAGGAACGAATGGCACGCGACGCATAGGTGCCGTCGGCGGGATTGCCGATGGCCAGTGAGCGCGCAATGGTGTTGGGGCGCTGCGGCTCGATGATGTCCGTGCCGTTCTTCACCGCGGTGGAGATGGGCGAGCATCCGGTGGCTTGTGCGCCAAAGAAGCGGACCGGCTTGTCCTCGACGAGACCCAGGGCAATCAATTCGGTGAAAGCCTTTTTGATTTTCGTAATCAGCGAACCGCCGGCCATGGGGCAGACGATGTTGTCAGGCAGGCGCCAGCCCAGTTGCTCGGCAATTTCAAAGCCGACTGTCTTTGACCCTTCAGCATAGTAGGGGCGGAGATTGCAGTTGACGAAGCCCCAGTTGTAGCGATCTGCAATTTGCGAGCAGAGGCGGTTCACGTGGTCGTAGTTGCCCTCGACGCGCACCAGCGTTGCGCCGTAGACCTGGGTATTGAGGATCTTGGCTGGCTCCAGATCTGCGGGGACGAGGATGAAGGTCTTGAGGCCGAGGCGCGCGGCCTGGGCGGCAACGGCGTTGGCCAGGTTGCCGGTTGATGAGCAGCCGACCGTGTCAAAACCGAAGGCCTGCGCGTTGGCCAGGGCCACGGCGACGACGCGGTCTTTGAAGCTGAGGGTGGGCATGCAGACGGCGTCATTCTTGATGTAGAGATTGGTTGCGCCAATGCGGCCAGCGAGGCGTGGCGCTGCAACCAGCGGGGTTAACCCGGCGGGTGTCTGGGGCACATAGGTGTCTGGAACCGGCAGAAGGGTGCGATAGCGCCACATGTTCAGCGGACCCTGGGAGATGGTTTCGCGGGTAAAGCGGGTGCGGGCATACTCAAGGTCAAACGTCACCTCGAGCGGAGAGAAACACTCATCACAGATGGAAAGGGGTTGAATCCCGTAGGACTTGCCACATTCCCGACAACGCAATTCGTAAGCAGTCGTCACTCATCCCTCGCATGTATGCGAGTGATCCAGGGTATACGAGCGGTGACTGGCTCAAAAGAGCGAACGTGATAGGACTCG